>JAABUM010001514.1_pt1 | contig 34679 bp, 62 predicted proteins | sample 5559161 | NCBI WGS metagenome assembly JAABUM01 (sample SAMN10711868, study PRJNA513369) | rock metagenome | isolation source: Antarctica rocks | place: Antarctica: Victoria Land, Siegfried Peak nord
GCACAAAATGTGCCAGACCTGCATCTGTCGACCTCGGGCCGCCGCGGCCGTGAAACCATGCCACCGGCCCTGCCATATTGCTCGCTGCCGGGGAAGCCGCCGCCGCCGCGCTGGCAGCAGAGGTGCCCATCTCCTGCTGCGCGGGCGTCGCCGGCGGGTGCAGGTACAGGAACACGCTGCTGGCTGCGCCAGGCGGTAGCTGCTCCTGTGTTAACGGGCAAACAGAACAAATTCAAGATCCAGCAAATCCGGACTGGCGAGGGGAAGGCTACAGAATGCTACCAAACTGCAGCGAAGAAGAGTCGCCAGAGCGCAGCGTCACTACACAGCTGAATGTGGACTCACATGCGGGTCAACCGCTGGCTGCACGTCTGCCGTTGAGCTGCCAGGCTGGTGCTGCGCCGCCGATGCGGCCGCGGCCGCCGGCAGCCGGCTGGCCGCCCAGCGCTGCCCAGTAGCGACCACCCGCTCAACTGTGACCGTGGCTGAAGTCTGCAGGCAGGTGGATTGGGAGGTGCGTCTAGTCACACTTTTGGTTTCAGATCAATATGTTCACTGGGATGCTTACAATGGCGTACGGTCGCTCTTGCTGCCCCATCGCCACCACCTAACATCTGCGAACATGTAGCTCCGGGGTTGCCGCAAACATGTCATCACCTTACAGTGAGTTTAGGCGCCAGGGGGTGCAATGTCGTGCCACTAGGCTCGGAAGGTCGCTTGATGCATTCTTGCGCATGCGGAGCAGGTACGGCCCACCAATTCGGCAGTTGCAGGTGCAACGCTCATCAGCAATAGGCGGGTGTCCAGCCGCCATGCACTCATTAGTGCACTCGCTGTTCCGGAATAAAAAAGGAAGCCGGCGGTAGCAATGGCGTAGCATTCTATGGCACACTGACTGGCGCAGATTGCAGCCAGATGTGTGCCATGTTGGCAACCACCATTGCAACCGGTCGAGCGTGCAGGCTTGCAGCCGTCATGCGTGCAAGCGCATTTCCACATTCGAATCCCTCCTCGATTGGCGACAACCAGAGTGTGAAGACTCACCTGCAGGTTTGCGAGCTGCAGGCGGAGCAGGTAGCGGTGCAGGTCTGTCGCCGACGGCCGCAGCACCGGCGCCGCGCTGACCGCCGGCAGCACGCTCACGCCATGCGCCAGCCGCAGGCACCTGCAAATGCCAGAAGAATGTTCAGCATGCATTTGTGTTCGGGATAAGTACATGCACTGGTGCCGCGCTTACTGCCGGCAGCACACTGACCCCAATGGCCAGCCGCAGGCACCTACACAAAACAAGTAGTTGAGTTAGCAAAGCACAAATGCTTTGCGATTTGAACTACCAGGCTGGGCCACAGCCGCAGCACTGGCGCCGCGCTCATGCCGTGCGCCAGGCGGAGGCACCTGGACAAATTAGTGAGCATTGGCTTTGGTTGCAGTCCTGCTTGACGTATGAACGGGGATGATTGCCGAGATGATTGTTCGGTCAAATCCGTTCACGTTCTGAGGGTCAGCCTGTCCAAGTCCACGTAGTCTGTGCGGTTTGCGCATCGGACTTCGAGCCAGTGCTGCCCACACTCAGAAGCACCGAAAGGTTGCCTATGTCTGTCGATTTTGGCGCTAGTCCGTCAATTCCAGACGCATGCCGATCTCACAACCGCTCTGTCACGCTGTGCAGGCGTTTGGTTACGGTGGTTTTACCTGTATTTCATGCCCTTTACGGGGGTGGCAGGCTCGTAGTAGAGCACGTACTGGAAGGCCAGCTCGCCGGCAACGCGCGGGTGCACCCACAGCGGCCACTCCAGTGTGGCTCCTGCACAGTTATAGGGTTGAACCAGCGTCATCTCGATTCCAAAACGAGCAGATCAAATGGTTGCCGGCAGCGCACATGCAACCACAGCGGCCGCTCCAGGGTGGCCCCTGCACAGCAGTCAAATACACACTTATTCACCTTGGTGAAAAGCAGCAGTACCTACTTTCAGGCGGCCGCCGCTGCTGAAGGCATAGTGCGGCTGCGCCGCGCGGAACAGCTGTGTCATGCTCTTATGCAGTTATGCTGGTACGCTGTCATGCATGCAGATAGCAGCGGACGAATAACCTGCTTCCAGGTGGCCATCGCCGCTGAAGGCATGCAACTGCTGCTCTGCGTGAAGTGCTCAGTCATACGCCGGTGTTCAATCTACTAGAATTTCGCAGAGAAGGGGAAGTACAACAGCAAGAAAAGCACCTGCTTCGAGCCGCCCGCCGCCGCTGAAGGCGTAGAGCTGCTGCCCCGCCTTGAACTGCTCGTACGCCACGGGTTCTGCCCGCAAGCCGCCCGCTGCCGCTGCTGCAGGGCTGACGTCTGCATGAGCAGACAAGCAGCACGGTCTCAATGTGGGAAGCCGCTGCACACATCTCAACATGAAATCAATGCATGCCACCAGCCAGGATGCAGTGATGCGTAGGCTGATCACGCCTCCTAAATGTGATGTGAATAGGAGTCATCACGCAGCTGTATTTGAACATACATCTGGGATTGAGGAGCAGGTAGTATGACACCTGACAGCAGCTGCAGGGGTCGGCGCCGAGCTCTGCGGCGCTGGCACCCAGGTGCAGGCATGGCTGCCCCACCGTGATGCGCGATTGTCATCGGAACAGCACTGCAGCTGCATTTCCAAATCCCGCCTGGGAGCGACTGCCGAGGGGGGAGGATGTGAAGAGCTCACCCGACAGCAGTTGCAGCGGGTCGGCGCCGAGCTCTGCGGCGCTCGCGCCCACGTGCAGGCACGGCTGCCCCACTGCGATGCGCAGCCCGTGCAGCGAGCCGCCGCCGGCGTTGCGCAGGCGCAGCGTGCAGCACACCTGCGACCGGCACGATCTTTCGTAAATCAACATTGATAGTCCAAGTAGAGCAATGAGGAGGGGCAAGCATTGGGTGCACAGCAAACAGCAAACGAGCGTCAGACTGCTAGGGTCACAATGCAGCATCGTGACAAGGACCAACCAACACGACAATATCTTACAGGCAGCGAGAGACTGTGCAGCACGCCACTTCGCCCGTCAGCAAACGGACAGCGCGCCATTGGGAGGCGCAACAAGAGCATGGCAGAAAGCCTCGCGAAAAGTTGTGGCACACACCAGCTCGCCCGCCAGCAGCGTAGGCGGCAGGCCCAGGAGCTCTGCCTCCAACCGCGGCATCGCCGGCATGACCGCCAGCGCCAGGCTGGGCGCCGCCTCGGGCCCCCTGTAGTGAAATAGACGGGCGGGATTCAGCTGCTGAGACATGTGACAACATTTTGCTAGAGAGTTGCAAGAGATGCATTGCTGGCTTGACCGCCAGCGCCAGGTTGGGCGCCGCCTTCTGCCTCCTATAGTGGAATAAATCACCAAATCAGAAACTCACCAGCTACACATTCTTACGCAGAATCCGTGCACCACCAAAAGGTCAATTTGCGGCTTTCTTGTTGCTATCAAGGTCCTGGCGGTGTATACACAGCAGTCTCATCGATAGGCAGGCTGACCAGCTCGCTTCTGCAGCGCGAACCTCACCTTGCGCCCTTCCGCCGCGGCGGCCGCGGCACGAAGGCACGCCGGCCGAGCGCTGTGCCGTTGAGCGCCCACTGCAGTCCCGTCAGCGTGAGAGTCCCCGCTCCCAGGGGCCGCACCTCCAGCCGCACCTGCGCATGACAAGCGCACTCAGCATATTGCACAGTCCGTAGTGGTGGTTGCAGCGGCCAGAGTCAGAAGTACATGCAGGAAGGACGTGGCAAAAAGAGGATGTACCGTGAAAGCTCGCGAAAATCCAAATCTTGCTCTAGCTGCCTATATATTTGCTAGACTTTGGTGTCGGATAGACATCGAAGAGGCACAGAAACAGCAGGCGATAAGCGTGTGCAAGCAACCAAGCAGTCGAGGCTGCTCTCATGCTTGCTTGGCGCACGCACGAGAGTACCATCCTGCCTGCTTGATCCTGCATGCCAGCTTCCGAGCATTGCTGCCTTGCGGCTTGGCACCATGCTGTTCTCTTGCGGGGTGGCATGCAAGATCGAACATGCCCGCATGGCACTCTTGTCTCTGCCCAGACACAGCCTCAGGGCAGACGAGTATCCAGATTCGCTTGTGCTGCAGAATTGCGGCTGCGTGGCCGCCGAAAGAATCATAACAATGAGCAGAAATCGAGCACGAAGCTGAGGGACGATGTCAACTGCAAGCCTGCAGGAAGCGCTCACCCAGGACCGCTCGCTGCCGCGCAGCCGCAGCGCCTGCTCCAGGGCCTCCACTCCGGGCGACTGGCCCAGGGCCTCTGCTTCATCCGGCGCCGCCGTCGCACAGCCGCCGTCGCCCCTGCCGCCGTCCGTCGCCGTTGCTGGCGCGGATCCGCCGCCGGGTGCGCCGCCGCCGGACCGCAGCTCGCAAAGTGCGCGCAGCTCAGAGAGGTTGAGCTCGATCTGCATTTGGTGAGAGGAACACCACATCAACTTTGCAGCAGCAACGCAAACACGCTGCAGACGAAGACCACAGCTAGGCGGTGGCTTTGTCCCGCATGGCACACTTTCGGGCCAGCGGTCAAACACTGTACATCAGCAGCGCTTGCTCGGGTGCCGATTGCACGTGAACTTCGAGCTGAGCCATGGAGACAGCGGCGAAAGTAGGGCTTTCGGGTACATGCTGCTGCCAGTATGCACCACTGGCACAGCATCTGTGTGCCGGCAGTTGGCCCCGCGAAGCCTGGGTTGAGTAATGCTAAAGCCAATTCCCATGCCCGACCCCTGCTTGCCTGACCTGCTTGCGGTATGGGCAGGTGCTTCAAGCCACCCGCAACTTGCCGGGAACATAGGCACCCATGCCTAGCTCACTGGGTTGCTGAGCTGTCTACGAGAGAGAGAGTTGATTGACGCGTTGCGTAGTTGCAGGGCTTGAACACCTCCACTGCCACAAGGTCAGCTTCGGTGCAGGTGCCCATAGGTTGTTCGCTGCCCTGCTCTCGTACCTGCAGCGGGTTGGAGACTTCGACGTCCACCGCGACCAGCTCGCCGGCGACGCAGGTTCCTAATGTCGCAGCGCCGCCCGCGCCCCGCACCGCCGCCGCGTCCAGCCAGGAGCTGCATGACAAGGCGATGGGACATCAAGCTGTCGCAATGCAAGACGGAGGCCTTCCAGGTTCCCAGCACTGCCGCGCTGCCCACGCCCCGCGCCGCGGTCAGCCATGAGCTGCGCCTTGCAAAACACCACATGGGACATACGAGCTTTGGGGAGCTGTGTGCCGCATTCGGTCAGCGGTGCGGAAATAGTTTTGGCATGCTTCCGGGAATTACCGCTGGGAGTTGTGCAATGAAAGCATGTACCTGCCGACGGCGCGAAGGAGGCCTCCAGCCGCTTCCAGGCACTTTTGAACCACTCGAAATTTGCTTCTCCGAGCGACATGATAGAACGGAAGGACTAACTGTGGTACTTTGTGTAATCACCTGCCGTCGGCGCCGGGCGGCGCAAAGGAAGCCTCGAGCCGCTTCCAGGCAATCTCCGGCATCGCACGCGCTGCCGCGTTGCCGGCGCACCGCGCGTCGTCGTGGTGCACCCGCACGTTGGTGACGTCCACCTCCGGCAACGGTAGCTCCGCTATGACGGGCGCTCCCTGTAGGTATCGAATATTATGTTGAGGACGTTTGGCTTGTTGAGGATCACAAACATCCTGTCAAACAGCGAGAAGCACGCATCATTGTGGTGCACCCGCACGTTGGTCATGTCCAGTCCGGCAGCTACGCAATGACGGGCGCCCTCCTGTCAGTTGCACACGATCAATTTCGTGTAGACACTCAGCAGTGTAAAGGCTGCGCATCCGCATGATGCCCCTGTTGTTGGGCACGTCCACCTCCGTTAGCGGCAGCGCTACCGTAATGGGCGCCTGATTAGTTCGATGCTAATGGCTTGCCAAGCTTGCTTAGAAACAGAGAATAAGGGCCTGACAGCAACATGCAGATGGGACCTGCTGCAGCGCAGCCTGTTGGGCAGTGTCCAGGGACGTGCGCAGCCGCTGCGCCTGCCGTGTTGGGGCTGATCCGCCAGACGTCAGAGCTGGAGACTTCGATCAATATGTTGGAAAGGACAGAGACACAGAAGGACTGAATGGCACCTGCTGCAGGGCCGCCTGCTGTACGGTGTCCAGGAAAGTGCGCAGCCGCTGCGCCTGCCAGGCCGGGGGCGCGCCCCCGCATGCGAGCATCGCGCCGTAGTGCGCAAGCGCCGCATCTAGATTCCCGCCCTCCCGCGCCGTCCGCCCCAGCACCTCGTGCAGGTGCTCCTCGATAAAGGACCATTGCCGCCCGGCATACACGCCCAGCACCTGCCTGCAATTTGGAAATGAAAAGCAGGGAAGTTTGTGGGAAATCTGACTAGAGTTGGATAAAGTAGTGCGCCAGCGCCGCGTTTAGATTCTCGACCTCGCGTGCCGCCCACCCCAGCACCTCGTGCAGGTGCTCCTCGATGCAGGACCATTGCCGCCCCGCAGACACGTCTAGCACCTGCCTGCATGTTCGGATGCAGTTGCCAGGATGTCACCCAAGCGTATAAACGCTTGTTCAGGAGTTTAGATCAAGAGAACATTGGCAAAGTAGGTCACCCAGCGGCGCGCACACCTAGCGGCACCTGGCCGCAGGCATTGTAGCGCAGCCGCGACAGCACCATGTGGAACGCAACGGCATACTCAAGTACGAGATATCTCAGACGCTGGAATTCTCACGAGGAATCACCTGTAGGCGCGCACACCCAGTGGCACCTGGCCGCAGGCGTTGTAGCGCAGCCCGGACAGGACCATGTGGAACGCGAACTTGCGCACGTGCGGCGGCGCCACGTGCAGCAGGCAGAAGGCCGCCTGCTCCAGCAGCAGCGCCGCTCGCAAATTCTCCTCCTGCGTCATTTCAGTGGAAGACATCAGTCTTAAGTTATGTGTCTTCCATCCAAGAGAAGCAGATGTGCAGCAAGCGGAGCACACAAGTGCTGAAATCGCATCACCTGGCCGCAGCTGCTGTGTAGAGATGCCATGAAAGTGTGCGCGCATGGCCTCCGCGTGCGCCCCTGTCTCCCGGCAGTAGGCCGCCAGTAGCAGCGACAGCAGCAGCAAGCATAGCTGTAAATCTAAAGGGAACCGCACTTGACCAGGGGAGAATTTTGACCCACCTGGAAGTGCGCGCGCATGAGCGCGTAGTTGGCCTCCGCATGCGCCCCTGTCTCCCGACAATAGGCCGCCAGCAGCAGCATCGCGCGCGTCGCGAGGCGCACTCCATCCGGCGTGTGTGTGCCTGCAGACGATTGAGAGGAGGTTAAAAGAATAAAGTTGTCTCCCCATTGAGACAAAGTCTCGGCAGCAGCATCGCGCGTGTTGCGAGCCGCACCCCGTCCGGCGCTGCGTGCGTGCCCGCGTCACAAACACGATCTGCCTCAGCTGGACCATCTACCGCATCATCTGTAGTACCTCCAAAGCCAGCAGCATCATTGTGCGCGTCGGCAACCATATGGTGCCGTGCCTGCAGATAGATGACATCTAGCAAAAGACACGATTGCTTCCATCTCGATGCAGGCGCCAGCAGCAGCACTGCGCGTGTCGCCAGCCGCACCCCGCCCGGCGCTATTTGCATGCCCGCGGAAGCAGCTACAAGGGTTTCTGTAGAAACACATGTGTCATGGTCCTCATCGCCAAGAAGCCAGCAGCACAATTGCGCATGTTGCCAGCCGCACCCCGTCCGGCGCCGTGTGCAGGCGTACCTGTTGCGACATCATTTAGGCAAAGGGTTGAGCCTTCAAGCTAGGCTGCGACTTCAGCACCTCGCATTTTGGAGCGGACGACCGGACGGTCGGCCCCAAAGCTAGAAGCAGCGCCAGCGCCAGCATTGCGGGCTCGGACAGCCAAGTACGGTGATTCAATCCCAAACAAAGCAAACCCGCCAAAGGCGCACTGTGGCGAGAAGCAAATTTGATGAGAGGCATTGGTGAATTGTCACCTGCAAGGCGAATCGCACATCCTGGAATTGCTGTTGATTGGCGGCTGGGTACCAGCAAGTGACCGCCACAAGCGCCACAGTGCGGCAGCCTTGCCACCTTGGCGATTTCGAAATTCATTACGCGCACCTGCAGTGGAGGTGTAGCGGGCGAAGGCGTCCCGGAAATGGCCAGCGACGTCCGCCAGCCCGCCGCCCGTCAGGAACGCCGTCACGCCCAGCATCTCCTGCGAGCCAGGAGTTTGTTCCAGTGAGCATGCCAGATGACCGTTGGACTATTGGAATGTAAGCGGAATGTAAGCTTGATAATATTGGAATACCTCGCAGGCAGCCGCCTGTCAGGAACACCGTCACGCCGAGCATCTCCTGTAATCATCAAGATCCTGGTTGAACACTGGTTGCGTTTAATATAGCAGACGTAGCCAAGAACCGCCAATATCAGCGGAACAACTAGCAAGCTTGAGACCTGTGACAGGCATCCTGCCAGGCGACCGCCCGCCCTGAATGCCGTCAAGCCCAGCACCTCCTGATATGTTCCAGTTCAACATTGGGAACGCGTCAACCATGGCGAGAGTGTAGGCCAGGGTGAGCTTTGAGTCATTCTTTGAGTCAAGACAGGAGCACTCCAGGCACGACAGGCCAGAAGAGCACCTGGCCAGCCAGGCAGGTGCAGAGGAACTGAGACCCGACAAGCTTGTGCACCCTTCTGCTTTTGGAACTCAGGACTGAGGCTCTAGGCCGATACTCGGCCTGGTAGATCGTGTGGCGGCGGAAAACCAGCATTGGAAGGAGCTCACCTGTGCGCCGGCATAGTGCTTCCAGGCACGCTCCGCTTTGAAGTCGGTGGCCGAAAACTGCAGCGCTGACACCGCCGTCTCATAGTCCTGCACAAGAAGAGTAAGTGTTCCCCGTACACATGATTGCAATTTGAGATCTTGGACGGTGGATGCGACCATCTGCCTTGCTGGGCGTCGCAGTAAGACCATCTCTCGCTCCTGCGCAGCTATGTTGCCTGCGCCATCGGCAACTCAGATGAATGGGAAGTATGCGCCGAGACTTCAGGTGATTAAGACGACACTGTATCGACAGCCTGGGGTGGCGCAGTTCGTATCTGCTACATGATAGGGCGTACGCATGTACTAGAAAGCTTTTTTTGATGCAAGCCTCGGTACGAAGCAGGCTCGCCCTGTGGTTGTGCAGGCTGCACCCCACACTGCCGCAAACACGCATGCAAGACATGACAATTGGGCTATGAAATTGGTCCATGCAGTCCCAGCCTCTCAAATTCGTGAGGCACAACTGGTGAACCTCACACTGACGCGATCACCAGTCAATCAAGTACAAGACTTTTCCATTCCAGTAAAGCTCATACCTGCAGCATGAAGGTGACGTCCGCGAGCGAGCGCAGCTGAAATTTCTGCGTCAAGGCGCCGCATCGCCCGGTAGCGCGCACGAACAGCTTTACTGCCAACTTGTATCTATATCTAAAACGTGATTGGATATCACACCTGGAGCACGAAGGCGGCGTCTGCGAGCGATTGCAGCTGGAAATCTTGGGTCGACGCTTCGTGTTGCCCCGTGGCGGCGCCCAGCCGGCTATTCATGAAACACACTGCTCATCAGAGAGTCTACATTTGATTGGATCGATCCAAACCTGCAGCATGAAGGCGGCGTCCGCCAGCGACCGCAGCTGGAACTCCTGTGTCGAGGCGTCGTACCGCCCCGTGGCGGCGCCCGAGCGCGAGGCCGGCTCCGGGCTCAGGCCGCCGGCGCTGCCGCTCTTTCGGATGCCGAGAAACGAGCGGAACTGGTTGCGCAGGCCCTTGCGCGTGGTCATGACCTGCAAATCCATGTGCACATTGCTCCCTGCTTTGCTAAAGTCCATGCAGGCCAGCCGTTTGTGCTCAAAATAACTTTCGTGCATCAGCATCATCGTCAACATGCCAGCTGCATTCAAATACAGCAGTCAGGCAGGGCCCGCTTCTCGATCAGCTGAACTTAGTGGCAGTCTCAGCAGGGTAGAAGAACGGCATGTGCCGCACTGCCGAGCCATGGTGTGGGCTCTTCACAGCTGCCACCTGAATACCTAGATGGGCAGCTCATGCCGCACAGTGGCTTGTAGTTTGGTAGCTGGAAGTGCTGCGAGCGGACGAGCTGCTGCAGTGTTGGCAGCAGCGAGCGCATCCGTTCACTGCCGCGACAGAGGTTGCATTCTCTATGTGAGTGTTTGACCCTCTCAAGCACTGTAAGGTCAAGCAAATTGTCTTGGAGCGCACCTGAAAGTGCAGCGAGCGCACGCGCTGCTGCAGCGCCGGCAGCAGCGAACGCACCAGAAACTCCTCCAGCGCCGCCTTTATGGACTCCACGTCCCTGTCGCTCAGCGCGGCGCCCAGGCCCTGCGAACATGATCGATGTAGAGCTTTGACGTTTGATTTCGTAATGAAGGACCGCCTGCACCTCCATCGACTCCACGTCCCGGTCGCTCAGCGCGGCACCCAGACCCTGTGAAGACAAGGGAATCATTCGGAGTGAAGGGTTCAGTTGCCCCCTTGGCAGAGCGACTGCTCCAGCGCCGCCTTTATGGACTCCACGCCCATGTCGCTCAGCGTGGCGCCCAACCCCTGCGTATTAATGCACTTAGCAGAAGTTACCAGCTGTCATCATGACAGAACCTCCTCCAGCGCCGCCTTGATGGACTCCGAGTCCCCGTCGCTCAGTGCGGCGCCCAGACCCTGCGGACAACAACTTGGACAGCGCTTTGCGATTTGGGTTCATCGCAGAAAGTCGCCTCTACGCACTCCAAGTCCCTGTCGCTCAGCGCGGCGCCCAGGCCCTGCAAACACTATCGTTGGAAGCCTTGGAGGTTTTGGGATCCAGTAGATGCCCAGGCTGGTCTGAAGTCCAGTCTTCACCTGATGTGAGATCAAACCGAACTAACAATGTTGGTCCTCGGCTGGTCATACCAGTCCGACTGGAAATTCACCTGGTCTGGGACGGGTGGCCTGTTTGCCGGCTCGCCTGCGCCGCCGCCCGCAATGGGCGCCCGCAGGTGCGCCCGCCACAGCGCAGCGTACCCCATCTGCCAAAACACAGAAGACGACTTCAAACACTGCACTTGATTACCACCCATGCGCATCGCGCTCGTGCGCCACAGCCAGCAAGGCGCTGCTGTCATGAACGCTCTGAAAACAGACATACTCACGTAAACACTCTAAATACATTGGGCAGCAATTCGAACTCACGTTGCCGTGGTCCCCCGCGTCACCGGTGGCGCTGTTGATGCGAGCCAAGCCGACCGCGTTGGCGCCGAACGTCGTGCGCATCGCGCTGAGCTTCTCCTCCGCCCTGCACAGTCGATTTCTACTGTTTAACATCTTTACACATTCCATATCGAAATGTCTCCACCCATATCAACTTTGTACCCTCTGGCGCTTTTGAGAGCGGATCAGGCCCGCGGCATTGGCGCCAAACGTCGCGCGCATGGCGCCGAGCTCTTCATCCGCCCTGCAGGATTTCAGGATCTAAGTCTCTTGAACTCAATTTTTGTTACAAAATGGCGCTGTTGATGTGCCAGACCGACGGCATTGGCGCCGAACATCGCGCGCATCGAAGCAGCAGGTAGTGCTTCAGCATGGACTGGCCCTCAATGATCCTCGCCAGGAGTGTTTCAAACCACAAGTAATCATTCCCGATTGCCATATCCGTTTGGTTTCTTTTCTCTTCTTTGCTTCTGTCACTGTGACTCACTCTTTGTGATCGGCGCCGGACGCCGCATCGTGCAGCAGCAGGTAGTGCTCCAGCATCTGCTGGCTGTCCATGACGCCCGCCACAAGTGCGTCAAACCATTGGTTATCTGAAAATTTCTATTTCCACTTTCAACTCCTTTCATTTCTGCGACTCACTGTTTGAAGTCAGCGCCGGAGGCAGCGTCGTGCAGCAGCAGGTAGTGCTTCAGCATCTGCTGGCTGTCCATGATGCCGGCTTTGAGCAGCGGCGGCAGCGCCGCGCCGCGCAGTAGCTCCGCCGTCGCCGCCACTGGGTCCGCCTCGGAGGAGTCCAGCACCACCAGGCCTGCAAAGCGCAGCACATATGATATATTCTGAGGAGCAGAACACAGGTATCACACTTCAAGATGGCAGAAGAAGGAACACGACATGCGGGCCCGCAGGAGCTCCGCCGCCGCCGCCACCGAGTGCTCCGCTCCGAGGAATGCAGCATCACCAGGCTTGTTCGAGGTTTCACAAAGCATAGAAATCAGCAAGCACGGTCAGATAAAAGAACTGTCAAAGTGCTGACAATCCACGCCCCGCAGCAGCTCCGCCGCCGCCGCCGCAACGGGATCCGCTTCGGACGAGTCCAGCACCACCAGGCCTGGCGTGTCGAAATACAAAGGTATTCAACAAGATATGCAAGACGAACAGTGCGCGTCTCGCAGCAGTTTCCGCTGCCGCCGCCACCGGGTCAGCCCCGGTCGAATCAGGTACCACCAGGCCAATTGATCGCAACCGCACGCTGAAGGTGGCGCAGAAGATTCGGCAATATCATGCTGCAGGACGAAAGGCGCTGGAGTCGATCAGAATGGACCTGGTGTCCACTGTTGGGAATGTTGCACACATTGCCGTCGTGCAGGGGCTTGCGGGCTCTGTGTGGCTTTGTGTCCAGGGGAGCGCGGCAAAGGCGCACACGCAAGCGGGTGGTCGAAGGTCTCGTGGTCGTTGAACAGCAGCGTGCGGAAGAACTCCGCCTTGTAGGTGTCGAACCACGGCGTGCTCTCCACAAACTCGCCTGCAGCACATGTATAAGGTGGTCAGAACTTGTAGATGTGCGAGAGTTGTACCAGCCACGACACACTGGCTGTGTGTGTGCTCGGCGCAACATGAGTCACCAACCTTGCTTTGTAAGGTGCTAAGAGCCCACCTTGCCGCAGGGTGGCCGTGACATCGGGAATCTCCTGGCTGTGCACATCCTTTGCCGCCTCCGTCAACACATCCTTCAGGTACTCGTCTGCCGCCTGCACATCGGAATGTCGAAAAGGACTCTTTTGGTCGGTGGCTGCATCTGCCGCGCTCACTGCACTCGGCAGCCCAAGACACACACCAGGCGTTCTCTTCATTGGCTGTGACAGCCGAAAGGATGTCCGTGATCTTACCAGGGCATTGTCCGATTCATGATCATTGTGCTGTGCATCGCATGCCAGAGCCGCGGCTGGCGATAACAGCATAACCGCACCTCCTGGGGCGGCTGCCACATGGTGTCGCTGGCGAAGAAGCGCAGGCGGAACTCCCGGATGCGGTACGCCGCCTCGTTCACCGTCTGCACCGGCACTGCAAGCGGCAAGGGGCAGAAGTTCAGCACTGCCTCATAACAGGGGCGGCAGTCATGGGCATTTTCGAGCGGCGATGATCTCCGAGCGGATGCGGGATGGCCACTGGCTCCAGGGCTTGCCATGCGACCAGCGCATCGCAACACACGACCCTGCCAAGCTTCCTTCGTACTGCCCCAGGTCGGCCACACAGTGCGCCTGGCACATACTTTCATCATCAAGGTGCAGGAGAGGCAAACTGCCAAGCGCTGCGCAACAGCTTATATTCCAGGTATTGGGCATAACCTTCAAGAACATTAAGAATATAATTCAATAAAATATCCGCTTTTAGTATTGGTTTTGCCTATCAGCGTCACCAGGCCGCCGCTGAAAGTATCCCGTCAAAGCCTTTGGATGCACAGATTGGACCGGCGTCTCACCGCTGAGGTGGTGGAAGTAGCCGCTGGGTCGTAACACATCCGTGAGCGTGAGCCCGTTTCGGCTTTGGACTGCTTCCTGCACCGCCGGGGACGCCACCACCATGACCACCGGCGTGAAATTCTCCAGGCACCAGCTGCGGAAGTCCATGTCCGGCATGATGCCTTTCGAAGGGCTGTCGCAGTCCCTCGCAGCCGCTGGCTGCCCGCCTGCTGAAGCTGCTGGGCAAGCCGTTGCTCAGAGTTGGATGCACCGAGGGTAAGTGCCGTGCTCGAGCTACTCGATGAGCCAATGGATTTGTTTCTCAAGCTCCCATCGTGATCACTGCTTGCAGGCGACGCGCATGCGCCTGAGAGGCAAGCTGCTGCCTAGCAATGGTTGCACCATCTGGGCATCCATTCTATGTCAAGCGGCCTGAGATGCCTGGCAGTTTGCGCTGATGGATCATATGAGTCCACAGCTTGCTGTCCTTCGTGGACTCCTTGCCGCTAGGGTCCAGCAAACCTTCACGAGAGTGTCCAGAAGATCACCATTTGCAATCGCGCGAGCGGTCTCAATGACCCTCCAACCTTGCGAGCACGTCTGGTTTGGACCATGCAAGGCAAATGTATGCCGAGGGCCGCGGCTGGCCCGGGCTGGGACGTTTGGCAGCGCGCAGAGTCAGATAGGAGCCTGCCTTTCAGAGTGATGAACGGCACAGCCTTTCAGCCCATCCCCTATCAGCATGTGTTCACACCCACCAGGAGTCCAGGACAGCCACATCCAGTCTCACTATGCCTCTCAAACGTCCGCCACTTCCACACTGCAGACTGCGTCGAGCAGCTCCTGCCCTGCTGTCTCCACGTCTACAGGGTCCACACCCAGCAGCTCGGCCCAGGGCCGGTCGCCATCGGCGCCTGTGCCGCGATCCAGCGGCACCCCCAGCAGCAGCGCCGCCAGCTGCAGCGCGCCTGCAGGAGGAACAGGGGAATGCTGAAGCGGGTCGACGAACAGCGCAAGGGACAGGATTTTACTGTCCGCGATGATCGAATATTGTGGACTGATGGGCACACGAGGATCTGCGGCTGCAACTTAGCAATAAGGTCGGTTGACGGCTGAGCCTCAAACAGGAACCCACCGGCTGCAACGTTCGTGGGGTGGCGACGGGCGCTGAGGTCCGTGTGCAGCAGGCTGTCGTTCACCAGGCTCAGCGACAGACGCGCCACCGGCTCGCCTGCACCCCATGGTGGCAGCAGTGTTAGCCATCCGTGACATGCGGCTGAGCTCGCGCTCGCGGGTGCTGTCGCACAAGCCTTGCATGGGCAGGTACCTTGATGAATGATGCAGCGTGCAACTGTGGGTCTGGCTGGGGAAGCACGATGTTGTATTTGTGTCGCTCTTGCAAAAGAGATGGAGATCTGCCGAGAGCGCACCACAGCGCAGGGCATTGGCAAAGTTGAGCAGGTAGCGGTAGGGGTGATCCACGCACAGCTGGAAGCCCAGCCATCGCAGCAGCACCTGCGCCATGACAGTTTCATAATTCTCGACATCCTGAAGTTTGAGCACAACTTCGAGACTGCGCATTCTGTGCGATCAGTGAGAAGCAGCCACAGCGCACACGAAATCACGCAAGAATGCACGTCGTGCGTCCAGTCAATCCCAAGCAAAGACTTTCCCATGGAGGCTCTTACTTGCTCGCGGTGGATCAGGTCGTCCTTGGCCGCATAGTACTTGTCGCCCACCAGCAGCTGCACCCGCTGCTGGTCAGCTGCTGCCGCTTCCGCCGCTACCACCGTCCCGGCTGCCGGCGCTGCTGTCGGGGCGATGAGAGCAGCGTCAGTGCCATACCCAGTAGGCTGGCGTGCTGCTGCGGCTGCCGGCGTTTCCGCTGTGGCAGCCGATGCTGCTGCGCCACCTTGCGCCGCTGCAAGCCGAAGTTTCCGTGACGGCGGCCATTGCTTTGGCGTCTGCGCGGCAGCCGGCGAGCTCGCGCGCCGTAGTGCCTCTGCGGCCCTCGCGCCGGCGGACGTGGGCACTAACGCCGCCGTTGGTGCCGCCGCTGCCGCTGCGGCTGATCGCAAGCCCGGGGCGGCCGCCGCGAGCCCGGGGAAGATTGCCGCCACCGCCGCCGGCTCGTCGGGATTTGCCAGGTACAGGAACGCATTCAGCAGGTCGTTAATGCGCACCTGCGCCTGCGGAGCTGAACACATTCGTCGGTCAGGACCAGCCTTGCATGCTGGGCAGGTGGACACAGGCAGTCTTATGGGGAAGGCGCATTGCAGGTGACGCGAGCAGCGCAAGCAGCAGAGACTGACTGCCTTTGGCGTACCTCTTCGACCTTAGATGCCAGAAACAGGCACGCAGGCGCGATCTGCACGTGCAAGGGTCATGTCAGGGCACGCTGCGGTATAAACGGTGTGCGCGTCAGCGCATTCATGGTGTCTGACATGCGCAAAGGCGGTGGCACGGCTGTCACAGGCCACCGTGTGCACATCGTGAGCTGCAGCACACCTGCTGATCCACAGCAGCGTCGGGGCAGGCACGGTAGTAGCGGTGCAGGAACGTCAGCCCTGTGGCAATCACCGGCTGAGGTAGCCTCAGCAGCTCGGAAGCGGCCCTGAGAAGCTGGCACTCTCTGACGTACGGCAGTCGCCCTGTCATGGAACACGTAAACTGCAAATGTGGCACCAGAGAGAGCGAGCCACTGACATTCGGCACGGTACATCTCCGATATGCATGAACAGCAAACAGATCGCCGTTGCTCAGCACATTGCAGTGTCAGTGCTGATCAAATGTGTGTTATCTAATCGGTTCTGTTCCTGCTGTTCAACTCGCCGCACGATGGTTTGACGCCACAAACGGTGCTGCCGGACAAGCCGATGCAGCAGCAGGGTGCGTCCGACAAGGCTGCAGCTGCGGCCTCGCTGCAGCTGAAGCCTCGTCGGTATCAGCAAGAGCTTTTCGAAGATGCGCTGCGAGGCAATGTGAGCGAGCAGCCGGCTCCGTGTCGATGGACAGGCAACATGCCTGCATGCATGTTTCCGGACCCACTGGCGTTGTGGATGGCACATGAACGAGAAGTGCCGTTGAACATGTTTGCTTAGCACATGGTGTGACTTGCGCAGGTCATCGCTTTCCTGGGCACAGGTGAGACGATCAGATTTTCCACGCGCATCGGTGACTCAGCCATGCTCATGCACGGCTACCAGGGCTGTAAGGATCTGCAGTCACAGTGCATCTGAACACTTCCAAGACACAACGCTCCACCAAGTTGCGCGCACTCTCGTCGCATGTGCCCCCTGCGGAGCATGATCACCGTCGCGCTGCCGCCACAGGGTCCGGCAAGACGCTCATTTCGGTCATGCTCATCAAGGAGAAGTCGCGGGAGCTGCAGCCGCACCTGGAGCTGGGCAAGGGGCGCAAATTCACCGTCTTCCTCGCGCCGCAGGTCGCGCTGGTGTTCCAGGTTTGTGGTCTTCCTCTGAGCGATTAGAGCATCTGGACGTGTCGGTGCTCAGAGGTTCTTGCATCTGGGTGTGCCAGTCTGCAGCCTTGCTGGAAATTCACTCCTGAATGACTGCGCAGCAAGCGGAGGTGCTGCGGGGACACACGGACCTGCGAGTGAGCGCGTTGTGCGGCGAGATGGCGGTGGACTCACGGCTGGACAGGACCTGGACAAGTAAACGCTATGTATGTACAGTAATTCAACAGGATTGGACTTCTTCCATGCCGCAGCAAGCGGAGGTGCTGCGGGAGCACACGGATCTGCGCGTGGGCGCGCTGTGCGGCGAGATGGCGGTCGACTGGTGGGACGGCAGCCGCTGGGAGCGCCACCTCGCACAGCACGACGTCCTGGTCTCCACGCCTCAGGCGAGGCATCTCAAATTTAATCCAGAGTCTCTTATCCACTACGATGAGCCCTGTAGAAACAGATCGAGAGACTGGTGCGACAGCAGCCGCTGGGAGCGCCACCTCGCAGAGCATGACGTCCTGGTCTGCCCGCCGCAGGTACGGATTCCAGCAGGCATTTCCTACGACAATCCATGTCTGATAGAGGAGTGGGAAAGTCAGATTTGGGGGATGGCAGCCGCTGGGAGCGCCACCTGGCACAACGAGACGTGCTCGTCTCCATGCCTCAGATGTGCTCGACAGCTGCGGTCTGGTGTTGACGAATAGCTCAAACGCTGTGCAGTTGTGCAGTGCTGTTGCGGCCTGTCTGTATGCGACTATGTAGCCAGGCAGCCCCCAGGTCCATATGAATGACCAGGTTTTTCACGCTGCTGCCTGCAGGTGCTGCTGGACGCATTGCGCCACGGCTTTGTGGATGTGAGCACCTTTCTGCCTGCCCTGCATTCGCTGACTCCCAGTGCCCTCCTATCGTCGCTGATAGGAGGCACTGATACGTGTTGCAGTCAGTGCTGGGCGTGTTCTTGGTACGGCAGTTTGTCAAACATGAACAACGGAGCTATCAGTTCGTCAAGCACGCTTAACAACGGAGCTATCAGTTCAACACCGTTGCATTTTGTGCTGCAGCTGGCATGGGTCAACCTGCTGTGCTTCGACGAGGCGCACCATGCGACCAAGGTGCTCTGTTTGTGTCTGTTTTCCTCAAGGGAACACCAGACAGACGAAATGTCAAAGGGTGTCGCTGTTTTGTTTGTCGATTACCCTTTTCAAGCTTAAGGGGCGACATTGAATTCAATCCTTGCATTGCAGGCGCACCCGTACGCGCTGCTCATGCGGGAGTTCTACTTCCAGCTGCCGCGCCGGCAGCGGCCGCACGTGTTCGGCATGACGGCGTCACCCGTCAACGTGCGCGCGACGCACACGCTGGAAAAGGTCGGGGCCACCATTGTGGAGCTGGAAACCACCCTCGACGCCAAGGTGCGATGCCATGATGATTGCCATTTTCATGACCTTTTTCCAACGTCAATGGCGTCGCCCGTCGATGTTCTGGCGACGCTGGGGCGCGACGGTTGTGGAGCTTGGAAAACCTATCGACGCCAAGGTGAGCAATCATGATATATTTCCAATCTCACAAAAGCATATGATAGCGTCGCCGTCAACATTCTGGAGGAAGTGGGCGCTACGATCCTGGAACTGGAAGCCACCTTCGATGCCAAGGTGACAAAATATCATTATGCACTGATGAAATGACTTGTCTTTGTCAAAATTGATGGCGTTGCCGGTCAATGTGCGGGCGGGCACACGCTGGCAGGTCAAAGCGGTGATGCCGCCGCCGGAGTTCATAAATGCCACTTGATATACTCTCTGTTATTTTCGTCATGGCTTAGGCAGCTCAATTGCACGTGCACGTCGTGAGAGTGGGGGACCGGCAGCAAGTCGAGGCAGTCGCGCCGACGCCCAAGTGCACCGTCAAGGAGTACCCTAGTGCTGCTGGAACAACGAAATCAATCCTCCTTGAAGTCACATGAACATGCATTCACAGGCGATGGCGGTGGTGGACCGCCAGCATGTGGAGGCGGTCGCGCCGGCCGCAGAGCATCGTCAAAAAATACTCTCTGAAATTCCTATGTCAGTATAATTCACTGCTATGAGACGGCCGGCATTTGCATGTCATGACTCTGGTCGACCGACAGCAGGTGGTGGCGGTGGCGCCGACGCCGGAGTGCACGGTGAAGGAGTACTGTCTGGATTTCCTCTGCCAGTTCGATCCACCAACACGAGATAACCGCCATCTGCAGGTGATGACGGTCGTGGACCGGCAGTCAGACGAAGCGGTGGCGCCGACGCCGGAGTGCATCGTCAAGGAGTACTGGCTGGATTTCCTTTGCCAGTTCGATTCGCCAATACGGAACAATCGCGATCTGCAGGTGATGACGGTGGTCGACCGGCAGCAAGTCGAAGCGGTGGCGCCGACGCCCGAGTGCATCGTCAAGGAGTACTCGCTTCCTTCTGCGTCCGCGAGCATCCAGGCCGCGTTGGGTGCGAGCAATTGTTGTAGCAATATCGTGACTGGACTCTCATTCCTACCGGCATGAGCTGTTCATGTCATAGCAGGGCAGGGGCAGAGCCTTCGCAGCCTCAAGCGCTGCCAATTCTGCGTCTCCACTTGCAACGCTGGTGTCTTGCTGCCTGCCCGTCAGGCCTGCTTATGCAGGGCCAGCCATCAGCTTCTCTGCACCTGCAACTCCTGCCAATGCCCCTGGAAAGAACAAAAATGACAGAAAGAACACTGCCGTCACCCCCAATGTTTATGCTCGGCCGCAGCCAAGCTGAACATCGCGCGGGAGCGACTGCTGCAGTCAGCAGCGGAGGCGGCGCAGGAGGCCCTGTTGCGTGAGCAGCGGTGCGCCCCTATATTCCAAGAACATGCTGATCTTGTGTTTTGAGGTTCACCGATGAGCTTCACTTCATCGGCGGAGGCCTGCATCGCGAGCAGCGGTGTGCACCCCCGCTTGCAACCCCTGCTTGTTGTGAAAATATGTTGGTTTGAAAGTCGACCGGGCACGCTTAAGCATGGCTTTTTGTGGCAGCTCTGTACTTTCTGTTGCCAGATGATCGGCATGAAGACAGATGCCTCCGGCACCCGTTGGCAGAGGCCCGGTGCTGTATCCATGTTCTGGCCCTGGCACCTGAAGTGCGACAGGCCCGAAGTTCGACAGACATGTGCTGGGGGTTGCTGACACGTCTTGGGCTCCTTGCTTCCAGCAATCGCGCAAACAACTTAGCTGAAGGAAGCAGTCGGATTATTAGTAATGCCCATCACAAGGATCACAGAAACTAAACATCCATGACTTCGCCATGGATGCAGGGAAACGAGGTCTTGCTGTCCTGACAATGGATCGCCTGCTATCTCCTACAACCCCACATGATTCTTTCACTCCAACGCAGGCTGTCACATAGTGTAGCGGCTAAAAGAACCAAGCGTCTGTTCATTCCCAAGCGCAGCTTGTGGACAGCGCCGCGGCGGACGCCCAGCGCATCAACAGCGCTCGCTGCAGACGTCACAGACTATGACATGGCCACAAATGCATATTTCATTCAATTGCAGGGTGTGTGGCATCTCCGCAGTCGACAGCGCGGCGATGGACGCCAAGCGCATCAACAGTGCCTCGGCGCGTATGGCGCGCCACCTCGCCAACATCGCCTGCACCCTGGAGGTGTGGGCATTTTTCTTGCCGAAAGATCCCAAGGTTTCATTGCTTGTCAATTGCCGATTGCGATGTGTGAGCCTGCACTTCGGTTCAGCATTGCCCTCCGCCACATCTGCGCTGTTGCGCATTGCACGGGCATGCTGTGGAACACTTCCCGACTCGGATATTCAAAATCATATGACGATCGTTCTGTGAAGGGCGCGCACACAAGGCTGCAGCAGCGCGCAGAACGCCGCGCACCAGGATCCCAGCTCCTGTACAAACACGCAACACCAACATAGATTGAACGCTTGATAATGGTTGTTTGTCTGTGTTCATGCCAAGGCGCGCACAGACGGCTGCAGCAGTGCGCAGAATGCCGAGGCGGCGCACCACGGCCCCAGCTCCTGCAGTGTAAAATTATTGCAAAGTTGAATGAAATATGGTCACTAAAATATGTTTTGGATGTGGTGTTCTGACCCGCACTGCGCGGCCGGCAGCCACATAGATGTTATGCCCCGGCGGCTGCGCAGTGCGTAAGGCGCCGAAGCCGCACACCATGGCCCCAGCTCCTGTTTACATATCAACAATGCCGGGTCTCACCATCGTTGCGTTTGTACAGGAGCTGGGACCCTGGTGCGCGGCGTCAGCTTTCTGCGCGCTGCTGCAGCCGTCTGTGCGCAATATGTACCTGGCCGCTGGCCGCGCGGCCAGCAAGGCGGACGCTTTGGGGCTGGCGGACGCGCCGGCCATGGGCCTCGCAGACGCCTGGTGAGATGTGTGTCATTCCAAAACCATCAGAATGTACTTTCAACTGTCGACTTTTGCATCCATCTTCGCGACCCGAAGCCAGGGCGCTGGCGAGGCGGACGCTCAAGAGCTGCCGGACCGGCAATGGGCCTTGCAGACGCCTGGCGGGATTCCTGAAAAATCTCGAGATTCATGCTATGATGCTTGCTTGGAATATCCTGTCTGGCGAGGCGACGCTTTGGCCCTCGAAGGAGCGCGGTGGGAACCAGAAGCTTTGCATAGGCAATGCTGGACCTTGTCCAGCAAGCCAGGGCCTCGGTGTGTTGTGCCCTGCATTCCACAGCAGCGCACGGCAACAGCGCTGTGGCAATGCCCCCTTGTCCCAGCTTTGCCTGCACCACGTTGATTTTCATTCGAAGACTACCAAGATAAACATTCATTAACAGTTGGTGACGACAGGACTCTTCGCCCATCGCTTATATGTGCCGCTCGATTGCAGGCTGCTGCTAGCAGACGCTGCTCGCGCCGGCTGCGGCATCATGGAGTGTCACAACAGTGTCTAAAAACATGAAGAAAGCGATTCTGATCACGTATTACATGTGGAACTCATGCGCAGGCTGCTGCCGACGGACGCGGCAGTTCCTGCAGTGCGCACCCTGGAGCGAAACGAGCGCAGCCTGGGAAGTGATGCTGAGGCGGCCGCGATATTTGTCGCGCTGCGCGACAGCGTGATTGCTGTGGCGGAACTGCTAGTTCCAAATGAGCAGCAGCGAGCGCAGCTGCTGGCAGGTAGCATCTTCACAAATGAAAACCTTATTCGAGCCTGTAGTCGATGACCTGCGCGACAGCGTGTTTGCGGGCACCAGAGCTGCTGGTGCCGGACGCATCCAAGCGAGCGCAGCTGCTGGCAGGTGATGTAAGGAAGTCTCTGCGTTACTTTCCAGAAAGAGATCGATTTGATCGCCGCGCTGCGCGACAGTGCGGTGACGGTGCCGGAGCTGCTGAACCCTGGAACATCTTCTCGCAGGTAGCACACATTGCTAGACTGAAGGAATGATACCGCACGGATACAAAAGCAGAATCACATTCGCCGCGCTACGGCACAGCGTCCAGCTGCTGGTGTCGGATGGAGCAGCGAGAGCAGCTGCTGACATGTGGAGTGTACGCTCTGAAGCAACAGGATTCCACATGATTTAGAGATAAAGTTCGCTGCGGCATGGCATGCTAGAGATTGTTTGCATTGTGCATATTCCACTTGAAGTGTCAGGGCAATGTGCGCACCAATCCAGCTGGTCGAGGCTGACAGGTAATCTCTGAGCGTGGTGCGAGCCTGGCGCCGCTCAGGTCGAGTTTCTTTGACCCTCTGCCAGCCAGATGCAGAGACATGCAACGACACCGCCTCCGTAATTATTTAGCAGAAGCATCACGTCACTATGCATGTGCGCCAACGTTTTGATTGCAGGCGCAGTCAACAGGCCGTCATCTTCAATGGGGTCTGGCGGCCAGATGTGGGCGCGCCTGGCGGGCTGTGGGCCAGAGCAGATCAAGTCCTGCCACACGTGTTGTGTAAAGTTGTTGAGTTTGGCCGCAGGTGCGATTGAGGCGGCCGCCAGCGATGTGCCGTCACCATCAATGGGCATGTGGCATCAGCTGTGGCCGGGCCGGGTGTGCTGTGTCGTCCTGTCCACAACTCGAATCCGCGCCGCAAATGTTGTCCACCAGTGTAGTTTCTCACTGCAGGCGTGGTCGTCGAGTCTTCGTCGTCAACGAGCCTGTCACGCGGCGACGCTGCAGAAGTCTGCCAACAAGCACATATTGCAAACCTACCAAAGTGTGTTGCCTTTCTGCTGCAGGCGCCATCGACGAGCCGTCTACGTCGACCAGCATGCGCAGCCAGTTCCGGGCGGGACTGGCCCGCTGCGTTGCCGCGGTGCCGCCCGCCGTTCTGGAGGCCCACGTCCTGGGCAACGAGCCCGCGCCTGTGCTCGTGCCAGCGGACCCGAGCGCCATTTTGAGTGACGGCGACGCTGGCGGCAAAGCTGCCGGCGGCACTGGCTGCGCCGAGAATGGCGCAGCCTGCGCCGTAAGCAGAGGCAGCATGGAGGATGCAGGCGGAAGCGGCGGGAGCGGCGCCGGGGATGGCAGCCGCATGGAAGGCGGCCACGATGGCAGCGGCGCGGAAGCCGGCGGCGGCGGAAGCTGGAAGCAGCACGAGCTAGCGTTCCAGGACTACCGGCTGGTGACGCCGAAAGTCACGGCGCTGGCGACACTGCTGCTGCGGTACAAGGTACGGGACGTTAAACTGGTACAATGTGCTCGTTCCTCCGACGGCCTCAAAACGCGGCATTGCCGGATGGTGACGCCAAATGTCACGGCCTGGCAGCGGTGCTGCTGCGGTACAAGGTGCAACTCAGGAATGTCGCTTTATTGATTGCAACAAAGCCTTATCTGCGAAGTGTGCACAGTATTGGAAGCTGGACTACTGACTGGTGACGCTAAAGTCACTGCGCTACCAACGTCGCTGCTGCGGTAAAAGGTGCGATCTCGGATTGCTGCTATGTGTTCTGATCAAGCTACGGGAGGTGAGCGAATCGTCAGACTGATGACGCCACAAGCCACGGCGTTGGGTTGTTTTATGGGTTTACAGCGACGCTGCGGTGCAAATTGATCCCCTGTTCCATCACTCTGGAGATACTGGAGATGATAATCGACACCAGATGTGCGGATCTGACACCAAAGTCTCGGCGTCGGTCCCAGTACAGCAGATCCAGGAGCAGCGCCATGGCCGCTGCGGCGCTCCTGGTCCTGCTTCGCGTTCCGCACCCGCAAGCTGGCGACGCAAGCCTTTGAACTCCGAAGACATCCCTCAAAGCGAAAATTCATGTCCTGCAAACAGGCGATCGCTTTGGTTGGGCAGCCGTGCCGCCGATCCTGGATCCTGCATCCTCTTCATCACTCTCAAGCTGGCGACGCTGGCGGCGCCGATACATTCTGCATCTTGGGGTCCTTTCTTTCTCATTTCGTTCTTATTATTGCAGGAGGTGGCGCTGGCGGAGCAGCCGTCACGACGGAGCTGGTCCTGCATCATCTTTGTGACCCGCAAGCTGGCGACGCTGGCGGTGGACGCCGTGCTGCGAGCAGCCCCCGGGCTGGGGTTTTTGACGGCGGCGCCTTTCATGGGCTACGGCGGGGACACCTCAGCAGCTTCCATGGACGTGAATGTGCGTCTGAAATTCACCGTTGAGGATTTCCTTCGCAAAATTAGGCGCTATTTGGGGGCTGGGGTTTCTGACGGCGGCCCCTCTTATGGGCTACGGAGGCGACACATCCGCCGTGTCAATGGACGTCAAGGTGTGTTTCGTATTCAGCTCATTATGCCTGACGAATGCACGGCGTCGGGGCTGGGATTACGGACGGCGGCGCCTTTCATGGGCTACAGTGGCGACACTTTCGCAGCATCCATGGACGTCAAGGTGTGTATTGAATTCAGGAATGATGAGCTCTCGTAGATTAGCGTTTTGCCGGTGCTGTGCCCTCCGATGGCAGCACACAGGCCGCAGCGGCGGCGGCGCTACGGCAACATCTTCGGACGGCTAGGTATGCTTAATCTCAATACTAAATACTAGAACGCTGGGCATTGGCATGCTGACACATACAGTGCGCCGTGCTCATCGCGTCGGCTGGCCGGTCCCGAGGCTGCCAGCATTTAGAAAGCTTCAAGACTTGGACGGCCTGCCAATAATGGCACTCCAGGATTCTGGTTCCACGTGTCTGTCCTGCAGGAGCCACTGCACTGTGGAAACCCTCGGAGCAGGTCACTGCATCCTCAGTACAGTTGCCCTCAGTTGCAGACGCAGACCGCTGCGCTGGAGCGCTTCCAGGCGGGCCGCCTCGACACCCTGTGTGCGCAGCACACTTCAGACGAACAAACCTGCAGACTAAGCGCACCTTTATCCCCCGTGCAGACGCAGAACGCCAGCCTGGAGCAGTTCAAGGCGGGGCGCCTCAACACTCTGGTGTGCGCATCCTGCTGTCCTCAATGAGTCAAATGAGTTGCCTAATTTTTTTCCTGACGCAGACGCAGACACCACCCTGGAGCGCGTCAAAGTGGGCCGCCAACACGCTGGTGTCCATGCCCTGCTGCTCTGCCACACTGTGGACAGCGAGAATGCAAACTGAGCGCATTCCTTACCCCTTGCAGACGCAGAATGCCACCCTGGACCGCTTCAAGGCGAGCCGCCTCACCACCCTGGTGTCCACTTGATACTGCTCTCTGAACAGCTGTCAATTTCGGCATGCAAATCGGAATAGTAGTGTGTTTCTTTCTACTTGCAGACGCAGACCGCCACCCTGAAGCGCTTCAAAGCGGGCCGCCTCAACGCCCTGGTGTCCACCTCCGTGGCAGAGGAAGGCCTCGACCTCAAGGCCTGCCAGCTGGTGGTGAGCCGTCTGTATTCCGGTAACAATTGTGCAAGTTCTTCAACATCGTCCACAAACGCCGCCACTTCAGCCACGGAGGAGGGCTGGGCCTAAAGGCCTGCCAGCTGGAGGCGAGCTTTGATCCACATACGTGCGCATTGACATTTACGACAGGAGTCACCTTTTCGTGGTGCAAGCCACCCTGGCCATTTTTGCTGCAGGGTAGGGTCTCGCTTCTAAGACTCTGAAGGCTGCTAGTGCGGTGGCGTTAATTCTGACGATTCTTCAACTTGTGTCAGATGCACAGCTTGTGGCGCAGCGCTGCCATCGTGCTCAGGCACATACAGATTGCAAGGCTGTTGAGCCCTGTCCGAGCTCGCGTGTGCAAGTGACCTCCAGCGTGTCTGCTGCTGTGCCTGATTATGTCCGGCGTGGCAGACCACGTCCACGGCTCACTTGTGGAGAAGTGGAGGACAGAGCTCGTCGTGCTGTTCGTCAATTACACTCTGCGGATGCAGGTGCGTTTCGACCCATCGGCAACGCCGCAGGCATTCGTGCGGAGCAGCGGCCTCGTGCGCATTGTAGAGTCTCTCCAGAAACCCAAAAATTCACACACTCATCTACATCTCGCCAAATGTGTGTTGCTTCTGCGCTACAGGTGCGGTTCGACATGCCGGCGACGCCGCTTGCCTTCGTGCAGAGCAGCGGCCGCGCGCGCGTGCTGCAGAGCCACATGGTGCTGATGCTGCAGTCCGGCAATGAGGAGCACATCATGCTGCTGCGCAGCCTGCGCGGGTGCGCATGACATTTATTCTCGCTCAGAGAGTTATGAGTCCTGCATGTAACATCTGCAACATGATGCTCATCTAGATACGAGAGCAACACGCGGGCACGAGGCGGCGTGGCGGCGGCGGCGGGTGGACCTCGCTACACAAGCTTGACGGAAGGACAGGAACAGTTCCGACAGAGAAAGCAAAGAAAGCATATTGGATCATTCCGGGTACGAGGACAAGATGCGGTAGGAAGCGGCGTGACGGCGGAAGGACACCCTGAGGCCTCCCGCCCACGATTGCATCAATTGACATCATTCCATACAGGTAGCCATTTCATGAAACGTTGCAGCCATGTTGTGTCGCAGGTACGAGGACAAGATGCGGCAGGAGGCGGCGCGGCGGCGCCTCGACAGCATGGACATTGCGGCTGCTGCGGACGCTGCCGCCGGCGCTGCAGATGATCCAGACGAGGTGCGGTGTGCCTTGCCATCCTTTCGCAGGCACCAAAGAATTTCATGCATGTGCTTTGGCTCGGTCAATTTGTGCAGACACCGCCACCGGCGCTGCAAGATTACCCAGACAAGGTGCTGGGCGCCTCGTTCCTCAGCTTCGATTGTCAACGGGCTGCTGTTCGGCAAATCAGCTCTCCAATCAGCATGCACCATAGAAACTGTTCACACCACACCAGCATATCCTGTGGTCAGCACACTGCCAGGAAACCCCGCAGCCCCAGGCAATGTCCATTCGGCGAGTGGCAGAGCCGGGTTGGCTCGCAGCATGGAAGCGAGTGTCTCAGTACGCTCTGAAACCACTTGTCGATCAGGATGCTCCTGGTGCTGGACTGTCGTGCTGCCTGGCAGTACAAAGGGGAAAGCTGCACAGCCAGCTGTGAACGGTGTTTTTCGTTGCTGCAGTGGGTGATGGAGAGCGGCAGCAGCTGGGTTCGAGCATGGCTGCTGGGGAGGTGCTAACTAAAAATAGTGTTGACCATGCGCATGGAAAAGCCATTGGAGTACGTGGGCATATGCAGACACCATCATGCTTTAGGATTACAATAGGCGGGAGCTGCCGCCGAGTTTGTGGCTGCTGGCGGGGCAGGCGCAAGAGGCACTGGAGTACTGCTCACCCGCCACTGGCGGCGTCTCTTTGTTACAAGGAAGGTCACACATATCACTGATCTCTGAACGTGCAGGATCTGCCGTCCAGTGCGCGGCTGCTGGCGGGGCAGCCGAAGTAGGAGGCCCTGGAGTACTGTGTGCTAGTGACGGGCGCCACAACCTGTGACCGATGTTCCCCAGAACAACGTCTGATTCACATTGCTGATTGCAAGGGCTGCCAGCGCATGGCTGCTGGCGGGGCAGCCAAAGGAGGCCCTGGAGTGCTGTGTGCCCGTTATGACGGTGAACCGTTGATAAGATGGAAGCCAATATGACTCTGACTTCCCAAACTTGCAGGAGCTGCCGTCGAGCGCGTGGCTGCTGGCGGGGCAGCCAAAAGAGGCCCTGGAGTTTTGTGTACCGGCGACAGGCGCCAAGGTCACCCTTGCATCCGCCAAGCAGCTGGTCTTCCACTTCTGCGCGCGCCTGCCCTCCGACAGGTATGGATACCCAAGCATCAAGAACATTACAGACGAAAAGTTGGAACAGAGAAACGACGTTCAACAAAGGTCACCCTCGCGTCTGCGAAGCAGCTGGTCTTCGACTTCTGCGCGCCCCTGCCCTCGGAAAGGTACGGAAGAGATACTCATATCATTCGAGGTCCAAAGTCAGTAAGCGACACCAACAGTCAGGAAACTGTCATCCTGGCGTATGCGTCACCCTGGCGCCTTCCACCCTTGTGCGCGCCTGCCCTCACGATAGGTATGTCAGGACAGCAGGTGGAAATAACGACGTTGAAGTCAAGGAAGGCAAAACAACGGATTATGACATCCATTACAGGCCACCCTTGCGTCCGCAAAGCAGATAGTCTTCCACTTCTGCGCGCGCCTGCCCTCCGACAGGTATGGAGAAACTGCTGAACGAAAACATGGAAGGTCAAACGACAACGTTTTGACATATGTTACGAAAGTCAGACAACGTCTACGTTGGTGTCCGCAAAGCAGCTATCCTTGCATTTCTGCGCGCGGCTGCCTTCTTGACAGATGCGGGTAATGTGGAATCAGGAACAGAACAACGCTTTACTCATTCCGGTCATTTTTGCTGCCGCCAAGCAGGTCGCCCTGTGCTTCTGTGCGCGACTGCCCTCAAACAGGTCCAGCTTCTATTCCGCAAATATTTGTTGCACTGTGCGTTTGCAAGTGGACTCTTCACGATTTGGCACACTGCCTCCTCAGCACCTGGCAGTGCAGGGGACATCTGGGTGTCAGGTGAAAAGGAAGAAAATCTGGAATCGTGGACAAGCTCCTAATTAGGGTGCATGTTGTACTTGGTTTTGCATGCAGGATGCACCTTTCGCGATGACACAACTGGAAATTGTCGGCACTGCCGCGGCTTTTCACGAATGATGAAGGATCGCTTTGTCAGCCGCGCGCTGTTGTGACATCAGACAATTACACAACAGTATTTCTGCTTTTTTGCAAGTGGCAGTGTGCTTGTCCGCAGGTATGCGGCGCTGCGGCCGCGCTTTGTCACGGAGGAAGGCTTTGTGAGCCGCGTGATTCTGCCCAACAACAGCCCGGTGCGTTCGATTGAAATTGTGGCGCATCTGATTTAGCTTCCACAAGCAGCCGTGAGCTGAAGCAGACCAGAAGTTTTTCTTTCCATCATCTTGCGAACTTTGGTGAAATTCTACCCTACAGGTGCGGGATGTGAAGGGGCGGCTGCAGATGCGGAAGCAGCTGGCGCGGGCGTCCGCCTGCCTCGAGGCCTGCAAGCTGCTGTACCAGGTGCGACCGTGAATGCTGCCAGGCTTTCAGTTTATTCCATGTCAGGAACAATGTGCAAGACAAAGGCGGCTCGCGGCAGATGCGGAAGCAGCTGGCGCGGGCGTCCGCCTGCCTCGAGGCCTGCAAGCCTCCAGGTGAATAGGAACGCATCGGTGCAGGAAGTATTGGCGCTGGCAGAAATGCACAGTTGCATCATGTGCCTGTTGGTGTACACGTGGATGTCTTCAGAAGCAATTCCCCTGTGATACATGCTCTTGATTTCAGAGCGCCACATGCAGCGTGAGGCGCGGCATTTATTCATGATTTGCGTCCAGTTGCGGAGTCAGCGGTGCTGCAAAACACGGCTTGCAGTCTGCCCGATGCCACTGCAGATTGTGCCGTGGGTCGATGCACCTCTGACTCCGTTCATCGTTGAACCCTGCTTGGGGCCAGGATTCTTGAACACCTGCCCAGTCCGGCAGATCGATCCACTGGCTGATTTCACTTTCGGGCCTGGGCAGTCTCGGACAGCAGGTTGACCACAACATGCAATTCAGATACCAAGACAACAAGCACTTTGTGCAGGCGGGCGCACTGAACAACAATCTGCAGCTGGAGGTGCACGAGGAGCCCAGCTCGCCGACCCAACACGGTGTTACTAATGACTTGTTTAAGAAGCTGGATGCACGATACAAACCCTGATTGACTCTGGATCCTTTGCAGGCGGGCGCGCTGAACGACAACCTGCTGCCGGAGGGCAGAGGCGGGCTTGTCGCGTGGGAGGGGCAAATGTTTTCCCTTTCGGAAAACTACTTAACAACGCTTTGAATGTGCATGAGTGAATGGCTTCTCTACAGGCGGGCAAGCTGAACGACATCCTGCTGCCGGAGGTGCACGAGGATCCTGAGAAATATTTCTTCACACTATAAAGATACGACTTTATAGACAAGTCACGATTATGGTTTCTGTTCATTCTGCAGGCGGGCGCCCTGAACGACAATTTGCTACCTGAGGTGCAGGAGGAGCCCGGCTTGCCGCGTGGCAAGAAGGGCTCGGAGGCCGAGTCTTCGGACGATGAGGATCTGGCCCCTGCGCAGGTCTGTACCTCCAACACCCAACAACTACAAACCTGTGAAAATGTCAGCAGAGCATATTTGCTTGCCTACCACGGCAGCTCGCAGCAGCAGCTATACACTGCCGTATTCCTCTGCGCTGTGCGTAGGGGCATGCTGCACTGGGGTCTTAGCTCGGGATGCTCAGTCCTGCAGTGTCTCCATTGTTTGATGACAGGCGGTACTCTGAGCTATTGAACATCCGGAGTGAGAAGTATCTGTTTGAAGCTTGCAGGCTGCCCTTCCGCCGTTCGAGCTGACGCACCACGCACCGGCGGCGCTGCGGCTGTGCACCCCGGAACAGCTGGAGGAGGCCATCGTGCGGGAGGACGCGGCACACGACAGGTTGGTAACAACTAGCAATTTCAGTATCACTGCAGTCGTCTTGCTAAGGCTGTGCGCCCCGGAGCAGCTGGAGGAGGCCAATGTGCACAGAGCCGCAGCGCGCAGAGCAGAGCGCACTGTAAGCTCAGCAGAAAGGCAGCCTCGCTGAGACGACTGCCCAGCCGGCAGGTCGGTACGCCTGGGCAAGCTTGAGAGGCACCAATGCTGATGCTTCGCTGACTGCTGCATGTTCCCTGCAGGCCTCCAGGTGCAAGGCGGTGCAGCACTGGCGCTTCATTGGGACGTGACACATGGGGTCTTTGTGCTCAATGCAGGCCGACGGGCAACACGCTGCACCTGTACGTGCTGGAGCTGCAATTGGCGCCGGGAGGCACGCCGGCACCGACATATGAGCTGGAGCTCAGCCGGCAGCTGGGGGTGGCGCTGCTGCAGCGCGAAGGAATTCAGGTTATCACATGTATAGATATAAGATACGAACTGAACCCATGTGAGGCATGTGCTGCAGGCCGACGGGCAAGACGCTGCAGCTGTATGCGTTAGACCTGCGGCTGGCGCCTGGAGTCGCGCCGGCGCCGACGGATGAACTGGAGCTGAGCCGGCGGCTGGGACTGGCGCTGCTGCGACCGCTGCCGGCGCCGGCCCTGCAGGGCTTCACCTCCCAGCTATCTTCCGGGACAGATGTGCAGGCGCGTGATCGAGTACGTGATGGCGGTTGTTTTGGTTAAAGCCAAGATGGCGTGGAAGCCAACATGGCGTGGCGCTGCTGCGGCCGCAGCTGTTGCTGGAGCGGCTCGGCCGGCTGCAACATTTCACACGCACAAACTGTGAAATGTTGTCTCTTCACATTAACTTCAGGCATGGCTGTGTGGACTGCGGGCCGCAGGCGCTATCGCTGGAGCAGCTGGGGCAGCTGCAGCTGTTTGAACCCATATTTCTTTCTATATCATGTGTTTCACCTTTGTGCGCAGGCGCGGCTGGTGGGTTGTGGGCTGCAGCAGCTGTCGTTGGAGCAGCTCGGCCGGCTGCAGACGTCCAGTGTCAGCAAGGCTTGATTTCAAAATTTTATAGAAACTCCAATACTGTGTGCAGGTGCGGCTGGTGGACTGTGGGCCGCAGCAGCTGTCGCTGGAGCAGCTCGGCCGGCTGCAGCTCTTCCACCGCGTCATGCTGGACCCGAACTTCCTCCTCGGTGAGCATTGTGTCCTTTTGATTGTAAAGCATGGTTGCAGCCAGAGCCGCCTTCTGCAGGCTCGGGTTGAATTGCGTTCGGACGTTCGGAGTAGGTTGCGGATGCACTGCAGCTGCTGGTATATGATCCACTTGACAACGCTGCTGCACATCACTTCAGTTTGCTGCTGTGCATTTCGGCACCGTTTCACCCCGCTTGCTTTTGCCCATATGGCTGCTTCCAGCTGGTCGTCATGCAGCATTGTGACCAGCGGCTCGATAGACTGTGCTTCGAATTCAACACATGCGCCCAGACGCGGCGCCACCATCATTCCAGTCAGAAACATGCCGCGCCCCTGTACATGCGATGACATCTCGGTTAGATCTCATCTTGTGCGTTCAATGTCCAGGCACTCCGAGCGATGCTGTGGACAGCAGCTAGGTTATTGGCGCCTCGACGCAAAAGGGAAAACCAGCCGCTTCTCAATCTCAGTGAACCCGGTGGGTTTGCAGGCACTCCAAACGGTGGCATGGAGAGCGACGCGTGGGGGCCGCCCCCGCAGCCGCGACCCGCCGCCGTATCGTGCGCCAGAACATTCCAGTCACATTCAGAGCACATGTCTTGTCTATCTGGCGCATTTCCAGGCACATCTACCAATGGCATGGACAGCGACGCGGAGGGGCCGGTGGAGGGACCTGCGACGCGCCGCCGCATCGTGCGCCGCGAGACGGCCCAGGCAGCTGCGGCGGCTGTCGCGGGCCCTGCAGCGGCGCTGGCGGCCGCCGCCGGCCTTGGAGGCGGCCCGGGGAGCGCAGCAGAACTCGGCGGCATGGCGCAGCCGCAATCTGCTGTAGCCCCACAGCCGGCGGCGGCGCCTGTCGACGCGGCTGCGGATGTCGCGGCAAGCTCCGGAAGCGGCCAGCCGGCAGCGAGCCACGGGCTGCAGCAGGCGGCGGCGGCAGCGGCAAGCAGCGGCAGCAGCCTGCTGGCAAGCTTCCTGGCAGCTGGCCGAGGTGGAAGTGTCGGGAGGCCGGGCATCGCAGTTGGTGCTCCTGAGCCCAGCGGACAAACCACCAGCCGCTCAGATGCCGCGCCCAGCAGCGGCGGCATGCCATTGGCGCCTGCCGGTGGCCGAAGCGAGCCTGTCATGTCCGGCATTCTTGCGGCTTTCCTGGCTGTTGCCACCGGCGAGAATGTTAGCAGCCCAGGCCCGCATGCTGGCGGGAAACACCGTGTGCCTGCACTCCTCAATGACGGCCGCACCAGTCAGCCGGCGACGCCCGAGCCCCAGGTGGCTCCACTCAGCCCGCCGCGCCAGCCCGCGGCTGCTGATGCTGGCAGCAGGGTAGCGGCTGCAAGGCCAGGGATGCCGGCCGCAGATGCTAACGCCTCGGCGGGCGACGCGGCAGCGACAGGCGGCATGGCATGCTCTGCAGCGGCAGACGGCACGTCAGCACCGGCTGCGAAGGCAGCGGCTGCTATGGCGGCAGCGCCGGACACATCCTCAGCAGCGGCGGATGGCGCGGTGGCAGCGCGGGCCGCAGCCCTGCGGCAGCAGACTGCAGCGTATGTAGACCTGTCAGACGCTGCGGGACGGCCGCTGGACAGCGCCGTCATCCCCGATGCCCGCTGGGCCGCGCCGCTGACGGGGGCGTGGTACCTTGTGGTGCCGATGTTGGGTCTGGCGGCGATGGAGGCGACAGCGGCAGTGCGGATAGAAATGCCGGTGGAGTCGCCAGTAAAAGCCCCGACGAAGGTGCCAGAGGAGGCACCAACGGAGGCAGCGGCAGAGCCGGCTGTGGTGCCGCCCGCGGCGCCAATGGAGGCACCGGCGGATGCGCCGGCAGAGGTGTCATCAGTCAAGCAGCCGGTGGGACAGCTGCAGATGGACGCTCGGGCAGATCAGCAGCATGCGGGCCAGCGGCAGCCGCAGCAGCAGCCGGAGCAGCAGCAGGCACACCAGGGGCAGCAGGAAGCAGTGCAGGCGGCGGAGCAGGCGGCCGGCGCAGAAGATAGTGCGGCGGAGGCAGGGAGCGCCGCTGCAGAGGCGGCAATCGACTGGGCCGCCATCGGCGCCGTGGCCCGCGGCTACCAGGTATGGAAGAGGCTTTCAATGCATGCGCCTTTCCGGCATCAACATGTACAGAAGACAGTGGGTAGGCTGGTGCACAGACAAAGATAAGAATGCATGGCCGCCGCCCAGCCCTCTTCTGTGGGTCGAAGCCGCTGCCTGTAACAATCACATGTTGTTACAGGCAGCGGCTTCGACCCGCGAACAACATGTCATAGCAAAAATTTGGTGAAGACTATCAAGATATACGACACCCTGTGGGATTGTCATCGATTCTCTTCGAAGCGTTCACGAGTCAGGCGTTCTCAACATGTGAAGGGTGCCGCTTTCATCGCTCTTCTCTCGTTGCAGTTCGGGCTCAGGACAGATCCTGAGCGCTGGGCACTGCTTAGTGAGCA
>JAABUM010001515.1_pt1 | contig 34675 bp, 25 predicted proteins | sample 5559161 | NCBI WGS metagenome assembly JAABUM01 (sample SAMN10711868, study PRJNA513369) | rock metagenome | isolation source: Antarctica rocks | place: Antarctica: Victoria Land, Siegfried Peak nord
CGCGGTAGCGCTGCGCGAGCGGGCCGATGATCAGGCGCCACGACCACCAGTGCTGCGGCCAGCCGTGCACCAGGACGAGCGGCGGCCCCTTGCCCGCCTCGGCGTAGTGCAACCCAACGCCTCCGACGGAGACGACGTGATGCTCGACGCCCGCGACCGCGGGCATCGTCAGCCCCGCACTCTGGGCGTCGGCGACATCGTCGGCCCGAACAGGACCGGTTGCGAGCGGGGAGACGTTCACGTCCACCATCATAGCGAGCGCTCGCTATCAGGCAGTCATCCCGAGCCGGAGCTACGGTTCGCTCGTGCCCCGCCAACCCGCCGTCGGCCCGCGACGCACCGAGACGCGCCGACGCTTGGTGCAGGCCGCGATCCAGGTCGTCGCCCGCCAGGGATTTCACGCCGCTTCGGTCGACGACATCGCCCGGCAGGCCGGCCTGTCGATCGGAGCGCTCTACGGCAACTTCGCCGGCAAGGACGACCTCCTCTTCGCCGCCTTCGACGAGCACGTCACATGGTTCGAGCAGCGCCTCCACGCCGCCGCGGAGAGAGCCGACCCCGGCGCCGCACTCAACGACTGGATCGGCTCACTCGCCCGCGACCCCGAGCAGTTCCTCATCTTCATCGAGTTCTGGGCGTACGCGGTCCGCAAACCCCAGGCCCGCGACGACTTCGCCCGCCGCATGAGCGAGATGCGCCAAGCCGTCGCCGCCGCCGTGGACCACCGCCGCCAGCTGGCCGGCACCATCAACGCCCAACCATCTCCCGACAGCATCGCCCTCCTGCTCCTCGCCCTCGGACGCGGCCTAGCACTCGAAAAACTCGCCGACCCCTCCACGACGCCAGAGAAACCAGCCGCCGAGCTTCTCGCCAACCTCCTGCGGTGAACGCCGCGGCCGAGGTCACCAGCGCGCTCATCGGACGCTCAACGATGCGCTCGCCGCCGCCTGAGACGTCGACTTTGGGTTCATCCAAGCACGAGACATTCGCCGTCTTCCGGCTCCCCGTTTGCCGCCGACCCTCCGCGGCAGAGCGCCCGCAGGCCAGCCGGCTACCGGGCGCCCTTGGCCGCGGAGCGCGGTGGAAGCGAGGGCTCGACGCGCAGCAGCCGTGCGGGGCGTTGGGGGAGCCACCAGTTCCAGCGGCCGAAGAGGGAGACGACGGCGGGGACGAGGAGGGCGCGGATGACGGTGGCGTCGAGCAGGATCCCGGCCGCCAGTCCCGTGGCGAGGATCTTGACGTCGGTGGAGGGGGCGGAGGCCATGGAGGTGAAGGCGAGAAAGAGGATGATCGCGGCGCTGGTGACGAGGCGGCCGGTGCGTCCGATGCCGCGGATGACCGCGGTGTCGGTGGAGCCGGTGGCGTCGTATTCCTCGCGCATGCGGGCGAGGATGAAGACCTCGTAGTCCATGGAGAGCCCGAAGAGGAAGGCGAAGACCATGAGGGGGATCCACGCGGTCACCGAGTGGGTGGCGGCGATGCCCCAGATGGCGTTGGAGCCGTGTCCGTGCTGCCAGACGAGGGCGATGACCCCCCACGCGGCGCCGACGCTGATCACGTTGAGCACCACGGCCTTGAGCGGCAGCAGCAGCGAGCGGAAGGCGCGCGCGAGGAGCACGAAGGTGACCACGGCGATGAGGGCGATCATCAGCGGGAAGTTGCCGTAGACGGCGGAGATGAAGTCGGCGTTCTGGGCGCCCTGTCCTCCGACGGCCACGTCGCCCGCGGCGTGGGCGACGGCGCGCACCCGCCTCACGGTGGCGCGACCCGCGGAGGTGGAGCCGTCCGCGGTGGGGACCGCGTCGATGAGCGCGGTCCCCACGCGACGCCAGGCGCCGCCGGGGGGCGCCACCGCGCCGTGGATGCCGTCGACCTTGCCGAGGGCGCCGGCGACCCGCTCCGGCGAGCCGCCGCGCGCGACGGCCTCGAGCGGCTGCAGCGCGCCGGCGCCGATCCCCGAGCGCTCGAGGGCGGCGAGGCCTTGGCGGCCGTCGCCCTGCTTGGCCAGCGTGTCGGCGTTGGGCGTCCCGGGCTGGAGGGAGGTGGCGGAGACCACGAGGGCCGCGAGCACGACGAGCGCGGTGGTGGCGGCGACCCAGCGGCGGCGCACGACGAGGTTCGCCCACGCCGTCCATGCCCGGCTCGCCCGGTCGTCGGTGCGGAGGTGGGGCCAGTCGAGTCGCTGGCCGAACCGGGAGAGGATCACCGGCAGCAAGGTGATCGAGACGAGCACGCTGATCACGGGGATGAGCATGCCGCCGTAACCCACGGAGCGCAGGAACGGTAGCGGGAGCGCCACGAGGGCGAGCAGCCCGATCCCCACCGTCGTGCCGCTGAAGACGACGGACCGGCCGGCGGTCTCCATCGCCCGCAGGACCGCGGCGTCGCCCTCCCGGCCGTGGGCTCGCTCCTCCCGCCAGCGCACGACGACGAGCAGCGAGTAGTCGATCGCCACGCCGAGGCCGATCAGCGCGATGAGGAACTGCACGATCGGGGAGACGTCGGTCACCGTGGTCAGGGCCCACACGGCGAGAAAGCTCGTCATGATCGAGACCAGCGCGATGAGCAGGGGAACGAGGGCCAGCGCGGACGCGAAGACGAATGCGAGCACCACGAGCGCCCCGACCCCGCCCAGCAGCGCCTCGACGAGCACCCCGGGGCCCTGGCCGCCGCCGGTGCTCGCCTGCAGCGCGTCAAAGCCCGTCAGGTGGACGGGGGCGCCGGCCACCGTGGCCCCGGCCAGCGCCCGCCGCGCGGCCAACTGCGCCTGCGGATTGTCGCCGAACGCGCCCTGCCCCGGCGGCGGGTAGGCGAGCACGAACGCCGTGCGCCCATCACGCGAGACGAGCGCGCGGCTTCCCGTCGAGGCGTAGGACGCCGTGCGCGAACCGGGCAGAGCGTGGGCGAGGCGCCGCTCGACGGCGCCGGGGGCCGCCCGCACGCCGGCGGAGTCGACCGTGCGCCCCGCCGGCAGCGTGACCACGGGCACGAGCGGCGCGTGGTCACCCCCGCCGCAGTAGAGGCGCGCGATCGCGACGTTGGCCTTCCACCCCTCGCGCCCGGGGACGGAGAAGCTTTGCTTCAGCGCCTTGGACGCCGACCCGGCGAAGACCATCCCCACCAGCGTCATCACGAGCCAGAAGGCGGCGACGAGGCGCTTGTGCGCGAGTACCCAGCGGGTGATGGACGTCATGCAGCCGTTCCTTGGTCTCAAAAATGGTTATGCGCTACAACGGTTGACGTCTACCACGGGACGGCCGATCATGTCAAGCGATCCGCCATGAGCGTCCCCTCTCGTCCCCGCACGGCCGACCGCGCGTCGCCGCGCTCCCCGCTCGCGTCCTCGACCGCGTTCCTGCTCTCCAAGGCCGGACGCACCTCCGCCGCGCGGATTGCCGCCCGGCTCGAGCCGCTCGGCCTGCGTCCCAAGCACCTCGCAGTCCTGTCCTTCCTCGACGACGCCCCCGGAAGCTCCCAGCAGGAGCTCGGCGGCCGCCTTGGCTTCGATGCCAGCGCCGTCGTCGCCCTCATCGACGAGCTCGAACGCCAGCGCTTGGCCGAACGTCGCCAGGACCCCCGCGACCGGCGCCGGCACGCCGTGCACCTCACACGCCGGGGAAGGACCATGCTCGCCCAGGCGCGCGCCGCCGCCGCCGAGCACGAGGAAACCCTCCTCGGCGTCCTCGACCACGAGGAGCGCCAGACCCTCCACGACCTCCTCCTGCGCATCGTCGCCGCCGAGGACCCCACCCTCGCCCCCGTCGTCACCGACCCCGGCCGCCGCTGACCGACCCCCCGCGGACGCCGTCCTACACGCCGCCGACCCGGCCGCCGGCCCGCCGTCAGACCCCTCCCGTTCGCCGAGTTGCCGGCGCGGAGCCCGACCCACCCGAGGTTCGCACACCTGCGGTGTGCGTCGGGGCGGGGATCGGCTTCGCACCCGCGGGGCCGGCGACCCGAACCGGAGGTCCGTCGTGGCCCGAGAGAACCGTCCGCCATCTGACGAAGAGCGCGCCGAACGCCGCCGCCAAGACCGCGAGACCGCCCAGATGGCGATCGAGCGGCTGCAAAGCAGCGCTGGGTGGCAGGCGTGGCTCTCCTCGCGTCAGCACTGCCGCTCCTACTCCTTCGCCAACCAGTGCCTGATCGCCATGCAGAACCCCGCCGCCACCCGCGTCGCCGGGTTCCGGGCATGGCTGAAGCTCGGCTACGTCGTCGCCAAAGGCGAGAAGGCGATCCGGATCTGGGTGCCGATTTCGCCGTCCAAGCGCCAGCTCGAGGAGTGGCAGAACGCCGGCGCCAAGCGCGATGAGAAGCCCCGGACCTACTTCAAGCTTGGCCCAGTGTTCGACCGAAGCCAGGTACGGCAGCTTCCCCCGCCGGCCGAGCCCGCGCCGCTGGATCCGCCCCACGTACTGATCGACGGCGATGAGCTCGACCGGGCCCTCGAGCCGCTCACCGCCCTCGCGCGGGAGCTCGGCTGCACCGTGCAGCTCCAAGACCTCACCGACGGCAGAGGCGGCTACTTCCGACCCGATACCAAGGCGATCGTCCTCAACGCCGACCGGCCAGTCAACCAGCGGGTCTCCACGTTTGTGCACGAGCTCGCCCACGCCCTCCTGCGCCTCGAGCGCCACGAGGACGACCCGGCGCTCTCCTACGCCAAGGAGGAGCTCGTCGTCGAATCGGTCGCCTACACCGTCTGCGGCGGCCTCGGCGTCGACACCGCCGGGTTCGCGATCCCCTACCTCGCCTCTTGGGCGCGATCCGCGGAGCTGGCTACGATCGAGCAGACTGCGGCGCTCATCGACCGGCTCGCCCGTCGCATCGAACATGCCCTCGAAGCACACGACGCACGCGAATACACCACCGCCGACGGTGACCGGGATCATCAGCTGCAACGCGCCTGAGCAAACGGTTGCCGGGGACCCGGTTCTGGCCGGACACCTGATTAGACGTCTGGAGGTCGATGATGTCGGGAGTCAGGAAGGCTGTGGCGGGAGTGTCGGAAGACAGCAACGAGGGGTCGCGCTCCGGCGCGGCGAGCGGTCGTCCGGAGGGGCGGCCGGGAGGTGCGCTGGAGCGCGCGCGCGCAAGCAGGAGGTGGTCCTCAGGTTGTTGCGCGGCGAGGGCCTGGATGCGCTGGCCCGCGAGACCGGCCAGGCGGCGGGGGCGATCGCCGGGTGGCGTGAGGGGTTCTTCGCGGCGGCCATGAGGGCTTGACGACGCGTCCGGCGGCGGTCGACGCTGCTGGCTGCGATCCGCCGGGAGATCGCCGAGTCGCCGTTCGTGGGAGAGGGCCACAAGAAGCTCCGCGCTCGTCTGGCGCGGCGCGGCATCCACACGTCGGGCAAGCGGGTCCTGCGCCTCACGCGCGAGGCGGGGCTGCTGGCCCCGACGCCGCAGATCCGCAAGCGCGCCAAGCGCATGCACGACGCCACGATCACCGTGACCCGTCCCCGACACGCTGTGGGCGACCGACGCGACCGAGGCGCACACCCGCCAGGACGGCCGCTGCGCGGTGTTCGCGATCGTCGATCACGCCACCGGCGAGGCGTGGGTCGACGCCTCGCCACGGATGGACCGCTGGGCCGCCGCCGACCTGCTCCGCGAGGTCTGCACCGAGCGCTTCGGCTCGGTGCAGCAGGCCGTCGCCGCCGGGCTCGCGCTGCGCTACGACGGCGGCCCCTGCTTCCGCTCCGGCCACTACCAGGCCGAGATCGACTTCCTCGGCATCAGCCGCAGCCCCGCCTACCACTACGAGCCCGAGACCAACGGCTGCGTCGAAAAATTCAACCAGACGCTCAAGGAGCAGGTCCTGTGGATCGAGCGCTTCGACACCCTCGAAGAGCTCCGCGCCCGCATCCGCGCCTTCGCAGGCGACTTCAACGAGCAATGGCTGCTCGAACGCCACGGCTACCGCACACCCACACAGGCACGCGCAACGCTCCGTCAGTCGGCCACGGCATGATCACCGCGATCACCAACAGGTGTCCGGCCAACCGGGCCCAGTGCAGATCGCGTAATGCCACGGGGATTCGCGAATCGCGTTGAGCGATCGGTGCTCACGTTCCAGCAAACGGCGCCACCGGCACCATTAGTGCACCGCCATCCCCCGAGCAGCCAATAGGTGGGACGACCGTACTAGTTGCCGTTCGGTTTTCCTCGCCGTTTCCCAGCCCGGTCCGGTGCTCCTAGAGTTCGGTGTGGTCTTGCGAGCTGTCGCGCACCCACACGTTGTACCTGCCGATCGACGGCGAACCGATCCGCTCCGTCGCGGGGCTACACGTCAGCCGCCAGCGGATCTTCGTCATTCACCTCCGCGGCCCGAGCTACGCGGAGACCACCAAGCGCACCGGCGAGACCGAGGAGGCCGTCAAGCACCAGATCGCCAAGGCCGGTACGCAGCTCCGCCGGCGAAGCCGAACGACGCTCCAGGGGGCGAAACCCCCCCCGCCCGCGCCTAACAGCATCCATGCAACCGGTATTACACGGCGGGCGCCTGGCGGCCATCGCCACCCCCACGCGCGTCTTTCTCGACCCTGACGTCGAGGGCCTGCCGAGCGGTGACGCCGACATGCGCGTTATTGCTTTCAAGTGCCTCTACGCGCGCGAGGTGATGACCGGAGAGCTCCCGGGCCCATACACCGACCGCGACGCCGAGCGCTTCGCGCGCGACTGCCTCATCGACGACAAGGACTTCGCCGCCCGCACCCACGAGCCCGACGCGTGCCTCGCCGCGCGCTACGGCGTTCCGCTCACCCAGATCGCCGCCCAGCGAAAAGAACTCGCCTCAAGCTCATCGTGTTCGAAGAGCACTTACTCTGCCTCGAAGCCCGCGCCCGGGTCAAAGCGCAGCGTCGCGGCGTTCTCCGTGACCGTCCGCACGACGTGATCCGGCGCGCCGCCGGGGATGTCTGCGTGGATCTCGAGCGTCACCTCGACCGTCGCGTCGAGCAGGCCGTTGAGGTGAGCGACGACCGCCTCGGCGACGTCCCCCGCTTCCCGCGAAAGACGCGTGGGATCCAGCGAGAGGCTGCCGTGAAAACGCCGCAGGACGGCCGAGGGAATCTCGCCATCTTCCCCATTCCGGTCGCTCGACGGCCCGCCGCCGGGCGACTCGCTCCCAGCGTCGACATGCTTCTCGCCGCGCTCGGCCTCGAGCTGCGCGTCCGCCGCGGCGGGCTGTACCACCAGGCCGGTCGGGTCGAAGAGCTCGAGCCCCTCCCCCGCCCGCAGGCCCGCGTAGCGACCTCTCGTCGCGTCGCGCGCGTCCGCGTAAGCGAAGCCGTCCTCGCGCCAGGCGAGCGAGCCCACGCCGTCGGCGATCGCGGCGAGCAGGACGCTGGCATCTCGCAGCCTCGGCAGATACACGTACTGCGAGTAGAAGGACCACAGCTCGCGGATCCCGATGCTCTCGCCCCGCCACAGCGGGACTCGGTCGAGGTCCATCCGCAGCCGCGCCCCCGAGTAGGAGACGATCAACCCCTCCTCGGAGCGCAGCCGCCGTGATGCCCGCACCGCGAGCGGATCCGATCCGGCTGCGCGCGTGGTCTCCCAGCGCACCTCGGGACTTCCCGGCGTGCCGGTCGGGGTGAGCAGCCACTGGTAGGCCTCGCCGATGCGCTGACCAGTCGCCTCGTCCCATTCGCGTCGCCGCGCCGCGAGCTGGGTCCGCGCGACGGTGTCGAGGTTCAGCGAGTCCTGGTCGCGATGGATGCTCTCCCAGGCCAGCCACGTGCGGGCCGCGTCGCGCAGCTCCTCAACGCGGGCGCTGTCGGCGGCGAGGAAGACGAGCATGTTGCGGTGCACCCGCGGGCCGCCGGAGCGCAGCTCGAGCAGCTCCTGGGCGAGTGCCAGCGCGGCGCTGAGCTCGACCTTCGCCGAATGCGCGCGCTCGGGGCCGAGGACGACGAGCCGGGCCACGTCTTCGTCTCCCACGTCGTTGGGGCCGCCCGGCGCCGGATGCACGCGCGCGAAGTCGCCGAAGTCCCGGATCGCGCGCAGGCGGCGGCGGAGCTCCTCATCGACGTCCTCGTCGTGGAAGGTCGCGGCGCGATCGGCGGCCAGGCGCGTGACGGTCTGCTGCAGCCCGTACCACGAGCGCTGCCCGTCGGTCGAGAGGAACAGGGCCCGGTTGGCCAGTCGCCGCAGCGCGTCGCCGAACGTCGCGGGCGCCTCGCCGGGCTGCACGCAGCCGAGCTTCACGCGCCGGTCATCGATCCCGCGGTTGGCGGCCTCGCTCACCGGCGCGGACCCGAGGAAGATCGTGCGCGCGACCCTGCGCGTGGCCGAGTAGCGACCAAAGTTCGGGTTCTCGTTGTCCAGCCGCAGAGGTAGCGCGTTCTCGCCGTCGACATCGGTGGCGATGACCGGCGTCCACGCCTCATCGAGATAGTTCGTGAGCTCGGCAACCACCGGGGAGGCGTCGATGGGCAACGTGCCCGGCAGGACGAGCAGGCTCCGGTCCTCACGCCGCCACAGCTCATACACGACGGCGGCCATGAGCCGCAGAACCCCGCGGGTGCGCTGGAAGCGCTCGAGCGTCGACCACTCGCCGTACAGGCGGTCAAACAGCTCGGGATGAATCGGATAGGACGCTCGCAGGCGGCGCTCGTACTCACCTTCGGCGCACTCGGCCGGGAAGTCCTGGCGCTGCGCGCGGTAGAGCTCGGCGAAGCGGTGCACCACCGCATCGCGCTCGCGCACGAGGTCCGGCGCGACGGGCTCAAAGAGCCGCCGCCGCACGATCTCGAAGCCCTCCTCCGCCGTCGCGGGCTTCCACGAGGCCTCCATGCGCCCGACCACGTTGAGCAGCCGCGTGAGCGCCTGGCGGCCCCCCTCCCCACCTACCTCGATGTCCGAAGAGGGAATGGAGACGACGAGCATCGCCCCCGGCACCTCGCGCGCGGCGTCGGTCAGCGCCTGGGCGAAGGTGAACTGAGCGTCGAAGGAGCCGGCGGGCAGTCCGTCGTGACCGTAGAGCTGGCGGGCGTAGGCCACCCACTCGTCGATGAGCACGAGGCACGGAGCGTACGCGCGGAAGAGGTGGATGAGCGCCTCACCGGGGTTGGTGCTCGTGCGGTCGGCGTCGGCGACCCGCGCGTAGGCTTCGGCTCCGCCGAGCTGCCACGCCAGCTCCCCCCACAGGGTCCGGACCTCCGTTCCGTCCTCCTTGCGCTGGACGGTGCCGGGGGCGAGCTTCTGACCCACGAGCACCGCCACCGCCGCCCGCGGGGGTGGCGCAAGGCCCTCAGCCGCGAGCATCTGCTCGACGCCCGGCAGCCGGGACGGGGGATGAGCGCTGGCCAGGTGGTAGAGCGCGATCAGCGAGTGCGTCTTGCCGCCGCCGAAGTTCGTCTGCAGCTCGACGACGGGGTCACCGCCCTCGCCGCGCAGCCGCCGCACCCCGTTGAGCAGCAGGTTGCGCAACCCCTCGGTGAGGTACGTGCGCCGGAAGAACTCGCCGGGGTCGCCGTATTCGTCGCTCGCGTCGCCGCGCCACACCTGGTGCAGGTCGGCGGCGAACTCCGCCTGCTGAAAGCGCCCCGAGGCGACGTCCTGGTGCGGCGTGACGATCTCCCGCCACGGCCTGAGACCGGCGACCGGGGCACCCTCGACGGGGACCGCCGAGCGCCGGCGACGCACCTGGCGCTCCTCAGCGGCGAAGCGGGAGCGCAGAAGCTCTTGACGCATGAGGTCGATCTCCTCCGCCACCTCGCCGGCGCTGACCGCGTTGAGCAGGAGCTGCGCGGTGTCGAGCGCCCGGTAGGTCTGATCGGAGGAGAACGCTTCATTGTGCGCCCAGCGATTGCGCACGTCGAGCAGCTCGGAGACCCAGCTTCGCCCGCTGTGGCCGAGCATGTCGCCAAAGCCCCCGTCGCGCCACAGGCGGATCATCGCCACGAGCAGGAAATGGGCGTCGGCCTTGGCGTTAGACGGAGCCGGCCGCCCGTCGTTGTTGACCGCCTGCGGCCAGTCGTCGCCGAAGCTCTGCGTCAGCCGCGCGTCGACGAACGGCCCGAGGCCGTTGGCGACGAGCTCGAGCGTCTGCTGGATACGCTGGGCGTTGGTCTGGGCCATCGTGGCTAGAGCTCCAGCGCCTGCTGGCCCTCGGCTTCGGGCGTGCCCGCCACCTGCCGGGCGATCTCCGGCCAGGCGACGACGAGCGCGTTGTATCCCACCGCCTCCGCGGCCCAGCCCTTGCGATCACAGATGGCGAAGAGCCGGTAGGCGAGCTCCTTGGCCCGCTCGCCGAAGTCGCCTCCCAAGCGGGCAAGCAGCGCAGCGGCCGCCGCCTCGCCCTGCGTCTCCAAGCGGACCGTCAGGTGCTGAGTGGCCTCCCACGCAGTGAAGCGGCCATCCTCGACAGGATCCCACTCCTCAGGCAACTCGGCGCGCGCGAGCAGCCGCACCTTCCCCGCGCGCTGCGCCAGCACCCCGGCTGCTGCCATGCCGGTCACGGAGGTGTTCTTCGCGCGGGCCAGGACGTCGGCGTCTCCAAAGGGGCCGTCCTCCATTCCACGCTGCTCGAACCAGGTGACAGCGAAGCGCGTGTCGGCGTCGAAGTCCCCCTCCTGCTCGGCGAGGATCTCGTCCAGCGCCTGGTTGATGAGGCCGAGGGCCGTGCGGACGGTCATCGCCGAGCCCTCGGCCTCGATGACCTTCGCATACCGGGAAAACACCGCCATCCCGGGGCCGATCGCGGCCTGCGCGAGGTCGACCGGGGCGATATTGCCCTGCTGGAGGGTCCGGAGCGCCTCGGGCAGCTCGGCGCGGAGCGCGCCGATGAGCTCGCGCCGGGTAGCCAGTGGGGCGTCGATGGCGCGCGGACGGCAGACGAGGACGATCGAGGAGGCCAGCGCCGCGGTACCAACAGCCAGCATTCGTCCTGAGCGCTCCGTACGCACGGGCCAAGTTCCGGTGATAGAGAAGCCGGCCGACAGAAGCGCGCTGAGCATCGTGTCCCATCCCGTTGAAGCCACCGCGCCGTTGGCCTCGGCCTCGGCCTGCTTGAAGGCATAGAAGAGAGTGAGCGGGTAGTCAGGATGTTGCGCCTCCCGCATCCGCTCGAAGGTCCCGAACAACCCGTCCTCGAAGAACCGCTCCGCCTCACGTCGGCCGCCGTGTCGGTAAGGAGTGGCGACGAGCTCCTCGCGCTTCGGCGTCAGCAGCGTGCTGAAGAGGTCCGGATGGACGCCCTTAAGCGCGCGGCGTAGCCAGACGTAGAAGTAGTCGGAGAGGTCGGCGTAGCCGACGTTGTCGTAGTAGGGCGGGTCGGTGCAGACAAGGGCGTCGTGGGAGGGCCGCACGGTGGCGGTGGCGTCGAGCTGGCGAATGTCGTTGCTCACTCCCGAGGCTGGAATACGGTCAAGCGCGCGGGCCACGGACTTGAGTACCAAGGCAAAGCTCCCTGACGACTGGCTGAAGGTGTTCGCCTCTGCGAAGTCCCATGTCATAGGTAGCGTGTGGCGGCCGAAGACGTGTGTCACAACCTCATTCTGCGGATTGCTCGCCCATGTGGCGAGGGTTGAGCTGAAGTCCGTGAGGCGACTCACCGCGAGCCCGAGATACGTGGCCAACGAGTCCGCGTAGCCCTCGTCCCCCCCGTCGGCGCGGACCCGCTCACGTGCCTCGGCGACGAGGTCAGCGAGCGTGGTGAGCGCGACGAGCTGGCGGGGAGTGAACGCGTCACGCCAGCGAGGCATCCCGTACATCGGCAGGCGGTCGACGTCGTGGCTTGGTTCAGTGACCTTCTCTTCAGGTCCCCAAACCGGTTTGGCCGACCCGGCCACCTGCGCGTCTTCCGCTCTGGCGTCGAGGTACACGCGGCTCCGGCCACCGTCGGCCACAAGGGCCAGCAACTGCTGTCCCATCCGCTCCGCCCGTCCCTCAGCGCGAGGATGCTCCTCCGGCGCAACCTGCCCGCAGATCAGACAGCGGAAGCGCGCGCCACGGCCCTGCTTGATCTGATACTGCTGAGGCTCGACCTCGCCCACGGCGAAGCCCACGCGCTTGGCGGCGTGGTCCACGACCGGCCGCAGCCAGCGCTCCTTGCCCTTCTTCGTGGCGAGTTTGTAAGTGCTGACCAGCGGCATCGTCGCCCCACACGCGGGATTGGGGCACTTCACGGTCCGAGCCCAGAGCCAGGCGATCACCGGCGCCGTCGAGCCGTTGGGCAGCGTGGCGTCCGGGTAGAGGTGACCGATTCGCCGGTGTGCCTCATCGCGCATCCACGCGCCGTAGCGCCGCACGTCCTCCGCCAGTCCGCGCGCGCCCGTCCAAGCTCCCGTCCCCAGGTCCCCCGCGTCCGGATGCACGGGCGGCCGACCGGCGAAGCGCGGCGGCAGCTCGACGAGTGCCTTGGTGATGAGCACCGCGACCGGGTTGAGGTCGCTGGCGCGCACCTCGAGCCCAAGGCGCTGTGCCTCCAGCGGGATGGAGCCTCCGCCCGCGAACGGGTCGAGTACCGGCGGCGGCGCGCCGTCACACGAGGCAACGATCTCCGCGTGGGCGGCCTCGAGCACCTCCGGCTGGGCCGTGGCCTCCCACGGCACGAGCCGCTCGAGCAGGGCGAAGAGGCGCTGGCGCTCGCGCTCCTGCTCCGCCTCGGTGGGGAAGCGGTCGGGGTGGCTGGAGGGGTCGTCGACCAGTGAGGCGAAGAGCACTGCCCGGCAGGCGGCCAGCGGGCGGCGTGCCCACCACAGGTGCAGGGTCGAGGGATGGCCGTGGCGGATCGACTTCTCGCGCGCGGACTCCCGGTTGATCACCTCGAGCGGGAGGGCGACCTCGATGAGCTTCCGCTTGACGCTCACCTCGCGGCCTCGATGTCGTGTCCCGCCGCCTCGACAACCAGCCCGGCCGCCTCAAGCGCGCGCTTCGCATCGGGCCAGTCCGGCTCCCCGACATCTGGGTAGCGGTTCTCAACCGCTCCCTGGCTCAGCCACTCGAGATCGCTGGACGCCTGCGTCACCGCGTGGTCGAAGCCGAGCAGCGCCGTGAGCTCCTCAAGGTCATGGGAGAAGGGGAACGGGATCTGCTCGGCTACGCAGACGGCCTTGATCGCCTTCTCGGCGGCCTGCTGGGCGGCGAAGTAAGCGTGACGCGGCCGGTGGTGCTCGGGCTCTTGCACCATCGCGGTTGCGCTCCCCAGATCCTCGCGGGCGAAGCGCAGCCAGTCCTCGGCCAGCTCGTGCGCCTCAGCCACGGGCGTACACCGTACGGCCGTCCTCGAGCGCCGGGCGAAGCACGGTCCCGATGAGATGCCCGCGCTGCTCGATCTCCCCCGGTGTGGTGACGACGATGTCCTTGCCCACGGGCATGTCCGCGACGGCCGTGCGCATCGCCACGGCCGTCGCGGTGCGGTCCCCCACCTCGTCGAGCACGACGAGAAGGTCGACATCGCTCTCAAGCCCAGCATCGCCCCGGGCGCGGGAGCCGAAGAGCACGATCCGCTCCGGGCTGAACTGCGTCGCCAACCGCTCGACCATGAGCTCGATCCAGTGCTCGACCGGCGGGCGCGCGGGCAGCCTCGGAACCTCACCGCGCTCCCACAGCTCAGACCAGGCGAAGGTCACGCTCGTTACCCCGAACAGCGCGTCCTGATCCCCGCGGAAGGGGCGCTGGAGGTAGCGCAGCTCGGTCGAGTCGTCCGCGCCGACGGCGACCAGGGCGAGGATGAACGCGTCGGGCTTGTTGAGCGCGGTCAGGACCTGGTTCTTGGAGACCGTGACCGTGTCCGCGCCGACCGCGCGGCCCTTCACCTCGATGAAGAAGAGCTCATCGGTGATCGGGTCGCGCGAGCGGACGTCGTAGCCCGGGTTGTTGTGCGCCATCGGCCGGGCACTGCGGCCTAGTGCTTTCTCGCTGGCCAACACAGCCGCGACCGCCGCGCGGTCGACCCGGTCGGTCTCGCGCGCGAAGCTAGCCGGGTCGATGCTCCGTTCGCCGCGCAGGCGCGCGACCAAGCCGGCAGGAACCACGAGGGCTCCGCCGACGAGGTTCGGTGGCAGCGGCGAGAGCTGCTTCTCGCGCTCGAGCTCCTCCAGACGCCGGCCGAGCCGGCCCTGCAGCTCGTCGGCGCGCTGGCGCGCCCTTCCTGAGTTTAGCCGCGGCGTCTTGCCCGCGAGCTCCTGGGCCTTCAGCTCCTCCGCCCGATGGTCCCAGTAGGCGATCTGCTGCGTCAGCCGACTCTTGACCGCCGCCATCGTCCGCTCAACCTGCCCGACGGTCCCCTCACGCACCTCGGCCAGGTGCTCGGGAACGGCTCGCGTGATGGCGTGATCCATCGCGCGTTGCTCCGCGTCCCCCAACCAGGCGACGTCGGTGACGCTCGCCAGCAGCGCGGTCTCCTCATTGCTCGGTGGCCGGTAGTCCAGGTACGGGGCGTGGCCGGCGAGCATCACCTCGCCGTCCTCGGGCGCCTCGACGAACTGCAACCGCCGCGAGACGACGCGCCGCGCTCCATCGGCGTTCGTGGCGGCGCTCTGGATCGCGTCCTCGAGGTAGAGCAGCGCCCGCGGCTCCTCGGACGGGTCACCGTCGGCGACCAGGACCGTTCCGCGGCGCAGCACTTCGCGGTGGCGGCTGAGCACGAAATCGACCGCCGCGTCGAGCAGCGGGTGTCCGGGCGCGAGCAGCTCCGCCGGAGGCAGCCCGGGCTGGGTGACGAGCTCCTTCTCGAAGGTCACGCGCTCGTAGCGGCGCACGAGCGGGCGCACCGCGCCGATCGCCGCCTCCCGGTCGCGGATCGCCGCCGGGACGTGCGTGGCCTCGTAGCGCCCGGGCTCGCGCCGCGCCAGGCGCCCACCCGCCAAACGGAAGGCCTCCAGGAAGAAGGCCCGGATGAAGTGGGGCTGCAGCCGGCGGGTCTCGGCCTCCTCCATGCGCTCTCTCACCGCCTCGACGTCGCGCGGTGAGAGCACGTCGCTGACCAGCGCCCGCTCCCTGAGCCGGGAGCGCAGCGACTCGCCGACCTTCTCGTCGACGACCCGCTCCAGGCGCGCCTTGACCTCTGGCTGCTCGCCGTAGCGGATGGCCTCGAGGAGCAGGTCGCGCAGCGGCTCATCCTCGAAGACCTCGCTCAGGACGTCGAAGACCTGGCCCCCCAAAGCGACGCTCTGACGGGAGAGCTTCTCCAGCAGCCGCTCGAAGACCTGGCCCTCGCGCGTATCGGAGGCCACCAGGTTCCACATGTGGCAGACCTCGGTCTGCCCGATGCGGTGGATGCGCCCAAAGCGCTGCTCCAGCCGATTGGGATTCCACGGCAGGTCGTAGTTGACCAGTAGGTTCGCCCGCTGCAGGTTCACCCCCTCCCCGGCGGCGTCGGTGGCCACGAGCACCCACGCGTCGGGGTCGTTGACAAACGTCTGCTGCGCACGGCGGCGATCCTCGCGAGAAACCCCGCCGTGGATGGTCACCACCGCCTGGTCCCCGAGCAGCGTCGCGATCCGTGCGTGCAGGTAGTTGAGGGTGTCGCGGTGCTCGGTGAAGACGATCAGCTTGCGGCGGGCACCATGCCCGTCCTTCATCAGGGCGCCGTCCTGGAGCAGAGAGCTGAGCTCCTCCCACTTGCGGTCGGTGCGAGCGTTACGGACCAACCGGGCGAGATCCTCCAGGCGCTGGAGCGTGGCGATCTCCGCCCTGAGCTGCTCGACGGTCTGCGCCGCGGAAGCCTCGTCGACGACCTGCTCCTCCAGTTCCTGGGCCTCGTCCTCGGGAGCGTCGTCGAAGTCCTCAAGCTCGAGACGCCAGCGCTGCTCGGCGTCGGCCAGCGGACGGGCGCTGGGCTGCTGGGCCTCGAGCATGCGCTTCTCGAGCCGCTCGCGACGTCGCTGCAGCGAACGGTAGATCGCCTCCGGGGAGGACGCCAGGCGACGCTGGAGGATGGTCAGCGCAAAGCCGACGATCGTCCCGCGCCGGCCCTCGCCCGACGCCGAGAGGCGATCGGCGCGGTTCATCTCCTCGCGCACGTAGTCGGTGACCGCGTCGTAGAGCTCGCGCTCACCCGGGGTCAGCTCGTAGCTCACAGTGGATGCGCGACGCTCAGGGAACAGCGGGCGACCGTCGAACTTCAGGAGCTTCTCCTTGACCAGGCGCCGCATCAGGCCCTCGGCGTCGACCTTCTTCTCAGCGCCGCGCGGCTTGCCCTCAAAGCGGTCCGGGTCGATCAGCGAGAGGAAGAGCTGGAAGTCATCGTCCTTGCCGCTGTGCGGCGTGGCGGTCATCAGCAGCAGGTTGCGGCTGATCTCGCCGAGCAGCCGACCGAGCCGGAAGCGCCGGGTCTCCTTGACCTCCGAGCCGAAGTAGTGGGCCGACATCTTGTGGGCCTCGTCGACCACCACGAGATCCCAGTCGGTCTGCTCGAGCTTGGCCTGGACCTCCTCGCTGCGCGAGAGATGGTCGAGCCGGCTGATGATCAGGTCGCGCTCCGCGAACGGGTTCCCGCTGCGCGAGGACTCAATGGCGTCGCGGCCGACGATGTCGAAGTCCAGCCCGAGCTTGCGGTAGAGCTCATCCTGCCACTGCTCGACCAGGCCGCCCGGCGCGACAATCAGGCAGCGGCGAAGGTCCCCACGGACCATCAGCTCCTTGATGAGCAGCCCGGCCATGATCGTCTTCCCCGCGCCCGGGTCATCGGCCAAGAGGAAGCGGAGCGGCTGGCGAGGCAGCATCTCCTCGTAGACCGCGGTGATCTGGTGCGGCAGCGGCTCGAGGTTGGAGGTGTGAACCGCTAAGAAGGGATCGAACAGGTAGGCCAAACGCAGCCGCAACGCCTCGCTGGTCAGGCGGAACAGCCCCGCGTCGGCGTCGAGTGCCCAAGTGGTCGCCGCTTCGTCGACGCGGAGGCGTCCCGCGTCGGCGCGGTAGAGCAGCTCGTGCTGCGGCGCCCCGTCGGGACGCCGGTAGGTCAGCGTGAGCGCTGCCGTCCCGTGCCACGCGACCTGCACAACCTCGACCGGCCCGTCGGGCAGCACGCCGTGCACGCGAGCGCCCGGCTGGAGCATCTCGAGCGTGCCAGCAGCAGAGACGGTCACCACCACAGTCTGTCGTATCCGCACGGCAGGCCGCGCGCTCCGGGGCCGGCGCCCCTGCCGCCTTCTCCTGGTGGCCCGTTTCCCGCGCTCGACTAGCGCGAGGGGTCGGCGTCGAGCACCGCGCGCCAGCGGCGGATCAGCTCCCGCGCCTCGTCCGTGTTGGCCGGCCCGAAGTGCAGCAGCGCCTGGAAGATCTCCGTCGAGCTGGTTCGATACCCCTCGTCCTCGAGGGCGCGAACGAGCTGCCGGTAGCGGCCGTGGAGCGGCACCAGGACCCGGACGTTCAGGGAAGTCGTGCCCGCCCCCGTGTAGGGATTGACGCCGTTCTCGGGCTCGCCGTGGGCGGGCACCGACGCCTTCAGGCGCCGCGTGGGCGAGCGTTTCGCGCCCGCCGGCTCGGCCACTGCTTCCGCCGCGTTGGGCTCGGTTCGCTTCTCGACGAGCTGTCCTTCCCCGGTTTGCGCGCCATCGCTCTCCTCGGGCGACGGGGAGGTGACGGCGACGAGACCGGGCACCGTCTGCTCGGCAGGATCGCCACTGGGAGGCATACCCGGTACCCGCCGGCGCAACTTCATCGGGGCGCGCTCATCAGCCATCACGCCGCCGCCTTGGCCGTGAGCGACGTCTCCAGATGCTCGGCCAGCGCGCGGTACGCCTGCGCTACGCGCCCGTCGGGCTCGAGCACGAACGTCGGGGCGCCGTAGCGCGGCGCCGCACCTACGCGGACGCTGAACGGAATCTCCACCGGGAGCACGGCCATGCCCTGCTCCGCGACCGACTGATGCGTGTCGCGCCTGAGCACCCACCGCCGCTGCGTCTGCGCGACGAGCACCCCCAGCACCTCAAGGTCAGGGTTGAACTCCCGGACCGCCTCCTCGACCAGGTCATAGACCTTTGCGGCGCCCCCGACGTCAAGGTCGGCAGGACGGCACGGGACGATCACCGCGTCGGCCGCCAACAGCGCCATCCCGCTGAGAATGCCCAAGCCGGGCGGCGTGTCGATCAGGATGTATTCGTAGCCCTCGCGCAGCGCGTCGATGAGTTCCCGTAGCCGCAGCTCATAGCCCGCCCGCTTGGGAAGCTCCGTGGCGACATCGGCGAGCTCGGCGGTGCACGGCAGCAGGTCCACCCCACCCGGGATGCCGTTCGGCGTCGCGGGCGTGGCCCCGGCCAGGACCTTCGCCGGCCGGCGCCGATCTCTCGCCACGAGCGCGTCCTCGAGCTTGGTGCCCAGCGCCTCCTCCGCGCCAAAGGACTCCGTCAGGTTGGCCTGCGGATCGGCGTCGACCACCAGCACGCGGTGCCCGAGCTCGGCGAGCGCCGCCCCTGTGTTGGCCACCGACGTGGTCTTCGTCACGCCGCCCTTTTGGTTCACGAATGCGATCACTCGAGCCATCCCCGCGCTCCTTCGCCATCGATCTCCCGGTTCCTGCCGCCAAGCCAGCGGGCGATAACGCCTGGTCTCTTGACGGCATCGTGGCGGGCTCGCCTGCTTGCGACCTCACTCCCGCGCTTTGAGGCACGCAAGCCCGGAGGCTTCCTCGCCCCCATGCTGGGGTGCCGTACGGCACTACAACATGCGCGCCGGACAGCGCCCAAGCGACCTATCAGGCGCGCTGTACCGCTGTAATGCATTACAGCGGGGCCGACACGGGAAGGCCGCTTCACCGCCGAGGTGGGGGAGGGGTCTGCGGCCGGGACCAACAGAAGACTTGCCGCTCCTCGCTACGCCCGTGCGCGAGGAGGGAGGCCCGTTCCGCCGGCAAAGGGCGATCATCCGGCTCTCGTGACTCGGCGGAGCGAAGAGAAAGTCGCGCGAGACCTTGAGAACTTCCTCGCCTGCGCCGATGAATGGCCCTCCTACCGCGACTTCGTACGCGCGGGCCGCAAGCAACTCTACGAGCAGGCGCGCCGGCGTGGGGGAAGTGCAGCGCTGGGCCGACGAGCTCGGCGTGCTCCTGATCCGCCGGTCGCCAGGACAGCGCCTGAGCGAGGCAGAGATCCACGAAGCGCTCCGGACGCTCTCGCGCCAGCACAAGCCCGAGCGCTGGCCCTCCCGGCGCTTCTTCGCCGAGCACGGCCCGGGCTCGTTGGCGCGATGGAGCGCACCGGCGGAAGCGCCCGATGGGCCGAGCAGCTAGGAGTGCCGCGCCGCTCCCGCCGTGCCGAGCGACGCAGCCCTCGAGTGGGAGCTCAGCGCTTCCCGCATGGACCAGAGACGTCGCCGTCGCGCGCGGATACGGAGAGTGGGGGAGACCCCAAGCGCGTCTTCAGTCGTCGGCCACCGCGAATTGCGATCCTGAGCCGATGCACTGGACGGCGATAGGGCCTTCGCCGCGGAGGCAAACGTAAACAGAATCCCCGGCGGCCGTCGCCGCGCGATCCGAAGATGGCGTCGTACCTCAACGGTCCGTAGGGCCTCTTGCGCTCCAACGGCAAGGCGATTACGCGCCTCGGCGAGCGCGCTGCGCCGCGTCCAGGGCGGCTCGTGGGCACCATCTGCGACGCCTGCAGGCCGGTAGGCGGGGCAGCAGGTCGATTTGCCGTTGCTCGCGGATCCCTTCGTCCGTATGCCGCCGGCTCGCCGCGCGGGTACAACTCTCGGACACCCTGCGTTCTCATGAGCTTTGCGATGGAAGTCGCTGTCGCTGGGTCGCAGGCGCGTTGTGCGGGGCAAGCGCGGAAACTACCGCTACCAGGTGCCACCCCGGCAGCGGACGATCCGGGCCGGAGTTCGGCACCTGCCCCGCCGCGAGGTAGAAACTCGCCGCCATGGTGGCGACCGCCATCAGCCCTGCGGCCCGGACGGGTGAGGAGCGACGCACGCGCTAACGCTCGCCGTCTTCCCGCCGTGAGCCCGAGCCGTGGGCGGTGTCACAACCTCCACCACCGCGCCGGTTTACGATGCTGCCTCGGGAAGCCATGTCCCGCTCGTTCCATGTCCGTGCCCGAGGGCGACACCAACGACCAGCCGCTCGCGCTCCCCGCGCGCGAAGTTGAACGCGTCGTGGAGCTCCTTGAGACCGCCGGCGACCTGCATCCCGATCTTCTCAGCGTGCTCGGCGATGCCGATGCCGACCGGGTCCTCGACGACATCTTCCGCGATGAACTTCAAGCTCGACGCTGCTAAGCGCAGCCACGGGATCAAGGTCATCGAGGCCATCCCGGACATCTCGCTCTGCCGCGTCGAGGGTCAGAACGGGGTCGGCAAGACCCTCGCTCTGCACCTGCTCGAGCTGTGCACGGGGCAGCAGCCATACGCCACCCGGCCCGACGCGTGGCGGACGCTCTGTCAGTACCTCGGACCTGCGACGGTCACCGTGGACGGGCTGAAGGGCGGCTCGTCGTCCGAGGAGCGCCACACGCTCGAGTTCGCGTTCGACTGGGGCGATCGCGCCGATCGCTTGCCGCAGACGGTCACGCGCGACATGTTCGAGTACATCGCCCTCGATGGCCGCGTCGTCGAGGACATGGATGATGTCCGCCGCTGGCTCGCTGTACTCAGAATCGCTGGGAACGAAACGCTCACAGAGACCATCGCGGGCCTAGTCGCGCAGGACCGCGAGCTCCTGCGGTCCGCGATGCGCGTCGCCGACGGGCATCGCGCGCGTGCCGATCGCGCGCTCAGCGGCATGCTGGAGAGCTTCCCCCTTGAGCCGGCCCACCGGCTGCTCAAGGTGGCTGAGGAGCTTGACGCCCTTGAGCGCGATCGCGGCCAGCTGGAGGTCGCGCGCGACGAGCTTCGCGAGACAGTGGCTCGGCTGGAGCGTGCGCAGACGGCGCACGCAGCGGTCACCGACGTACATGCGAACGCAGGGGCGCTCGACGCCGAGATCGAGGCGTTGCGAGGCCAGCTCCACGCGGCCACGGAACGCCGGGAGCAAGCGGATAAGGCGCTGACGCTGGCGCAGGAGCGGGAACGCACGAGCGCAGAGGCCGAGAAGCAGCTTCTCACCGCACAGCGCAGCTTCACACGCCGTCTCAACGCGCTGAAGCGCGCGGAGGCGGCCGTCCAGAAGGCATCCGCGGAGCTTGGGATCCCGGCGGATGAGGCCATCGTCGCTTCCGGCCTCGAGCAGCTCGAGGCCGGACGCGAGCGGCTGGCAACCGAGCGGGCTGACCTAGCCGACGTCTTCGCCCTGCGCGGCCTGGTCGAGGACGTTGCGCGGGCGCTCGCCCCGGCGGCGACGGGAGGTCTGCGGGCGCGCGTAGTCGCGGAGATCAACGGCCAGCAGCTCACCGCGGGCGCCCTGCTTGAAGGCGTTCGGCAGCGCCGCGAGCGGCTGGTCGTCGATGCCCCGGCCGTCGAGCAGCTCGATAAGCGACTCTCGCAGCTCGAGAAACGCGAGCGTGACCTGCGCGACCTGGGCGACCAACTCGCGAGCCGCGACAGCAAGACCAAGAAGCTCAACACCGCGGAGGAGGCGTTGAAGAAGCTCGGCGAGGACGATGACGCTTCGGCGGACACCGCTGCCGATCGGGCCGCCGCCCTCGCCGGGGCCCAGCGTGTCGAGATCGAGCTGAGCTCTGCACTCGGCGCGACCGAGCGCCAGCGCGCGCAGCTCGGTGGCGGCCTCTCTCTGGAGGACCTCCAGTCGGAGCTCGACCGTAGCCTGGCCGAGGCGAGTACAAGCGCCGCGAAGGTCGGCGACGACCTGCGGGCGGCGCGGGGGCAGCTCGTTGCGGTCGAGGACCAGCTCGACGCCTTGGTCGCGAGGCGCGAAGCGCTCGGTGCCGGACGCGCCGAAGTGACCCGGGTGGTCGAGGACCAGACCCGTCGCCTCCACGCGGAGGGGCGCCATGAGCGCCTCCGCGAGCTCCTTGGCGGACACGCCCCCGTGCCGGGGCACGCGCCCGAGGATCTGGCTCACGCGTGGCTTCTCGTCCACCAGACTGAAGAGCGCGCGCTCGAGCGGTTCGTCCGGGCTCGTGGGTCGCTCGCGGAACTCACGACGAACATCACCGATCTGGTGCAGGTGATCCGTGATCGCCAGCAATCGCCTCCTGAGCTCGACCGCGTCCGCCGCGTCTATCAGGAGCGCATACAGGAGGAGCTTTCCGACCACGAAGTGGTGGCCGCACTCTTCGACGGAGGCGAACTTACGCGCGTCGATCTCGCGCAGCGGGAGGTGCGTTGGCGTACGCCGGACGGCGAGCCGCGAGTACGGCCGTTCGAGGCGTTCTCCAGCGGCGAGCGGGCGTTCGCGTACGTCCAAGCGCGGCTCGCGGGCGCAGGGCAGATGATTGCACGGAACCGCGTCGTCGCGGTCGACGAGTTCGGCGCCTTTCTTAGCGGTGACCGGCTGGTGCGCCTCCAGCAGGCCGTCGAGCGTCAGCTCGCTGCAGGCGTCGTTGACCAGGTGATTGTGGTGCTTCCGTTCCGGGGTGTGGGCGCCGATGGCGGTGGCGCGGCGGCCGAAGGCGATCAGCACGAGGCCGGCTACGTGACGGGTCCCTTCGATCCGACCGCGATCGCATGACGGGCACGCTGCGAACGGACCTCTTCGGGATGCCGCTCGTCATGCACGAGGATGACCTGGCGCACGCTTCGAGGTTGCTCGCTGGCGCGTGGGTGCTCCAGGCTGGGAGCCCGCCCGGCTCGTTCGCCTTGGACCTCCCGAGCCTCGCTGACTGGTTCCACCCGCGCTTGCGGGGCATGACGCTGCGCGCACGACTGGAGGAGCTGCCGCCGCTCGACGCGGGCGCGGCCCGCCTACCCGCGACCGTGCTCATACCGTGCGGCGATGAGCGTTACCTCGTCTCGCCCGAGGGCCGCGCGTGGCTGGCCTGTACCGACGAAGCCCGCCGCACCGAGGCCGGCCAGGTCGTGTTTGCCGCTGGCCAGGCCGCGCCCTACGAGGAGCGGCTCCTAGCGCTCTACCGCCACTGGAGCCGGCACAGGCTCGTCGACGTTGTCGAGAAGCGCACGGGCATCGGCGCCCCGATGCTTCCGCCCGCTGCCGGCCTGATCCTGCTGCTCCTCGTGAACCGTTCGATCGGCTCGGATATGGCCATCCGCCGCGTCCGTGACCCGAGCGCGCAGGCGAAGATCGACGACGTCATCGCGGATATCCTCGAGCCGTTCTCCGACGCCCTCGGCGGGAAGAGCAGCCGCGGCCGCGATCGGAGGCACTTCAGCCTATGGAGCGGCTACCCGCTCACCGAAGCGCGGCGGCGGCTGGCCGGCAGCCTCGTGCTCGATGCCGACCGCGGCTCTGTCTACGTTGCCCAGGGCGCGGAGGGCGAGGTTCTCGAGTTTGTTTCGCATGACATCGCCCGCCGCCGCGACGTTGACGAGGTGAAGGCCGGCGCTGCGTTTGATGTCCTCGTAACGGCGTACCGCCTGGGGCTCGACGAACTCTCCCGACTCGGCTCGGGGTTCGAGCGCGCCGCACGGACCGACGCGCTGCGCGATCACGTCGTGCAGGCGGTCCACGAGCGCGCGTGACCGCGCTTGCGACGGTCGACGTGGTGGGGCGAATCCTCGCGCTCGCCGCTAACCCGCCCGTCGGCGCCTCGCCAGAGGTTACGGGTGTACGGGTTGACGACGTCGAGCTCGCGATCGACGTCCTCGAGCCGGCGCTCAGGCATGTGGGCGGCTCGGTGCTCGACATCCGTCACATTTCGGAGGAAGGGTGCGCCGAGACGGCCAGCGACGACGCGCAGGAGGCGGCGATCTGCGCCGCCCTAACGCACGCTGCGGCGGCCGGCGCACGAGAGCTCCGGTTCGCGTACGATGAGCACGGGCGACGGCGCGCGTTCTGGGCCGACGAGCTGGCCGCCGGCGCTACCTCACCTAGCGAGCATCCGCTCCTCGGGCTTGCGACGGCGACAATCGATGAACGGCTCACGGACTCGGGCAACCTCGTCGCCGTGGTCTACGACGAGGCGCTCCTCGAGCCGTTCGAGCGTCCGCTGGCGTGGCGGTACGCGACTCAGGTCATGGCACCGCGCGTAAGTGGGTCGCTGGATCATCTGGTTGTGGTCGCGGCGACCGAGCGGCCCGAGGACTATCACTTGCGAGGAGACCCGTCGGTGCGCTGGAGCATCGACGGCCTCCGCGTCGCGCAGCGCAACCGCCCAGCGACCAACCGTGTCCTCACTCACCGCATCGCGGCGTCGTCTGGGGGGCACGTCGTGCTCTTTCTCGCGGCCGGCTTCTCGACGTCGATGGGGATGCCTCTCGGCAACAAGATGCGGGATTTCGCCCTGCGCAAGCTGCTCCCGAATCGGTCCGGGGTGGCCGACGCCGACCTCCCACGCGAGTTCTACGCGCTCGTCGGCGACCAGTTCGAGCTGCTCGACTTCGAGATTGACGGCGATCCCGAGCAGCTCGCGCGTCACCTGACCTTCGAGCGCGTGCTCCGCGAGGAGCTTCGGGCATTCCGTCCGAGCCCCACATTCGCCGAGCTTCAGCGGCTTGAGGCCGCCGCGCTGAGCGCAGCGCCAATCGGTGCTGTCCGCCACCTCCACGCGATGCTGCGCCGGACACGCAAGCTCGTGCTCGTGACGGTCAACTTCGATCGGCTTATCGAGCACAGGCAGGACAGTTACGTCGAGGTGTTCGCCGACGACGCCACCTTTGCGCGATGCGCCGAGTACCTCGATGACTACCTAACCGGCGCCCCGAGGGCGACCAAGGTGCCCGTGCTAAAGCTCCACGGTTCCTTCGCTTCTCAGGCGACTCTGATTGCCACCATCGACCAGACGCTCACCGGACTGACGTCGGACAAGGCGGCCGCCCTTGATCGCGCCTGCGAGCCCGGGGGCGGGTCGCCTGTCCCGTTCGTCTACGTCGGCTCGAGCATGCGCGACCTTGACGTCGGGCTCCAGCTCGCCCAGCCGCGCTTCGCCGAGCAGCTCGATGAAGAGTGGATCATGCCGTTGCCCGCGGCTACCCTCGCGCAGTTCGTCAGCGAGCGCCGCGTACAGCCATGGCGGCGCCTCGGCGCTCGCGACTCTCTCGAGCAGCGGCTGATTAGTTGGACCGCCGACGAGTTTCTGCATGAGCTAGCAGGCTCGTGGACTTGAATTCCCCGCCCAATTCGTCACCGCGGTGCTCTAGAGTCACCGCGGTGAGTGTGTACCCGCCGATGCGCCCAAGCGGGATCGGATCCATCTACGGCACGAGTCGCGAACGCCCGTTCGATCGATGGTTCCGATACCCGGCCGGGTTTTCGAGCGGGGCGCTCGAGCTTGCGGCTGAGGCCTCGGCGGTGCCGGCCGGCGGTCGGGTCTCCGACCCGTTCCTGGGATCCGCTGCGACGGCATGGGCTCGTGGGCTCGCCGGTCGCAGCGTGATCGGCATCGAAACCCACCCTTTGATCGCCGATCTCGCCGCGACGAAGCTGGCGCCTCCGCCTGGGCCCGCCGAGGACCTCCGGCGGGCCGCGGCGGCGCTTGCCACCGCGGCCGAGCCAGGTGACGACGAGGGAGAGCCCTCGCTCGTGCGCCGGTGCTTCGAGCCGGAGGTCCTTCGAACTCTCGTCGGGTTGCGCGCGGCGCTGGAGCAGCCCGCCCGCGCGCGATGGCGCCGGCACCTTCGCTGGGCGCTCTTGGGCACGCTGCGCGACGTTGCGGCCGTGAAGGTGGGATGGCCGTACCAACGTCCCGATCTCGAGCGCGAGGCACCCTATCGCGACCCGGTCGCCCGATTCGTCGCGCGCGCACGCATGATGGCCGACGACTTGGAGCATGCCGGTCCTCGACCGGACGGACGGGTGGTCCGCGGTGACGCGCGAACGTCCGCTGCATGGCATCGCGCGGCCGCCGAGGCACCGTTCGACGGCTGCGTGACCTCACCTCCGTACTTAAACAACTTCGACTACGCAGACGCCACTCGGCTCGAGCTATACTTCCTCGGCACTGTCGCGTCGTGGGCACAGATGTGCGATGTCGTCCGTGGCGGCATGGTCGTCGCTACGACGCAGCAGACCGCGCGGCAAGCCTCCATGCGCGCCGAGCGCGCCTTGCGCCGTTGGCCCTCCGCCGGATCGGAGCTGTGTGAGCTGACGAACGCGCTTCAGTGCGAGCGGGCCAAGCGGCCGCGCGGCAAGGAGTACGACCAGGTGCTGCCGACGTATTTCGCCGATCTCGCGAGGGTGCTACGACACCTTCACAAGCATCTGCGCGCAGGCGCTATCAGCGCCTGGGTCATCGGGGACAGCGCGCCCTACGGCGTTTACATCGATACTCCGCGCCTCGTCGCCGCGCTCGCAAAGGATCTCGGATTCGAGCCGCTCGATGACGTAGAGGTGCGCTCGCGCGGGCTGCGGTGGCGCACCAACGGTTCGCGCCACCAGGTGCCGCTCAGTGAACGGTTGATCACGTTCCGGCGCCCGTAGAATCTCCACGAACACCGAGCGCTCATGCAGCCACGCGCTCGCCTTCGAGCTTCATAACAACTATTATCGGGCATGAAAGCAGCGGGCTCGGAGCGGCCCCCACCCCTCACCGATCGCTACCCCCCACGCGGCGGCGGGCGCGCTCGGGGATGACGGGCGTTGCCGCCGCCCTCTGCGGCGCTGGACCTCCTCGAATCGCATCACGCCGGGTCCGGAGTTCAACTCGCAGACCGCGCGAGACCCCGAGCGCTTCGCGCACTCGTCGCCTCGGTCAATCGGCGGTTGACAGACGACGTGCGCGCGCAGCGGCGCGCGCACGATCGGGAGCGCCTCGAGCAGGCCGCGCGCGAGCTGCTCTCAAGCGACGGCTGGCGGCGCTGGATCGAAATCCGCGCCCGCAACGGGCTCGCTCGCTACTCGCTCGTTATCTGAGGGCTGACCGTCGTCGATGCCCGAAACGTTCGTTGGTGCGTTCGGCGACATGTCGTCGGACGGCACTGGGTGCGAGCCAGAGGCCCGGAGGCGCTCAGCGGGTGAGCAGCGGGAGGACGTCACGCAGGTCTTCGGTATCGATGACGCACGATGCGGCGCGCCGGGCGTCCGGAGTGGCGTTGAGGGCGACCGAGCGATCAGCTCGCCCAAACAGCGGAACGTCCAAGCGCGAGTCGCCGACCGCCGCGACCTGATCCATTTTGAAACCGTGTTCCGCGCACCAGTCCTCGACGAAGTGCAGCTCGTCGTATTCGTCGAAATAGCGGGTGACGGTCGCGGTGCTGGGGCAAAAACTCGCTGGTGGTGAGGAAGCTGTCGCAGGTCAGACACGCGTTCGGGTGCGGACACCTGCTGAAGCGGCAGTCCGCAGTAGCCGTTGGCGAGGGTCTGCTTGGCGCGCGAGAGGTTGGGGTCTCCTGAGTAACGGCGACAAAACGGCGGCGGATGCATCTACTAACGCGTGTTAGAGGCCGGCCCGCCGCGCCAGAGCGGCGACGTAGCTGGCTTTGGGCTCGCGTATCGTTGGGCGGGCATGGCGCGCCTTCGGCCACTCGCACTCTGCATCGGTCTGGCGTTGTTCGCATCGGGTTGCGCCGGGGCGGGCGGGCGGTCGAAAGCGAGCGCAGCGACCCTTGCCGGTCACCGCTTCTCAGGCGAGCAGGGGCGAGTCGCAGCGGTTATTGCCGATTTCCAGGCTCCCGATGCGAGCCGGCGACACCCGGCGTCTGTGCGACCGCATTCTGTTCCTCGAGTCGCCGCATGGGACGCCCCGCGCACGGCGCCTGCGCCGTTGCGTTGCGTCCGGCGATCTCGCCCAGGAGATCAAGGACAACCAAGGCAAGGATCGCTACAGTGCGGTCGAGGGAGTCCGGATCAACGGCTTGCAGGCAGTCGCCACTGTCTCAGTCTCAGTGCCAGGCGGTGCGCAGGGGCGGACTGAGCCGTTCTACCTGAAGCGGCGTGTATGGTGGCTGGCGAATCGCCGCAAGGGGCCTCACGCCCGCGCACACGGACTTCCGGGTCTTCGGGCGGCTGGACTGCCGGCGGGTCGTGGGGGTCGCCGACGCGCAGCGGGCGGTGCGAGCGGTGAGCGCAATGGCGTTCCTGGAGGCGTTCGTCCCCCGGCCGCGCCGGGGAGCGCCCATGTCCCTGGCGCTCGTGGGCGTCGACTTTAGGAACGCGGCTCGTGCGCTCGATTATCGGACGCCGGCGGGCAAGGTTGTGGCCCGCTACGTCGTGGACGGCACGGACCCCTACTCCATCGGCGAGCACAGCTTCTGCGCGACAAGCACCGGATCGTTTCCGTAGCGATGAGCGGCGTGCTCAACACGATCGGCAATGGCTTCAAGGACGTATCCTGGGGTCTGCTTAGCAGCGGAGCGGAAGTGCGGTGGTTCGGTTAGTGGAAGTTGACGGGCTGCGTGACATCGTCGGCGCCGGGTTCCCGCAGGCCCTCGCGACTGATCGACCGGCACGGCAGATCGGGCGGTCGTCTAGTCGCCAGCCGCCCGCCATCAGCCGTTGCTGCGACGCCGTCGTTGGACCGATGATCCGAGGGCCACACCCACGCCGAGGCAAGCAGCGATCGCGAGGAAATAGACACCGATCGCGAATAGGCCAAGTCCGGGATTGCTGAAGCCTTCCCCGCCGTTCTGGCCCAGTCCAAAGAACGCTGCTCCGATGGCAAACCCCACGAGGATGGCGCCGCCCGCGAGAACGGGTCCGCGCAGCGCCGCGGCGTCGCGCAGTAGCCCTCCAGCACCCACCGTGAGGCTGATGCCGAGCACCAGTGCCACGGTACCCGAGGGCTGCAGCAAGGTGAGTGCGAAGAGCAAGAGCGGCCCGGCCCGTGAGGAACATTGGAACAAGATCCGGCGCTAGCTCGCGGCGCTCAACGACCGCGGCGCTCGCCGGCGCCCCCGATCGCTCGACGGCGACTAACGCTTAGCGTTGTCTCACGCAGACTTGTGGTCGGAACCCCAAGCTGGCCACCGCGCGGCTGCTGGGCCAGTCCACGCTCGCCACGGAGCTTGGCGTCGAGGGCGCCGACGAGGACGCGCCGTGATCGCCGCGACCGCGTTCCTCGCATCGCTGCTGCTCGTACGCGACACCGCCGCCCACGTCGCGCTCGAGCAAGCACACAAGATCACCTCGGCGCCGACCTCACGCCACCGTCGCTGCGCAGCGCGTTCGCCCGCGCGACCTACCACGAGCCCGCGCTGCGCTCCTGCTCGCAGGCCGGGCTGGTCAACAACCTCAACGACGGGCTCGCGTGGGGACTGCTGCCGCTGTTCCTCGCCGCCGACGGCACCCCCGTCGGACAGATCGGGCTCGTCGCCGCGCTCTACCCGGCGGTCTGGAGCCTCGCCCAGATCCCCGTCGGCCACTGGTCAGACACCGCCGGACGCAAACCACTGATCGTCGGAGGTATGCTCGACCGCGTTGCAGCAGCCATCAACCGCATCGTGGCCGACGCGCGGCCGTGACGAGGTCGCCGAGCGTGACCGAACCGTTCGGCGCGCGATCAGGTCTAAACCGATTCCAGACACAAGCGGAGGCCGTATGACGCCATCGAACACGCAGACCTATCTGGCGAAGGGGACGACCGCGAGCGGCTTCCGCGCTGACAGGACGGTGGTCCTCATCATCGATCCGGTCAACGACTTCCTCTCGGAGGGAGGCGCCGCGTGGGATCTGACGAAGTCGACGGTCAAGAAGAACGACGTCGTCGGCAGCCTGCGGCGCGTGATCGACGGCGCGCACGAGCGCGTGGTCCCCGTGCTGTTCGCGCCGATGGCCTACACCGAGGAGGACTACGCCGACGAGCAGCTCCAACGGCGCACCGCGATCAACCGGATCATGTTCGAGCGCCGGATGTTCCTGGCGGGTAGCTGGGGCGCGGACTTTCATCCCGATCTGCAGCCTTCCGATGCCGACATCGTGCTCGAGCCGCACAAGGGCACCGACGTCGCCGAGACCGACCTGCTCGAGCACCTCGAGCGGCTGGGGACCACGCACGTGGTCATCTGCGGGATGACAGCCAACCTGTGCTGCGAGTCGACCGGGCGCCACCTCGCCGAGCACGGCTTTGACGTCACGTACCTGTCCGACGCGATCGGCGCCGAGAGCCTGCCGGCCTACGAGGCGTCGATCCACCTCAACTACCCGTTGATCGGCAACGCCGTCCTCGAGGTCGACGAGCTCCTCGTCGCCCTTGACGAGGGCGCCCAGCAGCAGGCGCCGCAGGCCGGTGACACCGTCTACGGCTCGGATCGCGGCAAGATCGGGACGATCGACGAGATCGTGCCCGCCAGCGCCGACAACGCCGGCCACCTGCTCGTCAAGCGCGGCGTGATCCTCGACCGCGATATCTACATCCCGATCGACGCCGTCACCAGGCGCGCCGGCGAGAGCGTGGTCATCAATGTCCCAAAGCTCGTCGTCGGCAAGATGCCCTGGGACGAGCCTCCCTCCCCGGCCGACGTGACGGCCAAGCAGGGCCCTGCGGCTGCGCAGGTCGAGCATCTGTACGGCTCGCGCTCACCATCCGGCGCGCCAGCCGCCTAGCAGCTCCGCACAGAGGAAGGCGCCCCCTTCCCCGCTCGCTCGTGTCCTCTTTCGCGTCGACTCGGCGCTCACGCGGAGGCCTCATGAACGGACCTCCACGCCTCCCCAGAACGCGAAGTGGTTGCGGATCTTGCGGATCCAGGGAAAGGGACGCCGATACGTCCACGCCGCGGAGCGAGCATCGCCGTCCGCCGCGTGGACGTGGTAGTAGCTGGAGAGGCCCTTCCACGGGCAGACGCTGCGTGCGCGCGAGGACGACAGGTGCTCCCAGCGGATCTGACGCCTCGGCCGAGACTTCGTCTAAATGTCCTTAGTGGAAGCCCAACGGTCCCCAGCTTCTACTAATGTGGGCCGGGGCCCCTCGCAGGGCCCCGAAATCGCTTCCAATAACAGAGGACGAGGATGCCCAGAGCCGCAAAGACGGCTCCGCAGGAGGCCGTGGACGCCGATGCGCTGATCGCGACCTATCGGGCGTGGCTGGCGCGCCAGGCGCTGGCCACGCGCAGCCGGGACGCATACGCGGCGCAGGTCGCGCGCTTCCTCGGCTGGCTGGTCACCTCCGAGCACGGGGCGCGCGCGCTCGCTGATCCGCATGTCCGTGACTGGGCGGTGCGCGACTACAAGCGCCACGTGAAGATCGACGCGCGCTGGGCGCCGGCGTCGGTCAATCAAGCGTTGGCGGCGATCGACAACTTCTACCGCTCGCTCGGCGCCGGCCGCCCCGAGGTGCCGCGGGAGGATCTGCCGCAGCTGGCGCCGCGGGCGCTGGCGGAGAGCGAGCAGCGGCGGTTCCTGCGCGCCGTGGAGGCCTCACCGTCGCCGCGCGATCGCGCGATCGCGACGGTCTTCTTCTACACGGCGCTGCGGCTCTCGGAGCTCGCCGCGCTGGAGCTCGGCGACGTGTCGGTGACGGCCCGCCGCGGCGTGGTCCGGGTGCGGGCGGGGAAGGGCGACGCCTACCGCGAGGTCCCGCTCAACAGCGCCTGCCGCAACGCCATCGACGACTGGGCGCAGGCGAGAACCGCGCCCGAGGACATCGTGGCGCTGTGGCTCTCGCGGCAGGGCACCCGGATGAGCTCGCGCGCGATCGACCTCGTGATCCGCCGGTTGGCCAAGGACGCGGGCCTCGAGCTTTCGGCGCACACGCTGCGCCATACGGCGGTGACGAACCTGATCCGCTCGGGCGCCGACGTCGTGCTGGTCGCGGAGATCGCCGGTCACCGTCGCCTGGACACCACACGGCGCTACAGCCTGCCTTCCGCGGCCGACCGGGACGCCGCGCTCGAAGCGATCCTCGTCGAGATCTAACAGCACCGTCTCAACCAGGGGTGTGAGCGCGGATGCCGAGCCGGATCCTCTCCGACCGGGAGGTTGAGCAACTCGCGAGCTGGCCAGAGGAGGTCGCCTGGAGCGACCTCGCAGCGTTCTTCACGCTGTCACTTGAGGACCTACGCTGGGTCCGCTCCTTCCGCTCACCGCGCGCGCCACCCGACCGCCTCGGTCTGGCAGTTCAGCTGTGCGCGCTGCCGTTCCTCGGGTTCATCCCAGCCGAGCTGAGGGCCACCCCGGCCGAGGTCGTCGAGCGCCTCGCCAAGCGGATCGGCGTGCCCCCAAAGGAGCTGGCGCGCTACGTCGAGCTCGTCAGCGACCGGTCACGTCGCGAGCACGCTCAAGCGGTCATCGCGCGGGCGGGGTGGCGAACCTGCGGGCCCGGCGAATGGCGCGCGCTCGGCGACTGGCTTCTGATGCGGGCGCTGGAGCACGACACCCAGGCGGTTTTGTTCCGCCAGACCCTCGACCATCTCCAGGCCGAGAAGATCGCTCGTCCCGGCCCGGACCGCCTGATGCGGGCGGTCGCCACCGCGAGAGCCGCGGCGACCAAGGAGATCCACCGCCGCCTCGAGCCACTGCTGATCCCCGAGCTCTGCACCCGTCTCGACGCTCTGGTGGTCACCGATCCCGACCTTGGCGTCGCGCCGCTGGTGTGGCTCGGGGATGGCGCGACAGGCGCCTCGCCAGAGTCGGTCAAGGCCGAGCTCGTGAAGCTCACCTACCTGCGCGGCCTCGGCGCCGACCTGCTGGACCTCAGCGCGTTCCGCCGGAGCGGCTGCGTCAGCTCGCGATGATCGCGCGGCGCTCGACGCCGCGGGCGCTGCGCCAGATGGCGGCCGAACGGCGCTACCCGATCCTGCTGGCCGCACTGGCCGCAAGCCATACCGAGATCGTCGACGAGCTCGTGCGGCTCTTCGATCAGGCGCTCGCCGGGACCGACAGCCGCGCCCGCGACCGCCTCGCCGCGCGCCAGGCCGAGCTCGTCGCCGCCGACGTCGGGCGCCTGATCCTGCTCGACGAAATGCTCGACGTCGTCCTCGACACCGCCCGCGACGACGCCGCCGTCGGCGCGGCGCTACGCGACCTCGGGCCCGAGCGACTGGCCAAGGCGGTCCGCGGCGAGGACGAGCGGCTACCGCGTGACGGTGGGCACCTCGCGCTCGTCGAGGCGTCCTACTCCCACGTCCGCGCGTTCGCGCCGCAAGTCCTCGCCGCGCTGTCGTTCGCCGCGAGCGTTACACCGAGCGACGTGCTCGACGGCGTGCAGCTGCTGCAGGCGATGAACGCCGACGGCCGCCGGCACGTCCCCGACGGAGCACCGACCAGCTTCGTCCCCGCCCGCTGGCGGCCCTACCTCGAGCGGGCCCGGGCCGCCGGGGAGGAGAACCTCCACAAGCACTACTGGGAGCTATGCGTGCTGTTCGCCCTCCAAGGTGCCCTGCGATCCGGGGAGATCTGGGTCGAAGGATCACGCCGCTACGCCAACCCCGCCTCGTACCTCATCCCCGTCGAGGACTGGCCCGCCCGACGCACGGAAGCGCTCGAGCTGACCGGGATGCCGGGCACGTTCGCCGAGCGCCTCCAGGCGATCGACGCCGACATCGCGCGCTACCTCGACGACCTCGAGGTGCTGCTCGCCGACAAGAACGGCCCCGTTCGCCTCGACGAGCACGGCGAGCTGCACCTCAGCCCGCTCGCCGCCGAGGTCGTCGACCCAGCGGTGCTGGCCGAGCGCGACGCGGTCATCGCGCGCCTCCCCGGTCTGCCGTTGACCGAGCTGCTGATCGAGACAGACCTCGAAGCCCACTGGAGCAAGCACCTCACGCACGCCGGCGGCGCCAAGCCGCGAGTACCCGAGCTCGAGCATCGCCGCAACCTCTACGCAGCGATCCTCGCCCAGGCCTGCAACTACGGAACATCGCGGATGGCCGAGCTGACCGGGATCTCGGTCGACACGCTCGACTGGACGACCCAGTGGTACCTGCGCGAAGAAACGCTGCGCCCAGCCAACGCCGACATGATCAACGCCCACCACCGCCACGCCCTCGCCGCCGCGCTCGGCGGCGGGACGCTCTCTTCCTCCGACGGCCTGCGCCTCCCAATGCGTGGCAAATCCCTGACCGCCCGCGCGCTCTCCCGTACTTCGTCGACGAGGGCGTCACGAGCTACACCCACGTCTCCGACCAGTACACGACGTTCGGCACCCAGATCATCGTCTCCACCGAACGCGACGCCACGTACACCCTTGATGAGATCCTCGGCAACACGAGCGAGCTCGCGATCGTCGAGCACGCCACCGACAGCCACGGCCAGACGCTCACGACATTCGCGATGTTCGACGCCGTCGGCCTGCGGCTCTCGCCGCGAATCGCCAAGCTCACCGAGAAACGACTCTGGCGCCCACACGCCGCCAGCCACTACGAGCGCTGGCCGCTCGCCGGGCCGCTGCTCAAGCATCACGCCCAGATCGACGTCATCGACGAGTCCTGGGAAGACCTCCTGCGCATCGGAGCGTCCCTCAAACTCGGGTACGTCTCCGCGGCGTTGCTGATCGCCAAGCTCCAGGCCGGCTCGCGCCAGCACCCGCTCGCGAAAGCGATGCTGGAGTACGGCAAGCTGCTGCGGACCGTCCACGCCCTGCGCTGGTTCACCGACGAGGCCTTCCGCCGCCGCATCGGGCGGCAGCTCAACCTCGGCGAATCGCTCAACGACCTGCGCCGGTTCATCTTCTTCGCCCACCGCGGCAAAGTCCGCTACCCGCGCCACGACGACCAGACTCCCTTGCACCCGGTTCTGACCGGACACTCGATTAGACCGGGAGGTCTGGATGTCGGGAGTCACGGAGATCGGTGTGGAGGACGTGGAGGGGGAGGGTCGCTCCGGCGCGCGGAGTGACGAGCCGGA
>JAABUM010001519.1_pt1 | contig 34640 bp, 68 predicted proteins | sample 5559161 | NCBI WGS metagenome assembly JAABUM01 (sample SAMN10711868, study PRJNA513369) | rock metagenome | isolation source: Antarctica rocks | place: Antarctica: Victoria Land, Siegfried Peak nord
CGCCTGCCTTTACACCTTCGTGTTCGGCAGGATTCCGGTATGGCTGTTGATCCTGTAGGACCTCTCATTCTGAAGGTGTCTGAGAGTACATATTGCCGGGGTTGCTGCCGATGTCTGGTACGCCTCCTGTGATAGTCGATGAGGTGTGGCAACCGATGCCGGCCGCATAACTGGTGATCAACAATACACAAACGTACACCACCTGTGTGTAAGAACGCTTGCAGTTCACGGCGGACTCGATCTCGGAGCTCTTCCGCGTCGTGCGCAGCCAGCCGCTGGAGTTTCGGGCGGACTCGCTTGCCTCGCCGACGCTGCGGGACCTGCTCGCCCGCATGCTCGACAAGGTGCTGCTGTTGTTTCCTCGTGACATGCGGACCACGCGCTCCCATGCGCCTTTGAAAGTTGTTGTTGCACTCACCTATCACAGCACACAATCACAGCACAGGAATCACGCAAAATGGCGTTTTGGCTTCCCTGTGCACACGGCCGCAGCACACGTCAGAGGCTGCCTGGCAAAAAGCGTTATCGTCCGCTCCCCTGTTCACTTACATAACCTTGCGGGACCTCGGGACCTGACTGCCGCTCAAGGCCGTCATGGCGCACCCCGGAGTGATTTGCGGTGGCACCACGCCGCTGCGCATTGCACGGAGTTCATCACCTTTGGCTTTTCTAATCTCTTTGTTAGGTCTCTTTCCAACATGGTCGCGCAGGACCCCAGGACGCGCATCCCGCTCAAGGCCGTCATGGCGCATCCGTGGGTGACCTGCGGCGGCGCTGCGGCGATGCGCACTGTCCGAGACATGATGGATGAGGCGGCGCCTGCGGGCCCGACGGTGCTACTTCCTACTTCCTACTGTTGCCCGGCATCACCCGCTCCCAAACTGCAGTTTGGACACCGGATTGGTTCTGCAGCACTGCAGCACCTTGTCAAAGACTACCAGGAGAGCCGTCGTATTGAGAACAAGCAATTTGCAATTTGGTGAGCACTCGTTCGCGGCACGTAGGTGTTGCCGCCCGGTGGCGGCGACGGCGGCGGCAGGTCGAGCAGCGGCAACGGCTCCGGCGGCAGCCGGCTGCCGGACCTAATGCAGACCATGAACGTATGTGACGTGCTGCCCCAGGTGAGCGCTTTATTCTGCTGTTTCTGGTCAGCAGTTCTGCAAGCAGCCGCACCCTGCCTGGTCGCCTCAAGCTTTGTCGGCAACGGTCGCTGCAGCAGAGGCTGCCGGCGTCGCTGCCGGCGTCGGCGGCGCCAGAGATTTCCATGCCCTGTAAATTGTCGCTGCCGAGCTCCCTTGAGGGTCTGCAAGGCTTTGGCATACGGTCTTCGTCTACAAACAACTGCACAGCACTTTCCACTTCCGCGCAGGACTTTCTGCCGCTGCTGCTGCCAGCGGAGGTGCGGGTGCGCGCCTTCCAGCCCGGCGAGTACCTCATGTTCCAGGATGACCCCGGTGCGCGATCGAATCAGGTCAACTTGAATACAATGAGGTTGAAACGCTGGCACTGAATGTTGAAGAATGAAATGCGGGTCACACACAGCCCTCCGCCGAGAATGCCTCAGAAGGAGAATGGCTTTCTGCCAGCAGCCTGGTCCGACTACTCACGGCTGGAGACACAGTGCCAGCTGGATGCGCCTCGCGATCCTGGCCTTGCAATGTGCTGCTGTCAGAGCTGTCCTGCAGCACAGCATCGCGCGCGACCGTGACGACAAGCTCTGTGAGACATTGGCCTGTGTCCTGTGCTGCAGCGGACTGCGCAATGTTCATCCTGGAGGGCGAGGCAGAAGTGCTGCTGTGGGTGCCCCGCCCCCACAGCGACGGTGACAGCGGCGGAACGGAAGACGGCGCGTTCGCGCCGGCGGCGCCGCTGTGCGGCGGCCGCGACGCCAGCCCCATCGACGCCGGTGCCCGCTCACAGGTGCGATCCTCCAGATCAATCCTGCTCTGGGGCAAGCAGCTCTAGAGGGGAGATCATATTGCTGTTGTAGGCTGCTGTGCTTTCCGTGCTTTCAGTGATTCCAGTGCTTTCAGTGCTTCCATCGCTCCGTCTACCAGTGTTCTTGTGTCTCTGCGCAGCATTCCGCGCCCGCGACAGCCGAGCGGCTGCATTCCGCGGGCGGCGGCATCGCGGCGCTGCCAATCGCCAGCATCCCGCCCGGCCTCACGCATGTGAGACTTTTCGATAGTCTGGACTTGCGTTATTTTGCGGGCAGGTCAGCTGCCGGCCTGTGTCACTGTGCGCAATAGCTGTATCGCATGCACTTGTATCTGTCTCTTCGTCATGTGGTCCTCAGCAAGCCCATTGCTTGGCGCTTGAGAAGGCAGCTGCTTGCCGATCTGAGCGTGAAGGCGCTTGTGCACCTCCTGCAAGTGGAGGCGGAGAAAGCAAATACACAACAAACCCTGAAGACAACCTGATATCCATCTCCTACAACAGGAGGTGCTGAAGGCGCGCGAGTACACATCCAGCCTGCTGCGCGGGCCGCGCGAGTTCCTCGTTGCGGTGCGCGGGCCGGGGCAGACCGTCGGCGAGATGGCACTGCTGGAAGCGGCGGCAGCTGGCAGTTCCGACGGCCCAAAGGCGGGCGCCGGCCAGGCTGCAGGCAGCGGCGGCGGCAGCGGCCTCGGCGGCCCAGTCGCCACGGGCGCCGCCGGGAAGGGCAGCAAGCGTGGCGACAAGGGCGGCGGCAAGGGCGGCAGGAGTGGTGGTGAGGGCATCACGCCGATCGGGCGACGGTGCGCCTCAGTGCGGGCGGTGGGAGCCGTGTCCGTGGCGGTCATTCCGGCGGCGCACTTCCAGCACGTCTGCGTTGCCCACCCCGAGGCATGGTCTTCTACCTGGCGCAATGATGATCCAGTCTACAGGTCTTGAAGCTGGGCTGTGGGGCCATCGCTGGCAGCCATTTCCAGAACGTTTCTGAGAGTCCCAGCAAGTTGCTTAAGAAGCGCAACCTGCAGGCAGTAGAGGCTGCTCCTGTGCAGCTGCACTGCCTGCCTCGTAAAAGGCGTTACATGTGGTTAAGTATAACTAGCCACTATAACTAGCCACTCGGCTCCATTTCCATGCAGACAGGTAACGCAGCAGGAGCATGTTGGTAAGAACCCAGAGATGCAGGGTGCAGCAGGGCCCACCGCCTTGTCAACCGTTCGCACTGTGTAGCCTCCGCTGCCGCAGGTGCTGCGGCAGGTGCAGGACCCGGCGGTCTGGATACAGTGCTGGAGCATGCGGCTGACTGCCATGCCTTTCCATGTCAATGACATGCCGCTGTCAACATTCTGCGTCTGTGCAACGCGGGTGCGGCAGCAGCTGCAGGAGGCGGCCTGGGTGCGGTGGCCGGAAAACCCGGTGCTGGAGGCGCTGACGCGGCTTGGACGCAGGATTTCTCACAACAATTACCATGTTCACGCCTGTGCGCATGCCGCAATACAGGTGCGGCAGCAGGTGCAGGAGGCGGCGTGGGTGCGGCGATCCGAGAACACGGTGCTGGAGGCACTGACGCGGCTCGCGAACCTGCACGAGGCGCTGCGGGCGGCGCTGTGCAACCAGGCGGCGGCGGGCCGCGGCCGGCACGGCCGCTCCATGGACGTGCCCCGCTGGCAGATCTGAAATGCTGCTTGGAAGCTGGAAGCCGTGCTTGCAGATCTGACATGACAGCCTGCACCTTTGATTTTGTTGCGCTCATGAGGATCTGAAACGCTTGCCAGCTGGGAACCGTGTAGTCCTGTCGGTGCAGTATGGCGCGGCGACCGCGCAGCCAGATGGCAGCGGGATTGTGATGTAGTGGCAGGCTGCCCGGTGGTACAGGCGACTCTTAGCGAAAGCACCACAACTACTGCGGGGCGGTGCTGGTGTCGCGCTGAACAGAAATTGGCGGGGGCGCGCTGCATTAGTGAGATTTGCTGACTGGGCTGGATCATTGGTCACGATCAGGACGTGCTTCATCAGTATTTTGGCTACGATGCCCTACAGACAAGACCTGCAGCTTTGTGTGCGTGAGATGAGCATGGCGAGGAGCATGGCGATGTTGGACTTCTTTTCACAGCAAGTAATTTTTGGAAGCCCCACAACGTGCTCTGCAATACCACTCTGAGACCGTTATCCGTTCTTTCACTCGGCCGCATCTCACCAGACGGGCGCAAGTGGCATTGCAGAGTGCGCCACACACACACAATCAAGTCTCGATTTTCTTTAGGTAATAGAACCAGGACTCCAGTGCTATTAGCTCACTGGCGACCAAACGCGGCATGTAAGCCCAACGCTAAACGTGCTCAGTGCACAGCGCTGTGTTGCCGCTGGCTGCGCCGAGTTCTGCAAAAATATGGCCAGCCCAGGGAATTTGCGCCCTCTCAGAGCTTGCGCTGCAACAGGTTCAGGATGCCCTGCACGACATCACGTGCCACGATGTCACAGACGGTTTCGTTGTACGCAGCGCCATATCATTTGGTTAGACAAGACTCTCGAGTGACTGAGCGCCATGCCGGATGTGCCACAGTGAAGGAGTTGCTAAGCTGACCTGGGGGCCGACGAGGATCTCGTTGGTGAAGCTCAGGAACGCGAACCAGATGATGGGCGCAATGTCGACGCCGCCGACCGGCGGGATCAGCTTCCGAGTGGGACCCAGCACCGGCTCCGTCGGCAGCACGGCGACCGACCACGGCAGCTTTTTGCCGTTCACCTGCAGATACAGATGAGTTCAGTTGAAGTGGACATGCCGGCATTGTCCTCAAGAAGCGTCACAGCGCAGCGCTCGCGCCGGGCTAGCAGCAACATGGCAATCGTGCCCTCAGCACATTCCCGCTGCTGGCTCGCACAGGCGAGCATAGGAACTGCCATCATGTAGGTTCAAAGCACATGTCACATGGTGCTGCAGATGGTCCCGCACAGGAACATCAAGTGCTACAGGGTGATCTTGCTGTAGGCAGGACGATGCCAACCCTTACTGGCGCAGCTCGGCGGCAGCAGCAGGTTCTTGCAGAGTGAATGAGGCGCTGTGCATCATGTGGCCACATGCAATGACACTACATGACAGGCCCACCTGCGGGTACCAGCTCAGCACGATACGCACGATCATAAGCAGCTGCGCAACGGCCAGCAGCGGCTGCACCACGCGGGCGATGGCTCCTGCTGTTTTGGCGTCCAAATCCGCGAGCTCATACAGCGCCGTTGCCTGCGGCAGCTCTAAATGCGCCCAGGCTGCGCCCGGCTGTAGCAAAGCCGATGCTGTCGGTATGAGGGCCGCCAAGGCTGCTGGTGCGCCATTGGGCTGCGCCGGCTGCTGAGGGGGCTCTGTTCCGGCGGCGCGAGCTGCGCCGCGGTCTGGAAGGCTGCATGACATGCGCAGCGGCCGTCTGGCGCCGGTGCAGCGCTGCCGCGCCGTGAAGGGCATGCAGGGCCGGCTGGAGCGAAGCATCAGCGCGCTGGACTGCATGTTGGGGACTGCACCTCAGCTGCACCAGTGCCCTCTCGCGCTGGGTGAAACGGTGCGAACGTGGCAGGGAGCGATGTGGCGATATGAGATGATAACAGCACTTCCAAAAGACGTAAATGCGACTGTGAATCGGCACAGGCGCGGCCCACGACAAGAATTTGCGTTCCCACTTGAATTTCCCGCCACTTGAATTTCCCGCGTAAAAAGCGAGCTGCGTCGAAGCCATGATCGGCGATCGCGTTCTGCAGATCGGCCAGACAACTCATTTGCAGTGTGTGACTGACTTCAGTTGACAGTCTACACGCAGATTGTTGATCCTGCAGACGTGCGACAAGCATGCTCGCTGGTGGCTCCACAAGGTGTGGCGTGGCACAACTGCATGCGCCATGTTTGAGCCATCATGCGGTGGTGGAGTGCCATCATCTGAATAAGGACGTTTCATATGATGTTGTGCACGTAATGCATTGATCCAGCTCTGGACCAGATCAAAGTCACGTTTTCTGAAGGGTGCACATGGCGCTGTGCAGCACTGTTACGGCACACGCTTTCGCGGTACTGCGATCATCGCACAAGGTGTCTTGCGCAGCTCCCTTCAGACCCGCCCTCCGGGCCACCACTCGCAGGTGCGATATTGCACTTTGGCATCTGCTGCACCCCTCAGGCACGCCCACTTCCCTACCCGAATCACCGAACAGCCTCGCATGGCGCCACAGGTCTCACACGTCAGCAACGAGAGCCAGCGGCGAGCCCGAGTCCGGGCTCTCCTTTTCCCGTCGCGCGGCCCTTGCTAGTGCGGCGGCGACGGCAGTGCTGCTCCCTTCCAGGTGTCCACACCTTAAGCCGGCCTGGGCCCGTGGCTGACGGGCTGCATTGGCTGACCGAACAGGCCGCTGCCCGCATGAGGCAGAGGTCGCGCGGCATGACGCCCACACAGATCGCGATCCGTGCTGTCTTGGCCGCCGGCGCCCTTGCCGCGTGCCTCAAATTGCTGCACCGGTGCTGCTTGTTTGCTGGATCTGTCGACATCCACAGCCGGAGGGGCTGCACTCAGTTAGATTTGACTGCGTTTGCTTGGCAGTGCGCCAGTCGAGTGATGCTTGGAACCTGCATCACACATGTCGGAGCGCCTGCAGTCCGTGACCTGCACATGTAGCACACCACCTGTGCACGAGGGACAGGCACTCTGACATTTGCATCTCCAGTATGATGACCAGACGACGAGTGGAGATTGACCCTTCTAGTTAGCCACGCCATTCAAGTCCCCAATGTTTGTTGCGTGCAGCTCGAGCCGCAGCATGGCGTCGGCGTCGGGCGGCTGGCTAGCGGAGGACGAGCGCAAGATGCTGCACGCGGTGTACCGCGTCGGCGACCTGGAGAAGACGGAGGAGTACTACACCAAGCACCTGGGCATGAAGCGGCTGCGCTACCGGGACCAGCCAGACGTGAGTGTCCGCTCCCCTGTTTATCCAATAACGTCTGCCTGGCCTCCCGGTCATCCTGAACCGTTCGGTGGACGGGAACAGGAGGCTGCACACTGCAACAACCTGTGATGCGATGGCCGTTCTTCTACGTACTTGCTTGTCTCTTTCACTCTCTCCTCAACAGCATGTGCGCCCTACCGCAGGACAAGTACACCAACCTTTTCCTGGGTTTTGGCCTGGAGGACCAGGGCTGCTTCAGCCTGAAACTGATGTACACTCAAACCAAGAACAAATTCTGTCTCTTTTTCGTACCGCTGATCATTGCTAATATTACGCTCTTTGCAGGACAAGTATACCAACCTGTTTCTGGGCTTTGGCCCCGAGGACCAGGGCTATTTCAGCCTGGAGCTGACGTACAACTACGGGAAGGACTCGTACGACCTGGGCAACCAGTTCGGGCACTTTGCGCTGGCGGTGCCCGACGTGTACAAGGCCGTGGAGAAAATCAAGGCCGACGGTGGGGTCCCGTGTCATCTTGGTGCATGAGAGCCTTGCCCAAATCAGGTTTGATGTTATGCAGAAGCTCCGCCACACGCCGTGGACGGCAGCTCAGGGAATTGCGCAGCATCCTTGCTGCTAGCAACCAAAGCCGTGCACACATAGATCTGAGCTCAGCATGTCTGAGCCCACACACCACTCGTTGTGTGCAAGCCTTAATGATCAATGCGGTCAATTGCTGCGCAGGTGGCAAGGTGACGCGGGATGCGGGGCCGGTGAAGGGCGCCACCTCCGAGATTGCCTTCATCGAGGTGCGCGCATGTGGGCGTTGCTGCATCGCAGTCACCCAGAATAGCTTGCTCTCGTGTCTCCAGTCACAGTACGCAGTGCTTGGTCCAGAGTGCTGTTGTCCAATGTTGTTGTGTCTCAGCTGATGAGCTGCTGATCCACAGGACCCGACGGGCTACAAGTGGGAGCTTATCCAGCGGCCAGAACACAAGAAGGACCCCATCCTGCATGTGAGTATTCTTGGCATTCTCTTCACCTTTGTGCATGAATCACCTCCCAGGGGATACTGCCGCGGGAGCCAGACGCTTGCTATCTGAAAGTCGTATGCAGCGGGATCTGGCGGTGTGCCACAGCCCGCCACCTATGCGTCGCGGCTGTTGCTGCGCTGCACTGTTTGTGCTTTAAGTAGAGCTCCTGAAAGGCAAGTTGACTGCACCGCGCAGATGATGTTCTGCGTGACGGACTCGGACAAGACGTATCCCAGTTGGGCATGCAATTCGTACTTGCATTTCCCATAAACGTTTGATCACCTGCAAGTTATCCAATGCAGATGATGTTCCGGGTGACGGACCTGGACAAGTCCATCCAGTACTACACCGAGGCGCTGGGCATGAAGCACCTGCGCACCCGCGAGAACGAGAAGGTGCACGATTCTGCGCTCCCGCTCACCTTAATCAACCCGTGGAGTGCCCTGTCCGCTTGCAGAGCACCTGTTGACAGCGCTGAGCAATGTCTCCCTCTGCAAAGCGATGTGAAAGCTCTGTCGGTACGGCTGCTGAGGAGACTGGGTTTCGGTCGGCGCAGGGCCGGTACACGCTCGCGTTCCTGGGTGCGTCTCCACTGCTTCATTTGCGCCAGCATCGTGGCTGAGAAGAATTAGTGCCCATGATGTTGTCCAAAAATTTTAGGTGCTTCGAAGTTTTGCTGTGGCCCCCAGCTTTGCTCTGTCGTCTGACACCCGCCATTCTAAACGCAGGGTATGACAACGACGAAGAGAGCGTCCAGGTGACTCTTCTGTTGGTCCGTCTCTTGCCCACGAAGCGGAAGAAACAGCAGATCTGTCGACATATTTTGCCAAAAGAATATCGTGAAGACTTCCGCTAACCCCTCGCCGGTGCGGTCCCATTTTCACATTGGCGCTTTTCTGCAATCGCAGATTGAATTGACATATAACTGGGACCCGCAAGAGTATGTCAAAGGTGATGCGTACGCCCAGATCGCCATCAGCACCACGGTGAGTGTATACCAGCAAGGGCGCTGCTGACTGTACCGATGCCTGCACATGCCGCACTCGGCATACCGTACTCAGTTGAAGTTGCCTATGTGCCTTCGTGCAGCCATGCCACGAGTGGCATCATCCACTACTACATGAATGTGTGTTCCACAACCTACTTGGTCTCGGTTTGCAGGACGTATACAAGACGCAGGAGCAAATCAAGGCGGCGGGCGGCAAGATCACCAAGGAGGCGGGCCCGCTCCCCGGCCTGGGTGCGCCGCCTTATCTGCACAGCTTGTCACGTCATGAACGAAGAAGATGCCCGAAGAAGATGAGAAATAACCAAATACTAGTGCCGCGGTGCAAATTTGACTAAGAAACTTGCACCTCCACGCAGGCACGAAAATCCTGGCGACGGTGGACCCAGATGGATTCAAAACCGTCTTCGTCGACTACCAGGTGTGTTGCTGCAGCATTTGCATCGAGGCTTGAGGCGCTTGGTCCGTCTCACTTTGTTTGGGAAGTAGAGGGCACAATTGCTTGGATTGCCAACGAGCCCTGTGCACGGCGATTCATTAGGATTTAGGATTGACGGCCCTTGCAACACATTTTCGTCCCTCATCCCTTGCAGGACCTGCTGGCAGAGCTGAAGTAGACCGGGGTGTGGCTTCAGCATGCGGGGACCATGCAATCTCCGCAACAATTGTTTCTGATCGATCCACCTGTTCAGAAGGTTTTGACATGTTTTGACGGATCAGCGTCTTCACAGCAGACAGGTGTGACGACAGCTTAGCACTGTACTCTAAAGCAGCGAGCCACAATTGCGATGCTGATGTTGTAACAATGCATTCCAACGACAACGAGGCACTGTCTAACAACAGACTTGGTCACGAATAAGTGGCTTAGTGAATGTGGATGCGGCCATGTGCGCGTCTGCCCGTCAAGATGTCAATGCGGCTGAGATCATGCTGTCACGGCGGCGATCCGTCCGGTGGCTGCTGCCCCTGCAACGCCCAGAATCCTGGATTCTCCAGCATCTTCTCGTCCGGCTGCTTTCCCGACTCAAAGAACTCGAAGGACGCAGCGGTGCAGTCGGAGATGCCCTGGTGGTCTGCAGCATCCAAGTGTATACTCTCGATGACGTTGTAGTGCATCTTGAAGTCTGGTCATTCGAGAGGATGCAGCTCATGGAGGCTAGGAGGCAAGCGGTGTCCGTCATGCATTTGGCAGAGGTGCGCTGGTGCCGCCTGCTGCAATTAGCGCAAGACTCCAGCAGTCACATCGCTGCAGAGCCCAGCACAGATTGGCAGCAGGAAGGACCAGCGGGCCAAAGACAGGAATACGCACTCGAGTAGGCCCAGTTGAGCTCCTCGAAGATGGACGAGACATACTTCTCCAGCCGCACGGTGTTGGCGTACGGCACCTGCTCCCGCAGCACCGCCTGCCACCGCTTGTCCGACTTCCTGCAGGGACCACACGCTGCAAACTCCATTAACCACTTGGCTTTAGCCAACTCAATCAGCCTGTGTCGTTTCCAGCAGCAGCAGCTGCAGCAGCAGCAGCCGCCGCCGCTCATGAGGATGCCACCTGACTCACGTGCGCCTCTGCGGCCATCCTGGCAAGGATGTTCCACACGTTGACGGGGACTGGAGGTGTGCAGCAAAACGCAGCCGCGCACCTGGGGTCGCGGGGCAGGTAGCCGTGCTCATCCAGCACTCCGTGGATCTTCAGTGCGTCGTACAGCTGCGCTGACACTGTGGCATTGATCTCTTCTACCCGCCGCGCAAAGAAGTCCGGCGTCAGCGGCGTAGGATCCGCCGCCAGCAGGGCATAATGCACGCCCTGCATAATGGCATGGAAGAAATGGGTTTGCTAAGCTTCCGGAAACCAGAGATCATTGAGCTGCACAAAGGACTGCAGCGTCAGCGGTATGGGATGCGCCGCCAGCAGCGCATACTGCACGCCCTGCGAAGGAGGAAGCGTAACAGTCCGATTGTGATTCACATTGACTCGATTTCATCAGGCAGCATGAGCTTTCATCAAGCTGCATGGAATCTCACCAAGGAGCATGGGATCCGCCACCAAGCACACTGCATGCTCTGAAAGCGAGGCAGGCAGGAATCTGGTCGGCTTGGAGACAGTTGGGCTGCGTCCAGCGGCTTTGGAGATGCACCCGCATGCCAGCTCGGATGTTGCTGCAGCTTCCAGCGGTAGGAAGCGGCATGGAGGCAGCCTGGGCCTCGAGCGCACAAATGACCGCCATGCGTGCAGCAAAAGCGCTGCGGTGGTCGGGTCGCGCCTCTCCCGGCACCCATGGATCTTCACTCTATATACTGAGCTGTGAAGGATGATGCAATCATTGAACGCAAGCCAGGGCTGCCCACCTTGGCTTTGAGGGCGCCTGTGTAGTCTATGGCGCGCTGCTGCGCCACCGGGTCCCGCCGATTGTACGCGTACACCACCTGCACGGAAACACAGGATCGACATGACATCAACTGATCCAGTCAACACAGAAGACGAGGACACCATCCGCGTCCAGAGCACTCCGCGCATCAACGTTTCAAGTCTTAGCCTCAACGTTTCAAGTCTTAGCAGCTCAACGTTTCAAGTCTTAGCAGCCTGCAACCTGCCGCTCCCTGCAGGCAACGGGAGGCTGGGCGCGGGGCGCGATAGCGATGGCAGACTTGGGCCTCAGTCTTTGAACATCTTGTTTGAGCGCACCTTGGGATAGGGCCACGCCTCGCCGGTGGCCGGGTCTTTGGGATCCGCATCCAGCTCCTCCCCCTTCACCGACTTGAGCTGCACCATGATGCCCTGCGGCACAGGAAAAGGCTGTTTGGAAAAGTGCGAGTCCGTCAACATGACAATAGTCTTGGTGGAACAGCAGTGGAACACAATGCAAGGTGATTCCCGCAGAGGGAGCCTTCGGCATGCTAGTAGTCCTGCACACCCTGTTTCACCGGTGAAAGCGTGAAACAGACATTCATCGGTGAAGCAGGACGTGCAGGACTGCTGACACGGTTGCCAGAAGCCTGGCACAGCGGTGAAACAGCAGTGAAACAGCAGCAAACGGGTCTGGAGGACTATGTGGTCAGTGGTGTGTTCGCTGTGTCCGCTGTGAACCAGCGGTGAACCAGTCTGCTTGCGCGACGGCACACCTCCATGCACAGGTAGTGGGGGAGGCCACCACAAGGGTGCCGCCGGCGGAGCCGCCCCTCCTATTCAATCGTACTGTACACTGCTAAACGTTTCGATGTCTTCAAGCCGTGCGGAGGTAGTAGGGCAGCCGTGCCGCAAAGGTGCCGCCGGCAGAGCCGCCCCTGCTTTTAAATGAAAGAGTGATTGTGATGGCTGCGACAGTTCCCATAGATAGCGCGCACCTCCATGCGGAGGTAGTAGGGCAGGCGCGCGGCAAAAGTGCCGCCGGCGGAGCCGCCCCATGCATACAGCGGCAGCCCCTGCCACCCCTCCCGCTCCACCAGCAGCTTCACCGTCTTCAGCGTCTGCAGACCGGGAAGCGAAACTGTGAAGTTGCAAATTCTATGGTTGTGTTTTCTGCCGTGACGCATTTGTCGGCAAAGGATCCAGCTGCATCCTGTGATCAGAACGAACTATCCGAATGCAGCCTGGGTCAGTTGCAAGCGCTGAGGGCATGCCGGCAGGGGGTGCTGCAGGGTAGGAGGTGTTTTATAGGGTAATTTGGAGGGTATAGGGGCGCACGCTCTTCATATCGGTGTTCACATTCGGCGGCGTCAGGTTGGCCCAGCACCTACGGGGCGAGACGACCGCCAGTTGATTGCAGCGATGTCATGAATGGAGCCGGCAGATGACCATGAGACCTGTTAGCTTGCGAGCACTCGGCAACATTGGAAAGCACGATCAGATCGGGAGAGCATTGCAGAGCATTGCAGTTCTTTTGCGGGCTCAGATTCTGTGTGCCCCAAAAGTCGAAGCATGAAACGACACCTCATCTTGGTGCACTGCCGCACCACGCTCAGCGCGATGGTGACGTGACGTTCAAATTGTGTTCTACCTCAGTAGAATGCGCAGAAACCTGGTCTGGTTGTTCCGAGTTTGATCGGCTCACCTCATCTTGGTGCGCTGCTGCAACACGCTCAGCTATGGCAACGTGACCATTCAAATTGTGCTCTGCTTCAAAAGATTGCGCAAAACCGGGTGGTTCCGAGTCTGATCGGCTCACCTCATCTTGGTGCGCTGCTGCACCACACTCAGCGCGATGGTGACGTGGCCGCGGTCGATGGCCGCCTTCACGATCGCCTTCTCCTCCGGCAGCCCTGCAAAAATGGTATAGCAGTTGACATTTAAAAGCAATATGAGATGAGATATATCAAATGGCCCTGAGCGCTCGTCAGGCAAAAGGAAGCAAACGGATAGACAAATGCAAGGCACAATGCAAGGCAAGAAGCTCACTCGGCTGAGCAGGGCACATGGCGACCTTGAGCCTGCTGCCCAAGCAAATCACTTAAGGTTTATCAGTCAAGAGCATTCGATGGGACCGCACGCGCACCGAGGCAGTCTTTGCAGGCGGGCTGCGCGTCCCACCAGCCGTCGGCGCCATGGTTGCAGCCATTGAGCGCCAAGAAAATGCCGCGCGCCTTGCCGCGAGGCTTTTCCCAGATAACCTCCTGGTCGTCCACCCACTGCGCATGTGGACGACAACATATTTCCAGCATTTGATGAAGGCGAAGACAGTACTTGGTCTGGTACATGCCGCGCCCCTCACCAATTACCTCGTGGCCATGCCCTCAACTGTCCAGCAGGCATTCGCATCAATTCGGTGGCTGAGTCTGCCGCACCTCTCTGACGGGTGGCAGACGGCCCTCTGCTGGTGCCTCCGCCGCCTGCTGCTCGCCAGCAGCGTCCCCAACCTCCGGCTGCTCCACCTGTGTCTCTGCCGCTTGCTGCTCGTCAACAGCATCCCCAGTCTCCGGCTGCTGCAGCTGCTGCTCTGCGGACTCACCGCCGCTGCCGTCCGCTTGGCCGTCCGGCTGCTGCGGCTGCTGCTCTTCTGCAGGCTTGCCGCTGCCGCCATCTGGCTGCTGCTGAGCTGTCGGGTCTGGCTGTGCGCCCTCGGCCTGCCGCTGCTCAGCTGGCGCTGCTGCTTCCAGCCCTGCCGACTCAGCGCCGGCGGCGGCGCTGGCGGCTGTCTGCGCCGGCAGCTGCTGAGACTGCGGGTCGTGCTGCGCATCTGCGTCTGGCTGTGTGCCTTGCGGTGGCTGCTGCTCGGCTGACGTGCCCTCATCTGCTTGCTGCGCATCCGCATCCGGCTGTGTGCCTTCCGCCGGCTGCTGCTCGGCCAGCGCGCCCTCGTTCGCTTGCTGCCCTGCCGGCTCAGCGTCGGTGTCGGCGCCGGTGCTTTCCTCTGGCTGTGCAACCGGCTGCCGGTCATCTGCCGCCACAGCCTGCTGTTCTGTTGGCTGCTGCTCCGCCAGCGCAGCATCGGGCTGCAGCTGCTCTTTCTGCTGCTCCTCAAATCGCTGCTGCTCTGCCTGCGAGGCTGAGCCCGCTGGTGTGGCTGCCGGCTGTTCTGACGCCTGCTCTTGTGGCCGCTCTGCTGTCTGCTCATCTGGCGCGCCAGGCTGCGGCTGCTGCGGCTGGCTGTCCACCTCAGCCTTCTGTGGCTGGCCGGGGGCCGTCTGCGCTGTCCCAGCAGCCTCATTTGCCGGCGCCGCATTTGATAGCGAGTCCGCCGTCGCCTCCTCAGCTTCGCCGGTGCCGCCGGCGGGATGCGTCTGGATGCCGCCGGCTGTCTCGCCAAAGTCTGCGGCGGCGTCCAGATCCGGCGACAGCTGCGTCGGCAGCGGGCTGCCGGCGCGAGACTTGCGCGAGCCAAAGAGCCCCGGCGGGTAGCCTTTGGACACCCAGCGGGTGGGGTGCAGATCGCAGATGACAGACGGCAGCACCGTCGCGCCGTCGCACCATGGTGAGCCGGCGCCCAGGACCTTGTTGAAGGCCAGCAGGCATGCCACGGCTGCCACCACGAACGCCGCAGCGGCCACCCAGCGCCCCGTGCGGATGGCCATCAACAGTCCGGGTTGCGCATTATAGTTCTAGGCAGCGATAACAACTACAGGAAACTGTTGTGCACGCCCCTGGCTTGCGCAGCGCCAGGACCTCCGCCTAACAGAACGGGGGAGATCTCGGCAGTGCCAACTTTGGCGACAAGCGAAGAGACTTCGACCGAAGCTGTTGGCACGAGCGTTCTATTGGAGCATAGTCACATGTATGGCTGGACACATACGGCTTTGCAAATTCAGTTTGCCAACCAAAACTTGGTTGAAGCAGGTGGCTGTGCATGTGTGCAGGCGGGGGATGATGCCCAGAGAATCATGCAGTGCGCTGTTAATCCCGTCAGTCCCTTTGCAGTCGTCATCAAGGGGGCACAAGCGATCTGTACATGTGACCGATCGACACAGCTTCACGCCCACACTTCCATTACGCACATCATAGATCGCTTCGAGCAGCCGCAGGCTGCGCTAGCTGCTTGACCCGTTGCTGCTGATTCGGGACCTGCAGATTGTCGGTGTGGCAGACCAAGAAGCGTCTACAATTCAGGTGCAGCCGCGCGATTCGACCCGCCACATCTTGCAGGTGGGCAACATAAGGCTATACATATGAACTGAAGGGCCTGAGATTCCCAAGGGCCTTTTGCCTGGATTTCTACCCGGAAGAGGCGGCGTGATGCCCTCGGTGGGGGTTCCGGAATGATGAATGCATAATTCCCCGTGTCCCGCATGAACCAGTGCCACTCGATTGTCTTGGGAGATACTTGACTGCACCATGCGTTGGTCTGATTGGATCCGCTGACAGCTTTCACCTGCTGATGCGCCTGATGGGATCTGTATGACCCCTCACAATTCGTGTCGCCCCGGAGGCTTTTCCCAGTTGATAATCCTTCTGATACATGCATTTCAGTGTCTCAAATGCGCTCCACTTCTTCCGACAACGTTCTTTCGCGAGCTGCACACACCGGGTGCATGCCGAGAAATATCCGGGGTGCAGCGCTGATGCCCGCGTACGGAGCATCCGGACTCGCTCATTTCTGATTTCAGTGCCTCATTCCGACACATACCAGATCCGTGTCAGGTGACGCCGGTCGAGACAGCCAGCCCGGGCAACCCCAAGACGGGTTGTTGGAGGTCGTCCGTACCGATTCGTCAGCACCCGCCCTGCTGACTCCGCGACGCAACGCCTGCCCGGCAGCAGCGTTATCAGATGGCACCTTGGCTGCACCTGCTTGCGCCGATCGTCCTGCTGGGGTGCCTGAGTCGAGCGACGGCACAGGTCACGGCTGGCGCTGCTGATGGTAAGCTGTTGCTTGCCTCAGCTTGTATTTCATGTTGTGTTGGCACTGGTGGCACAAGGACATGTGACATCCTTCTTGCTCGAACAAAAGTCTCGTGTTGTGCTGCCTGCAGCCGCCGGGCTGCTGGCGCTGAAGAGCGCCGTCACAAACGCCGCATTCCCCTCCTGGACCGGCACCGCGCCGTGCGGCGCAGCCCCCTGGGCGAACGTCACCTGCAGCGGCGGCCGCGTCGTCGCACTGTGCGTCTGCAATTCCCTGCCTGTGTTTGAGCACACTGATGATGATGCGCACTGGAGCGGGCTTGCGGCTTGGCTCTGTTCACGGCAAATCCTGGCGATTGAACTCCAAAACACATGCCGCGTGACAACCTCCACTGCCGTCGTCCTGCAGGGACCTGGGCGGGCTCGGGCTGCAGGGCTCGCTGCCGGATGAACTGGGCGGCATGGACCAGCTGCAGCTGGCGAGCCTGGGCGGCAACGCGTTCACCGGCGTGCTGCCCGCCGCCTGGGGCATGAACGGCGCCTTCCCGCTGCTGGTCTCGCTCGACGTCAACGGCAGCTCCCTGGCAGGTGAGAGGACTTGCAATGCAAGAGATGTGGCGAGTCTGAGACGAAAGCCTGTCCCTGCGCCTTCACGTTTTTGCACAGGCCTCAAGCCTGCACTTCTGAATTGCTCAGAAGTGGATGCCAGGTGCATTGTCGTCGATTTCCAGTTCATTTCAAGTTCTGAATCGTCTGCCCATGCATCCTGCAGGCGACCTGCCTGCAACCTGGGGCGCCGCGGCCGCGTTCCCCGCGCTGCAGTCCCTCGTGCTCGACGGCAATGCCATCGCCGGCTCCCTGCCGCAGACATGGGGCGGCGCTGGCGCCTTCCCCGTCATGACCACGCTCAGCGTCCGGAACAACGCCCTGGAGGGGGCGCTGCCACCCACCTGGTGCAACGCCGCCACCAGCCTGCCCACCATCCAGGTACTAAGCCGTAACACTCTAAAACTTAGTCCTCATTGAGCAAAGAGCACTGATGTGCTGCAGAGGTCGATATATCGCAGCTTTGCTTGACGGGGCTGCTGCAAGGAAGGCCTTTGTTGCACAGTATGCTGCTGAAGTCATATGTTTCGTGGGCGGAATGGTTGATGGTCTTTTAGCTGCGTCGCAGACGCTGCAGCTGGACAGCAACCAGCTCTCGGGGTCGCTGCCGGACTTTTGGGGCGGCATCGGCTGCCAGCAGATGAGGCGGGTGCCTTGTGTCCATTTGTCTTAAGTCTCAGTGCCCCTTGTGAGCCTGCCCCAGGCTTTATGCAACCTTAGTCATGCGGTCCCATGCTCAAGCTGCAAACACTTGCAACGTCCGTTGGACGCCATCGCTGCTACTGTTGCTGCGCTCACACGCTCAGGTCGTTTGCTGATGTTGTCACCACTGCGCCACAGCGCCTCAAATCACATGCTGACATTGTCACACGTGCTACCCCTGCAGGACTATGGACCTGCACAACAACAGCCTGAGCGGCGCGCTGCCGACGAACTGGGCGTCCACCGGCTACTGGCCGGCGCTCGCGTTGCTGCGCCTGGACGGCAACTCGCTGTCCGGCGAGTTCCCCGCGCAGTGGACGGCGCCGACGGCGTTCCCCGCCATGCGCGCAGTCGGCACCGGCATGTGAGTGACACAACAGCCTTGGTGAATTAGGTCGTCTGTTGTTCAAGAAAGGAAGCAGCGGAGAAGCGACGGTCCTTTCCCGCCATGCGCGCAGCCGGCACCGGCATGTGAGTGTGATGATAGAAGATGCGAGCCTACAAATGACCGTTGAAGGTCGCAGAGGTTCCAGAACAGCTGAGATCCAGGCTGCTTGGAATCTGCTCGCAGGAGGGATGCGCAGTGTGACTTCTGCATGATTCATGCTGACGTTGCAACCCCTCTGGCCAGCCTCCTGTCCTGAGGAGGACGTGTTCTGCAATGCAGCATGGTGCAGCCGGGCAACCAGTTGACCGGCGGCGTGCCTACTGACACAAAGTTCCCGGTCCTCGCCATCTCTGCCGACGGCGCCACATCCGCCGTCACCACCCTGGCAGGTACGGGCGGCAGAAATGCCCAACAATACTGTCGATCGGCGCACTGCTGCATTTCTGCACCCATGTTTGCATACTGCGGGTAGCCAGGACATCAACCAGGGACCGGCAACAGCGCATGTGAAACTACTAAGACACTGCATTTGCCGGTCCTTGCAGACACAGCGCCTGCGCCCGCGCCCGCTGATGCGCCAGCGGCCGCCCCGGAGCCCGCCGCCGATGCCACCGCAGCAAAACCCGCCACCGTGACCGCGATTGTGCGGCTGGCCGGCAGCAGCCTGTGGCCTTTCACGTCGCTGCAGGCGGCGGCCTTCAAGAGCGTCGTGCTGGCCGGCCTCAGCTCCGGGTCTGATGGCGTGACCGTCACCCAGTCACAGCTCACCATTGGCGCCGCAAAGGTGCCTGTTCAATGCCGCCCGTCTCTGCCTTCTGTTGCCATCTCTCATGCCCTTCGCTGCCCTTCGTTTGGAGATGTCACGTGATGTTCTTGTTCAGCTGCATGGACATACATGTTGGTTGGTTCCGAGTCGCCTCATCATCCACTACCGCATGAAGTTTGTGTTTCGCCTGTGCTGCAGCGCTCAACCGGCAGCGTATCACAGTTTTCCAACGTGCAGCAGCCGGGCCGGCGGCTGCTGCAGAGCACCTCCAGCATCGAGGTGAGGCGGCACGTCGTGGCCCAGCAGCATCTGCTGTGATCTGCATTTCTTCACTAGCTTGGCTTTCTGGATGCCGTCATGATGACTGCGGTTTGATTCAATCTGGCGTGCCGACCGCGAACGCTCAACCCGAATTATCTGGATGAATGTGTTGCTGCTCGCCAGCAGGTGCCAGTCTACGTGCTCACCACCATCGGCGAGGCAGAGGCAGTGAAAGCAGCGCTCGCTGCCCTCGTGCGATCCTCGTCGTTCCGCACCCAGCTCGATTCCGCAGGTGCGGCTTGCGGTCAACTAATCAGCGTCCCAGAGTGCTCTTCAGCTGTAGTGATCCCGTGCGGCTGCACTGTGCGAGGCAATCTCTTTTAACCCGTCTCAACTACTGTTGCGCGCAGGCTTCAGCCTGAACAGTGTGGCACTGGCCAGCATCAGCAGCAGTGAGGGGGACACCGTCCCCCCGCCGGCGGCGCCAGTCGCAGCGACGGCGCCAGCGTCCAGCAGCGGCAAGAGCGACGCCAGCGTCGGCGCAATCGTGGGCGGAGTGCTCGGTGGCCTGGCAGGCCTGGCGCTCATAGGTCAGTGCCTCGGCCGACCATGCGGCCAATCATTTCTAGATTGCGTTTCGCAAGAGCTCTACCGTTATGAGGCAGGGATGCTTGTGTCATTTCTCATGTGCCACTCTGCAAAACTATATTGCAGTGTGGCATTTCACACAGCCGCGCCTTCTGCTTTCAAGTAACCTGTTCGTGTCTCTTGTGCAGCGTTGGCGCTGTGGGCGTGGCGGCGGCACCGGCAAAACAAGCAGGCGCAATACATCACGCAGCGCATTGTTAAACCCGTCCGACAGGTGAGCTGACGTACATGATGTCTTTTTCCGAGCTTGGGCTCATGTCTGGAGACGAGCAGCGCAAAAACTTCATGAAGCACGAGAAACCGGCATGTAGCTTGGATCTGGCTTTGCTGACGGACGATATGTGTTTCTCATTCTGCAGCCGAGCATCAGCGGCGCGGGCATGCCATACCGCAAGAGCACCCTGGCGACCGTGCAGGTGAGCGCTGCTCTGAACAGTCTACCTTTCAAACAGTCCGGACGCTACTAAGCGATGAGGATGCTGTGTGCCTCGAACTTTGTGCACACAAGGTGGTGATTGTGACAGCGGCTATTCAAGGCCAGGCTATGCAATGCAGGGTAGACGAAGCGTAGCTGCAGTGAGGAACCACGCCAGTCGTTCACACCATGCTGAAATTAATGACACCATTGTTGCAGGAGACGTATGGCGGCGAGTGGTGCCCAGCAATGGACGCCGTAAGCACTCACTCAGATTCGCCCTCCAGCCGCAGCGGCCGCATCACCCAGGTGCGTTCACGTTTTTGGGGTATCCAAAAGCCTATCAAAATCCCTTTTCGTGCAAGTTGTTCCCTCGCCTCATCAGCGCTTGCCTGCAGGCTGTCTGCAGGCCAACAAAGCTTCAAGCTGACAGAAGCAACGCGCAGCCGCTGCTGCTGCAGACTTCCTGGCTGCCGCTGCCGGCTCTGGGAAGAGCCGAGTGCCTGAGCTCCAGCGTCTGTTTCCTGATATTGTCTCTTCCGTTGCGCAGGGCTTGTACATGCAAAACAGCAGCGGCATCTCCCAGGAGGTCAACCTCTTGGTGAGTTCGCAGCCACTTTTCTGTCAATCCAGTGCATGTTGCACGACCCGCATCAGATTACATGCTGTGACAGATCGCCTGCTGCCCTACACTGCACCACACAGCACACGCAGCGAGGTGGGCATGCGCCCAGGAAGCGCAGATGTCATCATAGCTCCCTACGATGATGACGCACGACTTTGCGACAAAACTTTTCGTGTCTGCCGCAGGATCATGCCCGCAGCGGCAGCGGCAATGGCTTCCCCTACCCTGAGATCTCAAGCGGCTCCTCGTCGCCTCTGCCGCTGCCGCCGGTGGCAGGAGGCGGCGGCACGCTGCTGACGCAGAGCGCGCTGGGGGCGCACACGAGCATGACGAATCCGGAGGGGGCGGCTGGCAGCTGGACATCGCGATTCGCGCGCACCTTTGCAGCGGCGCAATGACGGCTCATGCCGCCATGGCAATAGCGCCGCACGCAGCTGCCTTGGCGTGGCGATGTGTAGGCCGACCTTGCGCAGCTTGCCTCGTAATTCGTGCGGCAGGGCTGCGCTGCCCTCAAAAGTCACGACGCCGCGTTGCCGCAGTGAGAAGGCTGAGGGGAGGGTGGCCAGGCCAGAGCGAGGCAGCCCAGAGGAGACATGTAGGCATCGGGCCAAGCCTCTCAGGCTCATTTGCAGGTTGGCGCACAGGGAGGGCCGATGACTGAAAACCCGTGGTGACCCTCAAACCGTCGCATTTCGTTTACTTCATTTCTTTCGTGCAATCTTATTTCATGCAATCCGCACTGCGCAGCTTGCTCGTTTCATTCGTGCTGGCGGCACTCCGCTCTTTTGATTTTATTGCTGCGCAGAAAGACACCGAAACACGACAGGCTTCAAGGCCGCTTTGCCGCCGTGTGCCAGCAACCTGGACATATGTAAGACTGTATCCTGCCTCCATCTAGATGCTCAAGAAGCCTTGCACAGGTCCTGCATCAGGGCTCTGACTGCTGCACATCGCATGAAAGCTCGTCAATGCACGTAGACAACGTTGTTTTAAGTGCCGCCTGCACGGCACAGGTTCGCCCAGCAGCTGCGATTCGAGGTAAATACTGTCCTATCACACTATGACAGAGGCTGAATCGCCGCTGAGGTGCGCTTTCCAGCAGCCAACCATCCAGCCATCCATCCCTCCATCCGCCATCTTGCCTGGATGTGCTTCAGTTCTGCCTAGTCGAAGGCAAAGGGATCGCAGTCGCGCGCGCTGACCCGCACATCCAGCTGCGGCGCCCGCCTTCGGATCATGTCTGCATATGGCTGCATCGCCCCACGCTCGCTGCAGGGCAGGAACAAGTTTGGGTTCAATTGAGATTCTGAACTGGTCATTAACAGTGCACTGCTTCCGGGTCATGTCTGCGTGCGGCTCCATCGCCCCGCGCTCGCTGCAGGGCAGGAACAACCGATGATTTTCGAGTTCGCATTGCATCTCAAAACCAATACTTGCCGCGCACCAGACGTGCCAAGGGCAGGAAGATCCAGCAACAGAGACATGATCCCATCCTGCGCCAAGTGGGAGGGTGTTTTGCCATCCGGCATTGACAGCATGTCACGATGCAGACTTAGGCCACAGATGCTCGGGCGTGTGACCGAATAGGCTGCTGGCTGAAGCACCTGTTCCTGCCCCACCCAAGCAGTAACGAAACCCACTGTGCAGGCAGGGCGAAATGCGCCCAGGCGAGGTCTGGTCAGGGTGTTGGCAGGAACAAACAACGCACCTGTTGCTGTGCAGCGTGGCGATGACGGTGAGGCCCTTGGCCGCCGCTGCCAGCGCGTCGTGGTGCCGCATCTCCCCCGTTAGAAAGACGTCCGCCCCCTGCGCCAGCGCCTCGGCCACCAGGTCGCCCCCCGAGCCGGCGCACAGCGCCAGCTTTCGCAGCGGCTTGTCGTCTGCAGGGTTTGAACATGAAAAACCTGCCCATACATGGTTTGTACACGATAAAGTTTTATAACCCTGAGTAGCGTCATTTCTGTGTCGGCAAGCCGCCAGGGCCGGCGAACAGCGCCGAAAGCCGCAGCGGCTTGTCGGCTGCAGCGACAAGCAACCACGTCGTGTCCGTTCATGTATACTACGTGGCAGAAGACAACACGAGAATTGCCGGGCTGCGCCATTTTGCCACTGGCGGCGTGGGCCACTGGTGCGTGTGGGCTACTGGTGAAGGCCTTGACCTGCTGACACACACACACAACCAGCAGTTTTGGTGGAACAAAAGAAGTACACAGCAGCAATGTTGCGAACCTGAAGTGTTGCTGCTGCCGTTGCTGCCGCTGTCGGGCAGCTGTTGGGGTGCCGCCACCATGAGCGTGGCCTAAAACCCTGCTTCGCATGCGCCGCCAGCCACGCGCGGCTCCTACTTGTCATTCATATGATCTGCCTCTGATGATTTTGTTTTGGAATTCCGTGCCTGACGCGCCGCCGCCGCCTTCTGACAGCTGGTTGGGCGCCGCCACCATGAGCGTGGCAAGCCCTAAACCCTGCTTCACGTGCGCCACCAGCTGCGCGCGGCTCATGGGCGCGGGCAGCGCGCCGATGCGGCCCATGCCGAAGCCACCCTGTAGCGGCGTCGCTTGCCGAGCGTACACGTCGAAGGCCGGCTCCTCGTAGGGGTGCGTCTCCTGCAGCGCGCCACAGGAATTCTCTTTTTGATGTTCGAGATTGCGTTCAGAACGTACAGATAGCGACAAGCTCGCCATCAGGCACCTGTCAGGCAGGCAGCTGTTACAAGGGGCAATTGAAGGCAACAGCAACCTGCCATGTTTGGCGGCAGCGAAGCAAGATTGTGCGTCAAGAGCTGGAAGAGGGAAGCTCAAGGGTTGTTCACCCGCAGGGCCGCGACGACAGCGTCCACTTTTGAGGGCGGCACCACCACCTCCACCCGCAACTCCTCGAACGTCTCCAGCTGGCCTGCGCCGGGACAATACGTGAAGATGAAGGGTCAACATTATTTCAATAATATGGCACTAGTAAGGGAAGTGTCCAGTAGTGAGGGCGGCACCACCACGACCACATCCGCCCGCAGCTCCTCGACCGTCTCCAGCTGGCCTGCAACCGGAAGTTGGAGCAGATGAAGGGGTCTGGCGAGGCTAGAAGCGACTGCTTGTGGCAAGTGGGATTTCTGTGGTGGGCGACTGCGGGAGCACCTTCCCTCGGCCGATCCCAGCCTGCGGCGTAAGGAACAGGATCCGCCCAATTCCGCTCAGATGATGCGGCGCGCCACATGAGAAAGTTTCGCCGGTCGTGAACCTGCATGCCAAAGGGCTGATCCGCCTCCGACTCTGTGGTGTTTAAAATGGTACGGCACGCAATATTGAGCAGGTGTGCACCTGCCATGCCGACGGTCGGGTTGCTGGCCGCGCTGCCGCGGAAGCTGCCGGTTCCCGGCGCCCGGAAGGCGCAGCGGTCGTACTCGCCAATGACGCCGGCACCCGCGGCGTGCATCTGCAGGTTATGACGGCATATGAACAGATGAGCACTTCATCTCAATAAAAGAGGACTCTTGACGCGCAGGCTGGCCGGAAGAGCGACAACGACATGAGACCTGCCCCTGGACATCGAACAAGCTGTCAAACAAGAAGAAACAAGAGATTTGATGTGAAACTACGCGCACCGCCGCCAGGACAGCCTCCACATTTTCTGCCGGCACGAAAACCACCAGCTTGTGTTCCTGTGCCTGCGTCGAAAGCTCCAGGGGGGCCGCGTCCCGCAGGCCCAGCTGCCGTGCCAGCACATCGTTCGTCCCGCCTGCGGCGCGAGGGCCATCCGGTTTGGCAAGGAGAGCTTCGAGGGTCGTCATTGTGTCATGGGACCACTTGCGCAAAAGGAGTGGGCGTGTCAAGTTCACATGGAGGCACACGAGCCTCATACATTTGGGATCCCGGTCTGTCATGTACCTGGCGCAGCATCCAGAGCTGTGTGCGGGCTGTACACCGCGCACCTGCATGTGCACACCGACCATTCTGCTCTTGAGCACATTTGCTGCTGAAGCGCAATCGCTGCTGAGCCTCCCGTGATGGCGTGCGTGCGTCATTGTTTGGCGAGCTTGTGTCCTGTTCCGAACAGCGCGTAATGCACGCCCCTCAGACAACAGCCACCGCAACTCCGCAACTCTGCGCTGAGTGCCGTTCACGCCGACAAATCTCACCCGGCAGCGGCGGCGCGCTGCACCAGCGGCGCGGCGGTGAAGCGCTTGATGCCGGAGAAGATCGGCGGGTGATATGCGACGATTAAGTCCGCGTCAAACTCCGCCGCCTCCTCCAGCACCACCGCCGTCAGGTCGATGGTCACCAGCACCCGGCTGCGCGGCATAAACGGGCTCGAGAAAGTTTGCGCGAAATAGCAGATGGAATTGCGACGATCAAGTCCGCATCGAATTCCGCAGCCTCCTCCAGCACCGCCGCCGTCAGGTCGATGGTCACCAGCACCCGGCTGCGCGGCACAGGTGCGGCCCGGTCAGGAGCAGATCTTGGAAGTTGCAGCGGTTCGTGTAGCTGCAGGAGGTACTGGGATGTCGTGCAGTGGTAGCGCTGTGATTTGAGTGGCGACCGGTGCCATGCCACCAGCACCATGCTGACCACCGATCGTGCACTGCTGCAGGCTCGCTTTGGCAATGCAAATGTACATCCCACTGGACAGTGTCTACCTGACACGCTGCTGTGGCGTGCCGACCAGCAAGCCCACGTTGTCCCAGGACGCCGCGTGCTCCAGCGGCGTAATGTCTCCCAGCACCCGCTGCACCTCTGCCAGCGCCATGCCGCTGCCGCCAGTGTCCTCCGCTGGCAGCTGCCACCTCGATGACGCCTCTGCCGCCATTGCTACTGCAGAGAGTTGCTAGTCCGCTCAGAAATAAGGTGCATGCGATGCGCTTGCAAGGAATCGGGTGTGCTGTGACAGCAGACAGTGTCAACAACAGCGCCGTGCATGGCGCCACACCAATGAACGTCCAATTCAATATGTGGCAGCAGCTTGCGTGGAGGGGTGTAAGTGACCAGTACCTGATACGAGACTGCGCTGCCGAGCAGGAACAGTTGCCCTGACGAAGGAGGATGCGCGCTGTATGTGTGCCGCCGCTGCAGCTGGCACCCGCTGGCTTGATGCAAAGAGCGCAGGCGCTGCTCGTGAGAGTCCCGGTAGCGTGGTCCACATACAAGCCGAGGCAGCTCCAAGTACTGTTACGAGGCCAATCTGCACTCTCGGCGAGGCGGCACGTTGAATCGTCGTGTTGAAGGGTTGCAAATCCGGAACGATTGATGGTGGTGTAAGCGCTTCCGAAAGCGTCCAGATGATCCAATCAGCTGCACGCAGCCCTATGAATGATTCTGCACACAGAGCAGTCGGCAGTGTGTCTGCCGGCAGTAACGAGTTCGCAAAACAGCAAGGCTGACGTCAGCCGAAAATTTCAGGGTTTACGACTGAAGGTTCGAACGGAAGTGTAGCTGCTCCTGCAAAGTGCTGCAGAGTCCTGTACGCACCACCGCAACAGGTCGCAATCGCAACAGCACACGCCAGAAAGCGTCATAAGGCCGTCCAGTGCGTGCAGGCGGGATCCTGCAGAGTTGCGGCAAGCTGCTTGCAACCGCATGTCTACGCAGTAGGCGGATTCGGAACGCGCCTGCCAGCATGGCGGACGACTTCTTCGTGCCGGCGTCACCGGAGGAGCTGCTCGACGATGACGTGGGCGGCGGGCTCAAGGTCTCCAAGGACATCAGCCTGGCGGACCTCGATCCAGAGGACATCTACGACCTGGCCGAGAGTGAGCAGGATGCAGACTCTGCTGTTTGATGCCAACCTCTGCTTGCCAGTGTCGACTCAGAATCACTGCAACCCACCACCTGCTGTCATGCCGCTGATCGTTGCTAATAAGGTTGGTCCCGCTGCAGCAGGCGCCGTGTTGGCGCCTACCTTGCATGACACGGGAGTTTATTGCCGGTGAATAGTTACGAATATGCGTGCAGACGTCGTGCGCAACCTGTGCGACCTGGACGCGCTGGACCTTTTGGAGCAGCGCATCTTCGATCAGGTCTACAGCCTCATCAGGTCGGTGATACCTGCCCCACGAGCGCTCCTGTCCCAGGAGCAATTCATGCCTCAGCACTGCATGTCAGCCTCCAGGCCTTTGAAACATCGATATTTACTGCAATGGCTGTGCATAATCTCTTGGGTGAGATGGCAGCGCTACCGCCGGCCAGACATCACGTGCACGTCTCCGCTGCCAGACCTGCCTGCTAACAGTGTGTCACTGCGCGGCTGCAGGGGCTTCAAGCAGGTGCCAGTGGTGCCGCGCAAGCGGCTGCTGGACGCGCTCACATCTAACCTGTCGGTGCTCAACGCCTCCATCGGCGCGGCGCTGGCCGGCGGAAATGACGTGGACCCGATGGCGACGCAGCAGCAGCGCTCGGGCCTGAAGGCGTACGTCTTCTTCCTGCACTGGGCAACCGAGCAGTGCGAGGCGGAGGCGCGTGAGGCGGCGCCTGCCGCCGCCGCGGCAGCCGGTGGCAGGTCAGTGGGCAGCTGTTTGGACATGAATGTGCCAGTGCCGACAGTGGCATCCGGATGGGGGCGGCTTGCAGGCTACTTGTGTTGAAAGCGCACGGTGACAGAATGTTCTGCTTGACTCTGGATGCCACGTTTAGAACATGCTGGGGGCGGTGCATGCTTTGACATGCTTTGCGTTGCCTCACTTGCTTTGCGGTTTGAGGACCTCGGCGAGCACCACAATGCAGTTGTCGACGACGACTGCGAACGCCAGACATGCCGCTGCGCTGTGCACAGAGCCGCGGCCGCAAGCAGGCGGCGGAGGCACTTGGCGGCGTGGGACTGGAGGCGCACATGTTGCCTGGTGAACTGCACACCACAAAACGGCACAGAACCCCTTCTTGCACACCAAAATCTTTCCATTGGGCTCAGGGGCCGGGGCCGCAAGAAGGGTGCAGAGGCGCTGGCGACGTGGGACTGGGAGGCGCAGCGCGCCAAGGTGGCGCGCGTGCTGTGCAGCGTGTCGGAGGTGGATCTGGCGCCACTGTTCGCGCCCGCGCCCGTGGAGGACGCCTTCCTGCAGCTGTGGATGAAATTTGTGAGTTTGCATCCTGACTGCGCATTGTTGGGACTTGTCAAATTCGCTCTGCAAGTCATGACTCGGCAGCAGGGTTGCGGACCAGCAAGCTTTGGTGGGACCAACCATGTAGCGGGTGAAGCTAGGTTCCTGGTGATGCAGTACCTGCAGTTGACACTCGTCATCATGTGCCTGCAGGCGCAGCAGCTGCTGGACCAGCCGGACCCGGCGGCGCTTCGCAACAAGCAACTGGTCGAGGGCATCGCCCGCACCCTCGGTGCGTATCCCATCAGGGTTCAGCCCGCATTTGATTTGTGCTTCAGTATCTCTTTGTAGAGTCATGAAGCCAATGCCTGATGCTCTGAGCGCTCCCAGCTGCTGGTAGAGGGGGTCGCCCGCACCCTCGGTGCGAGCACCCTTCAGGAGCGACTCCCACTCATGGGGCATGTGGCTCTCGCCGGTACGGCTCTGAAGCGACTGTTCCCTGGCCAGTCTGTGGCGCATTTAAGCCTGCAGCTGCGCAAATCGTGCAGCGACGATGGTGCTGCGGTACGGGCAGCTGGAAGCAGTGGCGCACAACTCTCAAATTGTCTCTTGCCGACCTTGAATTTCTTTTCCCTGTCTAATTTATGTTGGCGTGAAATTGCAGCGGCCACGGCGCTGCGGTATGGGCAGGTGGAGTCGGTGGCGCACGGCCTCTTCGACGTGCTGAACAAGCACGAGCACATCCCCGCCGTCATCGCGGACATTGCGGAGTTCGCCTCCCACCGCAACCACGACAACCGGCTGGTGCGTCCGCTGCGCCGGCGCTCCCATTCTCGTGGTGACTCCACTCCGCAAGTCACCACGACAGCTGGCAGCTTAGCATGCAGGGCGCCAGCCCGCCTGCAAACGTGTGCCATTGTGTCCAAAGGGAATGAATGGAACCGAAGTCACAAATGACTGGAATGATCACATGCTGTGGTCCTGCCGCCGCAGACAGTGGAGTTGCTGCGGCAGGTAGCGGGGTTGGACCCGGCAGACTACGAGTGGCAGATTAGGGCTTTCAAAAGCAACATGATCGTAACTTGAAAGCGCTCGTTTCTTGAAAGCGCTTTTTTGCTGCTGCGCAGGCGGTGGAGCTGCTGTGGCAGGCGGCGGGCGGACATGCTGCAGAGATGACGGGTGGCAGATCAGAATATAGGATAGTTTGATAAATGATTTGAAGCCTTTACTGCTTTTGTGCAGGCGGTGGAGCTGTTGCGGCAGGTCGCGGGCGTGGACCCCGCAGACTACGAGCGGCAGATGGCAGCCACAGCCGCCAGCGTGCGCGCCGTCGGCAGCTTCATCGCTGAGCTCGCCGACAGGTGCGCCGGCCGCTGAGCTAGCTGAGAGTGTCTGACACCTGAGTTTCAATCCGTGATGCCTGAACACGCCCTTTGCGGCTTCGTCCCCGAGCTCGCTGACAGGTCTGGCAGCTGTTCACCGGTGCCTTGATCTGTGGCAATTTAGAGCGGCAGAGCTGGCCTGCACGTGCATGCTCGATGAACAGAAACGCATCTAATGTCTATTTGATGCATGCTGCGGTGCGCGCACTTGCGCTACACACGTGGAATGCGACGGATGCAACGCCCCTCAGACACCTGAGCTGTGACCCGGTATGGACTAGAATCAGAAAGGTGCAGCGAAGTCCTTTGTTGGCGAAGCGCAGGCTGAACGTCGCAGGCTGTCGCGGACAGTGGGCGCGCGCGTGAGCCTGCTGGTGCCTTACACCTTGATGACATTGAAATTCGGCACCCCACAGGCTGCCGCGAACGGTGGGCGCACACGTGGCCCTGCTGGTGCCGCACCTGGGCTGCAAGGCGTACCCCATCCGCTCCGGCATCGTGTACGCCATCGGTCACCTCATTGCGCGCGGCTTTGAGGCACCCGAGGAGGACAGCAACGCGCCAGGCGAGTGATAAAGAAATTCAAGCTGTTGTGTAAAACTGACAATACTGGCATGTGCCATCAGGCACCTCGTCGCGCGCGGCTTCGAGGCGCCCGAGGAGGACAGCAACGCACCAGGTGACAGTATGCAGCCAACGTGACGCCGCTGCCTGACAACATTCTCTTTCGTGTCTGCAGCCAATGTGGCGCGGCTGCGGACCAAGCAGGGGCTGCTGGATCTTCTCGTCGAGCGCGCGCGGGACCAGACGAGCTGGACGCGCGGCAATGTGTGCAAGGCCTGGGCGTCGCTGACGGTGGAGGACAAGGTGCCCATGGGCCACTGGCTCACCGTCACCCAGCTCGCCATCGGTACGCACTCGCGTCAAACTGGAATCAAATGGGAAGAGGCTGAGGGGGTTCATAGGGTTTCCTGGAACACTCGCTCGCTCACCCACCGACACCGAGCTTGCCATGGGTGCGTAATTCCCAAGGAAAACGCCTGCTGACATCCTGCTCGGGTCGCTGCCAGAGGGGCTCATACTGCGCTCCCCAAAACCCTGTTGTGACATGCCACGCAGGCCGGCTGGAGGACAAGAGCGCCAACGTGCGCAAGGTTGCGCTGCAGCTGCTGGCGACGCTGCTGCTGAACAACCCCTTTGGCCCGCACCTGCCCGCCCACAAGTTCACCGTCACGCTGGAGGAGCACAAGCAGAAGCTCAAGGTGGGCAGTTCAGATACAACACTCGATGCCCATTGGCTGTTCACACCAGCTGCTTCGGCCCGCACCTGCCCGCTGAGATCTTCACTGTCAACCCGGAGGAGCGCAAGCAGGAGCTCAAGGTGGGAAACCCAGGTTGAAGGTTCTGCCAGCGCGTGCGACAGCTATAGTTGGTAGAGCACATGGTCCTGGTTTACGCTTGGCGGCTCACTTTTGTCCTCTTTGGATGCCTTCTGGAAGCCAAGGCGTTTCAGAACGGAAGTACGATTAGCGGTCTCACAACTCACATTGCACCCTACAGGCTGTGCGGATGCAACTGTCCAGTGGGTGATTTAGCAGCAGAGACGGCGGGCTCGGATTGCAGAACCATCAGGGGCATTCTGTTCGACACTCAAGCCGCCATATCCTCTTTGGACACAGGAACTGCTGCCAGACGAGGACGAAGACGCCGGTTCTGGCGAAGACGAGGCGGAGCCTGCAGAGACGCAGCAGGTGCGGCTGCTCTCACATAATTACATAGCACCTGTCGTTAGCTGTTCATGCACAGGTTGTTCAATGGATTGGAGCCTCTGAGACCGCAGCAGGAAGCGGTCATTTGAACAGCGGAGACGTCGAGGCCTAAAGTGCACACCTGGGTTTTGTTGTGCCAAATGTACTGCTCCATTCAAACCAGTACATTCCAGGAATGGACTTTGAACTCCTGATGTCACTTCGTACTCTTGGCCGTGCGCAGGAGGTGCGGGTCAAGGCAGAGCAAACTAACCAGGCCGAATCCGGCGCGATGGAAGACACACAGGCTGGCGGCGCCGCCGACATGGACACGAGCGAGGGCGCCGCGGCGAACGCCGCTGACGGCGACATTGCCGAGAACCAGCAGCCGCCGACGCCCGCCTGCAAGCCCGGTGCGCCTGTGGTGTTTTTCAGCAGCGTCTTGAGCAGCGTTCTTTGTACCTGACATCGCATGCAGCTCCTGCGCCTTGGCTACTGACACCACGTGCTGCGCAGCACACACGAGCAGCGCACGTGCAGACGCCGGGGCATTCCCGCCCCGCAACGCTGGCCTGCAAACTTCAACAAAGGACAGGCACATGTACCGTAATTCGCAGCATCTAGATGGTCGATATCCTGGACATTCCTTGACGATACACTGCCTTCTTTGACCCACACAACAGGCCAGGCGGGGCTGATCGAGGACATGCGGGGCATCGTAGCGTCGCTGGAGGCGGCAGTGGCGTTCACAAATGCCGTCGCAGGCGCGATGCCCACCCTCACGCAGCTGCTGGCCAGCTCCAGCGTCGCCGACGTGCAGGCGCGTGAAGATCAATGTGTGCTGCACCTTGATTTGGCAGTTGATGCTGTTGAATGCTCCCTCTTGTACGCAACCGCGCAGCGCCATCCTGGGGTGTTGTACTGACTCCTCCGCATCAGCAGATGTGATGTCTGAAGCGCCAGTCAATGTCCTTCATGGAAAGCTGCACTGAGTTGCGCTCGGACATTGGGCCCCTCACGTAACAGCCACTACTGCCGCTGCAGGAGGCGATAGGGCTGCTGGTGACGTGCCACAAGTTCCAGATCGACGGCGCGGCGGCCGCGATCCGCAAGATGCTGCCACTCATCTTCTCGCGGGAGCAGGGTGCGCATTTTGGCACTGCTCCCTCCACTCTCTGGCAAGGAGTGCATTGCATCCGAAGATTATCCATCATGAACGTGTTCGTTGTACTCCTTGCTGAGCAGCATTGGCGAGAACTGCCTACAGAAGGCCGGCAGCCAGTTGAGCTTCGGTGCGCGGCTGAAAGGAGGCCAGAAAACCGTCAGAACCATCAGAAGACCGAGGCGGGTCATTCTGTTGTTGCGCTGCAGCCGTGAAGGACGCGGTAGTCGATGCGGTGGACGAGCTGTATCTGGGCAACTGCGATGCGGAGGCGGCCGCGGACAACCTGGTGGGCCTGGCGCAGGGCTCCAGCCTCGGTGCGTCATGCCGGCTGCGCTGTGTGTGTCAAGAGTGGTGTGGACCATACTGGAGGGGATTGGCCCCCACAGACCAGCAGGAAGCAAGTACAGGATTCTGCGGCAGTTTGTTGCCCAGCGGCTGTGAGTTCGTGTGCCAGTGCCAGTGCCAATACCCTGGCGGATCTGTCACCCTCGTCGTGCAGGGGAGCTGGGCTCGCTGGAGGACGTTATGAAGGCGCTCATGCACAAGGGCCTGCTCAACGACCGCACCCTCAAGGCGCGCACTCGGATCCGTGCTCGTGCCTCAAGGCATCTTTCGCTGCCGCATGAGAAGCAGCACACCAACTTTGCCTGCGCGCCTTGCACCGTGATGCGTCAGAGCCCGGCCATGGAACGAATGATGCATCCAGCGGCGGAGCCCTTGGCATGGCATCGGTCGCTCATGATCTGTGATTCGGAAAAGTGGTGTGCCATGCGGGCACATGTTTTGCCCTGAGTGCATGTGTACTGTCTGCAGGCGCTGTGGGGCATCTGCGGGCGGGCAGCGGCGGCGCGCGATGCCGGCGCCGCCGAGGCAGAGGCGCAGATGAGCCGCACCCGCGCGTCGCTGGCGCTCATTGCCATGGTCGCCGCGCAGCAGCCGGCGACCGTGCAGGACAACCTCGACACGCTGCTGCAGGTGCGTGGCCCGCTTGAGCAGCTTTCGGGATGCACGCGTGCATGCCTGGGTCAAATTGCAGGGAGCGCTTTGGCAAAGCCGGGCTGAAGCAGCAATGGCGTGCCCAGTCCACGGGCCAGCGAGCGGCGGCTGTCAAGAGGCTCAGCTAGGCCGACGCTGAGCACCAGCAGGCCTGGCCCTCATTTGGAGTGATGTAACAACTTTTCAAATGTTGCTTGAGCGTGCCGCCATGGCCCGCAGGTCGGCTTCGGTGCGGCGGCGGCGGATGCGATGGTCACCCAGTACGCGTGCAAGGCGCTGTGCCGCCTCGCCGTCTTGCCCGGCCGCAGGTGCGCCACCATTGATGCCAGTCCCCGTTCACAAGATGATGAAAAGGGGAGTCACACTGGCTCGCTGGGCGTGTGCCTGTTCTGGCATGTTGTGCAGTAATCTTGTGCGCATCAGCGGCTCTGGCAGAAGGAAGCTCAGCACAGCCTATCCTTACAAAGGTCCCGTCAAGGAGGGTTGTACTTGAGCCGGGGTTTTGCTGATATGTCATAGGACGCGATGCAGCTGGAAGTAGTTGCCTGGGCGCTGGCAGGGGCGCTGGTGCTCCATGCGTGCACCCGGCAGCCTGGCGCTCTGCTGGTCGTGGTGGATACAAAGCACGAATCTTCATCCTTTCGAAATGCAGAGACGCCAGGCAGCTGGAGGTGGTCACCCGGGCGCTGGCGGGCGTGCTGGTGGCGCCGCGCGTGCAGCCGGCAGCCTGGTATTCCGCCGCGGAGGCCGCAACCGCGGCGATCTACGCGCTGCACCCAGCGCCCGGCGCGCTGTGCGCCGCTATCGTGCACCAGCTGGCCGGCCCCGCCATCAGTGAGCGGACGCAGCTGCTCGCCTTGTAATACGTTGTCTGTAGAACTACAAGGACTTCAAGGACTGCCTTTCCGGGTTGCGAAATGGTCCTTTGACTGCTGACTCATGGCTGCATCCTCGCCTCCAGCTGGCTGTCCTGCCAGACTTCTTCTTCGCACTATGTACTGCTTACAATGCGATCAACAGACTGCGTGCGTGGCTGCAGGCGGTGGCCCTGCGGATTCTGGCGACGGCTCACCGCGGCGGCCCTCGGACTCGGTGTCGGCGGTGCACCTCAGCCGCCTGTTCTTCACCGTCGGCCAGGTGGCTCTGCAGCACCTGGTGAGCACTGAGACTGCCGTCTTGGCTTTTGACAAATTCTGTCCAGCAAACAGTTGACGCTGACAGTCGGCCACCCGGCCCTGCAGCACCAGGGCAGCGTTTCCTCCTGGTGATCTTATACTGCTTGACACTGCTTGGCATCTCCACGTGGCCACCAGTGCGGTGGGTCCCCGCGAATCTCGCCTTGCATTTTGGGCGAGCTGAATTCAGAGTGGTCACGCTGCTGTGACGACGCAGATGCTGGTGGAGAAGATGGCTAAGGCGGTGCGGCGACAGCGAGCGGATGCGGAGAAGGAGGCCGCAGAGGCGCACAACGAACGCGCTGCCGCCGGCGAGTCCCAGGGTGGGTGAACAAGCGGGAGGGCCGCCCCAATCATAGCGGTTAGAGCTGGAGACACTTTCGCGTCAATGTGTAGATTCGCACATATTCGCCATCTCCCACGAGCCCGGAGCAATCCCGGCAGGACGCCGACATGAAGCTGATTGGAGTTACGCCTGCCAAGAGGCATATCGATTGCACAGTGTGCGCTACAAGAACACCACGTCGATGGCATCTTCATCCTCCGCATCCAGCGAGGCCGGCGTCTCGCTGCCGCT
>JAABUM010001521.1_pt1 | contig 34608 bp, 26 predicted proteins | sample 5559161 | NCBI WGS metagenome assembly JAABUM01 (sample SAMN10711868, study PRJNA513369) | rock metagenome | isolation source: Antarctica rocks | place: Antarctica: Victoria Land, Siegfried Peak nord
AGAACAGGCGCCACCAGACGCCATTGCTCGTCGCTCAAGTCGCTGGGATAAACCACTTTGGATGCGCGTCTCATCAACTCCAGTCTGACCCAAACCCACACTACAGAGACAGGCTCTTAGCAATCAGGGAGTTGGAAGTGCAAGCCTCTTAGCTTGCTAAGGGGTAGTTGACTCGAGAAAAGGGATGTGTTTAGATTAGCTTGAGTGGATGACTTGGCGATATGGCTCGCCACGCCCGTTTAGCGTGACGGGCGCAAGTGGACAGAGCAAGCCATGTGTGGACGGGCGTTTGACTCTTTAGTCAAGCAGTTCGTAACTTTGTGCCCAAACCCGCGCCGTGTTTGCCCAACTAAAGCGCGCCGCGAACTCGCGCGCGTCTTGCGCATCGAAGCAATCGTTCGCAAGCGCCGCCCGAATCGCCCCGGCAATCGAACGCGCATCGCGCGGATCGGGCACCCTCGCCACGCAACCCAAATCGGGAATTGGCACGGCTTTGGATGCCACGACGCGCGCCCCACACGCGAGAGCTTCCACAACGGGCAGACCAAACCCTTCGGCGAGCGAGGGAAAGCAAAACACCGCGCACGCGCTCATCAAAGCGCGCAAATCGTCGCGCGCAACGAAGCCCAGAAAGCGCGTGCGCAACTTCAACTCTTCGAGTTCGGGCCACGCTTTGATGGCTCCGACGAACACCAGTTCCGGCGCGTCATCGCCCAACAGTTGCACGGCTTGCAGCAAACGCGGCAAGTTTTTCTTCGGCTCGAAGTTGCCCGCATACAGCAAAAACCGGGCGGGCAAATCGAACTTGAGTCGCACTTCTTCCAAACGCGTCGTGGGAATTGGCGCCAACCACTGCGATTCCACGCCCAAGGGCGCCACCAAAACCCGCGCTCCAGGCGCGCGACGGGTGATGGCATCGCGTCCGCGCGGCGTTGACGCGAGAAGCACATCGGCCCGCTTCAATGTTTGCGGCAGAAGCGTCCGGTAATGCCACCGGTTGGCGCGCAGAGCAAAGCGCGGATGATCGAGCGCGATCAAATCGGGAACGGAAACCACCGTTCGCACAGGGCAAAACAACGGCATCACGTAGTTCGTCGCGTGAAGCAAATCGAACCCTTCGCGCGCCAGCAAACGCGGCAGTTCGAGTTGTTGCCACCCGATGCGCCGCGTTTTGCGCGCGCCTTCAAAGGCAAGCCGCCGCCACTTCCAATTCGGTTTCCAAAGCGGCGATTCAGGCCCATCGAGCGGCACAAAAACCTCGAACTCGTGGGACAAATCGAGGTCGTGCAACGCCCCAAGCGTTTGCCACAGCGCGTTCTCAATCCCGCCAAAGCGCCCGCAAAGCGGCGTCGCATCCAAAGCAATTTTCACTGCGTTACAGCTTAGAAGCCAAAGACCGTAGCCCCTCGCTTTCTCAAAAACAGAACTCAACCTCCAGAAAAAGGAAGTAGTTCTCTTTTATCGACAACCCGCACCTCGTTTCCGAGACGCCACGTCTGCTTTTTGACAAGTCAAACCTCATTTTCAACACTTTGCATCTACTTTTCGAGACTCTGCGTCTGCTTTTGAAGACTCTACGTTTGTTTTTCGAGATGCTACGTTTGCTTTTGAAGACTCTACGCTTGCTTTTTGAGATGCTGCGTCTGCTTTTTTGGAAATTGGATTTTCTCTTCGAGAAGCCGCGCTTTATTTTCGAGGAGTTGGACTCGCAATGAGAGAATTCGCGCGCTGATTTTGGGTGATAAACGCCTTGATGGGCGCTCGCTTGTGGGAGCCTCAAACTATCTCCAACAATGGATTTGCTCGAAGGATTGAACCCGCCGCAACAACAGGCGGTCGCGCACAGCGAAGGCCCGCTGCTCATTTTCGCCGGAGCCGGAAGCGGAAAAACGCGCACTCTCACGCATCGTATCGCCTATTTGATTGAACACGGCACGTCGCCGCACCGCATTTTGGCCGTGACTTTCACTAACAAAGCCGCCAAAGAAATGCGCGAGCGTTTGGAAAAACTCGTCGGCCCGGTCGCCAAACGGATGTGGCTGGGCACTTTCCACGCGCTGTGCGCCCAAATGCTGCGCATCCACGGCGACCGCATCGGCCTCAATCCGAGATTTTCCATCCTCGATTCCGATGACCAACTGCGCGCGATGAAAGAGATCGTCAAAGATGCCAACCTCGATTCCGACCGCTTCAAACCTTCTGTCGCACTTTCCAAAGTGTCCGACGCCAAAAACGATCTGCTCACTCCCGAACAAGTCGCACTGCGTGCCAACAAACCGCACGAAAAGGTTTACGCCAATTTGTATGCCCGCTATCAAGAACGCCTGCGCGCTAATTCCGTGATGGACTTCGATGATCTGTTAGTGGAGTCCGTTCGCCTGCTCAAAGAAAGTCCCGAAACCCTCGAACACTGGTCGGACAGGTTCAAACACGTGCTAATAGACGAGTTCCAAGATGTCAACGAAGCGCAGTTCCAATGGGCGCGGTTATTATCCGGTAAACATCGCAATATTTGCGTTGTGGGCGATGATGACCAGAGTATTTACGCCTGGCGCGGCGCGAATGTGAAAATTATTCTCGACTTCGAGAAGATTTACCCCGATGCGACGATCATTCGGTTGGAACAGAATTACAGGTCGACGCAAAACATTCTCGACGCGGCTTATGGCGTGATTTCGCAAAACGCAGGAAGAGCGTCCAAGCGGTTGTGGACGGAGGAAAAAGGCGGCGCGCAACTCGTTTTGCATGGAGCGCTCAACGCCCAGGAAGAGGCGGCTTATGTGGTGCGGCAAGTCGAATTGCTGCGGCGCGAAGAGCATCTGGGCTTTGGGGATTTTGCGATTTTGTGCCGGGTGAACGCGCAGTCGCGGCCTTTTGAAGAAGCGTTTTTGCGTTCGCGTGTGCCGCTCAAGCTGGTTGGCACGCAGCGCTTTTACGAGCGGCGCGAGATTCGGGATGTGCTGGCGTATTTGCGCTGGATTTACAATCCCGACGATGACGGCGCGCTCAAACGCTTCATCAACGTGCCGCCGCGCGGCATCGGTTCGGCGACCATCGACAAGCTCGAAGGCATGGCGCGCGAACAGAACCGCTCGGTGGGCGCCGTGCTCTTGGACAACGGCTCGACGGGCAAAGCGCTCGCGCCAACCGTTGCGCGCAAAGTCGAGCCGTTGCAACGCTTGATGCGGCACTTGATGGACGACGCGCAAAAATCGCTCAACCTGACCGATTTGATGGACAAGATTTTGGAGCGGACTCGCATGCTGGAGTGGCTGCGCGGCGAACGCGACGCCGATTCGGTTGACCGCGAAGCCAATGTCGAAGAGTTGGTGCGCGCCTGTGAAGCCTTTGATTTGCGTTTGGCTGAGGACGTGGACGAACTGGGCGAAACCAGCGAGATCTGGAACGAGGGCGACCCGTTGCGTTTGGGAATGTTTTTGGGCGACGTGGTGCTCGATGGCGCGGGCGACAAAGACAACTCGAAAAACCAGAGCGACGAAGCGGTCACGTTTATGACTTTGCACGCCGCAAAGGGTTTGGAGTTTCCCGTCGTGTTTCTGGCGGGCGTTGAACAAGGTTTGCTTCCGCACTCGCGCGCCGTGTTTTCAGAAAGCGCGAGCGATGAGCAGTTGGAAGAAGAGCGCCGCTTGATGTATGTCGGTTTGACGCGCGCCGAAAAGCGGGCCTATTTGACTTACGCTCAGCAACGCACGATGCACGGGCGAACCGAAACCACGCAGACCTCGCAGTTTCTGGAAGAGATTCCGGCGCATTTGCTGGAGCGCGAAGGATTGGCCAAAGCAGGACAAGGCGGCTTCATGGCGCGTTCGAGCGAGTGGGAAAACGCGGGGCGCGGGGCCGGACGCGGCGGTTACCGCGAGCGCGTCGAATCGCTGCCGCGCCCGACGTTTTCTGCCGCGTCCTCCAGTTCGGGTTCGGCCAGTTCGGGTTCGGTTCGAGAAGCGAACGCCAAAGCGCCCAGTTTTCGGGTGTCGGACAAAGTGCGCCACAAAACCTACGGCGATGGTTTGGTCGTCGCCGCTGCACATCAGGGCGGTGCGGGCGAATGGGTGGAAGTCGCGTTTTTGACAGGCGGCGTCGGCAAGAAGAAGCTGATCGTGGCGTTCGCTAATCTAGAAAAAGTGGAGTAGACGATAGCCCTTTGTCCACGCGAACCTCGTGTTCGCCCTGTCACTGTTCCATCGACCTTGCGCTTGTTCTGCAATTGGAGCCGTTGCAGGGCGAGACAAAGAAGCCCCACCAGATTGGCGGCTTCTGAAATCGGCCATTTCACTGCTACACTTCGCCCAACTAATTATGGCCCGACCACGAGTTGCCACTGGCATCACCGGTTTAGACGAAATGCTGCAAGGCGGTTTGCCGCAGGGCAAATCGTATCTCCTCACCGGCGAACCCGGAACCGGAAAAACCACCTTTTCCGCGCAGTTCATCCTCGAAGGGCTCAAAAGCGGCGAAAACGGGATCTACATTTCGGTGGACGAAAAACCCTCGCACGTCGTGGAAGATGCCGAAAGTCTCGGCTGGGACTTGCGAACGCCCGTCGAGCAAGGCAAATTGACGCTCCTCGATGTCTCGCCCTATTTCAACTGGGTGCGCCAGGGCAAAAACAACTCGATTGATTCCGCTGAAGTCATCTCCGACTTGAGCAAGCAAATCCGCCGCATCAACGCCAAACGCTTGGTTTTCGACTCGATTGTGCCCCTCGTTTTGCACCGCGAGCGCGTCCACGATGTTCAAGAGTTCATCCGCGACCTGATCTTTTCCATCGACGACAACCTCGGTTGCACCACGATGATGACCAGCCACATCTGGCCCGGCGCGCTGGGAACAGCCGAACACTCGGTCGAAGAATTTCTGGTGTCAGGTGTAATCCAATTGCGTTTGGTCAGGGCGAGCGAAGGCCGTTTCAAGCGCGCGATGTTCGTGCGCAAGATGCGCGCAACACCCATTGAACTACGTGAATACATGTTCGAGATCCAGCACGGACACGGTTTAGTTGTAGGCGAACCGCTCAGAGATAATGATTGAGCGCATAATTCTCTTTCGTATTGGGCTACTTGTTTTTCCCCTCTGCGCTAATCTCCTGTTGTTTCCCACGAGGAACATAAAGAAGGCTATCAAGGGAACTTACAAAGAGAACGCCTCCTTTTCTAACTCAGCAGGTGGAGTCGTATGCACTCTATTTATGGGATTTATTGGAATAGGTTGGTCGCTTCTTTGTATCTGTCCGGCTTTAAGCGGAAATATAACGGTTCCTCTGTTTAAGTAGACATAAAAGTGGTTTCTTACACCCGATGCACTTTTGTTACACCGGAAATGTCGCGGATGGCGTTCATCAGCGAGTCCAACTGCTCCGCTGTTGCCACTAACAGAGCGATGTTCAATCTCGCGCGGTTGCGCTTGAGCGGGTAGGTGTTGACCGCTGAAATGCCGATGCCGCGCTCTGAAATGCGCACGGTGACATCGGCCAACAACCCGTTGCGGTCACTCGCTTCGATGGCGACCAGAGCGGGAAAACCTTTGTCCGATTCGCCGCCCCACTTCGCCGGAACGATGCGCAAAGGTTCGCGGCGTTCGTAAAAGCGCAGGTTGGAACAGTCGGCGCGATGAACCGACAAACCGCGCCCGCGCGTGATGTAGCCAAGCACCTCGTCGCCCGCAATCGGCGCACAACAGCGCGCGAGATGGTAACTCAAGTCGCCTGTTGCATTCGGGTCAATCTCCAACATTTGCCGCGCGCCCGGCGCACCAAAGGCTAAATCGGCGCGCCCGGCGGCTTCTTCAAGAGTTTGCGAGCGCTTCTGAATCAGGCTCGCGGCTTGGCCAGACATCGCTTCGAGTTCGGCTTCGGGCACGGGCGTGGGTTGCACCGTGAGGGAATCGCGCACGCGGTGGAGGATGTTTTTCGCCGAAAACTCGCCGTAGCCAATGGCTGCGATCAGGTCGCGCGCGCTCTTGATGCCCATGCTTTTAGCCAAAGCTTGCAGGGCGGGCGCTTCGAGGATGTTGCCCAGTTTCAAGCGGTCGACGCGCGCGGCTTTTTCGAGTTTTTGCAAACCGTAGCGGAAGTTGTCGTCGAACGATTCCCGCCGCAAATACGCTTTGATGCGCGACTTCGCGTGCGGCGTGACCACGAAATCGAGCCAGCCGCGCTTGGGGCCTTTGGAACTGGGACTGGTGACGATCGTGCAAATGTCGCCGTTGTGCAGCTTATAGTTGAGCGGCACGATGCGCCCATTCACCTTGGCGCCGGTGCAACGCGCGCCGATCTCCGAGTGAACGCGATAGGCGAAATCAACCGGCGTCGAACCGACGGGCAGATACACCACGTCGGCGTCGGGCGTGAAAACGAACACCTGTTCCGCCGCCAAGTCCATCTTCAGCGAGTCGAGATAGGATTTGCCGTCACCCACCGTGTCCTGATTCAGCTCCAACACGGGCCGAAGCCAACGCAAACGGTCGCCGAACGATTTTTCGGTCGCGCCCTCGCCTTTATAGCGCCAGTGGGCGGCGATGCCGTATTCGGCTTCGCGGTGCATTTCGCGCGTGCGGATTTGCACTTCGAGCAAGTCACCATTCAAATCCAAAACTTTGGTATGGAGCGAACGATAGTTGTTCGGTTTGGGCTGCGAAATGTAGTCGAAGAACATTTCAGGGATCGGCATCCATAAGCCGTGAACTACACCCAGAGCATGATAACAATCGCGGTTAGATTCGGTTACAATACGAAGTGCTGTTAGATCGTGAATCGCCTCGAACTTGAGTCCCTGCTTGACCATCTTTTGCGCGATAGAATAGAAATGCTTCGGCCTTCCACTGACTTCGGCATCAATTCCTTCTTCGCCCAACTTTTCTTGCAGTAGAACCGTGGCTTCTTCGACCCGTTTGTTGCGCTGTGCACGGGTTTCCTGAACCAACTTATAGATTTGTTTGTAGTAGTCGGGATCGATTTGTTTGAAACTCAGGTCTTCCAATTCCCACTTGATGCGCCAGATTCCCAGACGATGCGCGATGGGTGCGAAAATATGCAGCGTTTCTTCAGCGGTTTCGCGTTGTTTGACTTTATCGCCGTGACCTTCGATGGTGCGCATATTGTGCAACCGATCAGCGAGTTTCACGATGATGACTCGCACATCGCCCGCCATTGCTAAGAACAATTTGCGCAGGTTCTCGGCTTGCTTTTCGGCTTTGGTGGAAAACTGGATGCGCTTTAATTTGGTAACGCCCTCGACTAAATGCGCGACATCGGCACCGAATCGCTGCTGCATTTCTTCGTAAGTGACGCCGCAATCTTCAACTACATCATGAAGGAACCCGGCAGCGATGGTAACATCATCCATTCCCAGCTCGGCAAGTATTCCTGCAACAGCGATGGGATGAAGGATATAAGGCTCACCGGTTTTCCTTTTTTGGTCGATGTGCTTTTCTGATGCGAACTCAAAAGCGCGTTCTAACAGCAATGCGTCGGATTGCGGGCGGGCTTTGAGCGTTTTGGCGACCAGTTCCTGCACGGCAACGCGCGGATCGCCATCACATTGAACGAGCGGGGAAGATTCAAGCGCGGCAACGGCCTCAACTGTGCCCGCTACGGGAAGCGGCGGCACAGCGGGCGAACGCGGCGAACGCGATTCGACTTGAAGTGAAGTGGGAACTTCGGACACGATAGAATTCCGACGCGAAACGTGTCAAAGGAGTTGCCTTTTGGCACGGGCGTCGCGCAAATTATAACGGGTTGCTCAGCGTGCTGGGGTGTCAGGCGGGAATTTTCGCAACTGTTCCTTGATCCAGTCTTCTTCGCGCATCGCAAGGCGCCGGTCGAGTTGATGATTGAGTTCAACCCGAAGCGGCCAGACAGCCAGCGCCGCGACGAGGAAAACGAAACTCCAAACAAGGCTCAACACCCCGGCACTGCGCGTCGCCAGGCGAAAAGCGAAGCCGTCGCCGCGCTCGATTTTGCGACGCGACGCCAAGGCGAACAAAACAGCGGATAGCCCAACCAGAGTCATCGAAAACGCGGCCAAGGGCGGCAAGTCGAAGGCCGAGCCGTAGTTGACCAGCACGAAACCAAAACAGAAAACGGCGACGAGCCAGCTTCCAGATAGCGCCAGACGAAGCGCGCGCTGCGCGCGCAAGGCGGGCGGAACTTCGCCTTCCAAACGCAATCGCGGCAACGTGCGCCCGCTACGCGTGAAGTGAATCCCTTCCAAAACAAGCGCGCAAAAGAGGCTCGCAAGCGTGACTGGAACGGACAGAGACAACTGAAACGGCGTGTCGTCCCACAAGCCGCGCCCGTTGCTGGCGACGAAAAATGTGAACACGAAAAATGCGAGCCAGGCGAAGACGCGAGAGCGCCTGAAATAGCGTGGCAACGCCCGCACTTCGCGTGCGGGACGAACCCAACGAAAGCGGCGGTTGCGCTTCCAACTGGTGAAGGCGACGGGCAACAGCCAGCACCCTAAAACCAGCGTCGCCAGCAACAGCACGCTGGGCAAAGGGCTTGAGTTGCCGATGGACGAGTAGAGCGCAAAAAACGGATCGCGGCCCAGAAGCGGAGAGGCCCAGCCGGTTCTGATAGCCACCAGTAGCGCGCCTGCCAACGCCCAAAAGCCAAAGTTGGCGCACGCCACGATTTGCCCGCGCGTTGGAGATTCGCTTTGCTTTTGGGGCGATGCGCCCCTTTTGAAAAGGCGCGCCCCGATTCTGCCCGTCAACCACACCAAAGCGAGCGCGAAACAGTAAACGGCGAGCGCGAGCAGAATCGTCGGCGCCTGGGCCGCGACTTGGCCTTGCGGCGCGGGCAAACCGAACTGTGCCCACAAATCCTGGCCCCAGAACTCGTTGGTTTTTGTGGTAACTGACGGTTCCGCGACCCAAGCGGCGCGCCCGGCGAGGTCGCTTCTCCCATTGGCGCGGGCGAACGCGGCCCAGGCGCGCGCCAGACTTTGTCCCTGTTTCTGGCGTTCATCAGGGTAGCTTGCGCGGTCGCCGAGCAATTTAGCGACGCCCAGAACCGTTTGCAGCGATTCGCGTCCCGCCGCTTCCGCGACCAGACCCGCGAGAGTCGAGTCGCTGCCGCGCCGCAATAGGGCATTGGCGCTCAAAACCGCCGCTTCGATTGCAACGGCGCGGCGCGGTTGCCCGTTGTGGCGCGCACGCAAGGCTTCACGAGAGGCCGCTTTGCTGGCGTCGTGGAAGGGCGTTAGTTGGGGGAAGAAGATTTGGTAGAAAACCATCGTTTTTTCTTCCCACGACGGATTGTCGTGTTCTTCCCACAACTGGATGCGCGCGCGCCGTGTGCTTTGATTGAAATCTTCAAAACGCGAACACGCTCCAGCGCGCTCAAAAGCCGCCACGCCAGGCGCTTTCTGGCCAAGCGCGAAGCGAAAAACCGCTTCGCTGAGCGGCCAAAAAGCGTTGTCGGGGTCGGCGCGTTCGGCTTGCGTCGCAACACTCGCCGCTTCTTTCAGTTGGCGCGGCGAAAGTTGGGTCGCCCCGGTTCTGCGCGCGCCGTTTTCGGCGTTTAAGTCGAGGCGTCCCCACGAAGCAAAGCGCACGCGTTCGGCGCGAATCCACAACTCGCGCGGAAAGCGCGCGGCGAGGGCGTCGAACTCCCTCAAGGTCTGGGCGCGCTGATGGGATGTTTGGAAAATTTTGTCTTCGAGTCGCCACTCCAGAAGGCGCGGATCGGCTTCGACCGGGCGCGTCCACTTTTCTTGCGTTGGAGACGAATACGAGGCGCTGAGGAAGCGGGGCCACAGCGAAATGACGCGCGCCGCTTCGCGCACGGGCGGCAAAAAGCACGCGAGCGCCCAGATCAGCGCAAAAGCAAGTGCGCCGCTTGAAATTCGTTTCATGGTGATTTTTGGTTTGGCGTTCAGTTCCGTTCAGTTCAGGCCATCCACTCTTCGCGGCCCAGCCCGTTAAACGGCTCCCATCCGCGCAAAAAATAAGGAGACGACGCCGGTTTTTGTGTCGGCTGCGGCGCCCGTCCTGTTCCCGACAACATCATCGCGCCCAGAACAGCCGCCGGGAACAGCGCGCCGAGCGCACCCGAAGCGGCGAACTGCCACAAGCCCAGCCCCAAAAATTCCTCGATTCGCCCGACCGAAGTTCGCTTGCGCTTGCTTTGTTCGAGCGCCAGAGCCTCCAAAACCGCGCGATTGAACGCCCTCGATGGTTCGAGTTGCGGATACGAATCAAAGGCGTGCCGCGCCGATTCGGGCAGTTCATCGTGCGGGTGTTTCATCGTGCTTCGTCCTCCATCTGCGTCCACACGCGGCGAAATTCTTCGCGCGCAGCGCTCAGGCGCGACCTGACAGTGCCCAGGGGAACATCGAGGGCGAGCGCGATTTCTTCGTAACTTTGGCCGTGCCATTCGCGCAAAACGAGGGTTAACCGTAGCGGTTCGCTCAGTTGATCGAGCGCCCAGTCGAGCGCCAGGCGTTCATCGTGTCGCGGGTCGGGCGCTCTTTGATTTGGATCGAGTTCTTCGAAGTCACGCCGCGCCCGTTTGCGTTCTAAACACGTGTTGAGTGCCACGCGATATAGCCACGTTCCAAAACTGGAACGGCCTTTGAACGCGTTCAAGCCCGCGAAAGCGCGCACGAACGCGTCTTGCGCGGCGTCTTCGGCTTCGGTTTCGTCGCGCAGAACTTGGAAACACAGGTTCAAAATGCGGCTGCGATGCGCGTTCATCAAGGCGTCGAGCGCCGCGACTTCACCGCTTCGTGCGCGTTCGAGCAAACGCGCTTCGTCGGCCTCGTCGGTTGTGCTTTGAGCGCGAAGAGCCAGAGGTGGAAGCGGCAAAACGAGTTGCATCACAGGGTTGGATGAAAACGAAAGGGCGAAAAGTTCGGTTGTCGGGAAGAAATATCTGCCCACATCTTTTCCGTGAACGCGAAGCGTGAGCGAGTGCATTAAATAGAGCGCGAAGCGCCATCCAGATAATAATGCGCCTTCGGCGCGCCGGACGATGCACTCGCTCGCGCTTCGCGTTCACGGCATGGAATGGCCCTGCCTTTGCCGACACCGAAACGAAATGGCATCCAAAACCCAACCCGTTCACCTCGTCTGGCACCGCACCGAACTGCGCACGCACGATCAACCCGCGCTCCATCACGCGGCACAAATGGCACAAGAACAAAACGGCGTGGTCGTGCCCGTCGTTGTTATCGACGATCACATCTTCGCCCGCCCCGATTTGACGCCGCGCCGTCAAGCGCACTTTTTAGAAAACGTGCGTGCGCTTCGTGAATCCTACCGCGCTTTGGGCGCCGATCTGGTCGTGCGACGCGGCGACCCGACCGCAGAATTGGCTCGTTTGGCCGATGAACTGGCTCGTGCTTCTTGCCAGGTCGTGGGTTTGCACTTCATCTGCAACTACACGCCCTACGCCAAAGAGCGCGACGCGCGCGCGACGCAAGCACTTCAAGAACGCGGCGCACAAGTTCATTCGTATCCCGGCCAATACACGCACGAACCCGGCGAAGTGCAGACCAACGAAGGCAAACGATACGGCGTGTTCGGCGCCTATCGCAAAAAATGGGCGACACTCCCCAAACCTGAAATCGTCGAAGCGCCGGACAAAATGGCGCCTTTGCCGGGGAAAATCGAAGTCGGCGACATCCCGCGCGTCGAGCCGGAAATCAAGTTGCCCGAAGCCGGAGAAGCGGCGGCTTTAGGTCGTCTCGAATGGTTTTTGAAAAACGGCGAATCGACGTATGAGCGAACGCGCGACGAACCGGGGAGGGAAGATTCGACTTCGCGCCTGAGCTACTATTTCAACATCGGCGCGCTCAGTCCAAGGCTGGCGCTTCATCGCGCGCAAACCGAAAAATGGCGAGCCGAACTGACGTGGTGGGATTTCTACGCCGACGTTTTGGATCGCAACCCCGACTCGGCCAAACAAGAATACCGCGAAAAATGGCTCGGCTTTCCGTGGCGCGACGGGCGAGACAAAGATTCCAAAGCCGACCTCGAACGCTGGCGTAGCGCCGAAACCGGTTATCCGCTTGTCGATGCGGGAATGCGCGAACTCAATCAAACCGGCTTTATGCAAAACCGCGTGCGCATGGTGTGCGCCTCGTTTTTGTGCAAGCATCTGCTCATCGACTGGCGCGTGGGCGAAGAGATTTTTCGCGGCCTTTTACTGTGCGGCGACCGCTCACAAAACGTGGGCAACTGGCAATGGGTCGCTGGTTGTGGCGTCGATCCGTCGCCGTATTTCCGCATTTTCAACCCGACTTCGCAGGGCGAAAAGTTCGACCCGCACGGCGATTACGTGCGCCGCTGGCTGCCGGAACTTTCCGATTTGCCCGCGAAAAACATTTACGAACCCTGGACGATGCGCGAAAAGCCGAAAAGGTATCCGGCGCCGATGATTGAACTCAGTGCGGGACGGGATCGCTTCGCGGAAACGGCGAAGACGTTTTTGAAAGACAAGAGCGCGGGAGAAGATAAATGAGCATCAACTTTTCTTATCGCCGCCTCAGCCAAGGTGAACTCGATGAGTTGTTGGCGGGTTCGGCGGAAATCTACAAAAAGTGGTTTGGCCCAGCTGATTTGGGTGCTGATGATGTGGATGATGAATTTGAAGCACTCTATGAACGACTCGAACAGAGCAAGCAATACCTCGACATCAACAACACCTGGCAAGCGATTCATTTTCTGCTGACCGACGAATTTTGTTTTCAAGGCCAAAGCCAAACGCCTCCTCCGCTCAGAAACGTGGTCATGGGCGGCGTGCCGACTGACATCGAAACAACGTATGGCGTCGCGTTTTACTTGACTGCGCCCGAAGTCGCGGAGGCTGCCAAGGGGTTGGAACCGCTCACAGTTGAAGAGATGGCGCCGCGCTTCAACGCAAAAGCGTTTCGAGAAGCGAAGGTGTATCCAGGTAATGAACGCTGGCAAAACGACGACTTCGAGGAGTTTGCAACTGAATACGAAAATCTTCGCGGGTTCTTCTTGGTTGCGGCGCGCGAAAATCAGGCGATGTTGCTTGCTTCTTAACCCGTTGAACCACAAGTGGATCTCACGCATCCGGCACGTTCGCCCGCAGTTCATCCAACCAAGGCGCCGATTCGCCATCGCTGGGCGCGCGCCAATCGCCACGCGGAGAAAGCGAACCGCCCGAACCGACCTTTGGCCCGTTGGGAACACACGAGCGTTTGAACTGCGAGAAACCGAAAAAGCGGGAGCAAAACACGTCGAGCCAGTGCTTGATTTCGCCGAGGGTGTAGTCGTTTTTCTTGCCTTCGCCAAAGCCCGCGGGCCATGCGCCTTTGGAGGCATCGCTCCATGCGCTATGGCTCAAAAAGGCGACTTTCGAGGGGCGAAAGCCGTAGCGCGTGATGTAATACAAGTGGAAATCCTGCAATTCATAGGGGCCGATTTTGGCCTGCGTCGATTGCGCGGGCGCATCCTTCGAGCCGGTTTCACTCGGCACAAGTTCCGGCGAGATTTCGGTGTCGAGAATCGAACCCAGAATGCGGCCCGTTTCAACATCGAACTGCGCGGTTTCGATAACGTAGCGAATCAGGTGTTGAATCAGCGTCTTGGGAACTGAGCCGTTCACGTTGTAGTGGCTCATGTGGTCGCCCACGCCGTAGGTGCACCAACCCAAAGCCAGTTCGCTCAGGTCGCCCGTGCCCAGCACGATGCCGTTGTGAAAGTTGGCTAAGCGAAACAGGTGTGAAGTGCGTTCGCCCGCTTGCACGTTTTCAAAGGTGATGTCGTATTGCGGGAGGCCGTCGACGAAGGGGTGGTTCAAGTCGCGCATCATTTGCAAACAACTTGGTTTGATGTCGATTTCGCGCGCTTCGATGCCAAGCGTTCGCATCAAGGCCCAGGCGTTTTCGAGGGTCTGGTCACTCGTTGCAAAACCGGGCATGGTGAAGCCGAGGATGTTGCGACGCGGAAGTCCCAGTTTGTCCATCGTTTTGGCGGCGACGATCAAGGCGTGAGTCGAATCGAGGCCGCCCGACACGCCGATGACGATGCGTTCGCCTTTTATGCTTTGTAGCCGCTTCATCAGGCCGTGAACCTGGATGTTGTAAGCCTCGAAACAGCGTTCGTCGCGCACTTTGGGGTCGTTGGGCACGAACGGAAAACGCTCGACCGAGCGACCTTGCAACGGCAAATCGCCCGCGGGTGGCGTCCAGTCGAACTCGAGGCGCCGAAAGGAAAGCGTGTTCTTCCAGCGCGAAACGGTGTCGGTGAACGAACTCAGACGAGCGCGTTCTTGCACCAATCGCTCTAAATCGATGTCGGCCAAAATCAATTCTTCTTCATCGGAAAAGCGCGGCGATTCAGCCAACATTTCCGAGTTCTCATAAATCATCGCGTGGCCGTCCCACGCCAAATCGGTGGTCGATTCGCCCGGCCCGGCGGCGGAATAAAGGTAGGCCGACACGGTTTTGCCGCTCTGGTTGGCGCACAGGTTTTTGCGGTATTCGGCTTTGCCAATGGTGATGTTCGACGCGCTCAAGTTGCACAAAACCGTCGCGCCCGCCAGAGCGGCAAAGGTGGACGGAGCCAAAGGTGTCCACACGTCCTCGCAGATTTCAACGCCAATTTGGAAATCGTCGTGGCCGCGCGCCGAAAAGATTAAATCCGTGCCAAAAGGAATGTGACGTTGCCCCGCGAAGTGGATGTGCGGCGTTTGAACCGAAGTGGCATCGGCGAACTGGCGCTTTTCATAGAACTCGCGGTAGTTGGGCAAAAACGATTTGGGCACAACGCCCAGAATCTGCCCTTTGTGAAGCACAAAGGCGCCGTTGAACAAGCGGTTTTGCACGCGAACCGGAGCACCAACGAGAAGCACCGCATCCAGTTCGCGGGTTTGCTCGCATAAAAGCCCGATGCTTTCTTCCACCGAGTCGAGCAGGGCGTCTTGTTGAAACAAATCCTCGCACGAGTAGGCCGAAATCCCCAGTTCGGGAAACAAAACCAGCGCTGCGCCTTGTTCTCCTGCGCGGCGCGCGAGGGCAACGGTTCGTTCGGTATTGAACTTCGGGTCAGCGACGCGCACATGAGGAACGGCCACGGCGACGCGCACAAAACCGTGACGGTAGAGATTCCCAAAGGGAAGTTGTTGCATGAAGGGCAGTGTAGAAACGCGAACTCGCGGCGTGAGCGAGCGCATTATCCAGCGAGCCGAAGGCGCACATTTGAATGGGGCGCTTCGCGCTTCGCGCTTCGCGTTTTGAACCATGCACTCGCTCACGCCGCGAGTTCGCGGTGCTGGCTTTCTACTATGGTTCCAGTGGGTCGAGTCGGGCATCGGGCGGAAGCGCTTCTTCGATGGTGAAATCGTCGAGTTCTTCCATGTCCACTTCTCCGGGAGAGCTGAGGTCGGAATCCACGGGCGAATGGAGTTCGGGCCGGTCGCCGCCCGAAATCGCGTCGGTCATGGTGATTTCGAGCGGGCCTTCGTCGTCGTCGAAGTTGACGTCATCGCCCAAGTCGGGAAGTCCCGCGTCGTCGGCAGAAGTGGCAGAATCACTCGTGCGGCCAAAGCCCGCGCCTTCGGTTGATTCGAGGATGTCGTTGTCGCGTAAATTCGCGTCTTGATCGTTTGGATGGGTGTTTTCTGGTCGCAGCATAACGTTTGGCTTTCTCGCCAATTGTGCGCCAAGAGCGTGTTGCCCTTGAAGCGAGAGCAGGTCGGAAGAGCAGGTTCATCGGGAAGCGGATGGAAGCTACACCCGTTTGTCTTAATTCCCGTTAAATCCAGCCCTCGCGCTCTAAATGCCGCCGCCTGCGCCTCGCCGCGCCTTGCGTTCGAGATAAACCGCGCTCATCGGCCCACGATTCGAGTGCTGCCAGAGCACCCTCGACGCTTGCGCCTGAACCGCGCAGGCGCGGCGCGATTTTGGCCGCGACCGCGCAGTCAAAGGCGACCGGTGCGCAGTCGAACATTCCGTTGCCGCGTGAAAGGGCGACGAACGCCACGATCTCATCGAAAGCGCGAAAGCCAAAACCGCGTTCCCATTCGCTCAGCGCCTCGTTCAGTTGCGTGAGATCAAGCCGCCAGCGCGGTTCGCGCGCCAGTTCTTGCGCCACAAGCGATTTATCATAGCCGCCGAACTTCCCCTCTCGATAAAGCAAATCAGCCAAGATTTGACCATCGCTGTGTTCCGGTTCACCTTGGAGTTGCGGTTGATACGCGGCGAAATCAACCGGCGGCGATTCGAGTGGCCACGCTCGGTCGAGCACTTTGGGCGCGAGCGGATGGGCCGTTTCGTCGTCGTTGAGCGTGCCGACGAAGAACAGATTCGGTGGCAAGAACAACTCGGCGGGCGGCAGTTCGCCCGTGGCGCTCGAGTCGAAGCCCAATCGAAGCGGCTCGCGCGTTTGGCCCGACGCGTCACGGCCCGATTCCAAGACCGACAGAAAATCGGCGAAGTAGGCTTCGGTTCGGCCCAGGTTCATCTCGTCCAGAATCACGAAAAACGATTCGCGCGAACCCGCTTTCCACGCTGATTGCGCGCGCAGCAAAAAGCGAAGTAGCGGCGTCCACTCGAAGCGGTTGAGGATCGGGTTGAAGTGACCCAAAAGCGCCGAGGAGTCGCGCCAGTCGGCGCGCACCGACAAAAACAGGTGGTTCGCCTCGCTTTTGTTCGGCGAAACGGGCAGCAATCGCAGCACCAAACGCGCTTCATCGAGTTCGACTTCGCCTTCCAAGTCGTGACCCGCATCGAAAGCCAAGCGCAAACACGCGCGCGCCGCGCCTTGAACGCGAACCACGAGACCCGCGCCTTCGCGTCCAAGCGTTGCATGGAGCGCAGCGCCGTCGCAATCAAGGGTGATTTCACGTTTCTCGCCCACGCGAAACGGGCGCGACAGCGCTTCGATTTCACGCGCCAGGGCAGGCGGCAAAACCAAACGGCCCATCGGAAGCCCGCTTTTGGGCGGCGTAAAGGTGCGCCCGTTGTTCGAGTGCGCGCGCGGAAGCAGGGCCGCCAATTCCAGCGCCAAACGGCTTTTCCCGGTTCCGCTTGGCCCGCTCAGCACGACGAACCCTTTGGTTTGCAAAGCCGTGAAAAACGAGGCGAGGTGCGCTTCGCTCAGTTGCAATCCGGCGCGTGCCACGCCGCTTTTCAACACCTCCAGCGCGCTTGCGCTCGCCTTTGATTGACGTGATTTTGGCGGTGCTTGCAATTCGTCGGGCGCGTTTCCAGAACTTTGGTTTGTCAATTCGAGCGTTTCCGGCGCGTGTTCCGCTTCGGTTGGCTCGTCTTCAACGAAATAAGAAGGCGCAGGTGCCCGTCCGAACTCTTCGCGCAAAAGCCCCGTAATTCCAGGTGAATGCGCTTCGCGCCACAGCGGGCGCTTGAAGTTCTGGCCCGCGAAATCGCCCGCACCGCGCACCAGAGCCGCCTCGAAATGCGGTTTCCAGGCGGCCCACTCGCGTTCCAAATCGAAGTCTTCGATTCGCACGCGCAGCGCTTCGGGCAACGAGCGGCGCGCTGCCGCTTCGACGCGCGCACTTGTTTCGTTGGGTTGACCCAGCGCCAAAAACTCGACCGCTCCTTCGGACAAAGCCAACGTTTCGCCGCGATTGACGTTGAGCCGCAGGCGGTTGGGAAGTAGCGTCGTGCCCCACGAAGCGGAGTCGGTTTCGTTGGATAGTTCCAGCGAATCGAGCAAAATTTGCAAAGCAAAGCGCCGCGTTTTGGGATCGGGCAGGAGTTGTTTCACGATGAACCGCGCATCATCGGAAGAAGCGCGGTCGAATCGGCGTTTGGTTTTCATGTTTTAAGTGTGTCAAGACAACTCGTCAACCGATTGCCTCAAGGCCGCAAGCCCCACGCGCCCACGCCCGACAATCCTCCGCCCAGCGCCGCGCGCAGGTTCCAGTGCGCGAGCGGCCCGCGATTTTGGTCGTAAAAGGCGCTCTGTTCGCCTGGATGCAGCGCGAGGGCGACCCGAACTCCCAGAGCGTCGCGGTAAGCGTGCATTTTGTGTAAATCGTCGCCGACCACGCTTGCGCGTTCGACGTTCAAGCGGAACTTGGCATCGAGCGCCGCCACGGGGCGCTCGCCTTCGCGCCACACGAAATCGGGGCGAAGCGGCGTCGAATAAGAAGGCGTCGCGCCGTTGAATAACAAACTTGCGTTGCCAAAGCGAACCGTTGCAGGCGAGCGAAGTCCGGCGCGATCATCGAAGGCATCGCTCCACAACGCTCGCTCGTTCGCCACGATTTCCAGTTCGCGCGCCAAAGCCAAAAGCACCCACCATTCCCACAACAAAGCTATGTCGCGTAGCCTCGCCGCGCGGAGAATGCGGCCCCACAGCGGTGTTCCCGCCACGCCCCACGACGCTTCGAGTTCGAGCAGCTGAACCGAGTGGGCATCGCGCGCCAAAAGCGGCACGGGCGACGCGTTTGGTTTTGACCAAATCGCCAATCGCCGTTTCCAGCGTCGCGCCGTTTCGTCGCCCTCATCGAGTGCGCCGAGCACGCGAAACACGAATGCGCCCAAACGAAGTCGAAGCGGCGATTCGCCTTCGTTCCACCGCGTCTGCGCAACGCGCGAAGGAAGCGCCCTCGCTCCCGAACGCGCCCACGTCGCGCTCTGGCTCAAGGCGCGCAACTGCGAACCCTCGACGCGCCGAACCTGAGAGAGCGGCGCGTCCCATTCTTCGCCGATTTGATGAAGCGTTGGCCTTCGATCCAGCGAACGCGCGAGGGCTTCAAGCGCATCGCCATTGAGTTCAAGCCAATCGAGCGCTTCTTGCGAAGACGGCGTGCCGCGTTCAACCGAAGCCCCGCGCCGCGTGCTTTGTCCCGCCCCTTGCCACAGTAGCGGCGGAAAACGAATCGACAACTCGCGCCATAGCGCCGCGAAGAATTGGATATGCGCTTCAAAGGTCGGGAATTTGGGCGACAAAACTTCGACTTCAAGCGCCGCTTCGGTTGGCTTCCCATCTTCGGCGAATGGAATCAAACGCGCGTTGCCGACGCGATTTTCCCACCGGACGCGCCAGATGTTCGGCGCCAGTTTTTGAACGAGGGCGCCATCGACGCGCAGTTTGGCCGAGCCGGGAAAAACGAAATGATAATCCGTCCACTCGAACAAGCCGATTTTCGCGGGCGCCACCAGATGTTCGAGTTCGAGCGGAACAGGAAGAAAGCGCGCGGTTTCGGGGAAGAGAAAGGGAGGCGTCAAGGCCGTAGTTGGACGATTGAAAGTGCAGTGTGGTCACTCGGAAAATGGCCGCGTCCAAACGCGCTGTTCCCAATCGGGCCATGCCGCTTGGACGGCGGGCAACAGCCATGCGCCACCAATTGTCAGCGAGCTTTCGTGCGAAGCGTAGATGAGCCAATTGAGTTGAAGCGTGAACCAAAACCCTTCTGAGCCGGTGTAGACAGGATAAAACTGCGCCAACTCGATTTCATACAATTGACCGTCTTCGCGCATCTCAAACATCGTGGTGATGCCGTGCGCCGCGAGGATTTGGCGCAGCGTTTCGTGATCTGATTCCTCGTAAGTCGCTTGAAACGCCTCGATATGATCAGCCCGCGTTTCAATCTTATCTCTCAGAGGAAACCAGTAGTAACTAACACCCCATTCTTTTTGAAGACGGCGGATTAAATCTTCCTTTTCGGGAGATTCAACTTCGCGCACTACAGATTCAGCCCAGGAATCTTGGTCGTTAAACATGACATGAGTTTGAACCCGCCAGCGCCAACACAAAAACCCCGCGACCTGGAAGTCGCGGGGTTTTCGATTGCAATCAACTAAGCACCCAACGCTTTGCGAATGTCGGACAGCGTTCCGGCGTTGCCCAACTTCTCGTTTTTGTGCGCGATGAAGTCGGCGTAGGCCTTCATGAACAGCTTGCCCGCTGGACGCAAGTCGAACTCTTCGGGCTTGTCGCGGAAAAACTCGCGGTGAACCCGCGTCCACACCAGACGGCCATCGGTATCGACGTTGACTTTGGTCACGCCCAGTTTCGCGGCGGGCAGATATTGCTCTTCGTCCACGCCTTTGGCGCCTTCTTTGAGTTTTCCGCCCGCCTGGTTGATGCGATGCACTTCGTCCTGGGGAACGCTTGAACTTCCGTGCATCACGAGCGGAAAGCCGGGCAGCAAATCGGCGATGGCTTTGATGCGGTCGTAGTGCAAGCCCTGACCGCCGCTGAACTTATACGCGCCGTGCGAGGTGCCAATGGCAACGGCCAGGCTGTCGCAACCCGACTGTTTGACGAAATCAAAAGCTTCTTGCGGGTCGGTGAGGTTGGCGTTCTTCTCGTCCACCTGAATGTCTTCTTCGACGCCGCCCAGTTGCCCGATTTCGGCTTCGACCGAAATGCCTTTGGCGTGCGCGCGGTCGACGACGCGCTTGGTGATGGCCACATTTTCATCGAATGAATCGTGAGACGCGTCGATCATCACGCTGGAATAAAAGCCGGAATCGATGCAGTCGTAGCACGATTGCTCGTCGCCGTGATCGAGGTGAACCGCGAAAATCGCTTCGGGAAACACTTCGTCGGCGGCGCGGATGATGCCTTCCAACATCCGCTTGTCGGTGTAGGAGCGCGCGCCTTTGGAGATTTGGATGATAAAGGGCGACTGCGATTGGATGCAGCCTTGAAACAGGCCCATCGTTTGTTCGAGGTTGTTGATGTTGTAGGCGCCAACAGCATATTTGCCGTAAGCGAAACGAAACAGGTCTTTGGTGGTGACGATCATGTGAGTCCTTTTCGGGCGAGGCCGAATGGCGCGCGAGTTTAACAGCGACGGTTTCAGGTCTTTACATGTTGGTGCCGTAAGCTGAAACCGCGACCCACTCTTCATTCATTTGAAGCGTTGTGGGTGCGAGTTGATACCTTTCGTAGAAGTTCTCGAAAGAGGCGCTCGAACAGCCGTCGCGTTTTGGGCCGTGAGCGAACCCAATTGCCGTTCCATCCAGAAATCCCGGGTTCTCCCACAAAATGAACCGTGTGGCGCCGTGCGATTTTGTGATTTGAAGTGGGGTAAACCAGCCAATGCGCGGCGCCGACACGAGCGAGCGACTCGATGATGTCGGATAGCTCAGCGCCGATTCGAGCGCGCCTTTGTTTAGCCAGAACACCACGCGAAGAGGTGCGTTTGTGGCGTAGCCGACCAGCAAAATAGCCAGACACGCCGGGACCGCGATCATCCACGCGGGCCGCTTTTGTGCTCGCGGCGGATGCAGCATCCATATAACCCATACGACGACGTTGCCTGCCCATAGCCAAAACTGCGGGGAAAACAGCCACCAAAATGTCGGGTTGTCCCAGTGTGCCTGCGCGTTAATCGTTAACCCAAAAGCCAGCAAAAGTGGCAACCAACTCAAGATAGCCCACAATTTTTTCACAGCGCGCAGTTTGAAGCGCGACTAGTCTTCGCTTTGTCACTATGCGCAAAGAAACGGCGTCCGTGCAACGCCCAATCTAAACTGCCGCGCGTGGCAATCAATCTGTCCAACCCCGTTCTCACTAGAGAACTACGCGCGAGTCTTCGCAACGCGCGCACGTTCGCTTTGCTCGCGCTTTATGTCGCGCTCTTAGGCGCGTTCGTCACGGCGAACTTTCCCGGTGATTTGAGCATCGACTTCAAATCGGACGGCGGCAAAGCCGGAACTGCGCTGTTTTGGAACCTGTTCTGGGGACAGGTCGGGCTGATTCTCATCATCATTCCCGCCTTGGCGACGGGCGCGTTGGCGCAGGAACGCGAACGGCAAACGCTGCAACCGCTGCTGCTTACGCCACTTTCACCGTTGCAAATCGTGTGGGGCAAAGCGGGCGGCGTGTTGTCGCTGGTGGGGCTTTTGCTGATAGCGACTTTGCCGCTCACCTCGCTTTGTTTTTTGCTGGGCGGAGTGGAGCCGGGGCTGCTGATCGGGTCGTATGCGGTAATTTTTGGACTCGCGGCGTTCACGACGGGGTTTGGTTTGTATTGCGCGGCGCGCTGGCACGGCGCGACTCGCTCGATGCTGATGTGCTATTTGTTGCTTCCCGTCGCCGTTGTGTTGGTGGCGGGGTTGGCGCCGTTTGGGGTGATCATCTGCGGGTTTTTCGTGATCGTGGGTTTGTTTTACGCCATCACGCAGGTTTGGAAACGCGGTGCGCGCACTCAAGTCGCGCGCACCTTGGGCGAATTGTATGCGCCCCTCGTTTACATCGTCGCGCCGCTTCTCATCGCGGCTCTGCTCGCTTATATGCTCTACGACCACAACGTCGGTTTCATCGTGGTCGGCGTGGCGTTTATGATGTCCTATCTGTTGTTGGTGGCTCACTGGGGTTTGCTGCAAACCGCGCGCGAATTGATGAACCGCACCGACGCCGAGCCGAATATGCGCCAGCGCGTCGAGGATTTGCGAACCGAATGGAGCGGCGCTTTGGCTCCAGAAGGGGAGAAGGGGAAAAGAGGGGTGGAGGAGAAACCTTCGTTTGCGGCGAGCGGAGCGGGGCTGACGCCCTCTTCCAATCGGGTGCCCGCAACGGAAAGTGGATCGAAAGAGGACGGCACTCCCGCTCCCGCCGGGCAGTGGCAACCGCTTCTCCCCGGCGCGCTGCAAAGCGGCGAGGCGCCCCCATTGCCGCCGCGCGCGACGCCGCAAAGCGGGCGCAAAGAAACGGCGACTTACGGCGTGATGCCCTTTTTGTCGGACAAGATGAACCCGATTTACGCGCGCGAGCTACGGTCGGGGTTGCTTGGCAAGTGGAAATACCTGTTGCGTTTTGGCTATGCCATCACGATTTTGTCTGAACTGTTGTTGCTGGGCTATTTGCTGCTGGGATTGTTCGATTCCTCGTATTTGCTGACCGATTTCGAGGGCGCGTTTTCGTCGTGGGGCCGCGTTCATCTGGGCTTGTTACTCGTGTTCGCGGCGTGGTTTGGGGCGCGGGCCATCGCGCCCGAACGCGAAGGGCAAACCCTCGAACAACTGTTCACCATTCCTTTGCCGCCCTCGCAAATCATCGGCGGCAAGGTGATGGCGGTGCTGACATTCTCGCTGTATGTGTGGGTGCTGGCGCTTCCGCTTTCCCTCATGATGGGCCTGCTCGGATTGGTGAAGATTTCGACGGCGCTGTGGTTTCCGCTCGCCGAAGCGGTTTTGGGAGCGTTTGCCGCGAGTTGGGGCGTGTGGTGCTCGTTCAATTCGCCCAACGTGCGGCGCGCTCTGGCGACTTCGCTTGGCGGCGCATCGGCGATGCTAATAGGAAGCGAGCTGGTATTTCCGATCTTCGATTTGCTCAAAACCCTGCACGTCGTGAATGATGATCACCTCGCTAAAGGCATCGTTGCGGTTCTGCCGGTTCCCCTGGCCACGCCGGGTGCAAGCGATTGGGTGAACCAAATTTATGGCGCAAACGCCAGCACGCTCGTTTCATCGGCGTCCGGGTTTTCAGTTCCGGGTTACGCGTTGTTGGCCTTGTCGATTTATGCGCTGCTTTCGTTGGGCTTGTTTGCGCTCACCGCGCGCAATTTCCAAAAACTGGCTCGCAGCGAACCGTCGCGCGGCTGAGATTTCGTTGCGCGGGCGAAACCCGTAGAAACGCCGCTCGCGGCGTCTTGCCTCGCTTGACTGGAATATCCAGGTCGGGCTATCGCGTCTTGCAAGCTTGCAAGACGCGGGTTCAGTCAGGGCACGCACAAGAAGACGCCGCAAGCGGCGTTTCTACGCGCACATCTTGGCGTAATTGGACGTGAAATCGCGCAGGTTTAAAGGAACACTCAAAGCATGCCGGGTTCGCTTTCGCAGGGGCCGCGCCAGTCGCGCGTGACGTGGGGGATGGCGCAGGGGCTTTTGCTCGCGCTGTTTTTGTTGCTCGTCTCGCGTCCGGGCGTGTTGGGGCCACTGTCGAATCCTCTGGAGTGGAGCACGCTCGATTTGTGGTCTTCGCTACGCCAAGCCCGCCCTTCGCATTCGGTTGTGGTGTTGCGTGTGGACGAGGCGACGGTGCGGCGTTGGAACGGGCGCACCTTTGATGCGCCCGACATCGCGCGGGCGTTGCGCCAGTTGCGCCGTCACGGAGCGCGCGCGGTGGCCCTCGATTTCCCCACGCTGTGCGATGCTCAAGGTCAACTCCCTGGCCGCGCCGATTTGATAGCGGCGATCAAAGAAAACGGGCGGGTCACGTTGCCCTTTGAGTTTCGGCGGCGCCCCCACTTCGTCGTCGTGCCCCTGATGCCGCGCGCCTTGAAAAGGTTCACCCTTGCTCCCGTAGACGACGACGAGGAGCCGCAAACCTCCGCGCCGCGCCTCAACGATGTGGCGCTTCGCGCGCCCGCGAGCGATTTGCTCGAAGTAGCGGCAGGCGCGGGCCATCTTTCTTTCGACTTTGACCGCTTCGGACGGGCGCGGCGCCTGCCGCTTGGCATCGGGTATCGAGGGCGAATGTTTCCGGCTTTTGCCCTGTCAACAGCGAATGTGGCAGGCATGGCTCCGTCTTTATCCGATGGAATGTTGCTGCTCAACTATCCGCGCGCCACGTCCGAAGGCGACGAGGCCATTGAGGGCGACGAAGCCCGCTTGCCGTTGGACTGCGTGTCTCTTTCGGCGGCCTTGTCCGATGATCACCTGTGGAACGAGTTTGCCGGCAAAGTTGTGGTGATGGGCATCACGGCACCCGGCATGGGCGCGGGGTTTCCTTTGCCTGGCGGCGGGCGCGCGAGCGAGTGCGAACTCATGGCTTTTTCGCTCGATAACTTGATCGGCGGTCATGCGCTCCGGCGCGCGCCGACGCTGTGGCATTGGCTGTTCACCCTTTTGCCGTGTCTGGTTGTGGGCGGTTTGTCGGTCGCGTGGCGTCCAGCGTGGAGCGCCTTAGTCGCATTTTTGTGTGGACTCATTGTAGCGATGGTATCACTTGGGCTTTTCGCGCGCGGGCTTTGGCTTGACGCCAGCGTGCCCTGGACGGCGATTGGCGCGACGTGTCTGGTGGGCGTGGGAGGCTACTTGCGGCGCCGCGAACACGAAAACGTGTCGATTGCGTCCACGATGGACGCCCTCGCGCAGGTCGCCGAAATCGTGGCGGTTGGCAAAACACCCGATGAACTGTTGGAGCGCGTGGTGGCTTTCGCCGCCAAAACGATGCGCGCGGGCGGCGCTTCAGCGTTTTTGCTCGACGAAGCGCGGGGCGAACTGCGCATCGTGGCCGCCATCGGCCCCGGTTCGGCTCCGCTCTTGGGCCAGCGTTTGGGCGTGGGCGAGGGCATTGCGGGCCGCATCGCGCGCGATGGATGCCCGCTCAGGGTGCCCGATGTGCCCTCGGAGAGCGCGCACGCTTCGCGCTTCGATTTGCTGACCGGTTTGGAAACGCGCTCCGTGTTAGGCGTTCCGCTCAAGAATCGCGGCGCGGTTGTGGGCGTGCTGGAAGTGGTTAACCGCGAAGGCGACGTGCCCTTTTCGGATGCCGATCTCGAACTGCTGGGCGCCATCGCCAACCAAGCGGCGGTGGCTCTGGACAACGTGCGTTTGTATGACCGCCTCGCGCTTCGCGTGGAACAAAGCCAAGACGCCCTCACCGATGCCAACCGCGAACTGCAATCCGACAAAACCTTGATGCAAACGGTGCTGCACTCGATGACCGACGGCGTGGTCGTCACCGACGAACAGGGCCGCATCCAACTCGTCAACGCCGCCGCCGCGCTGCTTTTTCCCGAACTGGGACACAACCGTTTGGGCGAACCTTTGGCCCAGGTGCTCCCTGATTTCCCGCTTGGCGCCATCCCACGCGGGCGAAGCGAGCTTCACGCCCCACAACATCAACCGCACGGAGAAAAAGCCGGATTGAACGGCTCGTCATCTCACGCGCTTTTGGCACCACCGGGCGCGTCACCTCCTGTGCCCGTTCAATCGAACGGCTCGTCACTTGATGCGCCTCCGATGCCACTTGAAGACGGCCGGCCTCAACGGGAAGAAAACCTTCGTGAAGGCGCGGTTCTCGCCCCTGTCTCACCCGCGCTCCATGCGGCTCAAGAAACCATGCTGGTTCGCGCATCCGGTGAAGTCGCACCCAGAACGACCGAATTTTCACCCGCGCACTTTGAACCTCTGCGCCAAGAAGCAACGCCTTTTGAAACGGGTGCCCAAACACCAAAATTGGCGCCTTTTCCTGCGCACGGAACGAGTTCGCATCAAAGCGCGGCGCTTGTTCCAACGCAAACGCCCATTTCAGCTCAAGACGCGGCGCTTCCTCCTGTATCTGACCAAATCGCGCTTGAGCACGCCGCGCCCGCGCAGGAAAACAGCGCGGTGCAAGGAGAAGAAAACGAGCGTTCGGTGCTGTTGTTTCGCGGTTCATCGGAGGCGCCCCTCGCTATCGAAGGTCATGTCGCTCCCCTGCGCGGCGAGGATGGCGAGTTGGCGGGTTTGGTGGCGGTGTTCGCCGATGTCACACAGCGCCGCGAAATCGAGCAGGCCAAAAGCGATTTCGTGAGTTTCGTGGCGCACGAGATGCGCTCGCCGCTCACTTCGATTTCCGGTTTTTCAGCGATGCTTCAACGCGGCGAAGGTGGCCACAGCGCCTTGTCCGCGCCCACGCGCGCCCGCTTTTTGGGACTGATTCACGGGGAAAGCCAGCGCCTGACGCGCCTCATCAACACCCTGCTCGATGTCGCCCGCCTGGAAGCTGGACGCACAATCGAACTCAACCGCGACCTCGTTGAACTGGAACCTTTGGCACTTCTCGCCCTGGAAAACCAGCGCGCTTATTCCAGTCGCCACGTTTTGAAAGCCGACTTCGCGTCGTCACTTCCGCCGGTTTTTGCCGACGCCGACAAAGTGCTGCAAATCCTCATCAACTTGCTGAGCAACGCCCAGAAATACTCGTCCGGCGGCGACATCGTGTTAGGAGCGCGCGCCCTTGATGGCGCAGTTGAAATGTGGGTGAGCGATCAAGGCCCAGGCATCGCGCCTGAACAGCGCGCACTGCTTTTTTCGCGCTTTGGCCGCGCGCCCCAATCGGCGCAGGGCATTGGCGCCCGCGCCAAACCAACGGGCACGGGGCTGGGCTTGTTCCTCACCAAACATCTGGTCGAAGCGCACGGCGGGCGCATCTGGGTCGAGTCGCAGGCAGGACACGGCGCCACTTTTCGCTTCACGTTGCCCTGCGAAGACGCGGTTCCCCTTGATTTTGAACGCGCGTCCGGGAGAAACGTCAATCCCTGAGCGAGATTTTTCACTGGGGTTTGCGAACCAGTTCAGGCTCTCGCGCAAACCCTACGATGTTCAACAAAGTTCTAATTGGAGGATTGCTGGGAGCGAACGCGCTGATGAGTCTCTCCTCCGTTGCCCTCGCTGACGGCGACCGTGACAACCGTCAGGCGCTCGTTCACGGGCAACGCGATCCGCGTGGCAATGGCCGCCATGACAATGACGGCTTCAGTAACGGTCGTTTCGACAACGAGCGTAGCCAAGGTTTCCGCTTCAATGATGATCGTTTCAACAACGGTCGCAGCGACGATTTCCGTTTCAATGATGGCCGCTCTTTCGACGATGGTCGTTTCGATAACCGTCGCTTCAACAACGACCGTGACGACTACCGCCGCAACGATAATTACAATTATGGAATTGGTTATGGCAACGGCGGCTATAACTACGGCGTTGGTTATGGTAGTGGGAACTATAACTATGGTGTTGGCTATGGCAATGGCGGTTACAACTACAACGCCGGATATAACGCTGGCAACTACAACTACGGCGTTGGTTATGGCAATGGCGGCTATAATTACGGCGTTGGCTACAACAATGGACGTTATAACGGTCGCTATAATGGCGGCTATAACGATGGCCGCTACAACAACGGTCGTCGCCAAAAAGATAACGTGGTCAAAGGCGCGATCATTGGCGCCATCGTTGGTTCTATCTTGGGCCGATAGTTGAAACGCCGGTAGTCAAAACAACAAACGCCCCGCTCGAAAGAGCGGGGCGTTTTGTTCGTCGAATTGCGTTTTAGCGGCGGGCGCCGACGAAGATGTTCCAGTTGCGCGGCTCGAAGAGGTTCGAGACCATTACGCGGCGGCCCGAACCTGAAGCGTGAACGAACAAACCGTTGCCCATATACAAACCGGTGTGGTCGATGCGCGTGCCCGACGCCGAAAAATACAAGCGGTCGCCCGCGTGAAGTTCCGCCGTTGGAACTGTTGCGCCAACACGCGCTTGTTGCGCGGCGGTGCGGGGCAACCGAACGCCGCAGGCTGCAAAAGAGTGCTGCACCAACGAAGAACAGTCGATGCCACGAGTCGTGGTGCCACCGTAAACGTAGGGCGTTCCCAACCAGCGAAGCGCCTGCGCCACGGTTTGGCTTTGCGCGGCGTAGCGCGTTCCGGCGTAGGACGCCGAACCGCCGGGGCCGGGCGAAGTCACGATTTGCGAGGACACATCCAGCGTCTGGTCGGTCATCGTGAGGTATCTGGTGGGCAGCCAGCCGGTGGAATGATCGATCATCAGCACTGCCGACCAAGCGCCGCTTTGACGAAGCACCGCGAGGCGGGTGCCGGACGCGCATTTAAAAAGCGGCGCCGCCGACGCTTGGGGCAAGCGGCGAATGCGGGCGCCCGCGCTTGAGACTTGACCGACGCGCGCAACGGCCCCAGAAGGTTGCACCGGCAAAGTCGTGGTGGCTGCTTCCACGCCCGGCGCCAGGCGCGGCGCAGGTGCATCTTCGCCGGAACCCAGAACTCGCACTTCGCTTCCCATCGCCGAACGGGTCATTTGACCGTAGCCGCCGCGAGATGATAAATCACCGCGTCGGGGCGCGATGGCCGGGTTTCCCGAAACCGGCGATTGCACCAGAAAACTGCGTGGCGAAGCGGTGCTTTGCGTTCCAGTGCGCGCGATGTTGAACTCGCCCGACGCATACACGCCGCCGCCCAGATTGCGCGGCTCGGCACCCAGACGGCCAACAGGCGCATCCATTTGCACGCGCGGCGCGTAAACCGGAGGCGCTTGGTAAGTCAACTGGCCCAGCGGCACAACCACGCTTTGTCCGGCAGTTGGCTCATCGGCGTCACCGTTGCGACGGCGCAGGCTTTCAACTGTCACGTCATTGCCCGCCGCCCGAAAACGCGCGGCGATGGCATTCCAGGTATCGCCCTCTCGCGCCGTTTCATAAACCGCCCGCGACAGCGAACCGCTTCCGCGCGAAACCGAGCGGGAAGAAGCCGCCAGGGTGAAGGCGCGCGGCGCACTCTGGGGAGCCTTGATGGGAGCCTGATCCGCGTTCACGCCCGGAACGCGCAGAAGCATCGCTCCCAGGGGCGCCGAATCCGAGTTGGACAGGCCGTTGGCGCTTCGTAGCGCCTGCGTCGAAACGCCGTAGCGGGCCGCAACCGAAGCGAGAGTGTCGCCGCCAGCAACGGGATGATAAACGTCGGCGCGTGCGCCCAAAGCCAGCAGAAATGTGCCGCTCAAGGTGAGCAAGCGAGAAGCGACGGGTTTGCGCGCCCGTGACCGCGAAGAGAAAGCCATAATTTCCGAAAACGACTAACGGATATTTCTCGAAATCCAACTCGAACCGGCAACTGCGAAACGCTTTTTCGCTCGTCGCCCTTTTCTGGCGTGTTAGGTAAAAACGCCGCCACTATTTTAACCGAACTCCACAGTGCGCGCTGTCGAGGCTTCTGTTTTGCCTTGGCCAGCGCCCACTTTCTGATGTGCGCCGTCTCAGGCGACGTTTTCGCCAATCAACCCGGATTTCCCGCTCACCTTAACGGTTAATCCTACCGAACATCAGGCCGAACATCGGGAAAAGTTCGACCCCCGCTTCAACGAAATAGGAAGGGCAAAGGGTGTTCTCACAAACTCGTGTCTTGGGTTTTTGACCAACACCTTTGCGCTATAGCAGAAGAGGCGCGGGGCAAAGATCTTAAATATTGCGCTGTGCCGCTTAGCCCACCTTGCACTTTGTCGGAAAGGGCGCGCGAGGCAACCAAAGAGATGATCAGCCTCTTCGCGCTTTGGGGCTACGTTCCCTGTTGCGAAGATTTCAAAACCGGGTTTTACACTGGTTGTCATGGCTCAGCATCCCACGAACTGTGAAATCTGCGCGCGCATCCAAGACATCAAGCAAGGCGCTCACTCCGGCTTCATCGCCCAACTTCCGACCGGCTTTTTCGTTTTAGGCGACTCGCAGCAATGGCACGGCTACGCGCTCCTGCTTTGCAAAACGCCCGTTCCCGATTTGGAAGAACTTCCGTGGCAGATGCGCCTCGACTTTCTGCGCGACGTTGCGCTCTGCTCCGAAGCCGTAGCGAACGTGGTTCGCCCGCACAAAATGAACGTCGAATCGCTAGGCAACGCTGTGCCGCACTTACATTTCCACTTGTTCCCGCGCTATCTCACCGAAGTCGAGCCGACCAAACCGGTGTGGGTGCAAACCAGCCCAACCGAGGAGACGGCGCTCGATGCGCAAAGCGCCGGTGAACTGCTGGCGCTTTTGCGAGAGGAAATCGAACGGCTGCAACGCGAGCGGATTTAGTTGCCTTTAGCCTGTTTGTTGCCTTGAGAGAGCAGATGAGAACCTCAATTCCCCCGATCGCTTCGCCTCATGGCGAGGACACGTTTCCTTTTCCGCCTCGTCCCGATGCCAAGTGCGTCCGCTTGGCTATTAAATTTCGCTTGGCCGCGATCTGTCGTCACGTGTTCTTTGAAAATCTAACACCACTTTCCCTCGGTTGTTTAGTGGGAGTGCCTTTAGTAACGACTTTTTTGGCTTTTTCCATTCAAGTGCATTGGCTCGCGCTTCCTCTTGTGTTTTTTGGAACATTCGCCGCCATGCTCTTGATTGCGTTTGTTACCACATTTCCCATCTTGTGTTCCAGAGGCCGTTTCGAGATTTGGATTTCAAGCGCTGGACTGTTCAAGCGATACCGCTATCAAGACATCTTCTTCTCGTGGAATCAATTCGTTTGGATTCTCGAACGCAACAACGATTTGTGGCTCGCCTCGTTTTCCAAAGGTTGCTTCATTCCCCGCGAAGCGTTTCAATCGGACGAGGAGCGGCGCGAGTTCATGGTCATCATCCGCGAACTCGAACGCACTCACGGTTCGGTTTGGCGCGACAAATGGAACGGGCGCGTTTTCGGCCTTCAACGCGCCGCCGATGACGGCGCCCGCAACAACCCGCGATAAACGCCCGGCTGCGAATCAGGAATGACTGTCGCGCCGCAGATTTTCGCGTAGAACTCAACCGGCCCCGCGCCACCGATGATGGCGTAACCGTAGCCAACCGCGCGCATCGCGTGAAAGGTCGTGAGAGATAGCGTTGCGCCGATGCCACCTTTGCGAAGCGCTGGATCAACGCCAACTGGCCCGTAAAATCCGCGAAGCGTCGCGTCGTAGCAGCAAAAACCGACGCACGCATCGTCTTTGACTGCGATAAAAATGCTGACAGGCGAGCGCGAAAACGCCACTTCCGCTTCGCTGCGCCAACCTTTGGAAAAATGGGTTTCGACCCAATCAATGACGACGTGTTTTTCCGGCACCAAAGCGCGGCGAACCTCGATGCCGCTTTGCCGTGCAACGTCCAAAAACGGTTCGAGCGGCGGCAGTTCATATAACTTGACCAGCAAATCGGGCATGGCCAAAGGATAGGATTTTTGCCGCGGAAAAGCACAAAATCACGAAAAGGTTGGTGGCTCAAACCAAAGAAAAGAAGCAACTATCTGTGCCGTCCCACTGTTTCGAGCAGAGTTCGAGCCACCAGCCCTTTCGTGATTTTGTGCTTTTTCGCGGCTAAAGCAAGACCTCGCTGGTTTTGCCAAAATAGGGTGCGCTTCCAAAAGGAAAACCAAATATGGCACGACCAGTCACTTTATTCACCGGCCAATGGGCCGATTTGCCGCTTGCCGAACTTGCACCGCTCGCCAAACAAATGGGCTTCGATGGGCTGGAACTCGCTTGTTGGGGCGATCACCTCGATGTCGAACAGGCCGCGAACGACTCCGCGTATTGCGAAACGCAAAAGAAGACTCTCGCTGACAACGACCTCCAGTTGTTCGCCATTTCCAACCACTTGGCTGGACAAGCCGTGTCGGACAAAGTCGATGAGCGCCACAAAGCGATTCTTGGCCCCCGCGTGTGGGGTGATGGCGATCCCAAAGGCGTCAACCAACGCGCCGCCGAAGAAATGAAACTCACGGCGCGCGCCGCCAAAAACCTCGGCCTCAAAGTCGTCAACGGTTTCACCGGCTCACCGATCTGGCAATACCTGTATTCGTTTCCGCCTGTTGTCGCGGGCACCATCGAAAATGGTTTTCAATCGTTTGCCGATGATTGGAATCCGATCCTCGATGTTTTCGACGAGTGCGGCGTTGTGTTCGCCTTGGAAGTCCACCCAACCGAAATCGCTTTCGACATCGAAACCGCCAAGCGTGCGCTCGAAGCGCTCGGCAATAGAAAAACCTTCGGCTTCAACTACGACCCATCTCATCTGGGTTACCAAGGCGTAGACTATGTGCGCTTCCTCTACGAGTTCGCCGAGCGCATCTACCACGTCCACATGAAAGACGTGTATTGGTCGCCGCGCCTGACGGGTTCAGGCGTGTTCGGCGGGCACCTCGATTTTGGCAGCCACAAACGCTATTGGAATTTCCGTTCTCTGGGACACGGAAGCATCAATTTCGAGGAAATCATTCGCGGTCTGAACGACATCGGCTACGAAGGCCCGCTGTCCAACGAATGGGAAGATTCCGGCATGGACAGAATTCACGGCGCAACCGAAGCCGCCGCGTTCATCCGCAACGCGGATTTCAAACCTTCGGATAGGGCCTTCGATGCGGCGTTCGATAAGGAAGAACAACCGGAAGGGTAAGCAAAATCAAAACGCCGCCAATCGAATTTGCAGTGCGGATATATCCCGATTTACCACGGTGAAGAAAAGCCCGCGATCCTTTGCCAAAGGACTGCGGGCTTTTCTGTGGTCTTCATATGGTGTGGCACTCTAAGAAGATGTGGTGGATTCTAATGTCGGAGTGGACTTGGCCATTCTTGGTGCGCCCATGACAACTTACTCGCTCATAAGGAAAGGAATTGGGCGAAGCAGAATAGTCCTCAAGGTGTTTCTTAACGTTGAACTTTGAAACGTTCTTAAATGTTTTATTTAATTCCTTTTTCCAGTGAGAAAAAGAATTTTCATCCTGCATATACCCTATCATGGCAGCACTGGGATAATTCTCCGCGTATTGGCAACACAAGAAGCAGCCCAAGCCATCTTTGCCAACGTATCCTCCAATCGAGTGGCTGCCTTTCTTGAGGCGTTTGGCTTCAAACACGAAATGTGGGCGCGGCTTGATGTGGTTCCCCTCGACAGCTATGTCTATGCGTGGGCAATTAATTCCTGACCTGTCATCTTCCATCGGATGCGTTTCGACTTCCACAAAAAAGTTCTCAAACCTTTCCGGCATATCGAAGGCGTTTTGCCGTGTTTTAATGGCTCTAACAATCGCTTTTGAGATTGCCTCTTCTGTGTCATCACTTCCAATTTTGCCGCGTGCATCTTGATAACCCCATGATAGCAATTGATGCGAACCTTCGGTAAAACCACCATGAAAATAATCGAGCCATGCCTGATCCCGAACGCTGTTCATCAACTGGTTTCTCCTGTGTAAGTCAACACATCAGAAATGATAGAATCCGCATCGAGCATAGCCTGTGTTTGCGTCCAATCCATCACTCGCGCGTTTTTCCAAAGATGAATCTTCCGGCCCTCAAAGACGCAGAGACTGCGTTGCACATAGACCCATTGGCTAAATGGCTGTCTCAGATCTTGCCAGAGTTGCTGGTCTTCTTTGCTGGGTTCACCTTTGAAGACAGTGGGTTCAATCGGCTCTTTCTTATCCGTGATTTCAATTGTGCAAACGATGAAATCCCGATCATGAGAAATGGAGATCCGATGACTGGTTCGCGCAAAGTCATCCAGCAGTCGCGCGAGGCATTGGGCGTAACGAGCCAGAGCGTCGTTCTCCACTTGCATGGCTGCTGGAACACTGGACTTGCCGTCAAGGAACTGAAAGCGCACTTCCATGAACTCTCTGGGAATGATGGCGAGATGAGGCGGAATTCCAAGAACCCTTTCGACCTCATCATCTAAAAGTCTGCGAATCTCTTGTTCCTGCTCTGGAGTGGCTCGCGCTGGTCGCATCTTTTCTGATTGTCCCTTGAAAAGCGGAATCTGTTTTGAAGCCAACTCCGCCGTCTGTCTGTCGCTTAGTTGACGATAAAATTGTGCCAACTGAGCGACTTGTTCAGGAGTGAAATCAGGAATTGGAACAGTTCGAGCCTCTGACGGGGCGAAATCTGTTCGTTCAACACCCCAATGAACGCAATGAAAGAAAGTTAAGTAGCGGCCAATGCTTGAGTTGAGGTAGGCCGAGATCGCGCGCAGATGCTCAGCGTCTGATTTAGAGGCAGCAAACGCCATTTGTGGGTTTGGTAGAAAAAAGTCCGTGTCACTGTAACACGCACTCGAAAGACTCCAATAAACGTGAGGAGCTTTAGCGACAGTTAGAGCCTGTCTTCATAAGGCTGTGGAATGCGATTTTCTATAGCGGAAGGGCGGGTCATCGGAGGGGGCGGGCGCCAAACGCCTGAGCCACCTGTGGAGGTT
>JAABUM010001523.1_pt1 | contig 34586 bp, 27 predicted proteins | sample 5559161 | NCBI WGS metagenome assembly JAABUM01 (sample SAMN10711868, study PRJNA513369) | rock metagenome | isolation source: Antarctica rocks | place: Antarctica: Victoria Land, Siegfried Peak nord
CTCACCAAAGAGGCCATGGCCGCTGTCGAAGCCCAGGTCACGCGCTTGCCGCACCTGGCCAAGTACTTCATCGACATCCCCTCTTCCCCTCCCTGCCTCCGGGAAACGTAGCTTTTGCCGCGTCCCTGAAGCCGGCATCGAGCACCAGCGCGTCATCGGGCGCGCACTGCGCGATAGCGGCGCGCACCAGCAGGCGGGTGTGCGCGCTGGCGCTGGGGTCTGTTGTGTCTGCGCGCACGAAGGCCAGCGGCAGGGCCAGACGCTGGTTGCCCACACTGCCCACGCGGGCGATCAGACCGACGCGAATGGCGGGCAGCGCTTTGCCTGCCGAGAGCGTGGTCGTGCGTCGTCGCACAGTTCAGCAACCGGGGTCGCCAGAACGCGGTCATGTCCACAGCCACGGGGTGGTCGCCTCCGTGTGTCTGCGGCTGCCATTGCCTCTCAGCCAGCACCTGTGTTTGCTACCGTGCCAGGAGGGCACTGATCGCCCAGTTGGGCGGCTATCTCGGCCGCACGCGTGATGGCCCGCCCGGGGCCACCGTGCTCTGGCGTGGCTTGCAGCGCCTGATCGACCTCACGGCCATGTATCTCATCTTCCGCCCTCCTCCTCGCCCTAGAAATATGGGTAATGATTAGATGCAGCTCAGGGGCGCAGGGCGGCCAGGGCGCGGCTGATCGCGGGAATGATCGGATCGGATTGGACAGCGGTGGGGGGGACGCGGCGGGCGCGGCGGGCCAGGGCCTTGATGGCGATGAACAGGCTGGCCAGGGCGATACGCTGGACGGCGTCGGGGGGCAGAGGGGTCACCTCGGCGTAGCCGCGCAGCAGCAGGGGCAGCAGGGGGGTGGGCAGCGTCTCGCCCTCGCGCAGGCTCAGGTGGGCCAGATCGTAGTAGGGGTCGCCGCCGCGGATCTCGCCGAAATCAATCACGCCGCTGTAGCGGCCCGCTACGGCGTAGATATGCGTGGCGTCGTAGTCGCCGTGGGCCAACATGGCGTGGGGCGGGTCCAGCCAGGCGTCGTGGGCGTCAATGGCGGCGCGCAACGCGGCGATCTGGGCGGCGGGCAGCGTGTGGCGGCCCAGCAGGTCCAGGTCGGTGGCCAGGCCCTCCAGGGCGAAGGCGCGGTAGGTGGGGTGCTCGGCGGCCAGGGCGGCGCCATCGGGGCCATCGCGCACAACCCAGCCGAAGCCAGTCACGGGCAGGCTGTTGATCAGGGCCAGGTCGCGCCCGGCCTCGCGCAGCGCGCGTTCCAGGGGGGCCGACGCGGGGCGGCCCCGCCCGATGGAGCGTCCGGCCACGGCGGTGGTGACCATCACGGAGAGGCCCAGGTGGGCGCAAAAGCGCTCGTAGTAGACCACGGTGGGCACGCGGGCGCCGCGCTCGGCGAGCAGGCGGTGCGCCTGCGCCTCGGGGGCAAAGGTGGCGTCGGCCTCGGGCAGCACGCGCAGGTAGAACGTCTCGCCGCCACGGTCCACGCGGTAGACATAGGTGGAGCCGCCCTCTCTGGCGCGCCGCACCACCAGACCAGGACCCAGGGCGTGGGCGGCCACGGCGCGCACCGCGCGTTGGTCAGGCGGGGGATCAGTGGCAGGCAAGCGACGCGGCCACTATAGGTATCACTCTCTCTCGCCTTCGGGGTCGTCGGGCGCGGGCACGTCGGTCAGTGCGTAGAGCGCGGCCACGGGAAGATGGGCGGCGATGCTCCGTAGGGACACCACGTCGCATGGGCCGAAAGGCTGGTAGGTCCACTCACGTTCGCCCGGCCCAGGTCGGCGGAACAGATCAACAGCCTGGCGCGCGGTGTCAATCAAGACATACTCCTGCACATGCTGGCAGGCGCGGTAGAGGCCAAACTTAGGGATTGTCAGTCAACACACTATGCAGCAATCCGGCCTCGCTCTAGAGAGGGAGGCCTCCAAGTCTGAAAACGTTTTTCTGGCACAGACTCTTAGCGCCGCGGTCATAGTTCGCCGTCGCCTCGCTCAGGATCTCCACGATCACGCGGGGGGCCCGCACCTCGGTGACGCCGCCCCGATCGCCCTCGGCACAGGTGACCGTGGCGTCGGGGTAGACATAGCGGCGGGCGGAGAGGCGCACGGCCGCGTCCGAGTTGTAGACGCGGCACGGGCCGTGGGCTAACGCCGCGCTCAGGGCGACCACGATGTTGATGGCGATAGCCGAATGATTTAGGCTGCCCCCGGCCATGGCGTATAGCTGGCCATCAACATACTCGTGCTTGAGGTCGTGGCTGGCGCGCTGCAGGTCGCGCCACTGCTCTACGGTGATTGGCTGTGTAGCGTGTGACTGGGCGACCATTAGCCTCGTTCCCCCCTGCTCTCAGTATCGCCTGTCGCGGCGTCATCTCCTACCGTCTCATCGTATATCATACGCGCGCAACCGCGCGACCCCTCTAGCGGGCAACGAGACCAGGACGCCGGTTTTGCGGCATAAAGAAACCCCCGCGCCCCGGTCCGGATTAGGGCGCGGGAGCTGAGATACGGGCAGGTTATGCCTAGCGCTGTCTCAGAGGGCTTACTGTGCAGTGCTTCTGAGTAGCAAGCGTGACAACCGAAAAGTGTGTCACCTGATTATGCGCTAGCTATCTTGGGCCAATTGTGGCGCACAGATGGTATGAGTTGTTGGCGCTCTGGTTGGGTGGCCCTTCGTGTCCCGACGGGACCGGGCGCCCACAGGGGGACGCCCCGACACGGCGGCTGTGATGGGGGGAGTAGTCGGCCAGCACGGCGTCGTTCTCAGGCGGTCATAGCGAAGATGCGCGGTTGTGGCAACGCCTCACCGCGCTCCTGGGCGTGCTCCACCAACATCGCTAGCACCTCCTCGCCGTTCTTGGCCGCATCCGCGTATGTGCAGCCGTGCGTCGCCGCATGCCAGTTTTGAAGGCGCCCCTCCCACTCTGGGAGCGTGACAAGAAAGGCCCCATCGTCTTCGGACCACCGGATCAGCATGGAGTATGCCGGTTGCTCCACCATCTGGCTACACCCCTTGTTTCTCACGAGCACGCCGCACGGCCTCGCGCACTTCCTGTTCCTAGTACGACTTGGCGTCCGCACCATCATGCCCGGACAGCGTTATCGGTTCAGGGATGCGCGGGTGCTCCCATCGCGTGTGACTGCCCTTACCGCGCTTCTTTACTTCGTGGTACCCCGCGCACCGTAGATCGGCTTTTAGCTGACGAATCTTCCGTGGCATTATCCAATTGTACCATCTCCCCTGAGCCTGCGTCCCCAGTCATCAACTCAATGGAGCGTGCGTGGCGCGCCAAGCGCGCGGTGGGCCGGTCGTGCGTCGGCCAGGACGCCCACGTACAGAGGCCGTCAAGGTGGAGAACGCGCGCATCCTGTACGAGCATTCTCAGACGACGGCGGCGAGCGGGCAACGAAACCAGGACGCTGGTTATGCGGCATAAAGAAGCCCCCGCGTCCCGGTCTGGACCGGGGCGCGGGGGCTGGCATGTGGACAGGTTATGTCTCGTTTTAGCTCAGCCAGCTTGGTGTGATGGACGCCGGGCCTGACCTTAGGGGCCGTCAAACAGTAACTGCCGCACGTTATCGCCACGTCACACCGGAGCAGAGGCCTCAGTTTGAGACCTTTATTGATCGACAGCCTCTTACAAGGTCATGGTAAGGGACGGGGGCACGACAGTGCCTGCGCGACAAAGAAGGCGATCTGATCCTGCGCTAGCTATCTTGGGCCAGTTGTGGCGCACTGATGGTGTGGGGTGTTGGCGCTCTGGTTGGGTGGCCTCCCGCGCCCCCACCGGACCGGGCGCCCACGGGGGGATGCCCCGACACGGCGGCTGTGATGGGTGGGTTAGTCGGCCATGGGCAGGGCGTTGGGCCGGGCCAGGGCGGGGGCAGTGTGGGGCTGGGGAGCGATGGCGGGGCGGCGGGGCAGCAGGAGGGCGATGATCGCTCCGGCGGCCAGCACGGCGGCCCCGGCCAGCACGGCGGCGTGGAAGCCGGTCAGGAAGTTGGCCGGCGCGGGGGCGACATGCTGGAACACGGCGCCCAGGATGGCTACCCCGAAGACGCCGCCCAGTTCGCGCAGCGTGTTTGTGGCCCCCGAGGCCTGACCCTGCTGGGCCTCGCTGACTGCGCCCATGACGGCTTCGGAGAGCGGCGAGAAGGAGAGGCCCATGCCCAGTCCGCCCAGGATGAACGCCGGCAGCAGGTTGAGATAGGGGGTGGTGGCCAGCGAGATGGCCCCGATCCAGGCCAGCGAGATGGCTTGCAGGGCCATGCCGGCGACCACCAGCGAACGGGGGCCAATGCGCCCGGCCAGGATGCCCGCCACGGGGGCCACCAGCATGATCGTGCCTGTCCAGGGCATCGTCTCCAGGCCGGCGCGCAGCGGCGAGGCTCCCTGGGCCTGCTGCAAGAACAGGGTGAGCAGCCAGATTGAGCCGAACATGCCGAAGCTGAGCAGGAAGCCCACCGCGTTGGCCACCCATACACCGCGCACGGCGAACAGGCGCAGCTCCAGCATGGGCGCGGCGGCGACGCGTTCGCGCCAGATGAAGGCGGCCAGCAGGGCCAGGCCACTGGCCAGGGAGGCCACGATCTCGGGGCTGGTCCAGCCCAGCGCGTTGCCCCGGATCAGGCCGTAGACCAGGGCCAGCAGGCCGCCACCGATCAGGGCCGTGCCCGGCAGGTCCAGCGGCCGGCGCTCGCCGCGCGTCTCGGGCAGGCGCAGGCGGCCCAGCACAAGCAGGGCCAGGCCGATGGGCACGTTAATCCAGAACACGGCGTTCCAGGTCCAGCCGTTGACGATGGCCCCACCGACGAGGGGGCCGGCGGCCAGGCCCAGGCCGGAGACGCCCGACCACAGGCCGATGGCTGCCGCGCGGCGCTCGGCGGGGAAGGCGCGGGTCAGGATAGTCAGGGTGAGCGGGGTGATGAAAGCGCCGCCCAGGCCCTGCAGGGCGCGGGCCAGGATCAGGCCGGTGGAGGTGGTGGAGAGGGCCGCCGCCGCCGAGCCCAGGGTGAACAGGGCCACGCCGCCCAGCAGGGCGCGGCGGTGGCCGAAGCGGTCGCCCAGGGCGGCGGCGGGCAGCATCAGCACAGTGAAGGCCAGGGTATAGGCGTTGACGGTCCACTCCAGGTCGGGGATGCCCGCGTGCAGGGCGCGCTGGATGGCTGGCAGGGCGGTGGTGACCACCAGGTTGTCCAGCATGGCCATAAACAGGGCCAGCGCGACCACGGCGAAGCTCCACCAGCGTTGTGAGGTTGTCATGATGGGGTGTCTCCTGATGCTTTCTACTGGTTATCTAACCTATCTACAGAGCGCGGGATGGCGGGGAGGCGGGCGCCCACAAGGGGACGCCCCTACCAGGGGTAGCGATCAACCGGCGGTGATGGACAAGGCGCGAGGGACGCCCCTACGATGTATCTGCCGGAACTAACGGGGCAGCTTGGGCGCCCACACAGGGGCGCTGCTCTATGTTTGTGCTTGATTACTATCTATGGGGGACGCAAAAGGCGGCGCGGTGGGGCCATGCTCTGACCTCCTCTCAGCTGATGGGCCGCTATCTATGGTTGTGATTGATCACTAATCTATCAGGCTAAAAAAGGGGGGTTAAAACCTGTGCAGGGTGGGGCGGGTGGGCGGCGTGGCGCGGTCGCCCCACTCCTCCTGGGGCTTGCCCATCAGCAGGGGCAGGTCAATGGCGGCAGCCACGGTGCAGAGCATACCGTAGGCGAAGAAGTGGCGCAGGGACTCGGCGTCGGCCCCAGAGATGCGGGCCACCGTGGCGTATAGGGCGGCGTAGCGATCGTGGGCGACGGCCCGCACGTCGGGGTCGCTGGAGGCGGCGAACGCCTGCAGCAGCATGAACAGCTCATCGCGCCCTTCCAGCAGCGCCTTATAGGAGTGGCCCATCGCGGCGAGCACATCGCCGTCGGTGGCCGCCGCCGCGTCGGTGAAGATCGTGGTGATGCGCTCATAGACCCGCTCCAGCGCGGCCAGGAACAGCTCTTTCTTGGTGCCAAACAGGCGGAAGACGTAGGGCTGCGAGATGCCCACCCGCCGGGCGATGGCCTCGGTGGCCGCGCCGTGCAGCCCATACAGGGCGAACTCAACGATGGCCGCGTCCAGGATGGCCTCGCGGCGTTCCTCGGCAGTCTGGCGGGGCAGGGTGGCTGTCGTCGTCTTCATGTTATTAGTGTACACTCACTACCAAGGATTGTCAAGGGGGTAAATAGCCCAGGAGAGGTGGGTCAGGGTGGACCCGGGTGGGGGGGGACGCCCCTACCCGGGGACGCGGGGGAGTGGCAGAGCGCGACGTGGCATAGTCAGTCGGTGGTGAGTGGGAGTCGCTGGCGGCGCGGCGTATAGCTGGCCGCACAGCCGGTTTAGCCGGCGACGGCGGTAGGCGGCAAGGTGGCGGCGGAGAGGGCCAGGTACTGGTGGACGAAAGCGATGGCCATGCTGCCCTCGCCGACGCCGGAGGCGACGCGTTTGATTGAGCCGTGGCGCAGGTCGCCCGCCGCGAAGACGCCGGGCGCGCTGGTCTCCAGCAGGTAGGGGTCGCGCTCCTGAGGCCAGGCCCCCGCCGCCTGGACCTGCGCGCCGGTGAGCAGGTAGCCGCGCTCGTCGCGGGCGATGGCCGGGGGCAGCCAGCCTGTCTCGGCGTCGGCCCCGATAAACACGAACAGCCCATCGGTGTCGCGGCGACCCTCAGCCCCGCTGACCCCGTCGCGCACGGTGATCGCCTCAAGCTGCCCGGTCCCGTGGACGGCCACCACGGTGGCGTTCAGCTCAACGTGTACGTTGCGCTTTGTGGCCAGTTGATCAATCAGGTAGCGTGACATGCCCTGCTCAATGGTGGAGGCGCGGATCAGCAGCGTGACTCGGCGGGCGTAGCCGGCGAAGAACAGCGCGGCCTGGCCAGCCGAGTTGCCGCCGCCGGCCAGGTAGACGTCCTTGCCGCGCACGCCGGGGGCCTCGGTGCGCGCCGCGCCGTAGTAGATGCCCCGGCCCACCAGGGTGGCGGCCCCGGGAACGGCCAGAGAGCGCCAGGAGACGCCGGTGGCCAGGATGATCGCCCGCGCGGCGACAGCCTCCCCGCCATCCAGGACCACGGTCTCCACGGAGAGCCGCCGCAAGTTGCCCACGCGGCGGGCCATCGTGCGCATGATCGTGGCGGCCAGCCGCTCGGAGCGGCTCAGCAGGTGGTGGAACGCGGTGGCGTCCAGCCGGGCCACGCGGGCGTCGGTGATCGCGCGCAGCCGCCCTGTGGACTACCTGCGGGTGCAGGCGCTGCTGAAGGACGCGGTGGGTCTGCGCAACGCCGTTGCGCACAACCGGTTCCTCTCCAACGATGTCTACACGAAGGGCGAAGCCGACCTGCACGCCCTGCTGGTAAGGACGGCTTCGCCGTGCTGGCCGAACTGAGAGTGGACCCCACGCTCAAGCGCATCCCCGTGATCGTGCTGACCACCTCGTCGGCCCCCAGGACATCCAGCGCAGCTACGACCTGGACGCTAACTGCTACGTCGTCAAGCCCCGCGATCTGCTGGGGCTGATCACGGTGATCAAGCAGACCACCAACTTCTGGCTCAACGCGGCCACCCTGCCGCTACCCTGATCGCGGGCCAGCTATGGATGGAGGTAGGTGTCCCCGGCGCCGGGCGTAGACCACAACGCCCCCACGATGAGGCGGCCCAGTATATTATACTCCTTGGATGAGAGTTGATAGGCGACTAGCGCTGTCTCAGGCTGGTGACCAGGCCCCCTGCTATCGCTCCAGCCAACGAAAAGGACCCCCCAATGACAGAAACTGGACCGATTGACCTCCTCCTGGTGGAAGACGATCCCCTAGATGCCCGGCTGGTGCGCGAGATGCTCAAAGACGGCGCGCCGCCGGGCTTCACGGTGACCCATCTGCAGCGGCTGGACGATGCGCTGGCCTACATCGTGGACCACGGCAGCGATGTTATCTTGCTGGATCTCACGCTGCCCGATGGGCAGGGTCTGCACAGCCTGACCCGCCTGCACATGGCGGCTCCGCACGTGCCCATCGTGGTGATGAGCGCCGACGCCGACGAGACACTGGCCATCACCAGCGTGCGCGAAGGGGCCCAGAACTACCTGGTTAAGGGGCGGGTTAACAGTGATCACCTGGTGCGCGCGCTGCGCTTTGCCATCGAGCGGCAGCGCACCGAAGACCGGCTGCGCCAACTGGCCTACCACGACGCGCTGACTGGCCTGCCCAACCGGGCGCTATTCCAGGACCGCGTGGGCCAGGCGCTGGCCCAGGCCCGCCGCCACAACACATCCGTGGCCCTGCTGTTCCTGGACCTGGACGGCTTCAAGGCGATCAACGACACGCTGGGTCACGAGGCGGGCGATGAGCTGCTACGCGAGGTGGGCCGGCGGCTGCAGGCGTGTACGCGGGAAGAAGACACGGTGGCCCGCCTGGCCGGCGACGAGTTCACCGTGGTGCTACCGGCGATCAGCACACGCGACGACGCCGCCGCCGTAGCTCAAAAGATTATAGACATGCTAAGTACAGGGGTCGTGCTGGGTGGCCACGCCGTGTCTATCATCGCCAGCATCGGCATCAGCGTCTACCCCGACGACGGCGACAACAGCGTGACCCTGCTCAGCTGGGCCGACGCGGCCATGTATACGACAAAGCACCACGGCAAGAGCGCCTACGCCTTTGCGCAGGCTGGCCAGGGCGTCGGGCGCCACTGAGCGCGCCTTGATCACCCGGTCAGCCAGTGCAACACGCCGGACCCTCGTGATCGGCGCATGAAGACAGCGTCCGCCTGGGCCTTGATCACCTGGTCAGCCAGTACGGACCACGGGGCAAGGCGCTCTTGGAGGACGCAGGCTAGCGTTGGGGCGTGCGCCATGATGTCGCCTGATCGCTCCCTCACGCAGCCGGCCACCCTGATCGTGGTCGTGGCGCCTCCGCCCGCGTACATGCTTCAACGAGGCCGTCTCTCTGGCCGCGCAACGCCGCCTGTTCGGGGGAGTGCTGGGGCGCGGTGCGCGCGCTGCTCAGGCGGCCTAACCACCCCGGCCGCTGGTCTCACCCCCAGCCCAACGCCACCTGCCGCGCCTGTGCGGTCTGAAACCTGACGCTTCCACCGCGTCGCAGCACACACGCGGCGAACGCATGTCGAACATCAGACGGCATCTGCCGGGTGAGGAGATGCACCCGCGCGGCATCGACGGCCGCGTGTGGGCCTAGGAGCACCAACTCGTTGCACACGACAAAAGACAGCCGGATGAGGCAAGCGGCCAGCATAGGGTAGTCGCGGAAGGTGTGCCGGCCTACTGACGCGGCATCGGGGTCGTCTTTCTGCCATGGTGGCCATGATGATCATTGGCGGTGGCCATGGCCGTTCCATCATGGCCGTGATCATCAGCAGTGGCCGTGGGCGGCGGTGCGATCACTGCGCGTCGGTCACCGTGGTGCGGCCCACCGAGGCGGGAGTCTTGCGCCAATGAGGCGAGGTCCTGCTCCACCTGTGCCGCGTCGCGGCGGGCCCCCAGACGGCGAAAGAGGGCCAGAGCAGCGGACAATTGTTCGCCCGCCGGGCCTCGCTGGCCCCGCCCGCGGCGCATTGCAGCGGACAGACGCAGGAGCCGCGCCTCCGCGTACGGGTGGGGCATGCTCCGGGCCAGCGCCACGCCTTCGGCGAGACCGCGTTCCGTACCGTCCCACCGCTCCCGGCGCAGGGCGACCAGCGCCTCGACCCGCAGCGCCTCGACCAGCACCAGGCGCATCTGCTCAGACCGAGCGCGCCGCAGCGCGTGTTGCACCGTTGCCGCCGCCTCGTCCACCTGCCCCAGTTCTAGCCGAGCCCAGCCGAGCACCGGCAGGAGCGCCGTCACATCGCATTCCTCCAGGCCGGGCCGGTCGAGCAGCGGGATCAGGCGGGCCAGCGCAGCCTCCGGGCGTCCCTGCAGGATCTCCACCTCGGCCAGCACACCCGCTGCCCAGCGCAGCCCCTGCAGATCGCCGGCCCCCCGGGCCAGGGTGACGGCCTCTCCTCCGGCCATGGCGGCGGTGGCCCAATCGCCCTCGGCCAGGCTGAGGCGGGCAAGAAAGAGCTGGGCGTAAATCGCGGTCTGCCATCCTTCGATCTGGCTACGCAGCGCCAGGGCCTGCTCCAGCGCGGCGCGGGCCGCGCGCCACTCCCCACGCAGCAGCGCGATCCACCCCTGATAGCTCAGCGCCAGCGAAAGTTGGGCCATTCCTCCCAGTGCCGTGGCGCTGGCCAGGGTGCGCGCGACATGCTCCTGGCCCGCCTCCAGCGCGCCCCGCAGGATATGGATCTCGGCCAGATAGCGATGCGCCTGGGTCAGGCACAGCCAATCACCCAGCGCCTCGGTGCGGGGCAGCGCCTCCTGGCCGGCCTGCCAGGCCTGGCCGAGCCGTCCCAGGAGAATCAGCAGGTACACCCGGAGCCATGCGGCCAGGAGGCCGGTCCGCTGGTCTCCCGCGCTCTGGGACAGGGCGATGGCCCGCTCAGCGGCCGCCAGCGCCTCGTCGTACTGCCCCGTCACGTAGAGCGCCATGCCCAACGCGCCGTACAGCCCCCCCAGAGGCGGAGCGGCGTCCCGCTGTTCCAGGCGCCGCGCCAGTGCCCTCAGGGGCGCGATGCCTTCCCCGGGCGTGCCCCGCCAGCAATAGGCCCAGCCGATGCACGCCGTCACACGGACCAGACCCTCCCACTCGGCGGCGGCGCGGTAGGTGGCCGCGGCCCCTTCCAGCAGGGTGAGCGCCGCATCGTACTTGCCAATTCGGTACAGGATCAGGCCCAGCTTCTCACGCAGCCGCGCCACGTCATCGGCGCGCCGCAGGCGCTCCAGGTGCTCCAGCGCCTCGCGGTAGTGGTCCTCGGCGACCCTATTGGCATACTGCGCCGCCGCATGATCGCCCGCCACTTCCACGTAGCGCACGGCCCTATCCGGGGCGCCGGCGTGGCTGTAGTGATACGCCAGCAGCTCCGGCGATGCGCCCGCGGGGTCACCGTCCAGGGCCTCGGCCACGCGCAGGTGCAGGAGCGCGCGCCGCGCCGCGCCCAGGTCGGCCTCCAGCACCTCACGGATCACGTCGTGGGCGAAGGTATAGGCATCGTTACCCTCCTCCAGCAACAGCCGCGCCCCACAGGCCGCCTCCAGCCCCGCCAGTACCGCCTCCTCCGGCTGCCCCACCACCGCCGCCAGCAGGTCACGCGCCGCGCGCCGCCCCACCACCGCCGCCGCGCCCAGGACCAGCCGCGCGGTCTCCGGCAACACGGCCACCCGCTGGCGCACCCCCTGCGCCACGTCCCACGGTACCTCGTCCACGCTGCCCTGCCGCAGCGCCTGGGCATAGCTGACCAGGAAGAACGGTGTGCCCCCGGCCCGCCGCAGCACCCCATCCACCCGGCCACCCCCTCTGGGTGTATCCACCAACAGGTCCTCGAGCAGCGCCGCCGCGGCCGCCGCGGCCAGCGGCCCCACCTGCCGCCGGCTGACCAGCCGCGCCTGCGCCAGGTCGGCCAGCAGCAGGCCCAGGGGGGCGGCCAGCGGAGCCTCCGTATCCCGATAGGCGCCCATGATACGCGCCGCCGAGGGTTGGCGGGCCAGCGTATTGATCAAATCCAGGGCGTCCGGGGCCGCCCACTGCAGGTCATCAAGGATCAGCAGCGTGCCGGCCGGCCCGGCCACATTGGCCAGGTAGCGCGCTACCGCCGCGTGCATCAGCCGCCGCTCCTGCTCGGGGGCCAGAGTAGCGGTGGGGAGCGGCTCCAGCACCCCGGCCAGCTCGGGCAGCAACCGCACCAGCCAGGCGCAGCCCGCCAGGGCCGCGCCCAGCCCCCGCGGCGGTTGCAGGGCGATGTGGTGCGCCAGCGCCTCCAGCAGCGGCGCATAGGGGTCCCCCCCACCGCGCCGCTGACAGCCGCTGAAGAGCACGCACCAGCCGCGCGGCACGGCCTGCTGGGCGGCGGCCTGCAGCAGACGTGTCTTGCCGATGCCCGGTTCCCCCGCCAGGAGCAGGACACGGGCGCCGGCAGCCGGGGCATCCTCGCCGGCAAGGAAGCGTTGCAGCAGGGTCAGCTCGTCCTCCCGCCCCACCAGCGGCGCCAGGGCGTCGGGGACGACCGGCGCCCGCGGCGACACGGGAGCGGGTAGCGGCAGGGGTTGCGCCTGTGCGGCGGCAAGAAAGGCCATGCGGTCCTGCCCGGAGAGCCCGAGCGCCGCTGCCAGGAGATCAGTGGTACCCCGGCGCGGGGCCCGGTGGATCCCCCGCTCAAGATCCTGCAGACCGCGCTGGCTGATGCGCGCCCGTTCGGCCAGCCGCGCCTGGGTAAGGCCGGCGTCTTTGCGCAGCCCCTGGAGCAGGGCCCCGAAGCGGGGGGCGACCGGTGGACCCATCATGACTCTTCCTTCTATCCACGACATCATAGCACACGCGGCAGTTCAGAGCTCCAGCCAGGCCGGCGCTCTCATTCAGTTCGCGGGCCACGACCCGTTGTCCCACCTGGGGCGCCGTCATCAGATCCCTCGCCGGCGGGCCACTCCCGCACCGGGCCCACCCACCAGACAGCGGGGCCCAAAGATGTGCGCCAAAGATGTGCGTGAAAAGGTGTCTTGCGTGTGGACAGGGGACCCAGCCGACCGGATACTGAGCAGGAGGAGGTGGTGACCAGCTGCGCGCCTCCGCGCGGCGACCGCCATCAAGGCGGTCGCCCGATGGTCGTCCCACGTGAGGAGATAGCCATGCCCAGCACGCCGGGCGCGAGCCCTGCCCAGCAGGCCCGACAGGCCGCCGCGCAGGCCGCCGCGATCACCAGGCTGGTGGAGGAGGCATGCAACCGCGGCGCTCTGGCCATCATCGACGAGATCGTGGGGCCTCCACGTGGCGCGGGCGCCGCTGTGCCGCCGCCACTCCGGGAGCATCTGGCGGCGTTCCGCGCGGCGGTCCCCGATGCGCACTGGACCATCGTGCAGCAGGTCGCGGCCAGCGACACGGTGGTGACGCGGCTCGCGGTGCAGGGCACCTTCTCAGGTCCCCTGGTGGGGCTGGCCCGGCCGGGTCGGGCCGCGACGCTGACCGGGGTGGCCATCGGGCGCTTCCACGCGGGGCGGCTGGTGGAGCTGTGGCTACAGGCGGACCTGCTCGGATTCTTGCAACAGCTTGGCGTACTGCCGCCGCTACGCCTGGCCCAGGCGGTCACGCTTGCCCAGGTGCTGCGGGCCAGCGCGCTGCTGGCGGACGAACTCACGCCGGCCGGCGCGCCGGAGGCACACCCAGACCACCCCGCGTTCTGGCCCCGTTAAGCGGGCGACCTATCGCCCACCGACCCCTCACGTGAAAGGTAATGACAATGTCTCGCATCTCCTCCCACGTCGCCGTCATCGTGATCCTCATGCTGGCCACCCTGTCGGGGGCCTCCGGCGCCCCCCGCCCAGCCCACGCCGCGACCGCGCAAGTGACGAACTGTAGTGACACTGGGGCCGGCACCCTGCGGGACCTGATCGGTACAGCGGCGGCGGGGGACACTATCACCTTCGCCTGCAGCGGCACGATCACGCTGGGCAACGCCGGGACACTGCACCTGAACCAGAACCTGACGATTGATGGCAGTGGCCAGGCGGTGACCATCTCGGGCGGGTCGGCCCGGTCACTATTCTCCATAGACCAAACCTCTGGGGGGGCAGGTGTGAGTGTCACCTTGCGCGCGCTCACCATGGTCAACGGAACAGATGTCGGCGGTCTCGCCGCCATCACCGTCTTGCCTCTCAACACGTTGACCATCATCAACAGTACCGTCAGCGCCAATCACGCCCTCCAGAACGCTGGGGCCATCTTCAATGACGGCACGTTGACCATCATCAACAGCACCGTCAGTGGCAACAGCTCTACCTTCAGCGCCGGGGCCATTTTCAACACGGGCACACTGACCATCGCCAACAGCACCTTCAGCGGCAACAGCTCCTCCTTCAGTTCCACCTCCAGCTCCGGCGCGATCTATAATGGCGGCACGCTGAGCATCACAAATGGCACGTTCAGCGGCAACAGCGGCCCCTTCGCCGGCACGGGGGCCGTGCTGAACGTCGGCGTCGCCACGCTCACAAACACGATCCTTGGTGGCAATAGTGGCCTCGCGTGTGAGACCATTCTTGGCGGAACCCTGACCGACGGAGGCAGCAACCTGGCGGACGATATCGGGTGCGCCTTCACCCAGAGCAGCAGCGTGAACAACTCCACCAACCTCAACCTTGGTCCGCTGGCCGACAACGGCGGCGGCGGCCAGACCGTCGCCCTGCTGCCCGGCAGCGTGGCCATTGACATTGCCGGCTGCCTGCAATCCACGGACCAGCGCGGCTACCCCCGACCGGACGCGGGTGAATCCCGGTGCGACAGTGGAGCCTTCGAGTCTGGAAACCCGCTGCCCACCCCCACCACGACACGTACGCCGACCACCACGCCCGTGCCACCAACGCAGACGCCGACCAGTACGCCGACCAGGACCCCACTGCCGCCGACCAGCACGCTGACACCGGCGCCTGGGAGCGTGACCACGTGTGACGAGAACACGCTGCGCTCCGCGATTGCCCAGGAGCAGGCAGGCGGCACGGTGCAGTTTGGCTGCAGCGGCACGATCACCCTCTCGGTGGCCGGTGGCCCCATCACAATCGCCCAAAACCTGACCCTGGATGGCAATGGGCAGGCTGTGACGATCAGCGGCGGCAACGCGGTGGAGCTCTTCGTGGTCAACACAGGCGTCAGCTTTGTAGCGCAGAGGCTCACCCTGGTCAACGGCCGCAGCACCAACGGCGGGGCCATCTACAATAACGGCGGGACTGTCACAGTGGCCAACAGCACCGTCAGCGGCAACGCGGCGGTAGCCAACGGGCAGGGTATCTTCAATGGCGACGGCGGGGCCATCTACAATAACGGCGGGACTGTCACGGTAGCCAACAGCACCGTCAACGGCAACGCCACCGTCGGATCCTTTAGTGGGGATACGGGCTTTGGCGGAGCCATCTTTAACATAAGTGGCGCCCTTCACGTGATCAACAGCTCCGTCAGCGGCAACGCGGCCACACGGGGTGGCGGAGGCATCGAGCTATGGACGGGCACGGCCACCCTGGCTAACACCATCCTGGCCGCCAATTCAGGGAACAACTGCGGCACGGTGCCAGCAGCGTTCCAGGACGGCGGGGGAACATTGAGGATGGGGCCAGCTGTGGCTTCACCAGTGGGACCAGCCTCTCCTCCACTAACCCTCAACTGGCCCCGCTGGCCAACTACGGCGGCCCCACCCAGACCTTCGCCCTGTACACCGGCAGCCCAGCGCTCGGCCGCGGGGTGGCGGCCACCTGTAGCGCGGCCCCGGTGAGCGGGGTGGACCAACGCGGCGTCGCCCGCGGTACAAGTTCGTGCGCTAGCGGGGCGTTTGAGGGCGCCGTTGCACTACCCACCAGTACACCGACGCCAACCACCACGCCCACCACAACACCCACGCCGACCAGCACACCGACCACGACACCGACCAGCACGCCGACGCCACCGGCCAACACGGCGACACCAACGGTCACCAACACCGCCGCCAGCACCGCAACGGCCACGGCCACGAATGCCGCCACCAACACGGCGACCAGTGTGGCCGCGCCCACGAACACGCCCACCCTAACAGCGACGCCGACTCATACGGCGACAGCGACCAGCACGCCGACTACCGCGCCCACCCTAACAGCGACGCCGCGGCCAGGCGCGATCACCACATGTACCGAGAGCGCACTGCGCGCGGCCATCGCCGCCGCGGCGGCGGGCAGCATCCTGCAGTTCGGCTGCGCGGGCACGATTACCCTCACTGCCGGCGGCGGCCCAATCAGCATCACCAGGGATCTCACGCTCGACGGCAACGGCAACGCGGTGACCATCAGCGGGGGGAACGCGGTCGGGCTGTTCACAGTGGCCGGGGTGACCTTTGGGGTCCAGAGGCTCACCCTGGCCAACGGCGCCAGCAGCAGTAATGGCGGGGCCATCGCCAATAGCGGGGGCACGCTCAATGTGAGCGGCAGCACCTTTAGCAATAACCAGGCGCTGCCCGTCGCATCGGGCATTTTCGACAGCTCTGGCGGGGCCATCTACACGAGTGGGGGCGCCGTGACCGTGGCCAACAGCACCTTCAACGGCAACGCCGCCCCATCCTGCTGCGGGAGCGGGAACAGCGGGTTAGGCGGGGCCATCGCCGTCGTCCTGGGCGGCACACTCACCGTAATCAACAGCACCTTCAGCGGCAACACGGTTGCCCACGGTGGAGGGATCGCCCTGTTTACCGGATCGGTGAAGCTGACCAACACGATCCTGGCCGCCAATTCAGGGAACAACTGCAGCACGGTGTCAGCAGCGTTCCAGGACGGCGGGGGGAACATCGAGGATGGGGCCAGCTGTGGCTTCACCAGTGGGACGAGCCTCTCCTCCACTAACCCTCAACTGGCCCCGTTGGCCAACTACGGCGGCCCCACGCTGACCTTTGCGCTGAACCCGGGCAGTCCGGCGCTCGGGCGTGGCGTGGTCGCCAGTTGCGGCGCGGCGCCGGTGAGTGGGGTGGATCAGCGCGGGATGCCGCGGGGTACCAGCGCCTGCGCTAGCGGCGCCGTCGAGGGCACGGTGGCGTCCTCTACACCGACCAGCACGCCCGTGCCACCAACGCAGACGCCGACCAGCACGCCCGTGCCGGCGCCCGCCATCGTGGTGGGTCCGACGAGCGGCAGCCCCTTCCAGACCATCACCATCACCGGTACCACCTTCGGAACCGGCGAGGCGGTCAAGGTCTTCTGGGACACCACGACCACGACGCCGCTCACCACGGCCACGACCCTGGCCACTGGCTCCTTTGTCGCCCATATCACCGTGCCGCTGGCGAAGGCAGGCCCGCACACCGTCATCGCGGTCGGGCAAACCAGCGGCAAAATGGCTAGCGCGCCCTTCACGGTGAAGCCCGCCATCGTCCTGTCCCCGACCCACGGCAAGGCAGGCTCCGTCGCCACCATGATCGGTGTGGGCTTCGGCATGAGTGAGACGGTGGCGGCGCTATGGTATCCGAGCCTCAAGCTACTCAAGACCGGGCCCGCCAATACGGTGGGCACCGTTTCGATGACCTTCACCGTGCCCATGAGCCCGACGGGGACCTACGACGGGATCGGCTACGGCCTGAGCACCAAGCAGTACGCCGTCGCGCCTTTCCAGGTGACCGCCGCGTCCACCACGGCGCAGGCGGGCAGCACTGCTGAGCAGCACAGTCTACACAGCCAGGGCGAGGCGCCCATCCCGTGGGCGTGTATGCTGGCAACGTGCGCGAACGCGCTGGGGCGCGGCGCCACGAGGGCGGACGTCAACAGGCAGGTGTGGCTCAGCATACGCAGCCCTCTACTATTATCGTTAGCGCGCATAAGGGCCGGGTCAACTGGCAAGGTAAGCGCGCGGAAGGTCTGGGGTTAGGCCGCTATGAGGGAGAAGGGCTGCCGTTTGTGCCCGTAGGTATCCCACCGCTCGTTGAGCGCCAGGGTGCGCAACGCGGCCAGCGCATCACTGGTCTGCGCGCCCCACTGCATGCCCCGGCGCTTCTGCCGACGCGCCACACTGCGATCATTGGCCTCCTCGCCCAACCCACTGCCGATGGAGCGCCGCTGCCGGCGGCGAGCGCGGTCGTTGGGGATCCACTCGGCAATAGCAGCATCTCCACTGCAGCAGGATGGCTTAACCCCAGACCTTCCGCGCGCTTACCCCGCGTACACGCTTCAACGAGGCCGTCTCTCTGGCCGCGCAACGCCGCCTGTTTGGGGGAGCGCTGGGGCGCGGTGTGCGCGCTGCTCCAGGCTGCCTAACCACCCCGGCCGCTGGTCTCACCCCCAGGCCGGGGTAAAGGACCTGGATCCCGCGACGCCGATAAGCTATGACGAACTGCTGGCCCTGGGCAAGAAGCTGACCGTGCGCAAGGGCGGCAAGACGGTGGTCTACGGCCTGGATCTGGCCTGGAGCTTTGGCTGGGTGTACATGCAGATCGTGCAGAGCCTGGCTCAGACGGGCAAGACGCTGTGGAACAGCGACTACACGCAGGCGCGCTTTACCGACCCCGACGTGCTCAAAATCCTGCGCTGGTATGTTGATTGGGCGCAGGCGCGGGTGGGCCACTCACCGCTGGACCCCGACCCCGATGGCTGGGCGGCCCCAGCATTCGAGGCTGATCGGCTGGCCCTAGTGGTCTGTCAATTGTTATCTGAGACGTTGATGGCCTCAGGCAGAGGCTTCAGGCCATGTGTCAAAAAGGGCTTGACGAACCACTAGTCGTCTATGGGTACTGGTTCCAGGGCGCGCTCTCCTCGGGACCCAAAGGCCTGGAGAATCACATCGGCTTCGCGCCGTCGCCGCAGTGGGGACCCCTCCGCCTGAGTGGTGAGCTGACCGGGTCGGGCTCCTGGATCCCCGTGGTCAGCAAGAACAAGGATGCCGCCTGGAAGTTTATGGAGTACTTCTTCACCAATAAGCCAGCCTACAATCGGGCTATCAGCGGGTGGGGCGTGCCGTGCTACCGGCCCTACCTCAAGGAGATGCCTCGGGGGACGGCGCCACTCCACCTCCTCCATCAAGTGTTGCTCGATCCAGGCGAGCGCCCGGTTCATCCGCTCTTGCCAATCCATCTGTCCGCCTCATCTCCTGGTTACCACTATAGCCCGTGGTGGCTGGCACATCCCGACATTTCTTGCCGTCCTGAGACGGGTTCAGCCCTTGTCTGCCCAGGGGCAGCGGACGGGCTGGCAGCCCCACTATACGCGTCGCGGGGGCCGCTGGCGCGACCTGGACGTGTAAGCGCTGACGCGGGAATGGTGGGAGGCGGCGCGCGCCCGCTACTAAGGAGGCCGCGGGCGCCCAGAAAGGATGCCCCTACGGATCAGCGGTCGGCGTCGGCGAACACCGTGTTGACCACCAGAGCGGCGTCGCGCTGTTCGTCGCCCCACACGTTGGTCAAGAACACGACGACCAGGCCGCGCTGGGGATCTACGATCAGGCGGGTACCGGTGGCGCCGCCGTGGCTGAAGCTGGCCGGTGACTCCAGTTCGGCCTGGGGGCTGGTCACGGACCAGCCCAACCCCCAGGTCACCGGGACCAGCGGGCCGCCGTCCCAGTCGGTGGACCCACTGAACTGCAGCCGGGTCATCGCCTCCATCCCCGCCGGGCTGAGCACCCGCGCCACACCCTGGGGGCGCGGCCGCAGCCAGGCCCGGCCAAAGGCCACCAGGTCGGCCAGTGTGCTCCACAGGCCCCCCGCCGGCGAGGCCACGGCAATAAAGTCGGCCAGGCCGTCGGGCAAGAAGAACGTCTCGACCGGGACCATCCGCTCAGCCAGAGTGGGGCGCGGATCGAAGGTCGTACTGGACATACCCAGGGGCGCGAAGACGCGCTGCTCCAGGAAGCGGGGGTAGGGCGTGCCGCTCAGGCGGGTGATCAGCTCGGCAAGCACGGTAAACGCAGCGTTGCAGTAGGCGAAGCGCGTGCCCGGCGGCCAGCGCAAGAACGTGCCACAGACCCCGCCGAGGGGATCGAACCGCTGACCCGGCGGCGCAGGCTCCTGCTCGAAGGCGTCGTCCAGACCCGAGGTGTGCGTCATCAGGTGGCGCACCAGCACGCCGCCTTTGCCGTTGACGGCGAACTCGGGAATATGCCGGGCCACCGGATCGTTCAGCAGCAGGCGGCCCTCCTCGACGAGCTGCATCACGCCGGTGACCACGATCGGCTTTGTGATCGAGGCCAGCAGGTAGACGCCATCCAGCGGCGCGCCGTAGGCTTCCGCGCGCACGACACCGTGCTGATCGGCCACGGCCAGCGCCGCCGTGGACCGGCCCCCCTGCTCGACCAACCCGCGCGTCCGCTGAAACGCCCGCTCGAAGCGCCCCGCCGCCACGGGGGCCTCTCGCTGTTCAATCATCGCACTCTCCTCCACCTAATAGCTATCCGCCAAAGCAACTATCTCTGGGTAGTATAGCCTCCTGGGCGACGCTGACCGGGCGGTTGCGAGGCGGCCCCTTCGGCGGGGCAGATCAGCCCCATGCCACCACGCCCATGGCGCCCTCGGGGGGCTGGCGGCGGCGGGGCTGAGACCGGAGTGGGCGCCAATCAGGTCAGGCTGAAGTCCACACCATACAACACGGCCCCCAGCCTGGCCGCCACCGCTTGGGAGGCGGTGTTGTCCCACGAGGTGCTGTACAGGGGCAGCTTGCCCTGGGCGTACACGCTGGCGGCCCAGCCCCGCGCCATGGCCACGGCATAGCCGCGCCTACGGTAGTCCTCCACGGTGTGGATACCCGCCTCGGCCACCTGGGGGGTCGTCCGCGCGCAGGAGCAAGCCGCCACGGCCACCCCGTCGGCAACGCACACCACAACGGGGGCGCGCTCGGCCAGCTCGCTCAGGGTGGTGGGGTAGTGGGCGCGCAGCAGCTCCGCGTTGGCCGGCGTGATAGTCACCGTGCCCGGTGGCGCGGCCAGGTCGGGCAGGTAGTAGGCGGGGCCGGCATTGGGGGCGCACAGAGGAGCGTGCCGCCCCAGCAGGTCCGTATACGCGGCGAGATGCGCGGGTGGCGTGGCCAGATCAGCGCCGATCGGTTCAGTGGCGGCTAGCTCCTCCAGCGCGGCAGCCAGGTCGGGCGGCAGATCGTGGCGGGTGCGCCACAGATTGCCGTGGCGGGTGCGGATCAGCAAGAAGCGGGGCACGGAGTCCTGGGTATCGGGCTCATTGACCCGCAGCAAACGGCCATGTGTATCATGCACGTAGAGCGCCTCCGCCTGCAGCCGGGCCAACTCAAGATCACTGTATCTCATGCTTGCCCTCCGCTCCATAGTATGACACTGCCAGAGACCGGTTTGGGGCCAGCGGCGTTTCGTCATGGAAGCGCATGACGCCTGCCTGACCGCGCCAGCAATGCCTGCGGTTGCCGGCGCCCCGAGGCCCTATTGTTGGAAATCGCCCAGTTCAGCAAGCAGGCTCCTATGGACCCGGTAGCGCCACTCGGTTCGGCCGCCTTGCTCATCGGCCACCCTCACGAGATCCAGCAGAACCTTGTCCGCGATGTCAGCGTTGTCCGGTTGGTAGCGTTCCAGCCACTGCCGGAGGGAACGCTCAGCGTCAGCGCGCCTCATGTGGGGCACAACCTCAATCCAAGGAGAGCGGACCAAGAGGCGAGCAGTCAGGTCCGCCAGCCCATCAGGACCAAGACCGTAGATGGCGTCATCCAGCAGGATAGCGGCGCGATCCAGCTGTGCCGCTGACCACCTGTCCAGCAGCCACACTGTGGATCCCCGCCACCTCGGCCCCTCCCACTCAGTCGCCGGTGGATACCCTTCCAGGATTGCTCGGACGGTTGTCATACTGTGCTTCGCGTGCTCACTGGTCATCTGGTACCCCACAACTTATCGTCCACGGCTTCCTCTGCTTTGACTGTAGAAAGCTAGGGCGTGCTCGTCAACCAATAGACCCTTGCCTCGTGTCGAGGTACCTGCCAGGAACGAACAGCTCACGTTGCGACAATTAGAGAAGAAGCACGACCAGGCGAAGTTGGCGATATGATCAGGGGTGGCCAAGGCGAGCCGTTCGGCACACCGGAGCCCGGGATAGTGGCCGCGCACGAAGTCAGGCCAGCGCTGCTTGGGAATGATGTGCTCGATCTCGAACTTCCCAGTGGTGGGCATCAGACAGTACTCACACGCATCGGCCGCCCGCAGACGCACGACATCGCGCACGAGAGAGGCATGGGGGTCGTGGCGGGCCAGGCGATTGAGAGCGGCGATTTGGCTTCGGAGGGCCCGTGGGTAAGGGGCCGGCACCGCTCAGCCGGTCCGCGCTTGGCGCCGCGCCCTGGCCTCCTCCACCTCAGCGGCCATCCGCGCGGGATCGGCCCCAAGCTCCGCCCAGAAACGTGTTGCCTCCGCCGTGTGGGTGGTGATACGGTCGCGGACCACCTCTAGGGGGAGGCTCAGACGCTCCGCCGTGAGGGCAAGGTCGTGCTCAACCAAGGCACGCCCAGCCTGCGCAAGCAGCATCTCTAGGTCGCGTACTTCCTCCTCGGTGAGGGGACGGTCTCCCTGGTCGCGCAACGCGACCAGCTCACGCAAGCGGGTGTCACGCCGCGGATCAAGGAGAACATCGTCGGAGACCGCGGCAGGCCCCAGAGCGCGGACCTGCAGCAGGTCATCCACTGGCACCCGCAAGATCATGGCGACGGCTTCGAGCACTTCAATGTCGGGCCGCTGCACCCGCCCATCCTGGGTGAGCGCGACGAGGGCTGCTCTGTCTAGGGTCACGCCGTAGCGTGCGGCGACCAACACGCGCACCTCATCCAGGTCCATCCCGGCGGCTTGCAGCATGCTCCCGACCCGTGAGTAGACTGCTAACGCCATGCTTTTCCGCTCCTTGATCTCATATCGTACCATGGTCCACTCGCAGTGTACCGGCGCCAGGACACATCGTCAATCGCTTGCCTGTCGCCGAGGGAGCAGGAGGAGCGTGGGGAAAGCGAAACGACCGGCATTCATGGCAGAGTCACGGCGCGCCATGGACATCAGAGTCGTGCGGGTAGTAGGCGCGCGGCAGGTCCGCGTTGGCCAGCGTGATGGTCACCGTGCCCAGTGGCGCGGCCAGGTCGGGCAGGTAATAGACGGGGCCAGCGTAGGGGGCCGAGGAGCGTGCCCCAGGTCGCGGTGGTGTGGGGCGGGAGATCGCCGCCGAGCGCTGGCGTGGCCCGGACGTGCTACGCTATGGCCAGTGGACGCGGCGCCAGGAGACGGGGGCCCAGCGAGGGACGTTCGCGGGCAGGGAGGGTGACGATGCCGCCGGAGCAGGGGACCAAAGAGCAGCCGTGGGCGCTGACCACACCATCAGGGACAGCGGAGTACACCATGTATCGCGATGACACGCGGACACCGCCGGTCCTGGTCTGCACGGTGGGCACGACGGTGTTGCGGTATGACGCGCGGTGTCTGAGCGATCTGCACGCGATGCTCACGGAGCATGGCGACTGGATGGAGTTGGGCAGCGCTGATGAGCAGAAGCCGGCCAAAGAGGGCACGGTGGAGGCCTGGGCGCGCTCAGCCAGTAACCCCGTGGGGGGCTGGTATGGTCTCAAGAAGAGCTTGCGCGGCCGCTTTGCCCTGTATGTGCCGCCGCTGATGGAACAGCTCGGGCTTGCCGAGGTCGAACACAACGCCCGGGGTAACCGCATGCGCGCAAAATAGGGCGGGGATGGTGGCTGGATGCGCTGTGTTCGCGGCGATCACCGTGGTCCTGGCCTGGCTGGCATGGGGAGAGGGCGATGGATCAGGCCTTGCTGGCCGAGTTGCTGGAGATGGAACGGGTTGACCGGGCGACGCGCGCTGATCTCGTCGCGCGGGGTGAACTGCATCGGCCCGGCTATCACCCCGAGATGGAAGCCGTGCATCGGCGGCACAATGCCCGCATGGGGGCCATTATTGACGCGCATGGCTGGCCGGGCCACTCCCTTGTGGGAGAGGACGGCTGCCGCGCCGCCGGCTTCATCGTGCAGCACGCCATCCTCGACCCCGCGCTACAGCGCCGCTGCGTGGACCTGTTGAGCGCGGCGGTGGCCCAGGACGAGGCGGCGCCGTTCATGGTGGCGTTGCTGACCGACCGTGTGCTGATGAACGTAAGGACAGCCCCAGATCTACGGCGCCCAGTATGTGGGAGCCGAGGGCGGCGGCGTTGCCCCGTGGCCTATCACCGATGCCGCAACGGTGGACGAGCGGCGGCGCGCGGTGGGCCTGCCCTCGCTGCAAGACAACACGGCGCGGCTCACAACCCAGCACACGCGCGAAACGGAGCGAAGCGAAGGATAACGGTCAGCCACGCCTATGGCTGTCGTGGCCATGTCCGCTATACGCCACCAGAAAGCCAGCGCCGCCATGTGTCGTGCTCGTTCTGATACTGGACCAGGAGATCGGGGCGCGCGTTGATGATGATTAGCTGTTCCAGCAGGTCGAGTAGCCGGGGGCCGGGCAGCCCCAGGGCGCTGACCGTGACCAGCGCGCGGGGACCCTGCAGGACGGCATGGTGCTCCTGCTCGGGGCGCGACCACTGCTGTATTTTTGTGACGAACGGGTCGCCAGCGACCACCAGAGTGTCAATCAACAGGTGTGTGGCTATGGCTCCCGCGGAGCGCGCCGCCGCAAGGGTAGGGTAGCACGTAAAAGGCTTGCCATCTTCATCAGAGAACTGGGTCCCGGGAGGGGCGTCTATCCAACTCGCGGCCAGGGGAGGCGGGACGTCGGGGCCGCGCGACTCAATTGTGATGCTGTAGGGCACGGTTTCCGTCCGAGGAGACGCGAAGGCGCAACTCACGGCAACCACGCGGGGCGGCGTCTTGGGGCCAACGCTACTATAGCTCAGGGCCTGAAACGATAGCCCAAAGGGATGCCCAGCCAGGCCATACACGAGAGGAGCCGCTGCCTGGACGATCCGCGCCACACGGAAGCGGCCATCATCATCTATCCCCCAGGGGAACCGGCGCCGGGTCATACACGTGTCCCTCTCTCCTACATCATTCACAGCCCCATAGGTAGCTGGCAGTGCCTTACCTCCTGGCGAGGCCATCTCGGCGCCGGATCACGCTCCGAATAGCCGGCAGCTCAGAGGATCGCCTGACAGGGCGGCATATCTTGACGCGGCGCCCGCGGCGCGAGACAGACGTCGCGGACAGCCCAGGCGCGCGGCCAATAGCCGATGTCGGCCGTTGCTACCGGCCCATGGTATCTGCCGATCGTGGTCACGTCAAAGACGGCGGGTGTGGCAGAGCGCCTGATTGATCGCCCGGCGTCGCGCTTAGCCCGCGCGGGCCCGCTGGTCGCCGGGCATGGTGGGCAGTGAGGGCTGCCGGGGCGTGGTCGCCGGTTCTGGGTAGCGATCCCGCGCCCGAATGTTCAGCACGGCAAAGGCCATGGAGGCGTAGATGTATCCCTTGGGGATATGCTGGTGGAAGCTCTCGGCCACCAGGGAGAAGCCGATCAGCAGCAGGAAGCTGAGCGCCAGAATCTTGACTGTGGGGTGGCGTTCCACAAAAGCGCCGATGGCCTCGGCGGCGACCATCATCACGCCGATGGCCATGACCACGGCGGCGACCATGATGGTCAGGTTATCAACCATGCCCACGGCGGTGATCACTGAATGCAGCGAGAAGACCATACCGAGGAGCAGCACCTGCGCGATGACCCCGGCGAAGGTGGCCCCGGCCGCGAGGCCCTCAGCCGAGTGCCCCGGGCCACACCCTTACTCTACGCGGCCGGACTGAGACGACGATAATAGGCCGGAGTCCCCCACCGGGGCGCCCTGGCGGGGGACATACGGAACCGGCCCATCGGCCTGGCCGCTCCGTGCGGCACGATGGGCAGAGGCGCTGACGCTGGAGCGCTGCTCTCGTGTTTACGCATGGTCAGAGTTGGTGGGCGTGACCTTGCTCATCTGGATGCGGGCGGCCCGCCGCCCCTCCACCTCCCGCACGACTAGCTGGAGGGGGCCGTCGGGGCCGCCTTCAGTCACAACGTCATCAAGGGCGGGAACGCGGCCCAGGCGGGTCATGATCAGGCCGCCCAGGGTGGTCACGCCCAGAGGGACGCCCTCATCATCCGTGGCGTCGCCCAGGCGGGTGTCCAGCTGCTGGTCCAGGTCGTCCAGGGCCAGCAGGCCATCAATCATCCAGGAGCCGTCAGGATAGCTGACGATGTCGTCGGGTTCCACGGGCTCAAACTCATCATGGATGTCCCCCACAATCTGCTCCATGATGTCTTCCAGCGTAGTAATGCCGGCCGTGCCACCATATTCGTCCACGACAACCGCCAGATGGCTGCGCTGGGCGCGCAGATTGCTCAAGAGATCGTTGAGCATGGTCATCTCGGGGACAGCCAGCACGGGCCGCATCAGGTGGCGCAGCGAGAACCTGGGGGCGCCGGTGGTGGGGGCGGCCAGGGCGCGCAGCAGATCACGCAGATGGACGACGCCCAGGATGTGATTGACGTCACCCTCAAAGACGGGCAGTCTGCTGTGGCGGGCGGCGAGAGCACGCCGCACGGCGTCCTCCAGTCCTGCGGTCAGCGGCAGCCCCTGCACGCGGTCAATGGGCGTCATGGCCTGCCGCACGGTGTGATCGCCCACATCAAAGACGCCGCGCAGCATGCGCCGCTCCTGATCCTCCAGGGCGCCCCCCCGAGCGCTCTGTTCCACCAGTAGCTCAAGCTCCTCGGGGGAATGAACGCTGCCGCCATGGTTGTTGGTGGGTTCCAGGCCGAACAGGCGCACCACGGCGTTGCCCGCGCCATTGAGCAGGGCGATGGCGGGACGAAACAGGATCAGAAAGAGGGACATGGGCGGCACGACGAACAGGGAGGTCTGTTCTGGCCGCTGGAGGGCCAGGCTCTTGGGGGCCAGTTCACCAAAGACGATGTGCAGGGCGGTGATCAGGATAAAGGCGATTGTACCGGCGATCACATCGGCCTCGATTGAAGCGGGCAGCCAGCGCAGCGGCTCATGCAGCAAGTGGGCCAGGGCCGGTTCGCCGAGCCAGCCCAGGCCAAGCGAGGTCACGGTGATACCCAGCTGTGTCCCCGCGATAAAGCGGTCAAGGTTGCCCAGGGCACGGCCGACACGGGCCGCGCCAGCCACTCCGTCGGCGGACATCTCTTCGACGCGGGTGCGCCGGACGCTGACCAGGGCAAACTCGGTGGCCACAAAAAACCCGTTGAGGGCGACCAGGGCCAGCACGGCAAGCACGCGCGCCAGCGAGTCGAACGGTTCGACCATGAGTCCCTTCAGCGCTGGATCTTGAGCGCGACACGACGGTCAGGGCGAGAGCAGCCCACATGCCCCACAAGGTCCCATGCCACGCATGACGGCGCCAGGAGCGGGGCGCCTGTGGCCATAGCGTACCATATGGGGACGCGCGGCGTGGGGCAGGGGTAGTGTTCGGCAGGTCGGCATGGCAAGCCCCCCAGAGTGGCGGAGATGGGGTGGGGCAGCGGTAAGGCGCGGTGAACAACGAGTATGTCGCGCTCACTCAGGGGGCGGGGCGGGGAGCGTGCGCCCTCTCCTGATGCTGCCCGGCGGCTCCGGCCACAGCCTGGCCGCGTCGGCCAGCTAGCCACTCAGCTCCCACCAGGCGGAGAATCTCGGCGATGGGAATGGCCAATAACGCGCCCAGGATACCCAGGAGTTCCGCGCCAACCAGCACCGCCAGGAAGATGGCCAGCGGATGCAGGCGGACACTGCGGCCATACACCAGTGGCTGCAGCACGTTGTTCTCCACCTGCTGGTAGAGGGCGAAGTAGGCGGCCAGGAGACCGGCGGTCAGTGGGCTGACGAACCAGCCGACCAGTACGACGATCACGGCTCCCAGGGTCGCCCCGACCAGGGGGATCAGGTCGAGCAGCGCGACCACCAGGGCCAGGGCGACGGCGTAGTGAACGTGGAGGATGGCCATGGCGATGAACGCGCTCACGCCAGCGATCAGACTGATCGTCAGGTTACCGGAGATATAGCCATAGACGGCCCCTGACGCCTGCGTGAGCAGGCGGCGCAGGCGCGGCTGATACGCCGGAGCGACGAGGCTCACTCCAGCGTTGACGAAGCTGCGTCCGTCCAGCAGGAGGAAGAACGAGATGAGCACGATGCTGATCAGAGCGGTAACGCTACCGACGATGCCCCGCGTCACCTGGAGCAGAGGGCCAGCGGCGAGGCTCAGGCGGCTCGGCAGAGCACTGGCTTGGGACCGTAGCGAGGTGAGGACGCCCGCAAGGCCATATTGGCGGGCCAGGTCATCCACCGCGCCGGTGAGCCCCCCGGGCTGGCGGATCGTCTCAACGAGGGAGGAGACGAGGTCGCGGCCCTGGGCAATCAGGGGAGGCAGGACCAGCGCCCCCAAGCAGGCGGCCAACACGAGCAGCGCCAGGTAGACCATGCTAATGGCCAGCCCGCGGGGAACACGCCGCTGGTGCAACCAGTTCACCGGCGGGGTGAGCGCGACGGCCAGAAACACGGCAATCAGGAGCCACCGCACGATCTGTTGCAGGGCGTAGAGCAGGTACAGTCCGCCGAGAACCGCCAGCGCTGTCATCAGCACGACCACAACCGTGCGCGCGGTGACCTGGCTGCGCCCCGTAGCTGGCAGCGCGTTGCCTCTCGTCGGCGTCTCCGCCGGGGACGCCCCTGGTGTCTCCGGCATGCCCTCTAGCTCCTTCGCTCCTCAGGTAGACGTCTGGGCTGCTCATCCCTCTGACGCGGAGAGGCAGCGGCCGTGCGACACACCGCGTTCTCTCCCCGTAGGATAGCACACCCCGGCGACCGCCTAAACGGGGGCGCTGGTGGCGTCGCGGGTGGTCAGGACAACCGGGCCGGCCGGATTGTCCACGGCGACGAAGAAGGGGGTCAGATGCGCCTCGACCCAGGCGGTCAACAGAGGCGTCGCCGCGCGCCGGGCCTGCTCAGAGGCCCACCACAGCGTGGCCACGCCGGTATCAGGTCCGGTTAGCACGATCTCCAGGTCCAGGAAGCCGGCATGGCCCCGCAACACCGGCAGGAAGGCAGCGCGCTGCACGGCGATGAAGGCCTCCATCTGGCCGGCACGGACGGTAAAGACGTTGATTGACGCATAGGGCATGGTAGCCTCTTTCAGAGATGGGGAGAGCCATTGAGCAGGATAAAAGACGGACGACAACCACGCCGGCGATCCGTCCGCCGAGTCGCTCCTACTCACTCAGCATACACTGGGCTCAACCGTCGCGGCCAGGGTTGCCCGGGTCAGGAGGCGTCCCGCCAGGGCCACGGTTCACTGCCCTGCCTGACATGAATCACAAACAGCAGAGCCAGGCCCCATGTACAATGGTCGGAGTGATCCGGGCTTGCCTGGCCACGCTGTGTTGCGTCCGGGTCGTGGCGCACTCATCACATGAGTGGGTCGCGCCCTGTAGCCGGGCACGCGGGACGCCCGGACACCACCACACAACCGAGCGCGGGGGGACGCCCCTACGGTGAGCGGGGAAGGCTGGAGAGGGGCTCTTGATGACGGGGAATGAGGCTGGCGACGAGGCGCCACGGATTCCCCCTGCCGCGCTGCGGGGGCTGCAGACCTGGCAGGCTCAGGTTGTGTGGGCGAACGGCCTGGAGGTGGTGACCTGGCGGCTGCGCGCTGCCCACGGCGCCATACGCTATCTCAAGGTGGCGCGGCTGGGCCAGGAGGTCACCCTGGTGGCCGAGCGTGAGCGGATGATCTGGGCGGCGGCGCGGCTGCCCGTGCCGCGCGTGCTGGACTATGGCTCTGATGGCGTACACGAGTGGCTGCTCACCGCCGGGCTGGAGGGCGTGCCGGCCGTCGCCGCTGAGGTGCTGGCCGACCCGCGCCACGCGGCGCCGCAGCTGGCCCGGGGGCTGCGGCGGTTCCACGCGCTGCCGATGGAGGACTGCCCGTTCAGGGGCGGCATGGAGGCCATGATCGCCCTGGCCCGGGCGCGCGTGGCCGCCGGTCTGGTCATCCCTGAGCGCGACTTTCAGCCCGAACACGCCCATCTGACCGCCGATGCGGCCCTGACTCGGCTGACCCAGCTCCGGCCCGGCGGGGAGGATTTGGCCGTCTGCCACGGCGACTACTGCCCGCCGAATGTGCTGCTGGGGGGCGGGCAGGTGGTTGGCTACGTTGACCTAGGCCAGCTGGGCCTGGCTGATCGCTGGTGGGATCTGGCCGTGGCCACCTGGAGCATCACCTGGAACTTCGGCCCCGGGTGGGAAGACCTCTTCCTGGCCAGCTACGGCGTGCGGCGCGACCCACGCAAGATGGCCTTCTACCGCCTGCTCCACGACCTCTTGCCCTGAGTCCCCAGGCTAGCGGGGTCGCTCATGCAGGGGCTGGGTCAACCGATGCCGCCTGTGTGCGCGGACATTCCACCCAGCCCAAGGCGACTCCCCTCGCCGGCGTCACCCCGGCCGCCGGGGCGGCATGAACCACAGGGCAAGAAAGGTAGCGCGAAGGCGATCATGATCAGCGGCGGAGTCACGTGATCCGAGCGCATCGCTCATGCAGCAGTTCTGCTGCGCCATCACGCCTGGTCTACTGCTCGTCTCGCACTGCGTCGGTGTCCTCCAATGCTAGGGCGACTGCCTGCTCAAGCGATAGCGCCCAGCCTTGTCGCCATGCCCCGTCGTAGGCAGCGTCCCCCAGCTGGCGGCGGGCGATCCCCTGAGCATGAGCGTAGTCGCCTGCGCTGGACCGGCTGAGGTGTGGCCCCGCGGCTTCGATGCTGGCCATGGCCGCGCCCAGGAGCCGGCCCGTGCGCTCCGGCTGCGTCGCTGCCAGAGCGCAGGCCAGCCCCGCCACACATTCGGCCATACCGCGCACGTCGCCCAGCTCCCGGCACAGCACGAGCGCCTCGGTGAAGAGATCCCGCGCCGCCCGCGCGTCGCCCAGCCGGTGGGTGGCGTGCCCCAGGTTGTGCAGCGTGGCTGCCCGCCACCCCGCTGGCCCTGCTGGACCCAGCAGCTCCAGGCTCTCCCAAAAGTGCGCCGCTGCCTCGGCGAACCGGCCACGCGAGCGCGCCAGATCGCCCAGACTGGTCGCGACAAGGGACAGAAACGGTGTGCTGCCCAGTTCCTGCCAGACCTGCCGGCTCTCCTCGATCCGGGCGCGGGCGCTCTCCTCGTCGTTCTCCCGCACGGCGAAGAGGCCCAGGTTGTGCAACGCCAGGCCCACAAACGGGCGATCGCCCACCGCCTGGGAGAGGGCCAAGCCCTCCTCGATTAAGGCACGCGCCGCGGCCAGGTCGCCCTGCTCGGCGGTCAGCACCCCCAGGCCGTGGAGCGCCTGGCCCATGGCCAGGCGGTCCCCCAGCTCCCGAGCGATCGACAGGCTCTCCTCCGTCTGAGCGCGGGCGCGCACGACGTTGCCCAGGCTCCAGTTGCAGATCGCCGCGGCGTTGAGGGCGGCCACCCGGCCCACCGTCCGGTGGGCCACCGTGGCCACCGCCAGCGTGCTCTCCAGCCAGTCCCGTGCTTCGGTCCAGTAGCCCCCCTCCTGCCAAAACCAGAACAGGGCGCCGCCCAACTGCAGAGCGATCTCCACCTCGCCCGTGTCTCTGGCCCACGCCAGTGCGGCCCGCAGGTTGGCCAACTCGTCAGTCAGGCGCTGCAACCACAGCGCCCGCTCGCCTCCCCAGTAGTGCGCCGCCGCCCGTGCGGTGGCCAGGAAGTAGTCAGCGTGCCGGCGGCGCACCCCCTGTGCCTCCTCGTCCAGCGCCGTGAGCTGCTCGTGGGCGTACTCCCGGATCGTCTCCAACATGCCGAAGCGGGCCTCGCCCGCGGGTCGTGTGTCCCTAGTGACCAGGCTCTTGTCGACGAGCGCCGCCATCTCCGGCAGAACGCCTGACTCGCGCGGGACGGCGCAGACTGCCTCCGCCGCCTGGAGCGTCCAGCCGCCCACAAAGACCGCGAGGCGGGCAAAGAGCTGCTGCTCCGCGGGCGACAGTAGTTGGGAGCTCCAGTCAATGGCGTCATGGAGCGTCTGGTGCCGGCTGGGGACGTCGCGCGCAGCGGCGCTCAGGAACTGGAGGGGTGAGTCGGTCTCATGCCTCATCAGCCGCGGCAGCAGTGCCTGGGGCGGGAAGATCCGCACCCATGCTGCCGCCAACTCAATGGCCAGGGGCAGCCCGTCCAGTCGCCGGCAGATCTCCACCACGGCGGCTATTGTCGTTGTATCCAGGGGCAGATCACTGCCGCTTGCGCCGGCCCGCTCCAGGAACAGGGCCACCGCCGGGGAGCGGGCCGCCACCGGCAGCGCGAGCACATCGTGGGGCAGCGCCAGGGGCGCGACCGGGTAGACCTGCTCCCCGCGTACGTGCAGCGGCTCGCGGCTGGTCACCAGTGCCTGCAGGCGCACGCATCCTTCCAGGAGAGGGAGCAGGTCCTGCCCCGCGGCGCTGACCTGCTCGACGTTGTCCAGCACGAGCAGCAGATGTCTGGTGCGCAGGTAGTCCGTCAGCACGTCCAGCAAGGGGCGGTCTCTGGCTTCGGCGACCCCCAGAGAGAGCGCCACGGTAGGCAGCACCAGACCGGCGTCGCGCACGGGGGTCAGATCGACAAAGACAACGCCATCGGCGACGGTGGAGGCCAGGCGCTCGCCCACCGCGATCGCCAGACGCGTCTTGCCCACCCCGCCCGGCCCCACGAGCGTGACGAGCTGGCGATTATCCTGCTGCAGGTGACCGGCCACCCTCTCCACATCCTGTGTTCGACCGATCAATGGTGTGAGCGGGCGGGGCAGCCTCTGGCGCAGCACCTGGGCAGGTGAGGCGCTCTCGGGTCGCGCGGCCGCCAGAAGGTCTGCGCGCTCCGCGCGGTCCAGGTCCAGCGCGTCGGCCAGGAGCGTGATGGTCTCCAGGCGCGGCGTGCGCGTCGGGTCACGCTCCAGACCGCTGAGAGCCTTGCTACTCAGACCGGAGCGCTCGGCCAACGCCTCCTGGGTGAGGCCCGCCGCCAGGCGCAAGCGCTTGAGCACCACGCCAAATGCTCTCTGCTCTTCTGCCGCCATGGTGGCCGCCCCTCACACTGCATGCTGGTCTCTGGCACCCTGCTGCTGTCCTCCATGATACAGGAGACCCGATCGATGCGTCCTGCCAGACGTCGGAGCAAATGTCCCCCCAAAGGGGGGCGCTTGGGGAGGGCATGTCCTGGGCAGCACGACCGACCGGCCTCAGACTGGAGTGTAGCCTCCGGCGTGGGGGCACGTGCGAGCGAGTGACGAGGGGAGCAGATCATGGTCGTCGAGGAACGGACAACGAACGCGCAGACAGCTGGAGACACAGACGCAGTGCAGGGGGAACTCGCGTCCTTTGCGGCGGTCCTGGAGACCGTGCAACAGATCGCCAACGGGTATTGCCAGGCCAGCTGCCTGCACGTGGTCACCAACCTGGGGGTGGCCGACCTGCTAGGGGACACGCCGCGCCCGATCGCTGAGGTGGCCGCGGCCGTCGGCGCCCATCCTGGCGCTCTGGGCCGGGTCCTGCGCTTGCTCGCCGCCCATGGGGTATTCACCCTGCAGGGAGACGCCGTGGGGCACTCCCCCGCCTCCCGGCTGCTGCGCGCCGACCATCCGCGGTCCCTGCGCGACCTGGTGCGCCTGTCCGGCCAGCCCATCTTCTGGCGGGTGTACCCGGTGCTCGAGCACGCGGTGCGCACGGGGCGTCCGGCCACGGAGACGGCCCTTCCCGAGGGCTTCTTTGGGTACTATGCCCAGCACCCCGACGAGGCTGCCGTCTTCGACGCGGCGATGGCCGCCAAAGCGCAGGGCCACGTGGCTGGCATTCTCGCCGCCTACGACTTCTCCGGCTTCCGGCGCATCGCGGACATCGGCGGCGGGCGCGGCCACCTGCTGCGCGCCGTACTCGACGCGGCGCCCTCGGCCATGGGGGTGCTCTTTGACCTGCCCTATGTGATCGCCCAGGCCTCCCCGCTGGCAGCGGACCACCTGATCCTGCAGGCAGGCGATTTCTTCCAGGATGCCCTGCCCACCTGCGACGCCTATCTGCTCATGGAGATCCTCCACGATTGGGGCGACGGCGAGGCGCTCACCATTCTACAGGCCATCCGGCGGGCCGCTCCCGCCGGCGCGACGCTCCTGGTGCTGGAACAGATGATCCCCGCTGACCCCGGTCCCTCCTGGACCAAGATGGTGGACATCCACATGCTGGCGCTGCTGGGAGGCCGGCAGCGCACCTCCCCGGAGTATGCCGCGCTGCTCGCCGCCGCCAGCTTTACCCTGCAGCGTGAGATCGCGACTCCCGCGGGCATCACAATCCTGGAGGCACGAGCCCTCTAAAGCACGACCACGCTGGCAACTACCTGCCCTCCTGTATCGATTATGCGGGTATCACCCTGGCTTGCGTGTAGGGAGTCGAAGCAGGGGGGCAGACACGCAGGCCACGCACCGGGGGCCGTCGGGCAACTGCGCGTCCTGAGGACACGCCCCGCGGGGACATAGACTGGGGCACAGGGCAGGCGCTGCCTGTGTGACGTCATCAAGAAGAGCGGAGAGAGACTCATGACCACACAGGCAGCGCCGATCAGCAGTTACGGCCGTGCGACCACGCCGCGCCAGGTTTGCGTCGATCCTCGTACGCACAGCCACACGATGCCGCGGAACGCTGTGCTCCCACCCCATGCGGGGATGATCCTCACGCGGGGCCTGCTGGAATGGTGTTGCCTATTCCCCAGGAGTTATCCTTTGAGCCAGTCGCCCGGCTGCTGGGCTGGCAGACACACGAGGAGAAGGTCCTCTCGTCCACGACGATCCGAAGCCTAGTGCGCACGCAGGTGTGCTGGCCGCTTCGGTCATCCGCGCCGCCGTCGAGCCATGTATGACCTTGATCTTGATCATCAGCAGAGTCTCGTGAGTAGAGTAGGCCGCCGGCGAGGTGGCAGTTGCCCGCTCCTTTTCCGTCGGCCCCTCCCCACACCGGACGTCCACCTTTCAGCGTATCCGGCGTTCCAGTGTCTGACGACCGCTTGCGCGGAT
>JAABUM010001524.1_pt1 | contig 34583 bp, 28 predicted proteins | sample 5559161 | NCBI WGS metagenome assembly JAABUM01 (sample SAMN10711868, study PRJNA513369) | rock metagenome | isolation source: Antarctica rocks | place: Antarctica: Victoria Land, Siegfried Peak nord
TCTTCCGCATTCTGGCCGAACGTTATCGTAACCGGAGGAAGCGATTCTCCTTACGTTTCAACTTGATTGCCGGGCTGTATAACTATGAACTCGACCTCGGCTAATCACTTTTGCAAGAGGTCTAATAAGCATGTTACGTTCGCAGTAGTTTTACGTCACTCGATGAAACCTCTTTTAGTATTAATTCTTGCCGCTTACACAATCGCGGCGATTCACTCGATTCTGGCGTTCGTCAATAAACGCAACGCCGAACGCGTGTCGCTTTATGCGCTCGCGGCGGGCTTTGCGATGCACACGGCGGCGCTCATACTCGATTGGGCGCAGGACGGACATTACCCGCTTTATTCTTTGCGCGAAACTCTTTCGTTTCTCGCGTGGACGCTCGCCGCGACTTATGGAGTGATGCTTTATCGCTATCGCACGCTTGTCGCGCTCGGCACTTTCACTTTACCGCTCGTTGCCGTTTTGACATTTGCCGCGACTGCCGGGCGTGATGCGAATTTGAATTCTTCGGGAGCGATTGTCGGCGACAATGCAAGCTGGCTTTTTCCCGTTCATACGACGCTGCTTTTATTCGCCTATGCGTCGTTCTTCGTCGTCTTCGCGGCGAGCATTATGTATTTATGGCAGGAACGCGAACTGAAACTTAAAACCTTCAGCAGCATCTTTCATCGCTTGCCTTCGCTATCAGCCGTTAATGATATTGCGACGAGCGCCGCAGGCATCGGCTGGACGCTCTTAACGCTCGGAATCTTAACGGGAATGCTCTGGTCTTCGTCGCGCGACGGGCATTTATGGCATAACGATCCGAAGGAAATTTTCGCACTGCTCACGTGGCTGCTTTACCTTGCGCTGATTCATTACCGCTTGTCCGCGAGTTGGCGCGGGCGCAAAGCCGCATGGCTCGGCGTCGCCGGATTCGCCCTTGTGCTCTGCACCTTCTTCGGCGCGCGGCTTCTCGGCGGCTATCATGTGTTTAATTAAAAGCAGAAGTCAGGAGACAGAAGTCAGAAGTCAGAATAAAAACAATCGCCTACGCGGATTGCCTGTGTACAATCAATAGAAATCAAAACCGCGTACTTCTTCATATCTGACTCCTGACTTCTGTCTTCTGAATACTAAAACCAGCAATGCCCATTTTACTTGTCGGACTCAATCATAAAACCGCGCCAATTGAAGTGCGCGAGCGTCTGGCTTTTTCCGATGAAGCCTGCGGCGAGAGTTTGCGCGCACTGGTTGACGGCGAAGTCGTGCGTGAAGGATTGATTGTTTCGACTTGTAACCGCGTCGAAGTGCTCACCGCTACAAACGATGCGCGCGAACCCGCAGGCATCAACCGCATTGCTGATTTCTTGAGTCAATCAAGACAAATACCGCACAGCGATTTTCACCTGCATCTTTACAACTACACGGATGAACAAGCCGTGCGCCATCTGTTTCGCGTCGCGTCGTCGCTCGATTCGATGGTTGTGGGCGAACCGCAAGTGCTCGGTCAGGTGCGCCGTGCTTACTCGCAGGCCATCGAAGCGGGCACTGCCGGACGCATCCTGAGCCGCCTTGTGCATCAGGCTTTTCGCGTCGCCAAACGCGTGCGCAACGAAACGGGAATCGCCGCCAGCGCCGTCTCCATCAGCTACATGGCCGTCGAACTCGGGCGCAAGATTTTCGGCTCGCTCAAGAACAGCACGGTGCTACTTATCGGCGCAGGCGAAATGGCCGAACTATCCGCGCGCCATCTACTGAACGCGGGAGCGACGCGCGTGCTGATCGCCAACCGGACACTTGCCTCCGCGCAGAAACTCGCGGCAGATTTCGGCGGTCAGGCCATTGACTATGACCACCTCGCGCATCATCTGGCCGAAGCGGACATTGTGATTTGCTCGACGGCTGCCGCCAATAACGAATACGTCGTGACAAAAAAGATGGCGCGCGCAGCTTCGGAAACGCGCCGCAACCGGCCTTCTTTTTTCATAGACATTTCCGTTCCGCGCAACGTCGATCCGGCGATCAGCGAAATCGGCAATCTCTTCGTCTTCGATGTGGACGATCTGGAATCCGTCGTTGCCTCGAATGTACGCGAGCGCGAGCGCGAAGCCGAACGCGCCGAATTGATTGTCGAATCCGAAGTCACACAGTTTCAGCAGACTTTGCGCGCGCTGGATTTCGGCCCCGAAGTCGGCGCTTTGCGTCGTAAAATGCAGTCAATTGCGCGCGACGAAATCACACGCCAGCGCACGCGCTTGGGCGAGCTTTCCCTTGAACAGGAACAGGCCATCGAAGCGCTGCTGCTGTCTACCGTCAACAAAATTTCACATCCTTTGATGCAATTAATGCGGCGCTCGTATGACGCGGGTGAAGCGGCGGACGTGCAGGCATGGCGCGATATTTTCGGTCTCGACGAATAACTTTTCTTCCCGGATGAATAAACGCACACTCGTTATCGGCTCGCGCGGCTCGCGGCTCGCGCTCTGGCAAGCGGAATGGGTCAAAGCACAACTCGCCGCGCAGCACGCGCACGTCGAAATTCGCATTGACGTTATCAAGACTACCGGCGATGTGTTGAAGAACGCGCCGCTATCAATCATCGGCGGGCGCGGCGTCTTTACCAAAGAACTCGAAGAAGCACTGCGCGACAAACGCATTGATCTCGCCGTTCACTCACTCAAAGATTTACCGACACGTCTGCCCGACGGACTTTGCATCGCCGTCATCACCGAACGCGAAGACCCACGCGATGCGCTGATACTGCGCGCGGATTTGCGCTCTGAAGATTTTACGCTCCAAACACTACCCACAGGCGCAATCGTCGGGACATCCAGCTTGCGGCGGCTCGCGCAGTTGAACCATTTGCGTCCCGATCTTCTCATCAAAGAATTGCGCGGCAACGTCGATACACGTCTTCGCAAATTAGACGCGCGTGATTATGACGCGATTATTCTCGCGGCAGCGGGCTTGCGGCGTTTAGGGTTCACGGAACGCATCAGCGCCGCGCTTGAAACAAGTGAGATGCTGCCCGCCGTCAGTCAGGGCGCGCTCGGCATTGAAACGCGCGCCGACGATGCGTTGACAATCGAACTGCTCGCGACGCTCGACCATGCGCAGACACGGCGCGCCTGCATTGCCGAGCGCGCCTTGCTTCGTGAACTCGGCGGCGGCTGTCAGGTACCCATCGCCGCGCACGCCGTCGCGGATGAAAATCATTTACAAATCGAAGGACTTGTCGCCGCCTTGAGCGGCAGCCCGTTGCTGCGCGAATCGCTTGCAGATGTGGCAACAAGCGACGCGCAAGCAGAGAGCGCGGGCGCACAGTTGGCGAAACGCTTGCTGAAGCGCGGCGCGGCTTCCCTGCTCGACGGGCTGACCATGCAAAGCGTCAATCAAGTATCACTGTAAATCTCACGCATGAGCGATCACGCCGAAACAAAAGAATCTCTCACCCCGGCAACCAATTTTGCGAAGCCCATGGAGAATCGCACCATTGTCGTCACACGCGCGCGCGCGCAGGCGACTGAGTTTATCGAAGCGCTCGAACGCGACGGCGCGCGCGTTATCCTTTGCCCGACCATTGAAATTATTGAGCCGGAAAGCTACGCGCAGCTTGATGAAGCGATTGAGAATTTGTACGGCTACGATTGGCTCATTTTTACCAGCGTCAACGGCGCGGACTATTTTTTGCGCCGCCTGAAAGCGCTCGGCCATGACGAAAGTGCGCTTGATGAATTGCGCGTGTGCGCGATTGGCGAAGCGACGTTCGGGTATTTGCGTGAAGCGCATGTGCATGTCGATGTAGTGCCGCAGGAATCGAAGGCCGAAGGCTGTTTTGCATCACTCGAACTCTATATCGGCGGGCGCGAGAATTTGGCGGGACTTCGCTTTTTGATGCCGCGCGCCGCCGTCGCCCGCGATTATTTGCCGCGTGCGCTCGAAGCCGCAGGCGCACGCGTTGATGTGGCAACGGCTTATCGCACCGTGTGCCCGGAAACTTCCGTGCGCGGGCGCGTCGAAGCATTGCTGGCGGGCGGCGCGATTGATTGCATCGCATTTACGAGCGCTTCGACCGTCAAAAACTTTGCGCAACTATTCGACACCACAGACTTGCGCGAACTGCTCGACGGCGTAGACGTCGCCTGCATCGGCGAGATTACTGCCGCCGCCGCCCGCGAACTCAATTTACGCACGAATATTCAGCCGCGCGACACAACTACGGAGGCTCTCGCGCGCGCCATAAGCCTTTACTACGCCGCGCAACGCGATTAGCCGTTCCGAGGCGTGTGCTAAACTTTTCTTTATGGCAAAGAAACGCGTGTTGATTGTTGACGATGAAGCGGCGATCACCGCCAGCTTGAGTGACATCTTCAGCGCGTGGGGCTACGAAACAGCAACAGCAGCAGATGGATTTGCGGCGCTCGCGCTCGTCGAAACTTTTAATCCTTCGGTCATCGTCTCGGATGTTTCGATGCCCGGCATGGACGGTTTCGGATTGCTGCGGGAGATACGCGCGCGTCAATTGCAAACAAGCGTTATCCTTCTCACCGGACGCGGGTCAATCGAAATGGCTGTGCGCGCCGTCAAAGAAGAAGGCGCATTCCACTACTTTGAAAAGCCTTTTGAAACGACCAAACTACGCGCCGCCGTTGATCGCGCGATAGAGATAGATGACGCGCGTCGTGAAGCCGTAAAGCTTCAACAGCAACTGCGCGAACACAACGGATTCGGCGAACTCGTCGGGCGCAGCGATGCGATGTTGCGCATTTATGCGTTGATCGAACAGATCGCCACGTCCTCTGCTTCTGTGCTTATCACAGGCGAGAGTGGCACAGGTAAAGAACTCGTTGCGCGCACGATTCACCTTTTGAGCCAGCGCCGCAACGCTCCGTTTGTCGCCATCAACTGCGCGGCGATTCCCGAAACCTTGATGGAGTCGGAATTGTTCGGGCACGAAAAAGGCGCATTCACGGGAGCGGCGGCGCGTCGTCAGGGATGCTTTGAACTGGCAAACAACGGCACGCTGCTGCTCGACGAAATCTCGGAGATGCCTACGCTTTTGCAAACGAAATTATTGCGCGTGCTGGAAGAAAGGCGCGTGCGTCGAGTGGGCGGCGCGCAGGAAATTAATGTGGATGTGCGCCTGCTCGCGGCGACAAACAAGAATCCGCATGATGCAATTCAACAGGGCGCATTTCGTGAAGATTTGCTTTATCGCCTGAACGTCATCACGCTCGAACTGCCGCCATTGCGCGAGCGCCTCGATGATCTGCCGCTCTTAGCGCAGCACCTCGTCGCGCAGATGTCGGAAAAGCATGATCGTCCGGCGCGCTCGATCAGTCCCGCAGGGATTGAAGTTTTGAGTTCTCATCATTGGCCGGGCAACGTGCGCGAACTGCGTAACGTCATCGAGCGCGCGGTGATTATTTGTTCGGGCGAGCAAATCGAGCGTCATCACTTTGCGCCTTACCCTGTCGATCAACGCACGCGCGTGCGCTGGAGCGAAGACACGCTGACGTTTCCCGTCGGCACGCCCATCGAAGAAGTGGAGCGGCAAATGATTCTGCGCACGCTGCAAAAAACCGGCAACAACAAAACGCGCGCCGCAGGGCTTCTGCGTATTAGTTTGAAGACGCTGCACAACAAGCTCAAGCTTTACCGTGAACGCGGGTTGCTTCCAGATACGCTGACAAAGGAATAAGGAAGCAGAATGAAATTGATGCTTGATAAAGCACGTCGGTTTGACGCGCGATTTCGACGCAGAGTGTTGTGATTCATCTTGCGAACAGGTTACTCTTCCCGGCGCATGTCTTCCCTGCTACTCTTCTTCGTTGACGGACTCGGCATCGGCGCACGCGTGCCATCTAATCCATTCCATAAGCTGGGCGAAGCATCACCGCTCGCCGTTTTTCAAGACGAAGAACCGCAGTTGCCCTTCGATGGAAAACTTGTGCGGACGGACGCTTGCCTCGGCGTCGCCGGAAGGCCACAGAGCGCTTCCGGTCAAACAACGATTTTGACGGGCGTCAATGTGCCCGCGACGCTAGGGCTACACAAGCAAGGGTTTCCCAACGAAGCGATGCGCGGCATTCTTCGCGAGCATTCCGTTTTTCTGCAACTCTTGCGCGCCGGAATTACGCCGAACGTCTTTGCCAACGCTTACACAAATCGCTTTTTCGAGCATCGCCCGCGCTGGGCTTCCGCGACGACAACCGCCGTCGAAGCTGCCGGAATGAATTTTCGCACGATTGAAGATATGCGAAAAGGGCGCGCTCTTTATCACGACTTTACAAACAGACTTTTGCGAGAAGCGGGCGAAGATCAAACGGAGTTGCGCACGCCGGAAGAAGCGGGCGCGATTCTCGCGGGCATTGCCTCACAGCATCGTTTTACGCTTTACGAATATTTCATTACAGACAAAATCGGACATGCGCAAGACATGATGGCGGCGCGTAAAGTGATTGTCGAGTTAGCCGCCTTCACACGCTCGCTGCTCGCGCATTCAGATTTTTCGCAGACGACCGTGCTGCTCACCAGCGACCACGGGAATCTCGAAGACTTATCAACGCGCAATCATACGCTTAATGCAGTGCCGACGATTATTTGGGGGGCGCATCGTCATTCCTTAGCAGAGCGCATACATAATCTTGCAGATTTAACGCCCGCCATTGTGGACACTCTCACACGGAAAGAAGCGGCTGTTTAATGAAGGACTCCAACTTAATAGAGCAGAAAGAAATCAAGCAAGATGTGCCCGCCAGTGCAGATGCTTATTCCAACGCAAATGATTCTGTCAGCGCAACTATTTCAAGCTTGCCTACGAATCGTGCGCCCGATGTGCCGCGTTATTCGTATTATGCGCTCGCGGTTTTGTCGCTCGTTAATTTTCTCAACTACATAGACCGCCAAGTATTACCGGCAGTCGCGCCGCTCATGTTGAAAGACGAAAAGCTGCAATTGACGCACGCCGAACTCGGTTACATCGAAGCGGCACTGTTGCTTTCGTTCACCGTTTTAGCGCCGCTTTTCGGGCGTCTGGGCGACAAGTATGCGCGCACGCGTTTGATGGCGAGCGCCGCCGTAATCTGGAGCATCGCCACGGCTTTCACAGGCTTTGTCGATCAATTGCCGTTCCTGCCCGCATCCGTGCAGCTTCATCTTCCGCTATTGCAATTTACTTTGACGATGAGCGGAGCGGTGCTGGCGCTCTGCTTTGTGCGCGCAATTGTCGGCGTCGGCGAGTCATCCTACTCGACGATCACTCCGAGTTTGATTGCGGATTATTTTCCGCCGCAACGACGCGCAACGGCGCTCGGAGTTTTTCAGGCGGCGATTCCGATGGGCTTCGCTCTGGGCTTTGTGATCGGCGGCGTGCTCGCGCATTTTTTCGGCTGGCGTCAGGCATTTACCATCGTCGGAATTCCCGGCCTCGTCGCCGCAGTGCTCGTCTGGCGACTGCGTGAACCAAAGCGCGGCGCGACGGACGAAGTAGCGCTAAGTGTTACCGCCTTACCTCAAGCCGAACAAGAAAGGGCGGATGACGGTGACAACAAAACGCTCGATGCGGCAACGCAAAGACCTTTGCTGGCGACGGTGTGGCAGATTCTGCGCACGCGTGATTTTATTCTTTCGACTGCCGGATACACTGCCTTGACGTTTACGCTCGGCGCGTTTGCGACGTGGGCGACTGTTTTACTCGTTGAAGATAAAGGCATGACGGAAACGAACGCCGCAATCACGCTCGGCATCGTCGTGCTGCTCGGCGGAGCGACGGGAACATTCGGCGGCGGGTGGCTGTCGGATCGCATCGCGCGCAAAAAACCGAACGCTTACTTTCTCGTCTGCGCCGTCAGCACCTTATTGGGCGTGGTGCCGACACTGCTCGCGCTTGTCTCGAAGGACGCGCGCGTTTATCTGCCGTCTGTTTTTTTCTCGGTCATGATGCTCTTTGTCAGCAACGCGCCGTTTCATGCGATTCTCGTCAGCAGCGTGCCGACGCTTGTGCGGGCAACTGCGGTGGCGCTCAACATCGTCATCATACACACTTTCGGCGACACGATTTCGCGCGCGGCAGTCGGCGTTTTATCGGATTCACTCAAGGCGGGAAATTTAAGCTGGCTGGCAATGATCGCCCGAACATTCGGCATTGAAGCAGCACGGCAACCGCTCGCCGCCGCATTGCTCGTCGCACCGGCGGCGCTTCTCATCTCTACTTTTTTCTTTTTCTGGGGAGCGAAAAGAAGCCGCACTAAGAACGCCTGACAAAACTCTACTACGCAGCAAAAATTCTTTGTCGCTTAAAAACGGCTGCCCGCGTTGCGGCGTTTGTCGCTTTGTTGTTCTGTGTTGGATGCTGCCTGTTCAAGACATTCGTGTGAGCAAAAGACGGCAGTGGAGGAACGCAGTGAGAGTGTACGCGACGATGGAATCCAGATGCCGCAGGTGCTGCAACGCGACAGCTTACCGGCGGCGGCTCGCGCGCGAGGCGAGGACGGCGCGGCGGCGTTGATGTCGATATTGTTGCGCCCGTTGTCGCGCGCGAAATTCAGTATGCGTCTGGCAAGCTGAAGGTACGGGCGCAGGCGCATGAATAGGAAAGCGCAGACAAAGGCGACGATGATTAAGAGGATGAATAATTTCAATGTTACTCCACGCGTGTGCGGCGGCTTTGCTGCAATTGCGCGCGCAAGTCCAGCACCGCAGGATTGCTCGCATCCATGTTTTGCAATTCGTCAATGCGGCTCGCGGCTTCCTCACGCTGGCCTGTTTTAATCAGCGCGGCGGCGAGATTTTGCAATGCCGGTTCATGATGCGGATCAATGGCGAGCGAGCGACGGTATTCGATTATTGCGCGCTGCGGATCGGAAGGCCGCCCGAAAAAGTAAGTAAGTCCCAAATCGGCGCGCGTGTTGGCGTCGTTTGATTGAAGCGCGAGAGCTTTTTCGTAATAAGCGCGCGCGTCATTGAAGCCAGACGGTTCGGAGTTTTTCTGCGCGATGTCGAACAGCACATTGCCGAGCGCAACAATCGTTTCGCGGTCTTTCGGGTTGGCGTCGCAGGCACGCTTGAGAAGCCGCGCGACATCAGGCAAGTAAGCGGCAGAGGCCGTATCGTGCGTCCGGTTCTGGTAAGCGTAAAGCGCGAGTCCCAGATTTTTTTGCAGGTAAAGATCACGGGCGCGCGCATCCGCAGTCTTGATGGCGTCCTGTATTTCATCTTCGGACAGCGCGCGCCCGTTCGCATCATCCGCAGGTAAACGCGAAGATTCTGCGAAGGCATCGCCTGTTTTTTGTGTGGATGAGCGAGCGTGTTCAAGCTCTGCGCGCAGGTGGTCTTGGTGGCGGCGATTGACCGCATTGGCGAAGGCGAAGCCGATGATGAAGCCCGCCAGAATGCCTGCGGCGGCGTACAGTATTTTGCTTTTACTCACTGCTCGAAACACATCCACGAAAGAATTGATGCGCAAGAGTGTAGCAAAGCGATTTGTAAAAGGCGACGCGCGCTGCCGTGATTGAAAGCATCGCGCGTTTTCTGTAATTCAAGTTTACTACGAATAATGTAACAGCCAACGTATCGGCTGTTGGACGTTAATCGTCGCCGGAAGGCTTAGCCTTTGACGCATAATGTATATCGTGCGTGCGACGGCGCGGCGCAGGGTCTGTGGCGCGCCGTCGCGGTGTGGTTTCGCGTGTGCGGCGGTCAATGCTTCCCGCCGGAAGACCGCGCCCATGCACGGCTTCTTCCAGAATGCGCGTGATTTCCTGCGAGAGCGTGCGATGCTCTGCGACGGCGCGGCGGCGTAACGATTCCTTCAAATCGTTCGGCACGTAAGCTCCTATGAAAACACCTTTACGGTTTGCCATGTTTCGATTTCAGGCCCTTTCAGAACCAAAGTTCGATGTAATTTCAAAAATTCCGAAAAACTTCGCTTCAAATAAATTTGCGCGCTTTGCAATGCGGGCAAGTCTGTAAGCCGAATTTTGTTCCCGCGCCTTGCGGCTCGGGCGACGATCATTCATCTAGCCCATTTGTCGCCAAATGGATCGAGCGACCTACCCGGAGGTCGTCGCGCGATTTTCGCAAACCGCGCGTCGGGCGGGCAGCCCTGTTTGACGCCTCCCTATTTGGTCTTGCACTGCGAGGAGTTTGCCTAGCCACACGTGTCGCCACATGTGCCGGTGCGCTCTTACTTTAAGCTGCCTCGTCTTGGCAGCCGCACCATTTCACCCATCACCGACAACTCGTTGATTGCTTTTATTCAAAGCACCAGTCGTTGGCTGGTCTGTTTTCTGTTGCACTTGTCGTCACTCACGCGCCGCACGCCCGGAAAGCCTTAACGCTTTTAACGTCAACGTCTTCAAAACGTTTTTGCACGTAAGCGCCCAGCCGTTAGCTGGCTCGCTGCCCTGTAGTGTTCGGACTTTCCTCTCCCGCGCTTTATTCAAACGCAGCAGCGACCGCCCGACCTACCCACTTTGCAAAGCACTGTGAAGTTATAGCAAAAATTGTTCAACACGTACAGTACAAAACAAAGCGACAGTTATTGATTTTGAATCGGAATTAGCCGAAATAACGAAAGCCGACGCGCAGATTATGGAGCGTTGCAGCGGAAAGCGAAGAAGCCAGCACGAGCGCCATCAAGCCATGTGAAAGACCGAGCGCGAAAAGATTCGGCGCTCGCTGGTAAACGTGAGCATATATTGCCCCGCCCGCAAACGTCGCGACCGTAAGCCATGGATTCGGCAGATGAAGCAAAGCGAAAACTACGGCGACAATCAGCACGCTGTGTATGCCGCTTTTGCCGCACACGATCTGCGCGCGGCGATTGATGAAGCCCTGCAAAACGAATTGCTGCACGAGTCCCCAGACGGGCAACCACAAAGACCAACGCCATAGCAGAGCTTTATCAAAGTGCAGACTGCCTTTGAGCCAGCCGAGCGCGAGAATCACGCACGCACAGAGCAGCATCGGCAGCGCCAGCAAACGGCACGCGCTCCCGAAATTATCGAACCGCCAGCCGATTTCCCTAAGCGTCTCATGCCTCGCTCGCTGCGATAAAAATATCAGAGCGAGGGCGAGGCCGAGCGGGAAAATACTCAACCGTTCATCCGGCGCAAACGGCATCACGATCCACGCCACAATCAAAAAAGATGACGTGACGGAAACTATCTCCCACGCGGCAAGCACACGCTCATTCATCCAGCCGGAAGTCCGTGTGCTTTTCGCCGCATGATTATCTTCAACGGATGTCGCTTCTACGCTCTTCACTTGCCGCTTTCCCTTTCTTCGCATTATCGAACAACAGTTGCACTTTTGTTGCTTGCGCCGACGACAAAACGCATGGGCTTGCCGATTAACTGCAAAACCCTTCGCGCGCCGACGCCGCTTTCACGCACCGCGTAAATTTCTGCAAGGTGCTCGCCTGCATCGAGCGGCGGGATGTCAAATTGAAAAGTGGGCGAAGCATCAGGCGCGCGATTACGGACGGATGCGCCGGAGCGCGAAACGTTTGCGATGCCGTCTGCCGCGAGGCCGTCGGCGATGAAACGATCATCCACGTAAAGCTGTACTTCGACGGGCGCAGACGGCGCGTTTGTGTCAACGACCCGACCAACTATGCGGCCTTCGCTCGTCTCGCTCCAGCCACGCAGATTCGTATGAAAGGCCGTCACGTAAAATCCTACGACCAGCGCCGCGACAAACAACGCTTCAAGAATCGCTTTGCCGATCAAAAAATAAACAAGGCGCATTCGCTCACCAACCGAAAGGCAATCAAAAACCCGATTTGTAAAATAGAAAAGGCGGCGCTGAAGAGTGCCGCCCTTTCCCTATTCCCGACGCTCGCAGAAATCGCTACTGCGCCACGTAGCCGTTACCATTGCTGTCTTTGTAGACGAGCGAGTGCGACGTGGTGAGATTCGTATTCGCAGACAAGTTCGGGCGCAGGCGAACCGCGATCCGCAGCACGCTTGTGTCGCCGGGCGCAAGTTCTGCGACGCGCCATTGAAAGCGTTGCGCAGAGCCGGGCGCATCCTGCGGATTCAAACTCGGCTCGGAACCGGCGAACTGCAAAGCGTCCGGCAAAGATTCCGTGACGACGAGATTTTTCGCCAGACCGCTGCCTTCATTGACCAGCACCAAGCGATAATAAATCGCATCGCCCGGCGCGGAAGCCTCCGAGACCTGTTCTGTGCGGACACGCACGCGCGGCGTCGCAACCGCCAGCACAGTATTGGCTTCGCTCGCGACGCGATTGCTCGTGAGCGAACGCACCACGATGTTGTAGGAATATTGCTGTCGATCCGGCGCGTTGGCGGGAATCTGCACGCGTAGCAACAGCGGATATTCTCCGTCCTGCGGCGCAACGCCTGTGGTTTGTGTGATGGCAGGCTCGCCGTCCTGATGCTTGCCGTCACTGTTCGAGTCTGCGTAGATCGTCGCAACGGGCGCGCCGGGCGCAGATAATTTCAAGTCATACGAATCAATACTGTTGCCCGGATTGCGCACGACAAAAGGAATGTACATGGTATCGCCCGGCGTCGCCGTTAATCCGACGGAAACGGAATCAACGCGCGCGCGCGGCACTTTGCCGATGGCGATGCTGGGGCTATCGAAGTTCGAGCCGACGGGCAGAGACTGCGTGCTGACAGTGCCGCGCCCGAGTGAATTCGACGCCGCAAGTGCTTCCGGTATCGCGCGCAAGGTCACGTTTATGTCGCGCGACTCATGCGACTTGAGATCGCCGAGCAGCCAGATCGCCGTGCGCGAAGGCGGATCGTAAGCAGTCGGCGCAGGGTTAGCGTTGACGAGTTCAAAGTCCGGATCGAAGACGAAATTCGTGCGCGTCAGTTTGGCGGGAGAACTGCCGGAGTTGCGCACCGTAATCGTTTGCATAAAAGTTTCGCCGGGTAGCACGGACGCCTGCGAAACATTTGAAGCGGCGGCGAGTGCGGCGGCGATAACATTGATCGAGCCGTCCGAAATGCGTGTTATCTGGCTGTTAGACTGCGATGCGGCGCGCACGATAAAGCGTCTTTGCTGACCGTCGGCGGCGGTGAGCGGCACGCGCAAATTAAGCGTTACTTCCGTCGAAGCGCCGCGCGCAAGTTGCGGCGTAACGAGTATCGGAAGCCCCGTATCCGTCGTCGCCACAGGATTCCCGCCGCCCTGCAAGAGGCTGAACGTGGGTTGATATTCGGCGGGTAAATCCGTTTCCAATCTGAACTGGTCTTCTTTGTTGCCCGTGTTCGTAATCGTCAAAGGCAAGTGTACGACTTGACCCGGAGACGCAGCCTCGGTTGCCCGGCGCAGTGCCAGCGCAAGCGCCGGTACTTGCTTGACGGTCAAGCTCAAGCCGCCGCTTTGTGGCGGAGCACCCGACTCGACGAGTGTCGCGGCGGAAGCAGTAGAAGCGGCAGCTGAACTTGTCGGCGTCGCGCGCGTGTTTGCCGTCGAAGAAGCGGCGCGCGGTGGATTGTTGACGGCTATTTGATTTCCGGCGACGGGTGTTTTGGGTGACGCCGTGCGGTTAGCATTAGAGTTGTTGGCCGCGACTTGCGTAGGATTCGGATTGCGCTCTATGCGCGGTGACTGGCGCGCACCGCTCTCGCGGCGTGATGCAGCGCCCGGCGTAGGCGCTGCTGCTGTGCGCGAAGCCGTTGAAGAAGAAGCGGAAGCGCCCGGCACAGCGGTAATCAATTGTGCTTGTTGCTGTGGCGGCGAAGACTTCGTTGTGGCGTTTTTCGCTGCAACGTTGTTCGGCACGTTAGTGTTCAGCACGGGCGTAGGGATCGGGTTTTGGTTTCGTCGCGCAGTCGTCGGATTGCTTGCCGATTGCGCGGCGGGAGTCGGTGCGGCAACAGGCGTCGGCGAAGTCGTATTCCTCGCTTCAGAAGTTTTGGCAACGGTAGTGGCGGCAGCAGAAGAAACAGTTCCGCCGTTCGGTTGCGCGTTCGGCGCGGCAACGGGTGTTTTGCCGGAGCGCGCCGAATCGCGACGTGCCTTTTGTAGCTCGGTTTCGTAAATGTCGGCAAACGGCGTGTCTCTGATAGTACGCAAACGCTGGCCGATCTGCTCTGCTTCCGGCAAGCGCCCTAGTTCCATGTAGGAGCGGCCCAGCCAGAGCAGAGTCAGGTCGGCGATGCTGCTTTGCGGATAAGCTTTCAGGAAATCCTGTAGCACCCCGGCGGCCTGCTCATAACGCCCCTGCGTGTAAAGGCTCTGCGCTTTATTGAATAAAGTTTGCTCGGCTTCAGGCGGCGCATCTCCATCCTGCTGTTGCCAATCGGTTCTGTTGACGGTGGCGGCGTTGGCGCTCACGAATGGCGTACACGGCGCGAGCAATAACGCTGCCGCGAGTATTGCCGCACCAATAAAGTTTGGATTGTTCAATTCAATTAACCTCCGGCGAGAAGGCACTTTTGTTGTCATGGAGTGAATATTTACGAGCGAATTATTTACGGCTTCCGACGAATACAAAAATCTATCCGCCGACAAACGAAGGCGTCCCGTTCAGGACGCGGTATCATACCCCTTCGCATACCGGCGGACAAGATGTTAATCACAATGACGAACAAAAGTAGCAAGGGCGAACGAAAGTAGGAAGTAGGAAGAGTGGCGGAAGCCATTCACTAAATCATTTGCCGCGAGTCTGTCAAATAATTGCTTTAATCCTAACTTCCGCCCGCCGCCTTCCTGCTTCCTAAGTGAATTCGTTTACCAGTGGCCGCGCCCGACTTCCAGCCGGTCGCCGGGTTGCAGATGCGGATCGGGAATTTTGCCTTCTTCGATCTGCTTGAGATTGTATTCGGTGGTCGTCAAGAGGCCGTCCGCGCCCTGTCTGAAGACTTTGGCTTTGCTTCCGGCGAAGCGCGTCGTTCCGCCCGAAGCGAGAATCGCCTGCGTGAGCGTTAGCCCGTTGTGAAAATCTTTTTGTCCCGGCGCACCGATCTGGCCGCCGATAAAATAGAACTGCGGCGCGAGCGGCGGCGCTGCCATCACTTTAATAAAATCGCCGGGCATCACGAGCGTTGCGGCTTGCGTTTGATTAAGCAAATCAACGGCGGCAATTTGCGTTCCGGCGCGCACGATAACCACGCGTGCCGCTTCAAGGCGCGGTTGCGCTTCGGCCAGCACCACGTAGAGCGGAACGGCTTCGCGACGCAAAATCTTTGTGCCCGGATTATCAACAAGACCCGTGACGATCACATTGTGACTGGCGTATTCGCGTATGCCGATTGTCACCTGCGGCTTGTCGTACAGCTTAATGCGTGAAGCAATGCGCGCGGCGATTTCTTCCGGTGTTAAGCCGCTCGCTTTGATTGGCTCGCCCGCCAGCGGATAATCAATCGTGCCGTCGGAAAGCACAGTGTAAAGCGTTGATTCGCGCGATGAACCATTGAGCAGGCGGATATCCAATGTGTCTCCCGCTGCGACGCGGTAAATGCTGGAAAGCGACGGAGCGATGCTACTCGCCACAGCACTCGCCGGGACAGCGTTGGCAGGCGCAGCAGCAGCGGCGTTGGCAGGCGTGACGCCCGCATTTGTTTTAGCCGGAGCATCCGTCGCAGAAACATTGAGTTTGATTGAACCGGACGGCGCGGGCGTGGGAACGGCAGCGGCAGTTTTGGTTGCAGCAACGCTTTTTTCAGGTGCATCGCTGGCGCTTTTCTTCGCGGAGCTGTCGTCGGAGGCGACAAGCTTTTCCGACTTGCTGTCAACTGCCGCCTTCTTTTTTTCGTTGCTTCGCGGCGCGCTGCTACCGAGTGTTTGCGGCGCGGAAGCCACACGAGGCTCTTTTACCTGTGCGGTGGCAGTCGAAGACAATGTGACGGAAGCGAAGATGAAAGCGAGGGCGGCAGAGGCCGCGATGGATAATGCTTTTTTCATGTTGCACTCCTTGGACTTTCTTAAAAATCAAACAGGTCACGCGCGAACAGCCGGGCAAAGGCCGTCACGTGCGTGACGATTACTTATCAACTCAAAAAGAACGACCACGCACGTCGTTGCGTCGTCCGAACTCAAATATCAAGGACAGCAAATTGCGATTAAACGTCAGCAACGGAATGTTCGAGCTGCGCCGCGCGAAGTTATAAGCAAGACGCGCGCGCAGCAGATCGCTGAAACGATAACCGGCATTCAGGCCGAAGCCGTAGAGACTGTCGCGCCGCCGCGTGCCTGCGAAATCGCCGACGAACAATCCGCCGCTCGCCGTCGAATTTTCAACAATCGCGACGGGGAAACTCAATCGTTGATAATTCGCTTCAAAACCGAGTTGCAATGCTTCCGTTTGGTTTCTTTCAACGCGCGCCGCCGCACCCGTCGAGAGGAGCCGCGCATTGCCACCTTCTGGATTAAATGACGAAGCCTGCGTTTTTCGCAGAGTGGCGAACTGAAAATTTGTTTTTTCCGACAATTCGCGCCGGTACGTGGCATCGAACACAAGGCCGTTGAAGTCGTTGGCCGCCGCCGCATTCGGCGAAATACTGTGTTCAAAGCCTGCGCGAAACGCAAAGCCGCTTGTCTGGGACATTTGTGTTCGCGCGCCGACCATGAAATCAATTTGCCTGCGATCATTCAATCCGCCGAACTCCGCGCGCAAAGGCACGCTCGCGTTCGTGTCGGTGAAGGATATTTCGGCCAGCGCCGTCGTTCGCTCGGACACGTCATGTTCGGCGGAGATGGCCGGGCGAAGTTCCGCGTAATTAATAAAGAGCGGCGCGTTCGCGATGTAACGATCACGCCAGCGCACAAAGTTGTAGCCGAGATCGAACGCCAGACGATTGCGTGCGTTGAGCGTGAATTCCGCGCGCACGGCGCTGTCGTTGCGCGTAAAGGTGTCGCCTTCGATGTAGGTTTCGCCCGCCGGATCGTATTCGCGCGCGTCGAGTGCGGAGCGCACAAAATGATCGCGCAGCGCCAATCGCACAGTCGGCGTGAGTTCAAGACGTGAATCGAAATCCAGCGTCTGCCCGTTCGCCCAATTGCCGTTCGTCAGCCGACGCAAACGCGCTTCATACGCGATGCGCAGAGCGCGCACATCGCCCGGCACTTCATACTCGATTCGCGGCGCAAAGGTGAAGACGCCTAAACCGCTGCCGACAATCGAACGATAAAAAAAGTTACTGCTGTACTCTGCGCCCAAGGCAAAAGACGGGCGCAAAAATCCCGATCCCAACATGCGCCCGCCGATTTGATCCGTTTCGGCAGCGGTGGTTCCGGGTATCCACGCATTTACAGTTGCGCCGGGCGCAGCGAGCGTCATCTGTACGACATTGAGCGTTGCCACCGCGCTCGTTCCGTTTTGCGTCAAAGCAGCGACGGCAGTCGGCGTTTGCAAAAACAGAAGCGGCACACGCGGCGAATCAAAAGACCTTAGATGAAAGAACGAAGATGAATCGGGCAACGTCGCCCAGATTTCCCGCCCGCGAAAGACGAGCGGCGGCGGCGGCGCAGCGGGAGCGAGCGCGGAGGTAAGCGCGATGGGCGCGTGCGGCGTTGAAGCAGTGATTGCAGGCGGCGCTGGCATCGTCGCAGGCGCATTGGCTTGCGGCAGCGTATCCGTCGTCGTAATCGCTTCCGCTATTTTCAATTCGACTTCGGCTGGAGAGGCAAACGGCGCGGCGTTGGTGACACGCCCGGCGGCCTTTGTGCTTTCGCGCGGTTTGTTCTGCGTGCGCGGCGGCAATAGACGGGCGGAATCTTGCGCAACGCCGATTACTAAACGATTGAAAACTTTTCGCGGCGCGAGAATCATTCCGTCGTCGGTTCTCGTCACGGCGATTTCGACAAACGGCACGCCATCGCGCTCGCCTGTGGTCGTGCGAACAACGCGCGCCAGCGGATCGTTGATCGCATAACTCGAACGCAGCAGCGAACGCGCCGACGGCACGCGTATGATCGTTTCACGCCCGCGCGTTTCCGTCACGACATCGCCCAGCGAGCCATCGGCGGTTATTTCAATGCGGACGGCATCGCCCTCTGTACTGATGCTCAAACGCACAAGCTGAACGGGCGTCACAGCCGCGTCGTTGTTGGTCGCCGTCGCACGTGTGGAACCGTTGATCCACAGCAACACGCCGCACAAACAAAACGTGGACAAGATGAGCGTCCAGACGACGCGACGATGCGCGATTCGCCCGCGCGATTCTCGCTTGAAAACTGCTACGGCGCGCTGTCCTTTTTGCATAAGTTGTTTTCCGCTGGTTTTGGTGGAGAGATGACTTCCACAATTGACTTGCCCGTTAGTCACTCGCGCGAGGAACGCCGAAATTGTAGAAAGATTAGAGAGCGCAACCGGGTACAGGTTGCAATTTGAGTGTACCCTTAATCGCGACTGGCTGGCAAGGTTTCCGGTGGGAAAAGATGCGGCCAGCACCCAGCAAACTGCTTCCGCACATGATCTTCGACTTCATCCGCCGTGTCGCAACGCAAGCACTCTGCGGCGATCCGCTGCGCCTCCGCGACAGAGATGGCGGCGAGCGTTCGGCGCACTCGCGGAATAGAAGAAGCTGTCATGCCAAAGTCAATTGCGCCAAGCCCTGCCAGCACAACACTGTAGACGGGAGTGCCAGCCATTTCGCCGCACACGTTGACTGGAATCGAAGCGCTTTTTGCGGCATCGAGCGTGAGCCGTATGCTTTGCAGCACCGCTGGATGAAGCGAGCGAAACCATTCTGCGGCAGCGTCGTTGCCGCGATCCACCGCCAGCGTATACTGCACCAAATCATTCGTGCCGAGGCTGAAAAAATCGACTTCACGCGCGAGCTTTTCGGCGACGAGCACAGCCGCAGGCACTTCGATCATCGCGCCGATTGTGATTGTTCCGGTATTAATGTTTTCAGCTTCGAGCCGCGCGTTTTCTTCGTCGATAATGCGGCGCGCGCGTCGCACATCGTTGATGTCTGTAATCATCGGCAGCACAATGCGCAGACGCCCGTGTACGGCAGCGCGTAGAGCGGCGCGCGCCTGTGTGCGCAAGATTTCTTCGTGGCGCAGGCTGTAGCGAATCGCGCGCAAGCCGAGCACAGGATTACGCTCGACTTCTTGGCTTCCGCCTATTTTGTCGCCGCCGAGATCGAAGAAACGGATCGTCGCTCCGTCTTCGCCCGCAAGTTTCAAAACTTCCGCATAAGCATCGCACTGCTCGTCTTCCGAAGGCATTTCGCCGCGATGAGATAAAAGAAATTCCGAGCGGTAGAGGCCGACGCCGCGCGCCGCGAATCTCTTGACGCCTTCGTATTCGGCGGGCAGTTCGAGATTGGCGCGCAGGAACATTTCCACGCCATCCGTCGTGCGTAATGGTTGCCGCGATTCCGCATCCGCGCTTGAAGATGTCCCGTGCTGCGTGCGTGCGGCAAGCCGTCTGCATTTTTCGATTGCCGCGTTCGTTGGATGAAGCGTAACTTCGCCGCTTGTCGCATCAATGATGATGCTGTCGCCTGTGCGCGCGTGGCGATAAAGATCGCGCAGGCCGACGATGGCGGGCACGTTCAATCCACGCGCAATAATCGCCGTGTGCGAAGTCCAGCCGCCCGCGTCCGTTGCGATGGCGCGCGTGTAATCGAAATCGAGTTCGGCCATCGCCGACGGCAATAAATCTTCCGCGACGATCACGGCGTCTTCCGTGAGAATGCGTTGGCCGGAGGGCTCGCCGCTCAATGCGTCAAGAAGTCTTTGCGCAACGTCTTCGATGTCCGAGCCGCGCGCGCGCAGGTATTCGTCCTTGATCTCGGAATACAGCGCGAGCAAGTCATCGGACGCAACTTTGACAGCCCACTCCGCGTTGCTGCGTTCGCCGCGAATATGATTTTCGATTTCGTCCTGTAGCTTTCGGTCTTCGAGTATCAACAGGTGTGCGTCAAAAATGTGTGCATGATCTGCGCCGAGCTTTTTTTCAGCGCGCGTTGTGACGGCTTTCAATTGGCGGCGGGCAAGGCGCACTGCGGCGCGGAGGCGGCGAACTTCGCGTTCGATATTTGCGTCGTCAAGCGTGGCGCGAAAGACTTGCGTGGTGCCCGTGTGAATGCGCAGCACGCGCCCGATGGCAACGCCGTCCGAGACGCCCAGACCGCGCCAAGTCTTTTCGCTGTGTTCACCGCGCGCGCGTTTAGGCACTTTCAGCTTTTACTCCACTTCTCCGAACCTATCGGCGAAAAGCTGGCACAATGCGTTCAGCGCTTCGGATTCGTCTACGCCGTCGGCTGTCGCGCGCAAAATCGTGCCGCGTGAGGCCGCCAGCATCAACACGCTCAAAATGGATTTGGCATCGGCGGCGGCGCTTTTGTCCGAGCGTTCGAGTTGCAGAGAACAATCGAAACAACTCGCCGTTCGCACGAGTTGCGCGGCGGCGCGCGCGTGCAAACCGAGACGATTAACGACTTCGATGTTTCGTTCGATCATCCGCTTTTTTTGCGCGGCGCGAGAAGTTCGCCCGCCAGATAAATACCTTCGCGGCCTTCTGTGCGCACGCGGATTGCGACTTCCGCCAGCGATTCATTTTGCGTCTGGCTGGCGAGCTTTATGACCATCGGCAAATTAACGCCGGTGACGACTTCGATTTGCCCGTCGGCGAGAAACATCGAAGCGATATTGGTGGGCGTGCCGCCGAACATATCCGTCATTATGAGCACGCCGCGTTCCTGCGAAACACGCGCGATGGCACGTTCGATTTCGTTGCGCGCCGCGTCCACATCATCATGCCAACCGATAGAGACGGACGTGATGTGCGAGACGGGGCCGATTATCATCTCCGCCGCCGCCAGCAGTTCGTTTGCCAGATAGCCGTGCGTTACGATGACACCCGCGATTTTACGCGCCGCTTCTTTTTTCTCAACTTCGTTTGTCATGCGTAGATAATAGCCCGAATAGTTTCAGGCGTGAGAAAGAATGCTGAAATTGATCTGCCATAAGGGAGAAGCATATAACATAATCGCTAGAGATTGATGAGAGCCGGGCTGTCGAGCAGTCCGCTCGCAGGACTTGTTCGATGGCGACGATTCAACCGAGCACCTGATTTACTTCTGTTTTTCCCATTTGATCCGATTTGCCAAATCACTAATTGCTTCTTCTATCTGCCGTAGCTCTGTTTTAGCATCTGTCGCGGCGTCTGCGAAGTTTGAGACAGACTTGCGTTTTCCATCCCGAACAGCACTTGTGATTACTGTACCTCCATCACTCACGTACTTGGTGTATTCACTTTGAAGATTAAAAAAACCATGCGTCTCGAACAATGCCGCTAGCCTGTCAAATTCCTCTTTGCCTACGAAGCCTTTGTATTTACCTTTTTTGTATTTGTCTTTGTCCTGAACCGAGCCGCCTTCTTCGCCAGTAAATGAAGCTGCTCCGTTCTGCTGAAGGACTATTTTATAGTGAGTAGGTAGGAACATAACACCTGGCCCTTGCACTTCTGAAGTGATTTCAGAAATTCTGTTCGGTGACAGAGATGCGATGATACGAGGCTGATTAATCGCACTGCTTTGAATTTCGCTTCTTGCACAGCCCAAATACAATAATGCCGTTCCCGCAATTATTATCAGCAACAGTGCTGAAATATATGTGATTCTTTTCATGGGTTGTAGATGCTCGAAAGCGTTGACCATGGGTTATGTGCTTGCTTTTACGGTGCGGCTTTTCTTTGCTTTGCGCACGTCGCGGTGCGTTGCCTGTGCGTCGAAACCGGAGCGGCGAAGGCGTGCGGCGAGCGCGTTGGCGATCATTACGGAGCGGTGGCGTCCGCCCGTGCAGCCGATCCCGACCGTCACGTAAGACTTGCCTTCGCGCTTGTAAAGCGGCAGCAGGTAATCGAGTAGTTCGGCAAAACGTCGCAGAGTTTCGTTGACATCCGTTTGCGATTTGAGGAATTCGACGATGCGCCGGTCATGGCCGGAGAGGTCGCGCAACTCCGGCACAAAGTATGGATTCGGCAAATGGCGCACATCGAAGAGCAGTTCCAGATCGCGCGGGCTGCCGTATTTGTGGCCGAAGCTCAAGACTTGAACGTGCATCGGCGTGCCTTCCGCGCCGGGATTGAAACGCTCGACAAGCACGCGGCGCAATGTGTGAACGGTATGATCGGAAGTGTCTATGATGAGGTCTGCGAGGGAGCGTATATTCGACATCGCTTGACGCTCTGTTTGAATCGCTTCGAGAAGGCCGCCGCCCGTGTCCGCAGGATGCGGGCGACGCGTTTCGCTGAAGCGGCGCAGCAGAGCTTCATCCGAGGCTTCGAGGAAAAGCACGAAGACTTTTAACCCGCGCTCGCGCAAAGCTTGCAGTTGTGTTTCAAACTCGACGAGAAAATGGCCTTCGCGGATGTCTATGACGAGGGCAGCGTGGTCGATGCGCGCGGCTTCGTCTTCGTCGCTTGATTGAACGAGGCGCGCGAAGACGGGAAGCAGCGTGATCGGCAGATTGTCAACGCAGAAGAAACCCAAATCCTGAAAGGCATTGGTCGCCGAAGACATGCCGGAGCCGCTCATGCCCGTGATAACCAGAATGTCCGGCCCACGCTTTTCATCGGCAGGCTGTTTTCTGTTTATCATAAAGAATTTTCGGCGCGAGTTTTTCGGCGATTCTTCCGGCGAGAGATAGGGCTTAGGGTTCGATCAATCCGAAGTCTCCATCCTTGCGCTTATAAAGCACGCCGAGGCGGTCTGTGTCAGCGTCACGAAAAACGAGAAATTGGTCTGCGGCATCCGCGAGTTGCAAAGCCGCTTCATCCGCCGTCATCGGCTTAACATTATAACGGCGTGCAGGGACAATGCGCGGAGCACGCGGCGCGGCTTCGACTTCATCCAGACCGTCGGGCTGCGGCGCGACGGATGCAGCGGATTTCGCCGTTTGCTTGCGGTCAATGATTTTCTTTTTAAGCTTGAGCGCCTGCTTTTCGATTTTGGCGATGGCGCGCGTCAAAGCCATATACATGTCTGCATTGGCATCTTTGGCAGTCAAAGTGTGCTCGCGCCAGTGAAGCAGGACTTCGCCGATTTGACGATTTTTTTCAACCTCTATGATGACGTGTACGCGTGCTGTGGAATCGTTGAAAAGGTGTGCGAGTTTTTGAAAGTGGTCTTCGACATGCTGGCGCAGCGCAGGAGTTACATCCATGTGTCGCCCTGTGTATTCAAACTCCATAGGAGTTTTTCCCTCCATCATAACTTCGACGCACGGGTCAGACGCTAAGACACGAAGGAAACGCGCGGGCGTTCCTTTGACCTGTGGCCGACAGCGAATAATTTAATTACGAAAGCTAAAATCTTATAAGCCCGCACGGGCGGCAAAAGCAACTCACGAGTGGTCTTCGGAAAACGATTCAGACGATGGCGCGGCGCTCGCGCGAACCCGGAATATGCATTTGATCGCGGTACTTGGCGACGGTGCGGCGCGACAATTTCATGCCGCCTTTGATTAAAATCTTGACAACCTGATCGTCCGTGATCGGATTATGCGTGTCCTCTTCTTCGATCAACTTTTTGATTTGCAGTTTGATAATGCGCGTTGAAACTTCTTCGCCGTCTTCGTTCGTCATGCCTTCGGTGAAAAAGCGGCGGAGTTCGATAACGCCCTGCGGCGTGTGCGCGTACTTGCGATTGACGACGCGCGAGATGGTAGAGAGGTGCATCCCTATGTCTTCGGCGATGTCCTTGAGCATCATAGGCTTGATGTACTGCACGCCTTTGTCCAGAAATTCGCGCTGGCGCTGAACGATGCATTCGACGACTTTGTAAATCGTTTGCTGGCGATGTTCGATGTTGCGCAGAAGGTCTACGGCGGAGCGAACCTTGTCGCGTATAAAGTCGCGCGCTTCTTTGGAAGTATCCGGCTGCTTCATCATCTGCTGATAATTCTGGCTGATGCGCAGGCGCGGGCTGCCGTCGTCGGCGAAATAGATCACGTAATCTTCGTCGAGTTTTTCGATGTATATTTCCGGCGCGATTAAGATCGGCTCATCCGAAGCGTAGCGCCTGCCCGGATACGGATCGAGCGTGCGAATTACTTTCAATTCTTCGAGCAAAGCTTCGACTGTTGTGCCGAGTTGTTTGGCAAGGTTAGGCAGTTTGTGATGCTGTAGTTCCGGCAAGTAATCGCGGATCAACTGTGCCGCTAAACGATCCGATTCGCCGCGTGCTTCCAATTGCACGAGCAAACACTCGCGCACGTCACGCGCGCCGCAGCCTGTCGGTTCGAGCTGCATCACGATCTGGCGCGCGTTCTCGATCATTTCATCCGGCCAATTGCCCTGCTGCGTTATCTCTTCGTTTGTCGCAACGAGCCGCCCGTCGTTGTCCAGATTTCCGATGATGCACTCGGCGGCATCGCACACCGCGCCCTTGAGCGGACTCATGCGCAATTGCCATTCGAGATGTTCGGAGAGCGACGGCGGGCGCGTCAAAAACTGCTCGAACGTCGGCCCGTCTTCCCTGTGCTCGAACTCCTGCGTCTTGTAACCCGGATCGAGATACTCTTGAAACTCGCGCCCGAAATCTATTTCTTCAAAGGCATCGCGCCCGGCTTCATCTGCGCCGAACTCTTCGCCCGCTTCGATGTTATCGACTGCCGCTGGATCGTTTATCGCAGCAGGATCAGTCGGCTCGTTGAGATACGCCGCGAGAGCTTCGGCATCGCCCGCGCCGTTTTCCGATGAGCCGTTAAGCTCGCCCGTTTCCGCGCCGTTGGAGTTGATGAGTTCGGCGTTGGAAGGCTCTGCGCCCGCTGTGTGGTCGAGCAGATTCGCCGCCAGCTCGTTTGTTTCCTCCTGTTGCTGCACTTCTTCGAGCACAGGATTTTCGAGCATTTGCTGCTGAATCAACTCGCTCAATTCGAGCGTCGTCATTTGCAGCATCTCTATGCGCTGGCGCAACTGTGGCGTCAGCACAAGGCGCTGCGATAAATTGGTCGTCAGCTTAACGGACATCGTTTGATTGAGATACTAATTGAAAAATCTGATCGGGAATGTTTTTAGTTTTGCGCGCGTTGTTTTGCGCCGGGAGAGATTATAACCGATTTCGCAGCGGATATGTGCAAACGTTTCGGCGTCGAGAAAAATTTTATTAGAAGTTCACCAGAAATTCACTTGCGAAAGTTTACATGCGGAATTTGTCGCCGAGGTAAAGCCGCCGGACTTCCGCATCCTCCGTGAGTTCGCGCGGCACGCCGGAGCGAAAGATGCGCCCGTCGGCCATGATGTACGCGCGATCCGTGACGCCTAAGGTTTCGCGCACGTTGTGATCCGTTATCAGAATGCCGATGCCGCGCCCGCGCAGATAAAGAATAAGCCGCTGAATATCGTCAATCGCCTTCGGGTCAATGCCCGCAAAAGGTTCATCGAGAAGTATAAACTGCGGGTCTGTGGCGAGCGCGCGGGCGATCTCCGTGCGACGGCGTTCGCCGCCCGATAAAGCGTCGCCGCGCGTATGGCGCACGTGCGCAATGCCGAATTCTTCCAGCAGTTCTTCGAGGCGCTTGAAGCGCTCGCGCCGCCGCATCTTCAAAGTTTCCAGCACGGCGAGAATATTTTGCGCCGCCGTCATTTTGCGAAACACGGATGGCTCCTGCGGCAAATAGCCGACGCCGAGCCGCGCGCGCAAATACATCGGAAGCTTCGTGATCTCTCTCTGCCCGAGATGGATGGAGCCGCGATCTGCGTTCTCAAGCCCGATAATCATATAAAATGTCGTCGTCTTGCCCGCGCCGTTTGCGCCCAACAGCCCGACCACTTCGCCCTGCTCGACGTGCAGGCTCACGCCGTCAACAACCCGCCGCCTGCCATAAGACTTTTCGAGACCTGCTGCGACCAGCGCCGTCTCCGAACGGGCGGACGGTTCGCCGCTTCCCTTGATGCTACTTGCGGTAACGGTAGGCGGCGACGATGTTTCATTCTCTACATCCGTGATGAGCGTGCTCATGGCTTTTGGCGTATGCGGTGTGTGGAGTGGACGCGTCCCGTCGCCTGCGCGCCGCGCGGATCATCCGATACCACGCGATTCTCGCGCAGGTAAACCGTCAGGCGCGGCGCTTCGGAATTTCCCTGCTCCGCGTCTTCCACGCGCGCAGGATTTCCCTTCAACACAAACGTATCGTCGGCGGCGGTATACTGCGCCCAATCGCCTGCGCCGCGTCTGCCCGGCTGCGTCAGCACGACGCTACGTTGCGCGAGGCTGCGCTCGACTTCGCCGCTCTCCTTCATTAAAAAGACATCGCATACTTCGCTCGTCACTCGATCCGTGCCCTGCTTCACATCAACGTGGCCTTCGTAGTGCAACAAACGATCCGTGTCTTGATACGACATTCGATCAGCCGTCACGAACACAGGCACGACTTCGCGTGTCCCACTGGTCGTCTTCGATCTCGCTTGATAAAGCGCGCTTTGCACGTTTGCTTCGGCTTCCATGCGTTTGTTGTCGCGGTAGATTGTCAGGCGTTCGCCGCGCACAAAATTGTCGTCCTGCCATGCGCGCGCGTTGCCCGTATAAATGGCGACGCCCGCCGTATGCTGAAACTCCGCGCTCTCCGAGACAACGAAGACAGGGCTTTTCGCTTTTGCAAAAGGCGTCGCGCCGTTCGTTTGTTCCTGACTGTAATACGTCGTGTTGGTTTTGCCTCGCCCGTAAGAGATTTTCTTGACGGTGTCGGAATCAATCTCGGCTGCTTTGAGACGCGCGCGCGAATCCCACACGACGGGTTCGCCGCCGCGCAAGCGTACCACTCCATCCGTCGCCGCATACGAAATGTTCATCGCGCGCCCGTTGCGATCCGCTTCGTTGAAAGTCGCATCGCCCAGAGCATCGACGCGTTCAACATCCTGCCCCTCGCGCGCGAAAACCGCTGTCAGCTTTTGCGAGGTGAGCGTGCGGGTCGCGTGTGATGCGGTCGGCTGTACAGGCTCGATTGTCGCCTTCACGACGCCGCCGCTTCCCGTGAATTCGCGCGCGAGATTTCCGCCTTCATAAAAAGCGCAATCGAAGCGTTGCGCGACAAGAGTTTTGCGTTCAGCCGTCGCGGTTTTCTGCACCGGATCGACAAAGAGTTCGGCATTGCCGACGGCTTCTGCGCGCTCCAAATCCTTGCCTGTCGCGCGCCAGTAAAGATGCACGGCGTCTGCCGTCAAACGCTTGCTGGCAGCGCGCGGATCGTTCGGGTGTGACTTCGGCGCGGCGAGCGTCAACACGGAACGCCCGCCTTCCGTGCGCATCTCCTTTAACAAACTCTGATTGTTCTGCGCTTGAAAGTTTACTTCGAGATTATTTGCGCCGTTTAATTGCATCTCCGAATCGGCGCTGAGACTTTGCGCGCGAACATCACGCACGGCGGTGGCGCGCTGAAGTCTTTGATCGGCATCGAGAAAAAAGTCCATGTCTGCGGAATGAACTTCCGCCGCGCGGCCTTCGGTCATCGAACGCAGGTAAGAATTGCCGCGCGCTTCGATTTTCTGCAAATGCTTTTGCTCGTTGAGCGTGGCGGCAATCGCATCACCGCTCATCACGTCGCGCTCCTGCTCGGCGGTAACGCCGCCCGTGAAATTGAGCCGCATCGTGGCCTGTTCAAATACGGCTTGCGCGGAATGAATCGTCACGGGACGCGAGCGGGCGTTCGCTTTGGCCGGAGCGTTCGATTGTACATTCGGCGCAACAGTGATTTCGACGTTGCTGCGCAAATCGAGACGCTTGTTTTTGGCGTCGAGCACGGCGCCCGTCGCGTGGCCGGAAACATTTTCGCGCTGGAAGGTTATCGGCGCGCTTGTTTCCGCCATTTCTGTTTTTTGATTGTAAACAACCACATCCGTCTTCGCCGTCAGATCATTGCGTGTCGCAATATTGACATCGCCCTTGAACGAAACAAGGCCTTTCTTTTCGTCATAGATAGAGCGCTCTGCGCTAATCTCATCAGGCTTGTCGCCAATTGCCGGGTAAACTTTCAACTGCACGTCTTCGAGTTCGTGATGGCCGTCGGCGTAAGTCACATCGCGAGCCGCCTTGAGCCACAAACGCAAACGGTCATTCTGCGTATCGCGCCGCTCGAAGCCATCGAAGACCGCTGTTACTTGCTTCGACAATTCCGGCGCTCCCGGAATCATCACAAACGGTTTGTAATTGCGATGGCGATAGTAAGAGATCGAGACGACGACGATGCCGCCGATCAGCACGCACAACGCAACGAAGCGCAGCACCAGCGGCAGCCGCGCGCGCAAACCCACAATCGTTACTTTTCTTCGTCTTACTTCCTGCATTTCAAATCAAGATGCTGGATGTTAGATGTTAGTCAGGAGCTAAAACCAGCATCTAATATCTAACATCCAGCATCTTCCTTTACATCCTGCGCGATTAATTGCAAACGCGTTTCATTGCGCCAAGTGTTGGCCTCGATGGTATAGGCGAGTTCGATGCACGTGTTCGGGCGAAGCGTTTGCTCTATTGATTCTTCCACGCCGTTCCACCACACGACTTCAAACTGTTGGCCGTCGTTCGACGCGACGCGCAGTTTCAAATGCCGCTCTTTCATGACCAGCGGCTCGCGCGTAAGGCGCAAACCTTTGGTCATAAAAACAGGACGCCGGTTGCCCACGCCGAACGGCTCTAGCTGCTGCAACTCTCCGGCTAAACGAAGCGTAACAAATTCCGACGCGATTTCCGCATCGATGTGCAGGACAGGCTGCAAGTCCTCTTCGCTCAAACATCGGGCGGCGTGTTCGTTGAGTCGTTGGCGCAGTGCAGCGATGTGTTCGCGCTTGATCGTGAGGCCCGCCGCGTGCGAATGTCCGCCGAACTTCTCGAACAAATCCGCGCAATCGTCGAGACCATTCAAAAGATGATACGGCTCGATGCTGCGCGCGGAGCCGTGCCCTAAATTATTTTCGAGCGAGATAACGATGCACGGGCGATGCAGCCGCTCGCTGATTTTCGACGCCGCGATACCGATTACGCCTCTATGCCAACCTTCACCCGCAATCACGGCAACGTGCGACGCTTTACCATTGCTCGCACTCTTCAGCGTTTCCCATTCTTCAAACGCGAGCTTTGTAATTTCGCGTTGCACAATCTGGCGTTCGCTGTTTCGCCTGTCCAACGCTTCGGCGAGTTTACGCGCTTCGTCCTTGTTTACAGTTTCAAAAAGTTCGACGACGGCACGCGCCGCATCCATGCGTCCGGCGGCATTGATGCGCGGGCCGAGACGAAAGCCCAGATCGGTTGCGCTCACTCCGCGCCCGTCGCCACAACCGGCAACTTCCATCAAAGCACGCAAGCCCGGATTCGTCGCCTTCGGCAAATCCGCGAGGCCGAGCGCGACGATGACACGATTTTCTCCCGTCAGTTGCGCCACGTCCGCGACTGTGCCGATGGCAACCATTTTCAAAAAGCCGCCGACGAGATGTTCGCGCCCGCGTTCACGCAAAAGCGCGTGCGCGAGTTTGAAGGCGACGCCGACGCCCGCGAGATTTTTATCCGGATACGGGCAATCCCGCTGGTTCGGATTAAGGACGCAAAAAGCAGGCGGCGTGCCCAAATTTTCGTCCGGCAAATGATGATCCGTGACGATGACATCGAGGCCGACGCTTTGCGCCCAAGCGAGCGGCTCAAAAACGCGTATGCCGCAATCGACGCTGACGATGAGCTTATAATCGTTCGCCTTCGCTTCTTCGAGCGCGGGTTGCTGAATACCGTAGCCCTCTTTGAAGCGGTGCGGAATGTGATAGCCCGTCTCGGCTCCCAATAATTTCAGTGCGCGCAACAGCACGACTGTGCCGGTTGTGCCGTCAACATCGTAATCGCCGTAAACGAGTATGCGCTCGCGCTGCTTGATGGCGAGGAGAATACGCGCGACCGCCGCGCTCATGCCGAGCATCAATGATGGATCGTGAAGTTGATCGTGCGAAGGGCGCAGGAATTTTCGCGCGGCAGTTTCCTCCCCGTAGCCGCGTGCGATGAGCAACGCCGCAACGACAGGCGAAACACGAAGCGCGTTTGCGAGCGCGGCGGCTTCGCGCACGTTTGTGTTGCGCATGATCCAGCGTTTTCCGGCCATCACAAGTTCCACTGTTTCACTCTGGGAACCAGCCGTTTTGATCCAGAAGTTTAACGCCGATGCGTTGTTTGCCGTCAACGGAGTCTGTCCAGACGCCGTTGACTTCGGCTTCGATGGCGCGTCCGAACGGCGGCGTCAAACGCACCACGCTGCCGATGTCAACATTGATGTCGGTAATTAAAGTTGCGCCGCCGCGACTTACTTTAACGGCCTCGCCGCTTTGCTGAAACGGCTCGCCGCTGTTGTTGCTGCCTTCGATCAAGACGGTGAAATCAACGGGCACGCGCGGGCTGCGCTGGCGTTGCGATGTGGAATTAGTGCTGCGGATATTCGGCGCGCTCTTCGTATCGTTTCCCATAAAATTCACCCATACCCTTTATGCTTTTCATCGTTGGACAAGCGAGGATTCGTCCATGGGGAAGAAGGGCAAGAGCGAGTTTACCGAATCTTTGCGATTTATGTTAGCGGACAGGCGGCGCGGCGATGTGAGCGCGGGCGAGAACAGTGTGCTGACTCGCTGAAGCCGAATGAGTAGAAGCGGCTTTTGCGTTGTCTGAAGGTTGTATAAAGTGGCCGAAGAGTAAAATCAAGATGAGCGTTCCGACGATCAGGCGATAGCCGATGAAAACCCCTGTCGAGTGCGTGCGTAGATAACGCAGCAGAAAAAAGATCGACGCATAGCCAACGACGCCGGAAACGATTGTTGCGACGGTGAGCGCAGCGCCGCTTCCCGGCGGCAGTTTATGCACGGCTTCTTTCAATTCGAGCAGCCCGCTCGCGGCGACTGCGGGAATCGACAGCAGAAACGAAAAGCGCGCCGCCGTTTCGCGCACTTCCCCGGCGAAGAGTCCGGCCATGATCGTCGAACCCGAACGGCTCGAACCCGGTATCAGCGCGAGCACCTGCGCGCCGCCGACCGCAAGCGCATCACCGACGCCCAGATGCTTCATGTCGCGTGTTTGCTTGCCGACACGCTCCGCAATCCAGAGCAGCACGCCGACCACGATCATCATCGTCGCAATGACCCACAAATTTTTTGTAAAAGTGCCTTCAATCTGTTTCTTAAATAACAACCCGACGACGCCGACCGGAATCGAGCCGAGAATGACGAGCCAGCCGAGCCATGCGTCCTGCGACAAACGAGAAGGGCGCGCGCCGATGCGCCCTGCCTTATGCATCGCCGCTTCGCTTCGCTGCCCGCGCAAGAGTGCCAGATGATCGCGCACAAAAGCACGCGTGATATTCAATATGTCGCCTGCAAAATAAATCAGTACGGCGACGAGCGTGCCGAGTTGAATGACGGCAATCGACGCTGTCGTGCGTTCGGCGCGCAAGGTTTGCTCAACGCCACTGAAAAGGTTAAGGGCGCGGCTCGCAAAAATCAGATGCGCCGTCGAACTGACGGGAATAAACTCCGTGAGACCCTGAACAATTCCGAGAATGATTGCTTGAAGTAAGTTCATAAGCGATGTCGTTTGAATATCCGTTCCGGTAAATTAAATTGCAAAAGCTAGTTATGTAGCTCCATGAGGTGGTGTCCCTCTCTATCCCTTCACGTTATTTATTGATCGGCTCCCACTTCTTTGAGTCCGAATCATAGGTAACTGATTCCCCTAGCGATGTGCCGAACCAAACCACGTATTTCGTATCGCTCCTCTTATCGTAATAGATTGGCCCGTCCAATTTTTCTTCTATTCCCAGTTCCGACAGTGAATTAGGGAGCCTCCCTTTGTCTTTCTTGAAATTCTCAACCTTGTTTATAATTTCGCTACCTTCTCTCAAGCGCCGAGATTCTGAGCCTGCGCTGCAAGAGGTAAAGACGATAGCGAAAGCCAAAACAGGCACAAGATTTGAAATAAACTTTAATGTCGTAAAGTAAGGACGACTAACAGCCGTTCTTTCAAATTTCGCGCCCGCACTGTGCATCAACACGATAGGCTTGACACGTGGCACTCCATCTCAACATAACTCCTCAACATGTTCGCCCAACACGCGCAAAGCTTTTCCCAGATCGTCTTGCTTGATTAAAAGATGATCGCGCGAAAAGGCCGAGAGAGCGCCGACGCTGATGCGCGCCTCTGCGAGAAGCTGCGTCACGAGCGCCAGATAGCCGACGACGTTCCAATCCAATTCGAGATTGAATGTGACGAGACGGAATCCGCCTTCGACTCGCGCATCGCGCGCCGCATGACGCATCGCACGCCAATCCGTTTCGTCGAGCAGCAACGTGACTTCGTGTGCATCACGCAAAAGCATGTAAGGCGCACTCCCGCGTGGGCTAAGCTCCGGGTTTTCAAGCAGCCGCGCCCATTCCTGATGTTGCAGGCCGATCAGAAAATAAGTTTCCGGCGCGACTTCAACACGTGTCCGTTGGAGTAATTCAGCAACATCACTTCGCCTGTCCGTTGAGGTTTGTAATGCCGATTCAGTCAAATCTAAATTGCTCATTGCGCTTTAGACCTGAACGATAATGGGTGTGATGACGGGACGCGCGCCCGTTTGCTTTTGCACGAATCGCTTCGCTTCCAGACGCACGCGCTCTTTGAGAAGACTCGCGTCGTCGAGTTCTGCGCTCGTAGCTTTCTCGACAGCTTCCGCGATGACGCGCTGAATATCTTTGACGAAGCCGTTCATGCCATCAATGCCGAGAACACCACGCGCGACGATTTCCGGCGTGGTTTCGAGCGCGCCCGTTTCTTCGTTGATCGTCACGACACACATCAGCACTCCGTCGCCCGCAAGTTGACGACGTTCACGCACGGTCTCGCGGTCAATTTCTTCAAAGCCGCTTTCGTCAATGAACGTGCGCCCTATGTCGTGGTGCGCGGTGACGACTGCGCGCTGGCCGTCGAGTTCCAGCACGTCGCCGTTTTCGATCAGGATCACGTTTTCTTCTTTGTAGCCGAGATGATTTTTGACGAATTCCTTGTGGCGAAACAGCATACGGTATTCGCCGTGAATCGGTATGACGAATTTCGGGCGCACGGCTTCGGTCATCAAGCGCATGTCTTCCTGCGAAGCGTGGCCGCTGACGTGAATCAAGCGCCGTTTTTCTTCGATGATGTTTGCGCCGCGTTTATAAATGCAACCGATCAAGCGCGAGATAGCGCGCTCGTTGCCCGGAATAATGCGCGCCGACAGCACAACCGTATCGTGCTCCTCAATCGTCATTCCTTTGTAACTGCCCATCGCCATTTGCGAAAGCGCCGCGCGCGGTTCGCCCTGCGATCCTGTCACGAGCAGCACGACTTCGTCATCATCCATGCGCTTTGTTTCATTCAGCGAGACGAGCAATCCGTCAGGGATGTCCAGATAGCCTAAGTCTGTGGCGATGTCTACGTTCTTAATCATCGAACGTCCCATCACGCAGACTTTGCGATTGAATTGCTGTGCGACATCGAAGACGATTTGCAGGCGATGAATCGAAGACGCGAAGGCGGAAACGATAATGCGCCCGCGCGCTTCTTCAAATAGTTCTTCAAAGGCCGGAACGACGGCGCGCTCCGAAGGCGTGCGTCCCGTCACAGTCGCATTCGTCGAATCGGAAAACAGGGCGAGCACGCCTTCCTGCCCGTAACGGCGAAACGTGCGCATGTCAATCGGATCACCGATCACGGGCGTTTCGTCTACCTTGTAATCGCCTGTGTGGATAATCGTGCCGACGGGCGTCGTAATGGCGAGCGCAAAACAATCGACGAGCGAATGTGCGACGGTTATAAATTCAATTTTGAAAGCGCCGAGTTGAATCGTATCGCGCGCCTCGACGCGGTGCAGCAAGACATCTTCCAAAAGCTCGTGCTCTTCGAGTTTGCTCGTCGCGAGGCCAATGGTGAAATGCGAAGCGTAAACGGGAAGGTTAAACTTTTTCAACAGATACGGCAGCCCGCCGAGATGGTCTTCATGCCCATGCGTGAGCACGACGGCGAGCAGATTGTCCCTGTACTCTTCGAGAAAATTGAAATCGGGAACGCACACATCGACGCCGTAAACGCTTTCTTCGGGAAAGCCCATGCCCGCATCCACGATTATCATGTCATCGCCGAAACGCAGCGCCATACAATTCATCCCGAACTCGCCGATGCCGCCGAGCGGAATGATCTCTAAAACATTACTCACTATATTTTTCTTTCCTACTCTCTGAAACACACGGCAAGTGACGAAAGCAATCGTCACTCGACCGTGTGAAATTAAGCCGAGCAGTATAGCATAGGGAGGCTATCGGTACTGCCTTCCGACAATCCAACGGGAAAGCCATGCCCGAAAGCTCGCATCGCAATTTCCGCAGACGACGCGCATGGAATTGACGCTTAAGACTTGAACAAATTTCCGTAGTAAGGTAAAAACTTTTGTGGACGATTTTTGCGGCGGCTATAGTTCAGTTGGTTAGAACGCTTGATTGTGGTTCAAGAGGTCGTGGGTTCGAGCCCCACTAGCCGCCCATTCAGATTCAATAACTTATAGCGGTTTTCATTTGAGTGTAACCTCATAACCGCAATGCCGAAACCAATTCACACAATCGCTTGCCGTGATTGTTTCGAGCGCCGCGGCGATTGCCTTTTCCAATTCGGCTTGGGTTCGCG
>JAABUM010001525.1_pt1 | contig 34582 bp, 29 predicted proteins | sample 5559161 | NCBI WGS metagenome assembly JAABUM01 (sample SAMN10711868, study PRJNA513369) | rock metagenome | isolation source: Antarctica rocks | place: Antarctica: Victoria Land, Siegfried Peak nord
ATCAAAGTCGGCAACCCCGCAGATATCGTGGTAATCGACAGCACTTCGCCGGAGCGCGCGGTCGCCGAAATCCGGCATCCCGTTGCCGTGTTCAAACGTGGACGCCGGACCGTCACCTGGCACCCGGCAGAACTCGGATTGCCGCTCAACTCAACCGAAGCCGGTTGTGGAAACCGGCCCTAAGTTGACAGGATCCATCGTGGAGCTAGACTGCGGCTAGTCGGCAGCATTGTTTTGCGGGCAGGCTGGTCGGCAGAATACACCGCCTGTCGGAGTGCGAGCAGCAGCCCCGATGCCCCGATTAAGCCGAGGCTATCAATACAATGCCCGAGCATCCCGTCCTAGCCGGCGTCTCCGCTGACCGCGTTCGTCGGCATGTCGAGCGGATCACCACCGAGATCCCGTCCCGTCTCGCCGGCTCCGTGAATGGCCGGCGCATGGCGGAATACAGCTTGGCCGCCTTGCAGGAGGCCGGCGCCGAAGCCCGCATCCACGAGATGCCCGGCCTGGTCAGCTTCCCGGAAAGGGCGGAGCTCCGCGTCCTCGGCCCGCGGGAGGTCGTGATCGAGGCGAACACGCTGGGCCACAGCCTGCCGACCCTGAACGAAGGACTGAGCGGCGAGCTGATGGACGTCGGGAGTGGCGCCGCCGATGAGTTTAAAGGCCGGGACGCCACGGGCAAGATCACCCTCTCGGAATTGAGCTACCACCCCGCCCGGCACGAGAAGCAGCGCATCTCCGCCCTTATGGGAGCCGTCGGCTGCGTGATGATGAACTGGGGGCACGACGGTAACACCGCCGTGCCGTTCGGGTCGGTGAAGCCGGTCTGGGGCAACCCAACGCCGGAGACGTTGCGCACCGAGATGGCAACCCTGCCCTGTATCGGCATCGCCCGCACCGCCGGGCTGCAACTGCGCGAGATGCTGCAGGCCGGTCCGGTGCGTGTCTGGTTCCGCGCCAATGTGGAGAATGCCTGGCGCCCGGTGCAGATCACCGTCGGTGAGGTCCGCGCGCCGGCCGGAGACGATTTCGTGCTGGTTGGCGGCCATCAGGACTCCTGGCCGGGGCCGCAGGCGACCGACAACGCCGCCGGCAACGCCTGCATCCTCGAGATCGCCCGGGTGTTCGCTCAGCATCGCGGCGAGCTGCGCCGCAGTCTGGTTTGCGGGTTTTGGACTGGGCACGAGACGGGCACGATGGTCGGCTCCTCCTGGTTCGCCGACCGCAACTGGGACCGGCTGCGCGACCACGCGGTCGCCTACCTGCAGATCGACCAACCGTCCTGCCTTGGGACCTCGGGCTGGAGCACCGCGTCCAACGCCGAGCTGCGCCGCATGCACTCCGGCATCGAGCAGCGGCTGCTGGGCGGTCGCGACGTCAGTTGGAGGCGGGCGGTGAAGACGGGCGATTCGTCGTTCTTCGGCCTTGGAATCCCGATGCTGACCGGGCAAGGCGCCTATACGCAGGCCGAGCTGAAGGCGACCGCGCTGGCCGGGCTCGGCTGGTGGCACCACTCGCTGGAGAACACGATCGACAAGATGGACTGGGGCTACATGGCCGACCATGTCCGCGTGTACGCCGCCTATTTGTGGGAGCTGTGCACCGCCGTTGTGCTGCCCTTTGAATTCGTCAGCGTCGCGGACCAGTTCATCGAGCGCCTGAAGGCGCTGCGGCAACCCGGCGACCCAATCGGCCTGGCGGGCGCCGAAAGCCGCGCCCAAGATTTCCATAGCGCGGCGCGAAGGCTGGATCAGGCGGCAGAACTCTGGCGCGGCCGCTATGCCGCCGACTCCAGCACGGACGAGACCGCCGCCCGCACGCTGAATGAGTGCATGAAGCGGCTGTCCCGCATCCTAGTGCCGCTCGCGAGCACCGCTAAGGGCAAGTACGGCCATGATCCCTATGGCTACACGCCGCAGGGCAGCATGATTCCGTCGCTCTACGACGTGTCGCGCCTCGGCCTGCTGCCGGACAGCGAGGAGCGCTGGATGCTTGAGACGCAACTGGTCCGCGACCGCAATCGTGTCGCCGACGCACTGGGCGACTGCTGCCTGCTGATTGAACAGGCGCTCGGCCCCATAGAATGATAAAGGGGGCTGGGTCCCGGACACGGTCGTGGCGTGGAGCTTGCACTAAGCGGGACGGCGACAATCGCGCCAGCGCGCATCCCTGCGCCTTGCCGCTTCATGACGTAGGAGTTTGTCCATGGACCTCACACGACGCCAGGCCGGATCGCTGGCCATCGCCGGTGTGCTCGCCACCTCCGCGCGCGCCCATGCCGCCACCGCCGGTATGCTGGTGCGGTCGGACGCACAGCCGCAAAACCTCGATCCGCACCAGATATTCGACGTGCCGATGATGGGCTACGCGCTCAACGCCTATGACGGGCTATACCGCTACGAGGACAACCCGCCGCAGATGCAGCCCTGGCTCGCCACGGGCCACACCGCCTCGGCAGATGGGTTGACCTGGGACTTCACGTTGCGGCCGGGCGCAAAGTTTCACGACGGCAGCGAGGTCACCGCCGCCGACGTGGTCTATAGCTTCCGGCGCGTTCTGGCCCTCGGCAAGGCACCGGCGAGCGCATTCCTGCCGATCCTGAAGCCGGAGCACGTCACGGCCCCAGCCACCGACACAGTACGGTTCCAATTGGACCGGCCATACGGCCCCTTCCTTTCCGCCATTCCCATTGTCAGCATCGTCAACCCGCGCGCCACCATGCCGAATGAGAAGAACGGCGACTGGGGCGCATCCTGGCTCGCCTCGAACGAGGCAGGCTCCGGCGCATACCGCCTTGACCCCGCAAGCTACGTTCCCCTCGAGCGGCTGGACCTGCATCGGTTCGAGGGCCATTTCCTAGGCTGGGCCGATAACGCCAAGCCGGTGCAGACCGTCGCCTATCGTCTGGCGCATGAAACCTCGACCGGCGTGCTCGGCCTGCTGAACGGGTCGATCGACTTCACAGACAGCTATCTGCCGACCGACCAGGTCGAGCAGATCCAGGGCAGCAAGCTGGCGCGGGTGGAGAAGGCGACCTCCATGCGGACCTTCGTGCTGCGGATGAACAACAGTAAGCCGCCATTCGACAACATCAATGCCCGCAAGTGCCTCGCCCACGCGTTCAACTACAAGGGATTCATCGAGGACATCCTGAAAGGCTATGCCGACCGCGACGGAACCCCGATGCCCAACACGCTGTGGGGCTTCCCCAAGGATGCCGCCGGCTACGAGTTCGATCTCGACAAGGCCAAGAACTATTTCAAGCAGGCGGTAGCTGAGGGCGCGCCGATGCGCCGCCCGATCGAGGTCCATATCCAGTCGCAACTCGAGCAGACCAACCAGGCGGCACAGCTTCTGCAAAGCGACCTGGCCAGCATCGGCGTCAACCTCAAGATCGTCTCGGACACCTGGGCCAACATCATCACCAATACAGCCAAGGCCGAAACGACGCCTGACATGTGGGTCCACTGGGTCAGCACGTACTTCGTCGATCCGGAGAACTGGGTCGGCCAAATGTACGACAGCCAGTTCGCCGGCACCTGGAAGGCGTCGTCCTGGTACAAAAACCCGAAGGTGGACGATATGCTGCGCAAGGCCCGCGGCCTGGTGAAGCAGGAGGACCGTCAGCCGTTGTATGAGGAAGCGACGCGCCAGATCATGGCCGATTGCGTGGATATCTGGGTTTACAACACCGTCGAGCTCCGCGGTGTCTCCCGCCGGGTATCCGACTACCGGTTCTGCCCAGTCGGCAGCGGCGGCGAGGTGCGGTGGGTGCAACTTAGCTGAGGCCGGATCAGTCTCGGAATGATCGCCTTTGTGACCCGGCGGGTCCTGCTCGCCATACCATCGCTGTTCGGTCTGCTGGTCATCACCTTCCTCATGATCCGAGTGGTTCCCGCCGATCCGGCGGTCGCCCTCGCCGGCGACAACGCGACCGTGGAGCAGATCGCCCGCATCCGGCAGCAATACGGCTTCGACCGGCCGCTATGGGAGCAATTCGGCCGGTATGTGGCCGACGTCGCGCGTCTGGACTTTGGCGACAGCCAGTATTCCAGCCGCCCGGTCGCGACCGACATCGCCCAGCGCTTGCCGGCGACGCTCGAATTGACCTTCGTATCCCTGACGCTGGCCACGGCACTCGGCATTCCGCTCGGCACGCTGGCGGCGGTGCGGCATAACCGCTGGCCGGACTTCATGCTCCGGCTGCTGTCGATTGCCGGCGTCGCCGTGGCGACCTTCTGGTTCGCCATCATGCTGCAGCTGCTGTTTTCCATGCAGCTCGGCTGGCTGCCGCTGAGGGGCCGCATCAGCGACGGGATAGCCGCGCCGGGCGGGCCGACCGGGTTCCTGCTGCTGGATAGCGTGCTGCATGGCCGGATGGACGTGTTCCAGGACGCCCTGGCGCATATCATCCTGCCCGCGGTCACGCTGTCGTTGGGCGGCATCGCCACCATTACACGCTTCACCCGTGCCGGCGTGCTGGACACGCTGCAGAAGGATTTCGTGCTGTATGGCCGTGCCGTTGGCACCCCGCGCCGCCGCCTGATCTGGATCTATGTGCTGCGCAACTCGGTCGTCGCCAGCGTCACCCAGATCGGGCTGCTGTTCGGCGCGCTGATCGCCGGTGCGGTGGTGGTGGAAAGCATCTTCGACTGGCCCGGCATCGGCAACTACACGGTGCAGGCAATCCTCACGGCGGACTCCAAGGTGATGCTGGCGATAACGTTGCTGATCGGCGTCATCTATGCTGGCGTCAACATCTTGACGGACGTGGCGCTTGGGCTGATCGACCCGAGGCTGCGGGATCAACGCTGATGCTGGTGCTACGGAAATTCCGGCGCGACATCCCCGCTGTATGCGGCCTAGTGATCGTAGTTGCCGTCGCCCTGCTGGCAATACTCGGCCCTTGGGTCGCGCCTTACCCCGGCGACGCCGCAGCGTCCCATCTTCTGCAACGGCTCAAGCCCCCAAGCGCCGCCTTCCCGTTCGGCACCGACAATCTCGGCCGCGACATCCTCTCCCGTGTCATCCTCGGCGCGCGCGGCGCGCTGGTGCTGGCGCTGCTGGTCGTCGGGTCCTCAATGGCGATCGGCGTTCCATTAGGGCTGTTCGCCGGCTATGTGCGCGGCTGGGTGTCCGAGCTCATCATGCGCGTAACCGACGTCTTCCTGGCGCTGCCGCAACTGATCCTGGCGCTCGCACTCGCGCAACTGCTCGGCGCATCGCTGCAAAGCGCCATGCTGGCCTTGGTGCTGACCTACTGGCCGTTTTTCACCCGCATCGTCTTCGCCGAGACGCAGCGGCTGCGCTCGGCGCTGTTCGTGGACGCGCTGCAGGGCTTGGGCGCCAGCACGCCCCGTATTCTGCTCGCGCATATCCTGCCAAACGCGCTCTCCCCGATCATCGTGCGCGCCACAATCGGCCTCGGCTTCACCATCCTGGTCGCCGCCACGCTGGGCTTCCTCGGCATGGGCGCCACGCCTCCCGACCCGGACTGGGGCTTGGCGATCTCACAGAGCCGCACCTATTTACCGCGGGCCTGGTGGTTCGCGACCTTCCCTGGGCTGGCCATCCTCTTTACCGTGCTCGGCTTCAACCTGCTGGGGGACGGGATGCGGGACCTGCTCGATCCGCGCCTGCGCCGGTCCCGCTGATGGCCGTAGCCGTGCTCGACGTGTCCGGCTTGCGGGTTTCCATCCGTGGCGACGAGGGGACCGCGCGCATCCTCGACCACGTCAGCCTGCGCCTGGAAGCCGGCCGCATCCTGGGTGTGGTGGGCGAGTCCGGCTGTGGAAAGTCGACGCTGATCAAGGCCATCCTGGGCATCATGCCCGCCGCCGCGACGGTCGAGGCCGGACGAATCCTATTCGAGGGCGAGGACCTGCTTGCCTTCAACGAGGCGACGCTGAACACCACGATCCGCGGCAGTCGCATCGGCTTCATTCCACAAGACCCCTACCTCGCGCTCAATCCGCTGTTCACCGTCGGCGCGCAGATGCTCGAGACCATGCGCTGGCACGCCAAGCCCTCCAGGCATGGGCCGGACCGAGTTTCTACCTCCGTGCACCGGGCCAGGCTGGTGGCGTTGCTGCGGCGGGTGCAGCTCCCGGACCCCGAGGGCGCGCTCGACCGCTATCCGCACCAGTTCTCCGGCGGCCAGCGGCAACGGCTCGTGATCGCCGCCGCCCTTGCCTGCGCCCCGACGCTGATCGTGGCGGACGAGCCGACGACCGCGCTGGACGTCACGACCCAGCAGCAGATTCTAGTGCTGCTACGCGAGTTGGTGACCGGGTCCGGCGTGTCGATGCTGTTCGTCACGCATGACCTGGGCGTCGTGGCGCAGCTCTGCCATGACCTTGTGGTAATCTATGCCGGCCAGACGGTGGAAGCGGGCGCGACGGCCGACGTCCTGGCCGCAGCCAGCCACCCCTACACGCGCGCGTTGCTCGCGTGCCACCCGGACCGCAGCGCGCGGTTCGTCGGCATCCCCGGCACCGTGCCCTCCCCGCTTCGGGCACCACCGGGCTGCCGGTTTGCGCCGCGCTGTGACGACGCCCGGTCCGCATGCGCCGAACGGCCAATGCGGTTGATGGGATCGGGGCGTCCCGGTCAGCAGGCGAATTGCATCCTGTACGACGCCGCCTCGCCTTGACGGACGCGCCGATCCTCAGCCTCCGGGGCGTCGTCGTGCTGCTTGGCGGCCGGCGCCGCTTCCTGCGGACGCCGGTGCCGCCGGTCCGCGCGGTGGGCGGCGTCAGCTTCGATGTGCAGGCGGGCGAGATACTCGGGCTGATCGGCGAATCCGGCTGTGGCAAGACGACCCTGGGCCGCACCATCCTCGGATTGCAGCAGGAGAGCGCCGGGCAGATCCGGCTGCATGGGCAGACGGTCAGCGGCCTATCGCCGCGGGCCGCCCGCCGGGCGCGGGCGGGCGTGCAGTACGTGCATCAGGACCCAGGTGCCGCGCTCGATCCGTGGTGGAACATCGGCCGGACCCTGGAAGAGGGCCTCGTGATCCAAGGCGGCGATAGCAAGGCGGCGCGCCGGTCGAAGGTCGATGCCGTGCTCCACGCCGTCGGGCTCGACCCCGCGGCACGGCCCCGCTACCCGCACGAGTTCTCGGGCGGGCAGCTGCGCCGGGTCGGGCTGGCCCGCATTCTAGTGCTGGACCCGCAGGTCGTCGTGCTGGACGAACCGACCTCCGGCCTGGACATGTCGGTGCAGGCAACCGTGCTGAACCTGTTGCTGGACCTGCGGCGGCGGCTGGGCCTGACCTACCTGTTCATCTCGCATGACCTATCGGTCGTGCAGCGGCTGTGTGACCGGGTTGCGATCATGTATCTCGGCCGAATCGTCGAACTGGCGCCCGCCGCCGACATCTTTGCCCGGCCGCGCCATCCCTACACCGCAGCACTGCTCGCCGCGGCACCAAGGCTGGAGCCCGGTGCGCTGGACGCACTGCCCCTGAAGGGTGAGCCGCCGGACGCCAGGCTGGTGCCGAAAGGCTGCGCCTTCGCCGCCCGCTGCCCGCACGCCGAGCCGGCCTGCGAGGAGCAGGAGCAGGTGCTGCAGCCAGCCGGGACCGGCCACGACGTCGCGTGCCGCCGGTGGCGGGAGATTGCATGAACCTTACCCGGCATGAACCGGTCCGAGCGGCCGCAGGCGCACGCCGGCCCGGAGCATCTTATAGGGGTAGGCCGCGGGATCGGCCCGGTAGTAGCCCGGCGCAAGCACGACAATGACGCGCTCGGCAATCGGCTCGAACTCTGCCCGGAAATGGCAGGTACTCTTCAGCACCAGGATCGCCTGCTCCGCCGGCTCGATGCCGAGAGCGCGGAACGGCTCCTGATCGAGCGCCTGCATGCGCTTGCTGGTCACCACGACGCTGACGCCGTCCACGACCAGCAGCGCCATCTTCCCCAGATCGACCTCCCGGTCGCCTGACACGGCGCCGGAGGTCCGCAGCCGCCCGTCATGCACCCGCGCCACCTGGAACTGGCTTTCGAACGGCACGACGCCCTCAGGCCCCGACCGTCCGCCCAGCGCCACCGTGATCCGCGCGCCCTCGCCCGCTGCGTGCGCCGCCACCGCCGCATCCGCGTCACACAGGAAACCGAGTGCTGCACGCTTCGCGCCCGCCGCGACCAGAGCATAAAGCAGCCCGGTCGTGTCCGCATTGCCACCGCAGCCCGGATTGTCCTGCGTGTCCGCGATCACCACCGGGCGCGCGGCGGTGCGGGCCAGGTCCATTGCCTCGGCCACGCCCGCCTCCGGCGAGACCATGCGCTCGGCGAATTTCGCCTCCTGCGCCTCGATCCGCCGTAGCATCGCATCTGCCGCCGTATCCGCCGCCGCCTGGGTCCAGGCATGGGCGACGACCGAAGGCCCACACCAGAACAGGTCGGAGGGCGGGAAACCGGCCAGGTACGACAGGTTCAACAGCTCGCCTTCTTCTGTCACGGATGCGGCGGCGATGCCATGCGACGGCTCCACCAGGGTGCATTGCCCATTCAGCGGCAGCAGGAACGGCGCCTTGCGGAGCGCCCGCCCGGAGGGCCGGCCCCGCGCCAGCACCGCCTCGATCACCTGCGCAGCACGGCGGCCCGTCTCTGGCCGGTCGACGTGCGGGTAAGTGAGGTAGGCGACGATGCCGTCCGTCGCCGCCACCATCTCCGGCGTGACGTTGGCGTGGTAGTCCAGGCTGATGACCACCGGCACGTTCGGGCCGACCGTGGCGCGCACCCGGCGCAGCACCTCGCCCTCACCGTCCGCGAACCCTTCCGAAACCATGGCGCCGTGCAGATCGAGGTATACCGCGTCCACCGGCATCGCTTGCGAAAGGCGGCCCACGAGCTCGCCAGCGATGCGCTCGAATGCCTCGGCCGTCACCATGCCGCCCGCGCCGCCGCTGGTCCACAGCAACGGGGCGAACCGATGCTGCTGCATCGCCTCGATGAACCCGGCGATCGCGAAGCTGGTGCCATGGAGCCAGGGGATCACATCCTCACCCCGGACCAGCGGTGGGCGGTCGCGATGGCTGGCGAAATAGGCGAAGTCGGTTTCCGGCAGGACGAAGCAATTCGTTTCGTGCTGGAAGCCACCGATCGCGATATTGGCCATGCCTACCCCTTTGCATCCCAGTGCAGCAGCAACGCGCCAGTTGCATGCGCCGTCCCAATCCAGCCAGGGGGGACCAGCGTGGTCGAATCAAGTTGGGTCACGATGGCCGGGCCGCACACGCGGTCCCCCTCGCCCATCGCCGCGCGGTCATACAGCCTCGCCAGCAGCGTACCCTCGGCGAAGTGGACCGGCGCCTGCCCGCCTGCCTGTGCGCCCCGCCCGGCGCCAATGCTGGGCCGGACCGGCGCCGCCAGTAGGCCCGTCGCCTCCACGCGCACCGTGACCAGGCGCACTGGGGCATCGAGCGTGAAGCCGTACAAAGCGTGGTGCGCCCGGGCGAATGCTTCGGAGGAAGCCGGGATGCTTCCGGCCCAGGCGACCGCGACCTCGGACCCTTGGCCCTCGTAGCACATCAGCGCCATGGAGGCGGTGCGGCGGGCGGCGGGCGGCACGGCCTCCTCGTTCAACCACCCCTGCGCTTCGGCCTCCAGCGCCGTGTAGGCTGCGGCGACCACCGTCTCGCCCGCGGCGGCCAAATGGACCACGGTGCGGCTGAACTCGGCGCGCAGGTCGGCGGCCAGCAGGCCCTCGGCGCACAACACCCCCGGCGCGGGCGGCACCAGCACGGTGGTGATGCCGAGCATGGCCGCCAGGGCACAGCCATGCAGCGGCCCGGCGCCGCCGAACGCCACCAGGGCGAAGTCGCGCGGATCATGCCCGCGCTCGACCGAGACGACACGGATCGCGCCGATCATGGCACTGTCCGCAATCGCCAGGATCCCGCGCGCTGCCGCGTGCAGCGAGAGGTCCAGCGGCTCCGCCACATGCGTCCTGATCGCCTGCTCCGCCAAGCCGAGGTCGAGCGCCATGCTGCCGCCCAACAGGCTGGCGGGCAGATGGCCGAGCACGACGTGCGCGTCGGTCACGGTCGGAATGCGGCCGCCATGGCCGTAGCACGCCGGGCCCGGCACGGCGCCGGCGCTGCGGGGGCCGACCAGCAGCGTGCCCTGTTCGATCTGCGCCATCGAGCCGCCGCCGGCGCCGATGGTCACCATGTCCACCATCGGCAAGGACAGCGGCCACTCGCCGACCCGTCCGCGTTGCGTCAGCGCAATGCGTCCCTCCCGCAGCAGGCACACGTCCGCGCTGGTGCCCCCGATATCGACCGTGATCAGGTTGCTGAGCCCTGCCGCCGCGGCCGCGTCGCGGGCGCCCACCATGCCAGCCGCCGGGCCAGACAGCGCCGTGACGGCGGGGGTGCGCCGGATCGCCGCCGCGCCGGCCACGCCGCCGTTGGACTGCATCAGCAGCAGCGGCGCTGCGATGCCGGCGTCCGCCAAACGCCGCTCCAGCCGCGCGACATAGGTGGAGACGGCCGGCATCACCCGGGCGTTCAGGATCGTCGCCAGGCTGCGCTCGTATTCCCGCACGACCGGCAAGACGTCGACGGACGCGGTCACCGCCACGCCCGGCAGCGCGGCGCGCAGCAGCGCCGCGACCCGCCGCTCATGCGCCGGATGCGAGAAGGAATGCAGCAGGCACACCGCGACCGCCTCTACCCCGGAGCGGCGGCACCGTTCCGCCGCCTCCAGCACGCTGGGCTCGTCCAGCGGCACCAGAACAATACCATCCGGCCCGACCCGCTCGGTGACCTCCAGCACCCGGCGTGGCGGCACCGGGCGTCGCGGCTTCCGCCAGGCATACAGGTTGGCCGCCCGGGGGATGTCCTGCCGCCCGATCTCCAGGACATGACGGAACCCGCGCGTGGTCACCAGCGCGGTGTGAGCGCCTTTGCCCTCAAGGATCAGGTTGGTGGCGACCGTCGTGCCGTGCAGCACCCGGCCGACCGCGCCAGGGTCGGCGCCTGCGGCAGACAGCGCTAGGTGGACCCCGGTCAGGAACGCCTCGGACGGATCATGCGGCGTGCTTGGCGTCTTGGCGCGGGTGACACGGCCGGTCTTGGCGTCGGCCAGCGTGATGTCGGTGAAGGTGCCGCCGATATCCACGGCGACGACGAGCGTACGCTCAGCCGAGGGCATCGACGTAGCTCCCGCGGTGGAAGGCTTTGGCCGCCGGACGCATCACCCGGCAAGCCAGCGTCGCCGCCGCATCAAGCGCCTCGCCGTCGACGACGACGCCGTAATGCCGCCGCGCCGCGGCCTCGGAGACGAAGCCGTCCAGGACGTCATCCCGCACCTGCTCCGCCGGGCGGTCGAACGGGTGCCCATGGCCGCCGCCGCCCCCGGTCTCCAGACGCAGCACGTCGCCCCGGCGCAGCATGTTGCCGTCCGATAGCGGAACCAGCATGCGCTCATGCGCGGTGCCCGGGTTGATCACCGCCCGGCCGCTGCCGCCGGACTGCCCGCCGGCGAAGCCCCAGGGCGGATGGTTCACGCTGTCGATGCGCATGGACAGCACGGCGTGGTCCGCCAGCACCTCGTATTCGCGGACGACGCCGCAGCCGCCGCGATGCCGGCCAGGGCCGCCGCTGTCGCAATTTATCCCATAACTCAGCAGCCGCACCGGATAGCTCAGCTCCAGGAACTCGACCGGGTAGTTCTCCTGCGCGACGAAATAGACCGCATCGATCCCGTCCGCGTCCGGCCGCGCGCCATACCCGACGCCGACGCCGTCCGACATCAGGAACGGATGACCCTGCGCCGTGCCGCGCAGCAGAATGATGACATAGGCTGAATGCGCCGCCGGCGCTGCGCCGCCGGCGACGTTCACCAGCCCGTTGAGCGCCGCCAGCATCCGCATCATCGTCAGCCCGCGCATTCCGAGCGGGGCGGGAAAGCGGGGGGCCAGGAGGGAGCCTTCGCGCAGCCGCACCTCATCAATGGCGTGCGGTCCGCCGGCGTTGCACACCTGCGCCGCGTCGCCGCCCAGGAAGAACAGGCCGAGCGCCATGCCCGGCACGTGCGGGTTCATCAGGAAGTTCACCGGGCCCGGTGCCTGGTCGTCCGTCTCCGTCGTGTCGAGCACGAAGCGGTCATCCGGCGTGCGGGTCATCGCCAGGCGGATGCGAAACGGACCGTTGCCGTGCCCGTCGGCGTCGATCACGTCGGTGAACGCATGGGTGCCGGTGGCGAAGGTCTCGCGCAATCGCCGCCGCACCAGCGTTTCGGTGCGGGCCAGCAACTGGCGCAGCGCATCCGCCACCACCGGTCTGCCGAAGCGCTGCAGGATCTCGGCCATCCGCCGGACGCCCACCTCGACGCTGGCCATCAGCGCCCTGGTATCGCCGCGGCTTTGTCCGGGATAGCGGGAATTCCGATGGAACATCTCCAGCAACGCCTCGTTCACCACGCCCGCGGCAATGAGCTTCGTCGGCGGCACGATGATGCCTTCCTGGAAGATGTCGGTCGTGTCCGGGCTGATCGAGCCCGGCCGCAGCCCGCCGATATCCGCGAAATGCGCCCACCCCATGACGAAGGCACTGAGGCGGCCGTCATGGAACACCGGCGACAGGAACACCTGGTCGTTGCTGTGCGACACGGCCCCGTGCGAGCCGTAGCAGTCGTTGAACCAATAGAGGTCGCCGGTCCGCATGGTCGCGGCGGGAAACGCCTCCAGCACCGGGGCGGTGACGTCCCCGAAGATCGGCACGTTGGAGCCGACCGCCAGGCGCCCTTCCGCGTCGAACAAGGCGGTGTAGAAATCTTTCTTCTCACGGATGAAGGCGCTGATGGCGGTACGCTCCAACAGCGCCTCCATCTCCGCCTGCGCCGCGCGGATCGCGCCGCGGATGATCTCGAGCGTCACCGGATCGCAGATCACAGCCCGGCCAACTCCAGGCGCGCAACGGCAAGCGCCATTGCCTGCGCCCGCGGCACCAGGGTCGCGAGCTCGGCATACTCGTCAGGCGTGTGGGCGCGCCCGCCGACCGCGCCCAGGCCGCAGAGCGTCGGCGTCCCCTGGGCGGCGGCAAAGCCGGAATCCGCGCAGCCGCCGGTGAACTCCGCGCCGATCGGCATGCCCAGCGCCGCCGCGCCATCCAGATACAGGTCCATCAGCGCCTGCGACTGCGGCGTCGGCTCCAGCGGCAGGAACTCACCCATGATCTCCCATGTGGCGTGCGTATCCGGCACGGCGCAGCGGTCCATGATGGCGCCGACCGCATCGAGGGCCGCTTGCCGGTCGGCCGCCTTGACGTAGCGCAGGTCGATCTCACCCATGGCGTGCGGCGCCACCGTGTTCACCGTCTGGCCGCCCGACACCAAGCCGACGTTCACGGTGGTGCCGCGCGCCAGGTCGGTCACGCGATGCAGCGCCAGGATCTTGTGCGCCATCTCCTCGATCGCGGACCGGCCGTCCGCGAAGTTGGCGCCGGAATGCGCGGGACGGCCGAACACCTCGAAACGCAGGAACACGCCGCCTTTGCGCCCGGACACGATATTGCCGCTGGCCCGGCCGGGTTCGCTGTTCAACACGACTCGGGCCTGCCGCGCCGCCTGCTCGATGACCGGGCGGCAGGCGGGGGAGGCGATCTCCTCGTCGCTGGTGATCAGCCCCAGGAGCGGGCCGGGATGGCCGCCGACCGCGTGGAAGGCCGCGAGGACGAAGGCGTTGACCACCAGTCCGGCCTTCATGTCCGCGACGCCCGGGCCATACGCCAGGTCGCCGTCGATCCGGAACGGCCGCCGCTGTGCCTCACCCTTCGGGAACACCGTGTCGCGATGACCCATCAGTATGATCGGCCTCGTATCGGCGGTGGCGGGCCGCGGCACCGTCGCGCGCAGCACGTCGCCGAACACGGCCTGCGGCATCGTCTCGACCGCGATCCCCGCTTCGGCGAAGAACCGCCGTAGCACGTCGCCGGTTGCGTCGACGCCCAGCTTGTCGCGCGAGCTGGAGTCGCTGTTTACCAGGGCGGCGAGCAGGCCGATCATGCGATCCCGCTGGCCGTCCAGCCAGGCGACCGCAGGGTGGGCGATGGCTTCGGCGCTCTGCATCGTGGGGCCTCCTCGGTCGTCGGGCATGGCTGGGTCGGTTTTACCTGGCGGGTCGCGGCCGCCTGGGCGAAGATCGTCGTGGCGAGGGCCGTAGTGGCGAGGAGCGTACCACGGTCCAATCGGGACCGCATCCCGCTATCGCCCGAGGAGGATGGCCGATGAAGATCTGCTACTTGCTGCCGCTAACCGGGCTTTCCGTCACGGAGAAGGCGCGGCGCGAACGCATCCTGAACCGGGTCGCGTTCCATGGCACCGATGTCGAGCTGTGCCAAATTGCGGACGGCCCACCGTCCATCGAGAGCGCGGTGGACGAGTATCGGGCCATGCCGCAGGTGCTGTCCTTCATCATGCAGCGCCAGGGCGACTTCGACGGCTTCATCATCGGCTGCGCCGGGGGACACTGGGCTGGAAGGCGCGCGGGAGCAGTCGCGCAAGCCGGTCGTGGGGCCCGGCGAGGCAAGCATCGTGCTGGGCGCGCTTGGCGACAAGCTGTTCTCGATGATCACCATCTCGAGCGAGCGGGCGCGCATCAAGCGGCGCCTGGTGCGCGAGGCGGGGGTGGCCGAGCACCGCCTGGTGTCCAGCCATACGCTCGGTGTTCCCGTCCTGGATCTGCCGCGCGATCCCGCCCGCACGCAGGCGGCGCTGATCACGGCGCTTCGGGAGGCGCGTGGGAAGGGCGCGGAGGTGATGCTGCTCGGCTGCATGTCGGTTGCCTTCATGGAGCCCGCGCTGCTGTTCGAAGCCGCTTCCATCGCCGGAATTCCGCTGGTCAACCCGATCGTGTCCGCGGTTAAGCTGGCGGAGTCGCTGGTGGCGATGAGCCAATACGGTCAAACCGAGCGGCAAGCGGCGGCCTGAGCGCGGGCTGCCTCGCTGATGTACGGGACGATTACTTCTCCAATGTTCCACGCCCGCCGATCCCCTCAGAAATCCGGCGCGCAGCTTGGGCATGCAGACGCATTACTGTTGCCCGCTTCGGCGTTGTTCCGACTTGCGGCAAGAATGGTACGGTCAGCGCCGAAACGGCATACCCGAGATGGTCGATCACGGGGGAGCTGATGTCCGTCACCCCGCGTGTCACGTCGCTGCGGAAGACGTCATATCCCACCTGGGCAATCCGCTCGAGCCGCGCCAGGATGTCCGGCTCCGAGCTTGCCCGGTCCGCCTTCGCCATGATCGCCACCATAGCGGCCCGGCGCGGCTGGGTTTCAAAGGCGGCCAGGATTCGGGCGGAAACGAAGTGAGAGCATGCAAAACTCTGGGGGGCGGCTTCCTGCGGCGTTGCGTGGCTGCCTACTTCGGCTGTCACACCACCCTCGGAGGCGGTACTCCGCGCTTAGCGAGCCGGCCGCTTACCCGGCCTGGGAACAAGCCTCCCACGACTTTGCATGCTCTCGTTGCCCTTGACGCGATCTCGAAACGGGCGCATGGCGCCTCCGTTACGGTGGACCCGCGCGGCGCGCCTCCGACTTTCAGAAAGCCCCTACCTCCATGCCCAGCGACAGTCACAGTCGATCGTCCTTGTCCTCGGCGGCACGCACCGTGGCCTGATCGGTTCTGATCGGCCCACCACGGTTGGTTCGCCGCAGGCAGCGCGACGGATTACAGCCAAGGTAAGCCGCTATGAACGACACCGCCGCTCCTACCGTTCTCGCGTCCGACGAAACGTCTGTCGATCCCGCAGCACTCGCGTTGCGTCTCGCCGACGAGCGCGCCGCCGATATCGTTGAGGCCCTGGACGGGCAGACCCCTGACACCGCTGCCGCCGTCCTGCTGCACCTCCCGCCGGAGCGAGCCGTCGAGGTCCTGGACCAGCCGGGTCTCGACCAGGCGCCCGAGATCATCGCCGCCCTGCCGCGCGAGCGCGCCGCGGGCTTGCTCGCGGCCATGTCGGCCGACCGTGTCGCCGACGTGTTCCGCGAGCTGGACGAGCCCACCCGCTCCGAGCTGCTGGGGCGGCTCGACCCCGAGACGAAGACCGCCATCACGGCGCTGCTCGCCTACCCCGAGGGCACCGCGGGCTCGATCATGACGACGGAGTTCGTCTCCGTGCCCGCGAGCTGGACCATCGCGGAGGTGCTGCACCACATCCGCGTGGTCGAGCGCACCCGGGAAACGGTCTACGCCATCTACGTGCTCGACCCGGCCAAGCACACCCTCGTCCACGCGGTGCCGCTGCGGCGCCTCATCTCGGGCGACCCACACCGCAACGTGCTCACCGTCGCAGCCGCCCGGCGGCCAATTACAATCCCCGCGCTCGCGCCGCGCGACGAAGCGGTCCGCCTCATCTCCAAATACGACCTGCTTGCCGTCCCGGTGGTGGACGGCAAGGGGCACGTCCTCGGCATCGTCACCGTCGACGACGTGATCGACGCCATGGTGGAGCGCCAAACGGAGCAGGTGCAGCGCTTCGGCGGCATGGAGGCGCTGAACGAGCCCTACATGGACCTCGGCTTCTGGCGGATGATCCAGAAGCGGGCCGGCTGGTTGTGTGCCCTGTTCCTGTCCGAGATGCTGACGGCTTCCGCCATGCAGGGCTTCGAGGGCGAGCTGGAGCGCGCCGTCGTGCTCACCTTGTTCATCCCGCTCATCATGAGTTCGGGCGGCAACTCCGGCAGCCAAGCCACTTCGCTATTGATCCGCGCGCTCGCGCTGCACCAGCTCGGGCTGGGCGACTGGTGGCGCGTCGCCCTGCGCGAGCTGCCGACCGGGATCACGCTCGGCGCCATCCTGGGGCTGATCGGCATGGCGCGCATTGCGCTATGGCAGACGCTCGGCCTCTACGACTACGGCGAGCACTGGGCGCTGGTGGCGCTCACCGTGGGGGCTGCGCTCGTCGGCATCGTCACCTTCGGCTCCATGGCGGGTTCCATGCTGCCCTTCGTTCTGCAGCGCGTCGGCTTCGACCCGGCCACTGCCTCCGCCCCGTTCGTGGCCACCCTCGTCGATGTCACGGGCCTCGTGATCTACTTCAGCGTCGCACTCCTCATCCTCAGGGGCACGCTGCTGTGAGCGGCGCGGACCTGCCGACCTTGCCCCGAGCGGCGGCTTCCGGATTTGGCCGGCTCCGACGCGTGGTCGCCGGGCGGCCGCGGCTGTTCGCGAGCGTGGCGGTCGGCCTGTTGTCCTTTGCCGCCCTTCCCCGGAACCTCAACGGCCAGACCCGGGCCATCCTGGCCTGGGACATCGGTGGCTTCGTGCTGCTCGTGCTGTGCGCCGCGTTGTTCAGCAGCGAGCGCAAGGATCGGATGGCGGCGGATGCCGCGCGCCAGCAGGAGGGCGAGTGGACCATCTTCTGGATCACGCTCGCCGCGGCGACCTTCAGCTTCGGCGCATTGTTGGCGGAGTTCTCCGGCACCAAGGACCTGCCCGGGCCCACCCGTGCCCTGCACGTCGCCCTGGTCGCGGCCACGCTGCTGCTGTCCTGGCTCGTCACGCACACCCTGTTCGCGCTGCGCTACGCGCACGAATATTACGAACAAGGATCGACATCAGGCACGGTGCAGGGTGGCCTGGCGTTCCCGGGTGACGAACTGCTGCCGGACTACTGGGATTTCTTCTACTTCTCCGCCGTGCTCGGCATGACCTTCCAGGTCTCGGACGTGGAGATCACCAGCCGCAAGCTGCGGCGCTTAGCAACCGTGCACGGATTTCTGAGCTTCGTGTTCAACACGGTGATCGTGGCGTTGAGCGTCAACATCGCCTCCAGCCTGCTGTAGCCCCCGGATCGCGAGTGGGTCAGACGGCGTTGTCAGGAGAGCATGCAAACCTGTGGGGGCTTGTTCCTGCTTATGTAAGTTTTGGGCTCATGAGGCGAGGGTGAGCTGGTGGCGAAGCTGGTGTGGCGGGTGAAGCTGGTGGCGGAGCTGCAGGCCGGGGTGACGACCGAGGTGGAGGTCGCGCACCTTGAGCGCGATGAACAGGCCGGCTTGGCTGAGCTTGGGCTCCGGCTCGCCGAAGCAAAGCAGCTCACGGCGGCGCTCCAGGCGGAGATGGCCTCGGCGCAGGTGGCCAGGGTGGGCGAGCGTCGCCGTGTGTGCGTAGCCTGCGGGCGTGCGCTGGCCAGCAAGGGCTCTACACCGCGAGCTTCCGCTCCTTGTTCGGCGACGTGCCGGTCCGGGTTCGGCGCCTGCTCACCTGTCCCTGCCAGGGTAGAGGTGGGGCGAAGAGCTTTGCTGTCTTGGACCTCGACGCGGCGGCTGTGGCACCTGAACTGGCGTATATGACGGCCCGGTATGCGGCCCTGGCGCTGTTCGGCAAGGTCGCAGCGCTGCTGTCCGAGCTGCTGCCGATCGCCGGAGCGCAGAACGCGGGCACGGTGCGGAACAGGACGTTGCGGGTCGGCGAGGACGTCGTGCAGTCGCACGCACCCGAAACGGCGAAGCGGCCTGTAGCGGTGCAGGCGACCATTCCCGTCGTGGTCGGGCTTGATGGCGGTTATGTCCGCAGTTGGCACCCGCAACAGGAGCGCCACTTCGAGGTGGTAGCCGGCAAGGTGATCGACGCCGACGGCACGCAGTCCCGCTTCGCTTTCGCCCGCAACGGCCAGGCGATCGCGTCCGACGGGCGTTGGTGCACTTCGATAATCTGAAGGGGTGGTAGGATGCCGCTCCCTTTCTGGTTCTGACCGTCCCGATGCCGCACAAACACAACGCCGCTCGCCGTCACCACATCCCGAAGATGTCGTTCAAGGTGCAGAACTGGCCGGCGTATGAAGCGGGCCTGCGCCGGCGTGGCAGCCTGACGTTGTGGATCGAGGACAGCGCGCTGGAACACTGGCGAAGCTGTGGACAGGGCGGGCAAGCTCGCTATACGGATGCAGCCATCCAGACGAGCCTGATGCTGCGCACGGCGTTCAAGCGGCCGTTGCGGCAGACCGAAGGTCTGATGGCATCGATGCTTACGCTGATGAACCTGACCATCTCAGTGCCTGACCACACCACGGTCAGCCGTCGGGCGGTAACGTTGCCGGTTGTGCGACCGGCCTCGGTGCCACACGGTCCGTTGCACGTGTTGATCGACAGCACCGGTCTGCAGGTTTACGGGGCGAGCCAATGGCTGGAGGTGAAACATGGCATGAAGTCGCGCCGGACGTGGCGCAAATTGCATCTGGCGGTCGATGCCGCCAGCGGCATGATCGTGGCACAGACCCTGACGGATCAGGACGTCGACGACCCATCCCCGGTGGCGCCGCTGCTCGACCGAATTGATGACCCGATTGGCCGGGTGACGGCGGATGGCGCGTACGATGGTGCACCCACTTACCAGACGATCGCGGCGCGCGGCGAGGCGATCGACGTGGTGATCCCGCCACGTTCAACGGCCGTGGCCAGTGCCGAACTGGATCCACTCACACAGCGTGACCGCCATCTGAAGATGATCACGGAACAGGGCCGCCTGGCCTGGCAGGCCGCTACCGACTACGGCCAGCGTTCGTTAGTAGAGATGGTCTGTTTGCAAACGATAAATTCTGCCTAACCCGGCAGGGCAGCTTGGTGCTGTCCTGGCGTCGCAGCCCGCCAAAAACTGATCGCCTGATGTCGATGGCTGACACAGCTGTTTCGGGAGGGTCTTGCCCTCTCGCAGCGGATCATGAAGCGACAGCAGTGGACGGTGACGCGGCGCCACGCCAGCTATTCGGCGGCAGAGCGACGGTGGGATCAGGCTTACCAACTGCTCCTGGTGATGCCCACCGTGGCGGGTCTGGGCACCCTCGATGCCGATGCTCCGATCGGCACAATGGAGGAGGATCGTCATGCACGTAGCCGTCTACGCCCGGGTCTCGACCGTGCGCCAGGCTCAGGCCCAAACGACTGACCAGCAACTCGATCGCCTGCGCGCCCATGCTGAGAAGCGGGGCTGGAGCTTGGCAGCCGATCGCGTGTTCCGCGACGATGGCTACAGCGGCGCCAGCCTGAGGCGGCCCGGCCTCGACCGCCTGCGCGATGCTGCCGCGGGTGCGCGGCTGGATCGCATCCTGATCACCGAGCCGGACCGGCTGGCGCGCAACTACGTGCACCAGGTGCTCCTGGTTGAGGAACTGCAGAAGCACGGGGCGGAGGTGGAGTTCCTTGACCGGCCGATGAGCCGCGACCCGCACGACCAGCTGTTGCTGCAGATCCGCGGCGCCGTCGCCGAGTATGAGCGCACCTTGATCGCCGAGCGCATGCGCCGCGGCCGCTTGCGCAAGCTGCGGGCCGGCACGCTGCTGCCCTGGACGCGGCCGCCCTACGGCTACCGGCTCGACCCCGACCGGCCGCGCGACCCGGCCGGAGTGCGCCTCGACGAGGCGGAGGCGGCGGTGGTGCGCGACCTGTTCGCTTGGTTCGCCGACGAGGGCGCCACAATCTATGAACTGCGGCGTCGCCTCGATCAGTTCGGCGTCGTCTCGCCCCGGGGGTGCCGAACCTGGAACGGCTCGGCTCTGCACGGCGTGCTGACCAACCCGACTTATCTCGGCCAGGTGTTTGCCAACCGTGTCCGCGCACGCCCTGCCGAGCGGCACAGCGAAGCCCTGCTGCCCGTGGGCCGCAGCGGCACGGGCGCTACGCGAGCCGTGGACGCGGCCGAGTGGATCGCGGTCGCCCCAGTGCCGGCCCTCGTCGGCCAGGCGCAATTCGACCGCGCCCAGGAGCGGCTGGCCTATAATCGCCGAATGGCACGGCGCAACAACCGGGTGCACCCTTACCTCCTGCGCGGCCTGGTCAGCTGCGGCCAGTGCCGCCTGGGCTGTTCTGGCCTGCACATGCCGACAGGCTACGACTATTATGTTTGCCGGACCAAGACACAGTCACTGCTGCTGTTGTCCGGTAAGCGTTGCCCGGCACGCTACATCCCCGCTCGCGCGCTGGAAGAGCTGGTCTGGCGCGACCTGTGCGAGGTGCTCGCAATGCCCGAGATGATCGCGCACGCGATGGAGCGAGCGCGCGGCGGGCACTGGCTGCCTCAGGAGTTGCAGGCGCGCCAAGCGAACCTGCGCCGTGGCCGGGCGGCGCTCGGCCACCAGGTCGAGCGGCTCACGGAGGCCTATCTCGCAGGCGTCGTGCCGCTGGCCGAGTACGAGCGCCGCCGCCGCGATGCCGATGCTCGGTTGCAGGCGCTGGACCGACAGGAGCATGAGCTTGCGCACGACGCCGAGTGTCAGGGCGAAACGGCTGGCTTGGCAGCCCATGCCGAGGCGTTCTGCCAGCGCGTACGTAAGAGTCTGGCCGACGCGGACTTCGACCAAAAACGGGCGCTGCTTGAACTGCTGGTCGACCGCGTGATCGTCACCGACGGCGTGGTCGAGATCCGCTACGTCGTCCCCACCAGCCCGGACGGCGAACGCGAGCCGTTTTGGCGATTGCGTTCAGACTATCGAAACAACCATGGGTCGCTACAAGGCGCTGATCGGACCCCGGCTTCGAGCCCGCGGCTTCGCTGCCCAGCAGACCGAGGCGGCCATCGGCACGGCGGTCCTGAACCGGATGCTGGCGGCTGGACGGCCGAAATCTGTCCGCGTTCAGCGGGTCATCGCATAGCAGTTCGGGGCTGGGGCCAACTCGACCTCTATCCGCCAAGTGCACCAACGCCGTATGTTAGCCTTCGACGTCAGAGGCCTGCGAGACTGGACACATCGGTTCTGATCAGGGAGTTCTGGACGGGCCATCCCAATCCACGCTCCAAGCGAGAGCCGAGCCCCATGATCACACTCTATCATCTCGACCAATCCCGCTCTGAGCGCATTATTTGGCTGCTGGAGGAGCTGGCTCTTGAGTACCGGCTTGAGGTGTTCCTCCGCCAGCCGGATCTGTATGGCCCGGCGGTGCTCAAGGACGCACACGCGCTCGGACGCGCCCCGGTGATCCGCGATGGTGATGTGGTGCTGGCGGAATCAGGAGCGATCGTGGAGTACTTGATCGCGCGTCACGGGCAAGGCCGCCTTTCCGTTGTGCCCGCTGCGATGAGCCACAGTCCAACGCCCCAGCCATCTCCCGCCACCAGGCCGACCCGGCCGATCCATCTGCCGGCCAGCACGGCGCAGCGGTCGGCGAGCGGCAGGGCCAGGTTGGTCATCTGCTCCACCAACAGCAGCGTCAATCCTTCGCCGTGCAGGCGGGACAGCGCCTCGAACAGCTCCTGCGCGACCGCCGGCGCCAGGCCCAGCGACGGCTCATTTAGCGGCAGCAGCGCCGGGCGCGCGAGAAGGCCACGGGCGAGCGCCAGCATCTGCTATTTGCCGCCCGAAAGCAGGCCCGCAGGCTGCACTGTGGTGCCCCAGTCGGTTGCGATAACGTTCATGTTGATGCTTTAGCTGACGGCCACAGCCCTGCAAGCGTCGTGTCATGGCTGGGCGCTGCCTGGCGGCATTCCTGCCTGCCGACCTCGACAGGCTATGGCTCGTCGATCAGGCTGACATGCGCGGCCACGATCTGCCAGCCTTCGGGGAAGCGGACCCAGGTTTGCATCTGACGCCCCAGCTTTCCCGGCATCGTATCGCGGCGAAACAGCGTCGACGCCACCGCGGCGTCGTGCCCATAGGTCGTGATGACCGTGCGCGCCAAGCTTCGCATCAGCCCGGCCGATGAGCGTGCGCCGCGGAACGCCGCGATCTCGTCGAAACCATACAGGTTCTCCGCCATGCCATAGCGGATGGTCTGGGGAGCGCGGTGGAACAAGGCATTCAGCGTTGGTACATCGTTTGCTAGAATTGCTGCTTCATAGCGGGCAAACGCCGCTTCCATCTCCGCCCGAACGTCTGGAATGTCTATGTCCATGGTATCTGTGACTCCATTCGGCCAACATGCACGCATGGGCAGCGAGCCTTCAAGGGTCTGCCCCATGCGCCGGGGCCTGCAATGACCCGGCGCAAGATCGCCGTCATCGGCACCGGCGGCACGATCTCGTCGGTTGCCGCCAGCAGCCTCGATACGCTCGACTATCCGGAATTCGGCCAGAAGCTGACCGCATCCGAGCTGCTTGCAAGGATCGGTGAGGCGGACCTGGTCGCCGAACCGGTCCCGGTGCCGTTCCGGGCCGTCGGCAGCACGGCCATCGGCCCTGCCGATTGGATCGCCCTGCGCGACTTGGTGCATGCAACGGCGGCGCAGGACCCGGGCATTGCGGGCTTCGTCATCACCCATGGGACCGCGACCCTGGAGGAGACGGCGTTCTTCCTCAACCTCACCTTGGCCATCGCGCATCCAGTGGTGCTGGTCGGCGCGCAACGGCCGGCCAGCGCGCTGGGCACGGACGCCGGCGCCAACCTGGTCGCGGCGCTGCGGGTCGCCTCAGCGCCCGAGGCCGTAGGCCTAGGCGTGCTCGTGGTGTTGAACGACGAGATCCACGCGGCGCGGGACGTCGTGAAGACCTCCACCTACCGGCTGCAGACGTTCCGCTCGCCCGATTTCGGCGCTCTCGGCCATGTGGACGGCGACGGCGTGCACATCCTGCGCGCCCCGCGACGCCAGCATGCGCCGGACACCGTCTTCGCCTCGGCCGCGACGTTCGACCTGCCGCGGGTCGATATCGTCCTCTCCTATGCCGGCGTGGACGGCGTCATGGTGGAGGCGGCGGTCGCGGCGGGAGCGCGCGGCATCGTGTCGGCCGGGTTGGCGCCCGGCATCGCCACGCCGTTGGAACGCCTGGCGCTCGAACGCGCCGTCGCCGCCGGGACCGTGGTGGTGCAGTGCAGCCGCGCAGCGAGCGGCCGGGTCGGGCGGCGGCGCTACCTGCGCGAGGCGGGCATCGTGGCCGGCGAGGATTTCAGCCCGCAGAAGGCGCGCATCCTGCTGATGCTGGCCCTGACGCGCACATCCGACCCGGCCGATATCGCCGCCATATTCGCTAGTACTTAGGAGACTGGTCCGCATGCAATCCTCGGCACAACCGGCCATGGACCTGCTGATCCGCGGCGACAACGTCGTTACCCCGTTCGGCACGGGCGCCTATGACGTGGCGATCCGGGAGGGCCGCATCGCCGCGGTGGCCGGCCATGGCAGCCTGTCGCTGCCGGAAGGCGCACGGCTGATCGACGCCGCCGGCTGCGTCGTCATGCCCGGCGGCATCGACCCGCACGTCCACTGCTCCTGGCCCATCCCGGCGCCGGACGGTGCGGCCGGCCTCACCGACCCGCCGGGGGTGGTCAGCCGCGCCGCGCTGTTCGGCGGCACCACGACGCTGATCGACTTCGCCCGTGCCTCAGAGGGCAAGAGTGTGCAGGACGCCATCGAGCGGCGCTCGGCGGAATGGCGCGGCGCCTGCCACTGCGACTACGCCTTCCATACCATGGTGGAGGGCGCGCTCCCGACCGAGCTGTTCGGCCAGTTGGCGGAGTCGATCCAGGCCGGGCACCCGACGGTCAAGATCTTCACCACCGACATCACCCCGAGCCGGCGTGGCCGCATGGTCGGCTTCGGCGACATCTGGGAGGTGTTCCAGGTCCTGGCGGCCCATCGCGGCCTGGGCGTGATCCACGCCGAGGACAACGACATCGTCATGCACATGTACGGCAAGCTGATCCGCGAGGGGCGCACCGGGTTCGAGAACATGGCCGAGGTGCACAACGCCCTGTCGGAGGACCTGTCGTTCGGCCGCATCATCCGGCTGGCCGAGAGCGTGCCGGGCACCGCATTGTATATGATGCACGTGAGCGCGGGCACCGGCGTCGACGCCATCCGGGCCTCGCGCCGCCGCGGCTTCCCGGTCTACGGCGAGACCCTGCATCAGTATATGCTGTATAACAGCGACGACTACCGCCGGCCGAACGGCCAGATCTACCATACCTATCCGTCACTGAAGTCGCCCGAGGACCAGGCGGCGCTGTGGGCGGGCACCCTGGACGGCGCCATCAGCACCGTGGCGACGGACGAGCTGTGCTGCACCCTGGCGGCCAAGTTGCAGGGGCGGCGGATCGACGATACCACGGGCGGCAACGCGGCGTGCGAGCCCCGGGTCGCGCTGATGTATACCGAGATGGTCTCCCGGCGCGGCTACACGCTGCAGCGCTTCGTAGACCTGGTGTCCAGCAACGCCGCCCGGGTGATGGGCCTGTATCCGCGCAAGGGGGCGATCGCGCCCAGCGCCGACGCCGACATCACCGTGCTGGACCCGAGGCTCGCGCGCACCATCCGCAACGAGGACCTGCACGAGACGGACTACACGCCCTGGGACGGGCACGCCGTCACCGCCTGGCCGCGCCTGACTATCCTGCGCGGCAAGGTGGTGATGGAGGACGGCCGGTTCCTCGGTACGCCGGCCGACGGGGAGTGGCAGCCGCGTCGCATTGCCGATGATATCCTGGCCGGCCCGGCGCTGTGATGAACTCGCCCATTACCCATGCCGCGCTGCGTGCCTTGCTGCAGGACTGCCTCCTGCTCTGGGGCGTGGACGGCCGGGCAAGCTGGGACGGCGACGATCTACTGCTGACCGCGGCGGGGCAATGGGTGGCGGTGCGTCCTGCCGGCGTGGCGGACCGGCCGGCGCGCTGGTTCCTGCGGGCCGGGGACGCTGCGCGGCTGCGGCCCTGCCTTTCGATCACCGGCCTGCTGACCGCCGTCCGCGCCGCGCTGGATGCGCCGGCGTCCCGGCGCCTGCGCATTGCCGCCGGATCCGGCCCGCAGCCGGATCTTGCCTGCCCGCCGGCCCCGGCTGCGCCCGCCCCGACCTGTGCCGGGCCGCCGCGGGTGCTGGTCGTCACCGGCTTCCTCGGCAGCGGCAAGACGACCCTGATCCAGCGCATGCTGCGCAACCCCGGCTATGCCGGAACCGCGGTCATCGTGAACGAGTTCGGCGCGGTCGGGTTGGATCACACCCTGATCGAGGGCGGCAGCGAGGTGCTGCTATTGCCGTCCGGCTGCCTGTGCTGCGCCGTCCAGGGCGACTTGGTGGCGACGCTGCTCGACCTACACGTGCGCCGCGCCGCCGGTGCAGCCGCGTTCGACCGGGTGGTGATCGAGACCTCCGGCCTCGCCGACCCGGCGCCGATCCTGCATACGCTGATGACCGACGCCCGGCTCGCCCGGCACTACACGCTGGCCGGGGTACTCACGCTGGTGGACGGGGTGCACGGCGCTACGACGCTGCCGGGCCATGTGGAGGCACGCCGCCAAGTGGCGCTGGCCAGCCGTATCCTGTTCACCAAGACCGACGTCGCCGGGGCCGGGCCGGAGCTCTGCGACGCGGTGGCGGCGCTGAACGCCGACGCACCGCGGACCGGCGCGGCATTCGGCGCGGTCCCGCCGGATTGGCTGTTCGCGCCCGGGCTCGCCTTGGGCCAACACCCGGCGCGTCGCCCACCGGCGGCGCAGCACACCGGCGGCATCGGCAGCTTCGTCCTGGCCCTCGATGCGCCGGTTCCCGCCGTGGCGCTGACCCTGCTGCTGCAGGCGCTCGCCGAGCACGCCGGCGACCGGCTGCTGCGGGTGAAGGGGCTGGTGCAGGTGGCGGAACGGCCTGCGCAGCCGGCCCTGGTGCAGGGCGTCCAGCATGTCTTCGAGGCGCCCGTCTGGCTCGACCGCTGGCCGGACCTGGACCACGGCACCCGGCTGGTGTTCATTGCCGAGGCCGTGCCGCCGCAGTTCCCGGGCCGCCTGCTGCAGGCGATTACCGTCGAAGTGCTCGACACGGCCGCACGCCTTTCCCCGCCCCGCCCCGGCCACCAGGAGACCATGATGACCGATATGACCCACCCGATCGGACGGCGCGCGCTGGGGCACCTCGCCGCCGGCACGGGCCTGAGCATCGCGGCGCCAGCGGTGCTGGTGCGCGCGCAGCCGGCAGCGCTGCGCATCGTCAACATCCAGGCGCTCACCGGGCCGTCCGCGGCCTATGGCCAGCGCGCCCGCGACGGGGCGCGGCTCGCCGCCGAGCAGTTGAACGCGGCCGGATTCCAGGTCGGCGGCGCCACCTACCGCCTGCAGGTCGCCGTGCAGGACCAGGCGAACGACCCGCAGCAGGCAGTGACGCTGATCCGCCAGGCCGCCTCGGACGCGGAGGTGCTGGCGGTGATCGGCACCTCGAACTCCGTGGGCTTCGTGCCCAGCGTGCCAGTGGCTGGGCAACTGCAGATCCCGATGGTCGGCGCTGGCTCGGGCGCCCCGATCAAGCAGTGGAACCCCTATGCCTTCCGCGTCAACCCGGTGTCCGGCACTGCGATTCCCGAGCTGCTGCGCCGGGTGCACGGCAAGCTCGGCTTCAAGCGTCTGGGCGTAATCTACGACCAGACGCAGGACGGCCAGGCGGGCGACGCCCAGGTGTGCCGGGCGATGGCGAAGGAACTCGGCTACGAACTCGTCGCCTTCGAGGCATTTCGCGCCGGCGACCAGGACTTCTCCGCCCAGCTCGCCACAATGCGCAGCGTCAGGCCGGATGCGCTGTTCGTGGCGGCCGCGACCGGGGACGGGGTGAAGGTCGCCTCGCAGGTGCGGGAGCTCGGCCTCGTGGCGCCGATGATGACCGGGTTCGGCTCGTTCCAGGACCCGGTTTACTGGGACGGCACGCACGGCGAGATCAAGGGCTGCTTCACCTGGCTGGCGCAGGACCTCGCCTCGCCGACCCCGGCGGTGCGCGGGTTCATGGACGGCTACCTGAGCCGGTTCAAGCAGGAGGCGACGTCGTTCGCGACCTATGGCGCGGACGCGGTCTGGGCCATCGCAGCCGCGCTGACCAAGGCCGGCGCTCCGACCCGGGCCAAGCTGCAGGAGGCCTTGGCGGCGCTCGATGCCACCACGCCGATCGGCACCCACGTCACCTTCCAGAACCCGCCCGACGGCGAGAACAGGACGCCGCATGTCGTGGCGATCGAGGTCACCGGCCGCGGCGCCTACACGGTCGTCTAGCCGGTGCTGCAGGTCGATCGGCTCACCAAGCGGTTTGGCGGCCTGGTCGCGGTCAACTCCGTCAGCTTCGCCGTCGCCGCAGGCGAGGTGCTGGCGGTCGTCGGACCCAACGGGGCCGGCAAGACGACGCTATTCAACTTGATCACCGGCGTACTGCGGCCCGACGGCGGGCGGGTGACCTTGGACGGGCACGACGTCACCGGCCTGGCCCCGCACCGCCTGGCCGGGATGGGCATCGCCCGCACGTTCCAGAACATCCGGCTGTTCGGCCACCTGAATGCGCTGGAGAACGTCATGGTCGGCCAGGTCGCAGTTGGGCGCTCCGGCGTGCTGGATAGCCTTTTCTGCACCGGGCGCGACCGGGCCGAGCGCCGCGCCATGGTCGAGCGGGCGGAGGCGCTGCTGGACTGGGTCGGCGTCGGCGGCAACCGCTTCCGGATGCCGGGCGAGCTGCCCTATGGCGACCAGCGCCGGGTGGAGATCGCCCGGGCGCTGGGCCTGCAGCCGCGGCTGCTCATTTTGGACGAGCCGACCGCCGGCATGGTGGCGCAGGAGGCGCACGCGGTGATCGACATGATCGAGCGGCTGCGGGCCCGCGGCATGGCCCTGTTATTGATCGAGCACAACATGAACGTCGTGATGTCGGCCGCCGACCGCATCGTGGTGATCAACTTCGGCGAAAAGATCGCCGAGGGGCTGCCGGCGGCGATCCGCGCCGACCCCAAGGTGATCGAAGCCTATCTGGGGTCCGACGATTGAGCGCGCTGCTGGAGATCACCGACCTCGCCGTGTCGTACGGCAAGGTGCCGGCGGTGGACGGCATCTCCCTCGCTCTCGGCGCTGGCGAGCTGGGCGTGGTGCTGGGCGCGAACGGCGCCGGCAAGACCACCATCATCAAAACCGTCATGGGCCTGCTGCGCCCGTGCCGCGGCAGCATCCGGTTCGACGGCCAGCACGAGCTGGTCGGCTTGCGCCCGCACCAAGTCCACCATCTCGGCATCGCCTGGGCGCCGGAGGGACGGCAATTGTGGAACACCATGACGGTGCTCGACAACCTGCGCATGGGCGCGTTCGACTGCACCGACAAGACGCAGGCCGGCCGCCGCATCGACGAGATGCTCACTCGCTTTCCCCGGCTGCGCGAGCGCCAGGGGCAGCTCGCGGGATCGCTCAGCGGCGGCGAGCAGCAGATGGTGGCGATCGCCCGCGCCCTGGTCAGCGGGCCGCGGCTGCTGCTGATGGACGAGCCGTCGCTCGGCCTGGCGCCGATCGTCATACGCGACGTGTTCAAGCTGATCCGCGAGATCAACGGCATGGGCATCGCCGTGCTCATGGCCGAGCAGAATGCCCGGCAGTCCCTACGGGTCGCGCACACCGCGCACCTGCTCGAGCTCGGCCGCATGATCGAGAGCGGGCCTGCGGATGAGATCGCGGCCAAGGAGAGCGTCCTGGCGGTGTTCCTGGGCGGCAAGGCATAGGAGGGAGCGATGGACCTTTTCCTGCAGCAGGTCAGCAACGGCCTGGTGATCGGCAGCACCTACGCCGTGGTGGCGGTGGGCTTCTCCCTGGCCTTCACCGTGCTGCGGGTGATCCAGTTCGCCCATCCCGACCTGTTCATGATCGGCATGTTCTCCGACATGATCGCGGCCGGCGTGGTGCCCGGCGGCGGCCTGCTGGTGGGACTACTGGGCGGGGCGGTCGGGGCCACGGCGGTCGGCGCGGTGGTCGAGCGCAGCGTCATCGGCCCGCTGCGGGGCAAGGACGTGCTGACCACGCTGATCGCCACGCTGGGCGTGTCCGTCATGCTGCAGAACGGCATGGCGGCCATCGTCGGTCCCGACCCGGTGCCGTATCCGCGGCTGCTGCCCGCCCGCTTCTTCGAGCTTGGGCCGGTGCTGCTGACCCTGCGCCAGATTTTTAACCTCGGCCTTTCGCTGCTGCTGCTGGCGCTCGCGAGCCTGTATGTCCGCGGCACCCGGATCGGCCGCGCCACCCGCGCCATCGCCGAGCGGCCGGACGTCGCGGCGGCGTTCGGGGTCGACGTGGGCCATGTCTGCCGGGTGACCATTTGGCTCGCGTCCGCCATGGCCGGCATCGCCGCGGTGGCGGTGGGCACGCTGTATGGCTCCGCCTCGGCGTTCGTCGGGCTGCTGTATGGGCTGAAGGCGTTCATCTGTATGCTGGTTGCCGGCAACCGCTACTTCGAGGCAGTGATCGCCGTGGCGCTCGTGCTCGGCGTCATGGAGGCGCTGGTGACCGGCTACGTGTCCTCCTCGATGCGCGACGCGGTTGCCTTTTGCGTCCTGATCGCGGTGCTGTATTTCCGTCCGAACGGCTTGTTCGGCTCCTATTCCAGCTAGGGCCCAGCGCCATGCCGAACTTCGCCTTCTTCGAGCCGATCCTGATCTCGACCTTGCTCAACGTGGCGTTGACGCTCGGCCTGTATGTCACGGCGCTGTCCGGGCAGCTCTCGCTGGCGACGGCGGCCATCGCCGGGGCCGGCGCCTACACAGCCGGTATCCTGACCGCGCGCTACGGCGTCCTGTTCATTCCCGCGGTTGCGGCCGGCGCTGCCGTCGGCGCGGCGCTGGGCGCGGTGCTGGCGCTGCTCACGGCGCGCATGCGCGATTTCATCCTGAAGCTGACCACGCTGGCCGCCGGGGAGGCATTGTCGGTGCTGGCGTTCAACTGGGAGTTCATCGGCGGCGCCAACAGCTTCACTGGCATCGCGCCGCATACGGGGCTGGCGACCTGCGCCGTCGTGGCCGGGCTGGCGCTGTATGTGGCGTGGCGCTTCGACGGGTCGCGGCTGGGCTATGCGTCGCGCGCGGTGCGGGACGACCCGCTGGCGGCAGCGTCGATGGGCGTGTCGGTGGTCCAGGTCCGCGTTATTACCTTCGCCCTGGGCAGCGCGCTGATCGGCATGGCGGGCGCCGCGCAGGCGCATTACTTGCTCGTCGTCACGCCCTCGCAGCTCGGCTTTTTCGTGTCGCTGAACTTCATCATCTTCCTGCTGTTCGGCGGCCTGCAGACCCTGGCCGGCCCAATCCTCGGTGCTGTGGTGCTCACTGCATTGCCGGAGGCGCTGCGCTTCGCCAGCGAGTACCGGCTGATCATCTACGGCGCCGTCATCGTGGCGGTGATGCTGCTGCGGCCGGACGGACTGCTGCGGCGCAGCCCGCTCGGCCAGCGCCGGCATTTGTTCGGCCTCACCCTGCGCCCGGCGCGCAGGCTGCACGGGCGGCTGGCGGGCGAGGATGTGCTGGGGCCGACCGTGCAATAGACGGAGAAGAAAAATGGAACTGATTGACCTCAGCCGCGAGATATTCCACCGCACCCAAGTGCATCCCTCGCACCCGCCGGTGGTGGTCGCCACCTGGTACGACCACGATGAGAAGAAACGGGCGGGCAACACCGAGTTCTCGTCGAAGGCGCTGTCGATCAGCTTCAGCGACCACGCCGGCACCCACGTTGACGCGCCGGTGCATTTCGATAGCCGGCCCGGCGCGGCCTCGATCGACCAGATGCCGTTGGAGCGCTTCTACACCTCGGCGATTTGCCTCGATTTGTCGCATGCGCCGCTGCGCCATGCGGTGACGGTGCCGGAGATGGAGGCCGCCCTGGCCGCCTCGGGCCAGGAGATCCGTCCCGGCGACACCGTGCTGCTGTATATGGCGACCAACGAGCGGCTGCTGGGCAAGCCGGGCTACCCGCACGAGTTCCCCGGCCTGGCGGTCGAGAGCGTGCACTGGCTGGCCGACCACGGCATCGGCATGTTCGGCGTCGAGGCCGTCAGCCCGGCACCGGAGGGCGAGCCCAACTTCCAGGCCCACCTCGCCTGCGCCGAACGCGGCATCACCCATATCGAATGCCTGGCCAACCTGCAGCGGCTGGTCGGCCGGGGCCGCTTCCGCTTCATCGGCTTCCCGCTCCGTATCCGCGGCGGCACGGCGAGCCCGGTCCGCGCCGTGGCCTTGTTCGAATGACGGGGCCGCTCCGGCTGCCGCAGCACGGCCGCTACGCGCACAGCCCACTGCCGCAACGCCCGACCTACGAATGGCCCGGCGGCGCGCGGCTAGCGGTCGTGATCAGCAACAACATCGAGCATTTCGCCTTCTGCGCCGGCCTCGGCAGCGACAGCGCCCAGCTCGGCGCCGCGCAGAACCAGCGCAACTACGCCTGGCGCGACTACGGCAACCGGGTCGGGCTCTGGTACCTGCTCGACATGCTGGACGAGCTGGCGCTGCCCTGCTCGCACAACGTCAACGGCGCCGTGCTCGACGCCTGCCCGGAGATCGCCCCGGCGCTGCTCGCGCGCGGCGACGAGCTGGTGGGCCACGGCCGCACCAACTCCGAACGGCAGGATGGGTTGTGGGAGGACGACGAGCGGCGGCTGATCCAAGAAAGCCGTGAGGCCATCCTGCGCCACGGTGCGCCAGCGCCCTCGGGGTGGCTCGGCCCCTATATCGCGCAGAGCGGCGCGACGCTCGATCTGCTGCGGGAGGAAGGCTTCAGCTACGTCATGGACTGGCCGGCCGACGACCAGCCGTTCTGGATGCGCACGCGCGCCGGGCCGATCCTGTCGGTGCCGTATTCGATCGAGCTCAACGACAGCCCGGCCCTGGTGTTTCGCCAGCACTCCGGGCGCGAGTTCGCCGACATGATCACGGACCAGTTCGACGAGATGCTGCAGCAGTCGCGCAGGTATCCGCTGGTGTGCAGCATCGTCCTGCATCCGTTCATCGTCGGGCAGCCGTTCCGCTTGCGGGCGCTGAGGCGGGCGCTGACCCACGTGCTGCAACAGCGCGATCGGGTCTGGCTGGCGTGTCCCGGCGAGGTGGCCCGCTACGTCGCCGGCCTGCCGCCCGGCATCGTGCCCGGAAGCCTGCACGGCCCCGAGGCGTAACATGTTGTCAAAGGCCTTGTTGCCGCACCTCGAGCGGTTCTATGCCGACTATCATGCATGACAGTCTGGTCCGCGGTACGATCGTAACCTCGACGGAGATCATCCGGGACGGCTGGGTCGCCATCACGGGCGAGCGGATCGCGGCCATGGGCACGGGCGAGATGCCACCGGCCGCCGTGGTGCTGGACTACACCGGCAAGCGAGCGTGGTGCATGGATTGGATAGGTGATTGGTGCTGGAGCGCTGGGCGGGGTAGGAGTGCGCTCCCTTGCTGACCGCGGATACCCACGTTGCCCTTCAAGCTCAACCAGGACCTACGCCACCACATTCCCCGCCAGCGGCATCGGGTCACGAACTGGCCGGTGTATGAGGCCGGGTTGCGCCAGCGTGGGAGCCTGACGGTCCGGTTCTCCGACGAGGCGGTCGCGGCCTGGGCGGCTGAGCCGCGCACGACCCACGGCGGCCAGCCTCGGTATTCCGGTATTATGTAGCTGCTGCCACCACGGGTAAGTAGATACCGCTCTGTCTGGGCCCTAAAGTCGGTCCATGGAGAATGACAATCTGATCGCCGGCCTGATCCGCAAGAGGGCAGAGATCACCGCCCAAGTCGAGGTCCTCCAGATACAGCTTAGGCAGCTCATCATGGATGCCGACAACATTGATGGCGCCATCCGCATCTTCAATCCGGACATTGACCTGGCGGATATCCGCCCCCGCACAGTGCCGCGCTCGCATGTTGCTTTCTTGGGAAAGGTGCGGCGCACGACGCTGAACATGCTGCGGGAGACCGGGCTGGCACTCACGATCAAGGATATCGCGCTCAGGGTGATGACGGAACGCAAGTTGAGCATCTCCGACGCGCGGCTTGTGCGACTGATAGAGAAGAAGGTCGGATCATGCCTGCGCAGTCTGCGCAGCCGGGGTGTCGTACGGTCCGAGAAGGACCGGGGGAGCTATCTGCGCTGGAAGCTGGTCTAGGCTGAGGCGGCTACGCTTGGTTTGTCCTCTGCCAATATGCGCAGAAATCCACGCTCGGCCGCGCCCGCAGTGCCAGTCCGACCACGCCACGCACTTGACCGCCGTTGTCATCTCGGCGGTGCCCCTCGCGCCACGCGTTTTCCTGGGCGTAGCGGGCTAGATACGCACCCGCGATGCGGTGATGGTGACCCGTTTCGGCGCGGCGCAGGCGGGAGAAAAAGCTTTCGGCGCCGTTCGTGCAAGCAATGCCGTCGCTGTAGGAGAGTTGGTGGTTGATCCGCTTCACCACGTAATGACCATGCAGGTCGTTCCAGCTACTCGCCTCGTCGGCGTGAACCTCGGTCCCGGCCGCGACGTGGTTGCGGATGTAGGCCAGGGCCGAGCCTTCCGTCTTGAATGCGGACGGCATCACCATGCCGTCACGCTGCCGGATCACGACGACGCACTGGCGGTTGCCGTTCTGGTTCTTGAGCAGGCGGCGGTCTCGGCGGTTCTCCTTGTGGTTGGCCGGCTTCATGTAGCCACCGAAGTAGGCCCCATCGACCTCGACCGTCTTGCCGACGCCGCCGAGCTTGTAGCCCTTGACCTCGGTTGCCATCGCCTCGCGCAGCTTGTGGGCCAACACCCAGGCCGTCTTGTATTGCACGTCGAGGTCACGCGAGAGTGCCAGGGCGGACTGCCGAGTCGGCCCGGGGAGTCTCACCCCGAGCCGCTCACAGATCCGGACTTGACACTCTCGCGTCATCCGGCTCGTGCCACCGAACGAAGGCTGCCGCCTTCCGCCGAGAATTGGAGCTCCTCCT
>JAABUM010001526.1_pt1 | contig 34546 bp, 36 predicted proteins | sample 5559161 | NCBI WGS metagenome assembly JAABUM01 (sample SAMN10711868, study PRJNA513369) | rock metagenome | isolation source: Antarctica rocks | place: Antarctica: Victoria Land, Siegfried Peak nord
GGAGGGAGAGGGAGCAAAAGCCGTTCATAGGGCCTCCGCTATGGCTGGTTCGTAGTGGTCGGACGCCATGGCGGACGGGGCCTGCCAATCCGGGTCCAGGTTCAGGTCCTCCGCCATTAGGCGCGAGGTGATGCGCGCGCTCTCGAAGATTACCGGCAGGCCGCTGCCGGGATGGGTGCCGCCGCCGACGAGATAGACGTTCTGCAAGTCCTCGAAGCGGTTGCGCGGGCGGAAGTGCAGCATCTGACCCAGGTTGTGCGCCAGGTTGAACGTCGCGCCGCGGTAGATTTGCAGGTCGTGCTCCCAATCCATCGGCGTCAGCACCTTCTCGAAGCGGATGCGCCGCTCGATGTCGGGGATGCCGATGCGCTCCAGCCGCTTGAGCGCCAGCGCCCGGTAGCGTGCGACCTCTTCCGGACCCCACGCCGTCCCGCCGTCCATGCGGTGGCCCACCGGCACCAGCACATACAGCGTCGAGTGGCCCGGCGGCGCCAAGGCCGGGTCGGTCACGCAGGCGTTCTGCACGTAGAAGCTGGGGTTGGCCGGCGCCAGGCCGCCCTCGATCTCGGCGATGTTCCGCCGGTAGTCCTCGGCCAGGTAGATCGTGTGGTGCGACAGGTCGGGGATGTCGCCCTCGATCCCCAGGTACATCATGAACGTGCTGCACGAGAACTTCTTGGACGCGATCTTGCGATCCGACCAGCGGCGGCGGATGGCGTCGGGCACCAGCTTGGTCATCGTCTGCGCGAAGTCGCTGTTGATGACCAGGGCATCGTAGCGCGCCTCGCCCTGGGCGGTGCGGACGCCGACCGCGCGCCTGCCCTCGAACAGCATGTCCTGGATCGGCTCGCCCAGCTTGATCTTGACGCCCAGGCTGCGCGCCACGCGGGCCATCGCCGCCATAACGGCACCGGTGCCGCCGCGGGGATGATAGACGCCGTATTCGTATTCCATGAACGACAGGATGGTGAACAGGCTCGGGCAGCGGAACGGCGACATGCCGAGATACTTGGACTGGAAGCTAAACGCGAGGCGCACCCGCTCGTCGCGGAAATAGGTGCCGAGGTCGCTGTCCACGCTGCGGTGCGGGCGGAGCCGCGACAAGCCGCGCACCACCTCCGGGCGCATCAGGTCGCGCATCGAGTTGAAGGCGTTCTCCAGCACCGGGCGGAAGGCAGCCAGCTTCTTGCGGTTGTCGGCCATGAAGCGCGGCAGCGCGGCGGCGTCCTGGGGCGAGAACCGCGCGACCTCGGCGGCCATGCGCGCCATGTCGCCGGTGGCCTGGATGTGGCCTCCAGCCTCGAACATCAGGTGGTACTGCGGGTCGAGGCGGATCAGCTCCACCTCGTCCTCCAGCCGCCGGCCGCAGGCGGTGAAGATGTCGGACAGCACGCGCGGATACAGGAAGAACGTCGGCCCCATGTCGAAGCGGAACGTGCCCACGTCCGTTGCGCCGCTGATCGTGCTCGACCGGCCGCCCACGCAATCGCGCGCTTCGTAGAGCGTCACGTCAACGCCGGCCTTGGCTAGCAGCATCGCCGACGCCAGCCCGCCAGGGCCAGCGCCAACTATGGCAACGCGGCGGGTCATCGGGACACCGGCTTGAATGGCGGGAATGGGCACGCGAATGGGGTGGCGGTGAGACACAACATGCGGCGAAACGTAGCCTCTCTCTCGATGGTCCGATAGATGCGGGCTACAGTTGGGGACATGGACCAATCTGTCACCCTGCCCCATGACGCCGATGTGACCGCTGCGGTAGCTGAGGCGCTGGCTCGGGCGCGGGCAGCCGGACGTGCCTGGGCCGCCCTGCCGCTGCCGGACCGGCTGCAGGTCGTTGCCCGCGTGCGCCGCCTGGTCGCCCGCGGCGCCGCCGCGCTGGCCGCCACGGTCGCCCGTAACCCCGCCGATACCTTGGTGGCCGAGGTGCTGCCGCTGGCGGAGGCTGCGCGCTTCCTGGTGCGCCATGCCGCGGCCATCCTGGCTCCGGCCCGGTTGCGCGGGCGCGCGCCGCTATGGCTGCTGGGCATCCGGGCCGAGCTGCGGCGGGAGCCGTGCGGCGTGGTCCTGGTGCTGGCGCCGGGCAACTACCCGCTGTTCCTGCCCGGCGCGCAGGCGTTGCAGGCGCTTGCCGCCGGCAACGCGGTTTGCATCAAGCCCGCGCCGGGCTGCGAGGCGCCCATGCAGGCCCTTGCCGCGCTGCTGGCGCAGGCCGGGCTGCCGGACGGTGTCTTGCAAGTGCTGGACCCTGATGCCGGGGAGGCCGCGAGCCGTGCCGGCTTCGACCGCATCGTGCTGACGGGATCGGCGGAGACCGGCGCCCGTGTGCTGGCGGCGGCGGCGGACCGGCTGACGCCTGCGACCATGGAGCTGTCCGGGTCGGACGCCGTGTTCGTGCTGCCCGGCGCGGACCTGGACCTGGTGGCCCGCTGCCTCGCCTACGGCTTGCGGCTGAATGGCGGTGCCACCTGCATCGCGCCCCGCCGGGTGTTCGTTCCGGACGCGCTGGCGATGGCGCTGGAAGGCAAGCTGCTGACCCTAATGCCCGGCATTCCGGATGCGGCGGTGCCGGACGGGACGGCAGCGCGGCTGGCGGGGTTGGTGCGGCAGGCAGTGGCGGACGGCGCCCGGATCGCGGCCGATGGCGCCCGCCGGCCGGTCGTGGTCGCGGACGCCCGGCCCGGGATGACGCTGCTGCAGCAGGATGTGTTCGCCCCCTGGCTGGCGCTGGTGCCGGTGGCGGACCCGGACGCGGCGCTGCTGGCGGCGGAGGCTTGCCCGTTCGCCCTCGGCGTCAGCATCTTCGGCCCGGCTGCGGCGGCGAGGGGCCTGGCCGGGCGGGTGCGCGCCGGGTCGGTGTGCATCAACGACCTGATCGTGCCCACCGCCGACCCGCGCCTGCCGTTCGGTGGGCGGGGCCGCAGCGGCTTCGGCAGCACGCGCGGCGAGCCGGGCCTGCTGGAGATGACGGTGCCCAAGGCCGTCAGCATTCGGCGCGGCCGGTTCCGCCCGCACCTGAACGCGGCCACGCCGGACGACGCCGTCCTGTTCGCGCACATGACGGCGCTGCTGCACGGCGCCTGGCGGGACCGCTGGGCGGCGCTGCGCGGCCTCGCCTCCGTTGGGCGCCGCTGAACGGCTGGAACGGCGTTCCACGTCCAAGCCTGGGCGCAGCAGGTTTCGTCTCCCTGTGGCCCGTGTTGCAACGGCATCCCTGCTATTTGGCCGCTGTGCGTTGCAGCATCGGAGAGGAACTCACTAATCCGTCGTTGCAGCCGGGTTGTCCGGCAACGGAGTTTCCATGTCTGGTGCAGTGACACTGACCCGGCCCGCACGCGGCCGGCTCGACGTGAACCGGGTCGTCCTGTTCACCGGCCTGGCGTTGCTGGCCGGGCTGATGCTTGCCGTAACCATGCCGGACCGGGCGACCTGGCGTATGCCGGTGCTGGTGCTGGCCGGCGCCGCCATCGGTGCGGTGCTGCTGCGGACCACGTTCGGGTTTGCCGGGGCGTTCCGCTCGCTGATCGAGGTGCGCGACGCCTCGGGCTTTCGCGCCCATGCGGTGATGCTGGCGCTGGCGACGGCGCTGATGATGCCGCTGCTGGCGCTGGGCAGCCTGTGGGGACAACCGCTGGCCGGCGGCTCGACCGCTGTTGGCGTCGGCTTCGCCGTGGGGGCGCTGCTGTTCGGGGCCGGGATGCAGGTCGGCGGCGGTTGCGCGTCGGGCACGCTGTTCTCGCTCGGTGGCGGCAACGCGCGGCTGATCGGCACCCTGTTCGGCTTCGTCGTGGGGTCGGCCCTTGGCGCGGCGCACATGGGTTTCTGGTGGTCCTTGCCGGCGCTGCCCGCGGCGACGGCACAGGGCCTGGTCGGCTACGGCCCGGCCATCGCGCTGCAACTGGCGGCGCTCGGTGCGCTGTGGTGGGCCGCACGGCGGTTCAGCCCGGCGGGTCCGGCTGCTGCCCGTGGCCTGCGCGGGCGGCTGGCGGCGGTGCCGGTGCTGGTTTGGGGCGGCGTCGCCTTGGCGGTGCTGAACGCGGTGGTGCTGGTGCTGTCCGGCAAGCCCTGGGGCGAGACCTCGGCGTTCGCGCTGTGGGGATCGAAGTGGGCGACTGCGCTGGGCATTGACGCGCATGGCTGGGCCTATTGGCAGCGCCCGGGGTTTGGCGCGCAGTTGGATCGGCCGGTGCTGCAGGACACGACCTCAGTGATGGACGGCGCCATCCTGCTCGGCGCGGCGTTGGCGGCGGCGGCGGCCGGCGTGTTCCGGCCGAGCTGGGGCGGCAACTGGCGGGCCTGGGCCGGGGCGTTGCTGGGCGGGATCGCTATGGGCTACGGGGCGCGGCTGTCCAACGGCTGCAACATCGGCGCGTATTTCAGCGCCATCGCGGCGGGCAACCTGTCGGGCTGGGCCTGGATGGCGCTGGCGCTGGCGGGAAGCTGGATCGGCGTGAAGCTGCGGCCGATGTTCGCGTTGACGCGCGGCGCCAGCGGCCCGGTGTGCTGACGGAATGGCTGGGACGGGCTTGCTCGTTCCGGCCGACGACGCACGGCCTGTTCAGCGGCGAGACCCGGTTTTCTCGTTCCATGCTGCGGCCAGGCCAGCCGGTAGCTTGCAGGCAAGCGTCCGGCAGCCCGGGTGGGCAGGAAAGGCGCCTGTAGTGTTCCGCCGTGGCGCCCTCCGGTCCTTTCTTGCAGCAGCGGCTGTCGCAATCCTGGGCCACCCGGCCGGGGCGCAGCCGCCGTTCGCCGAGCCGTCCACGCCTTCTGCGGTGCAGAACTACCAGCGTGCGGCCGAGTTCCTGCGGCAAGGCTCCCCCGATGAGGCGATCTACTGGTTCTACCGTGGCCAGTTGCGGTTCCGCATCTACCTCCTGGCGCATCCGGAGGAGCCGCCGGATCGTGGCCGTGCCCTGTTCTCCAGCTTCCAGGAGGTAATTGGCGGACCGGTCAACCGGTATGCGTTCGGCGACATACCCGCGCTGGTGAAGGTATATGACCAGGTGCTGGCCTGACACGCGGCGAACGACGAGCCGTTCATTCCCAAGGCGCTCTATCCCGCGGCGCACGAGCAGGCGCGGTCGGAGCTGGAAAGCCTGCGCGATAGGATCGTCGCGGAACGTGACAGCATACGCGAGCAATGGACGAAGAACGGCCTGCCGAACCGGACGTAGCCGGCCCGTTAACCCCTGGCAGCCTCGTTCACCGCATCCCAGCCAAAGCGCAGCAGCGGCAGCGCCGACGCCGCCAGGTTCACGATGGCGCCGACCAGCCCGGGGCCGGTCGTAGCCTCCAACGGCAGGTCGCGCCGAACAAGAAACGACCGCAGGCGTATCGCGTCCGCCACCGCGCTGCCCTTCAGGTCCTCGAACCCCTTCGGCATCCGCGTCAGCACATCGGACCCGTCCATTGCCAGGCCGCTTGCGGACAGCTCCGCCTGCATCGCCAGGAACCGGTCCGGATTGACGCGGATGCGCTCGCGGATCGAGTCCAGCACGTCCGGCTCCGGATGATAGAACGCCGCGGCCACGAAGCAGCCTTCCGGCGCAAAGTGGAAATACAGCACCCCGGCGCCGCCCTTGCTGCTTCCCTGGCGATACCAGACGGTGCCGACCTGGGTCTTGTAAGGGCTTTTGTCGTTGCTGAACCGGGTATCCCGGTGGATGCGGAAGCTGGACCGCTTGGGATCGCCCTCCAGCGGCAGGCCGCGCCGGGCCAATTCGGCGGAGACATCGGCGACCAGCCCGGCGATGGGCTGCTTGACCGCCATCTCATAAACGGCGCGGTTCGCCTCGAACCAGGGCTTGGCGTTGTTCAGCCCCAGCTCGATCAGGAAGCGGTAGGCGGCCGGGGTGAAGCCCGTGAAGGGACGGGGCGTCCCGGCCGCCACAGGGATTAGGCGTCGGCCTGGTGCGATACGCCCTTCTCGGTCAGCATCGTCTCAAGCTCGCCGGACTGATACATCTCGGTCACGATGTCGCAGCCGCCGACGAACTCGCCGGCCACGTAGAGCTGCGGCACCGTCGGCCAGTTGCTGAACGCCTTGATGCCGTCGCGCAGCTCGGCGTCCTCCAGCACGTTCGCGGTCTGGAACGGGACGCCCATGTGGGTCAGTATCTGCACAACCCGGGCGGAGAAGCCGCACTGCGGGAACATGGCGTTGCCCTTCATGTAGAGCATGACGGGGTTGGCGGTGATCTCGCCCTGAATGCGTTCGGTGACGGGGGTGCTCATGGTATCGGCTCCTATTGTGGGTGGGAGGTCTGCAGGGCCAGGGCGTGCAACTCCCCGCCCATACGGCCGCGCAGGGCGGCATAGACCATCTGGTGCTGCTGGACGCGGGAGCGTCCGCGGAAGGACTCGCTGACGACCGTGGCGGCGTAGTGGTCGCCGTCGCCGGCCAGGTCTTCGATGACGACCTTGGCGTCGGGCAGGGCGGCCCGGATTAGGGCCTCGATCTCGCTTGCGACCATCGCCATCCCGTCAGGACTCCATCCAGGCCGGGAAGAAGCGCTCATGCGCGGTCCGCAGCCGTTCCAGCGATATGGACACGCCGCCGGGCAGTGTCAAACCGTCGCCGCCGGCGGTGCCAAGGCGGGTGGCGGGCACGCCTGCGACGGCGGCGGCGGCCAGGACGGGGGCAGGGTCCGGGACGGCCAGGACATATCGGGACTGGTCCTCTCCGAACCAAAAGGCATGATCGCCTGCCGCGTCCAGCATTGCGCCGGTGCGCCCGGCCAGCGCCATCTCCGCGACGGCCACCAGCAGGCCGCCGTCGGACACGTCATGGCAGGCGCGTATGGCGCCATCCAGGATCAGGCCGCGCACGAAGTCGCCGTTGCGGCGCTCGGCTTGCAGGTCCACCGGCGGCGGCGGGCCGTCCTCGCGGCCTGCTATCTCGCGCAGCCAAAGCGACTGGCCCAGCCAACCCGCGGCGGCGCCAACCAGGACAAGGTGCAGGCCCGGCCGCAACGCCTGGCCCACACAGCTTTCCGCACGGTCCAGCACGCCCAGGCCGCCGATGGCGGGGGTGGGCAGGATGCCGCGGCCCTCGGTCTCGTTATACAGGCTGACGTTGCCGCTTACGACCGGGAAGTCCAGCGCCACGCAGGCTGCCGCCATGCCGCGGATGCAGGCGGCGAACTGGCCCATGATCTCGGGCTTCTCGGGGTTACCGAAGTTCATGTTGTCGGTGACGGCCAGCGGACGCGCACCCACGGCGGTCAGGTTGCGCCAGGCTTCCGCGACGGCCTGCATTCCGCCGGCCTCGGCGTCGGCGGCGCAGTAGCGGGGGGTGCAGTCGGTGGTCAGCGCCAAGGCGAGGTCGTGGCCCTCTATGCGTATCACGGCGGCGTCGGCGCCGCCGGGGCGCTGGACCGTCTGGCCGCCGATGGTGCTGTCATACTGGTTCCAGACCCAGGCGCGCGAGCACAGGTCCGGACAGCCGATCAGCGTTTCCAAGGCGGCGGCCAGGCCCACGGGATCGGGCACGCCGCCCAGGGGCGGGCGCTTCGGCGTGTCGGCCGTGGGCCGGTGATACAGCGGCGCCTGCTCCGCCAACGGGTCCAACGGGATGTCGGCCATGACCGCGCCGCCGTGGCGCACGACGATATGGCCGGTGTCCGTCAGGTGCCCGATGACGGCGAAGTCCAACTCCCACTTCTCGAAGATCGCGCGGGCCACGTCCTGCCGGTCCGGGAGCAGGACCATCAGCATGCGTTCCTGGGACTCGGACAGCATCATCTCGTAGGCCGTCATCGCGGCCTCGCGCTGCGGCACCATGTCCAGGTCCAGTTCGATGCCGACGCCGCCCTTGCCGGCCATCTCCACGCTGCTGCTCGTAAGTCCTGCGGCGCCCATGTCCTGGATGCCGATGATGGCGTCGGTCGCCATCAGCTCCAGGCAGGCTTCGATAAGCAGCTTCTCGGTGAAGGGGTCGCCGACCTGCACGGTGGGCCGCTTCTCCTCGGAATCACGGCCGAACTCGGTGCTGGCCATCGTCGCGCCGTGGATGCCGTCGCGCCCGGTCTTGGAACCGACGTACACCACGGGGTTGCCCAACCCGACGGCGGCGCTCAGGAAGATGCGGTCCGCAGGCGCGATGCCGACCGTCATGGCGTTGACCAGCGGATTGCCGTTGTAGGCCGGGTGGAAGTTGACCTCGCCGCCCACGGTCGGGACGCCGACGCAGTTGCCGTAGCCGCCGATGCCGCGCACCACGCCGTCCACGATGCGCCGGGTGCGCGGGTCGGACGGCGAGCCGAAGCGCAGCGCGTTCAGGTTGGCGACGGGCCGCGCACCCATGGTGAACACGTCGCGCAGGATGCCGCCGACGCCGGTTGCCGCGCCCTGGTAGGGTTCGATGAAGCTGGGGTGGTTGTGCGACTCCATCTTGAAGATCGCGGCCAGGCCGTCGCCGATGGCGACGACGCCGGCGTTCTCGCCGGGGCCGTGGATCACCCAGGGGGCGGTGGTCGGCAAGGTCTTGAGCCAGACGCGGCTGCTTTTGTAGCTGCAATGCTCCGACCACATCACGCTGAAGATGCCCAGCTCCGTCAGGCTGGGGGTGCGGCCCATGATGGCCAGCACGCGGCCATATTCGTCGGCGGATAGGCCGAACTCGCGGGCCAGCGCCTGGTTGACCTCGCGCGGCTTCATGCCGCCAGTGCCTCCGCCATGCCGGCGAACAGCGGCAGGCCGTCGGTGCCGCCCATCAGCGGGTCCACCAAATCCTCGGGATGCGGCATCAGGCCCATTACGCGCAGGTTGGGGCTGAGGATGCCGGCGATGCTGCGGGCGGAGCCGTTGGCGTTGGCCGCGGGCGTCGCCTCGCCCGCAGGCGTCACGTAGCGCAGCAGCACCAGGCCATCGCCCTCAAGCTGGTCCAGGGTCGCGTGGTCGGCGAAGTAGTTGCCGTCGCCGTGCGCCATCGGCGCGCGGAACACCTGGCCGGGCGCGTAGTGCCGGGTCCAGGCCGTGTCCGCCCGCTCTACCCGCAGGTGGCAGTCCTGTGATAGGAAGCGCAGCCCGGCGTTCCGCAGCAGCGCGCCCGGCAGCAGCCCGGCCTCCGTCAGCACCTGGAAGCCGTTGCACACCCCCAGCACATGCCCGCCCCGCCCGGCGAAGTCCCGCACGGCGCCCATCACGGGCGACCGCGCCGCCATGGCGCCGCAGCGCAGGTAGTCGCCATGGCTGAACCCACCGGGCAGCACCACCAAGTCCAGCCCGGCCAAATCGGTGTCGCCGTGCCACACCATGCGCGGGCGAAGGCCCGTCGCACGGTGCAGGGCGATGGCCATATCGCGCTCCCGGTTGGTGCCCGGGAACACGACGATGCCTGCCTTCATGGAATCGCCCTCGTCCGGGGGCAGCCTAGCGGCAGGCGAACGCCTCGCGCAGCGCGTCGGCCACGACGCCGGACGCCTGGCGGTTGCCGGCGTCGGGGTGCTGCTTGATCCAGGCCACCACGGTGTCGCGCTGGCGCAGGCCCGTCACCTGCTCCGGCACGCAGACATAGGCCGGCAGGGCGCCGCCGCGGCTGCCGTCCTGCGGGCGCAGCTCCTGGTACAGGCTCATGGCGTCGCTCACGCCCTCGATGTAGGCGGTGCAGCTATTGGCCATCTTGGCGTCCTTGCTGGTGCAGAGTGCCGCCAGCTTGCTGCCGTTGACGGCGGAGAAGCGGGCGGCCTCGGCATGGCCGGCCAGGGCGAGCAGGGCGGCGGAGGCGAGCAACAGGACTTTCATGGCGTGATCTCCACGGTGAAGCGTTCAATGACGGTGTTGGCCAGCAGGCGGCGGGCCATCGCCTCCGCCTCCAATCGCGCAGCATCGGGATTGGTTTCGTTCAGGTCCAGTTCGATGACCTTGCCGGCCCGCACCTCGCCGACGCCGCTGAAGCCCAGCGAGTGCAGCGCATGGCCGATGGCTTTCCCCTGCGGGTCCAGCACGCCGTCCTTGAGCATGACGGTGACGACGGCCTTCATGGGCGCCGCAGATTTGTGCCAGACGCGCCAACGCCCGGTCCGCCGTCATTGCGAGGGGCGCAGCGACGCGGCAACCCAGGGGCCGCGAGCGCAACGGCCTGTCCCGGCGGCCCCTGGCTTGCCGCGCCGCAAGCGGCTCGCAACGACCCGGCGGGAGGCGGGGCGAGGATCAAGACCGCCGCCCTCACTGCATCGCCTCCGGCCCCTTCATGTCGTTGTTGCCGGCCTCCGGCAGGATGCCCAGGCGGCGGGCGACCTCCTGGTATGCCTCCTCCACCTTGCCCATGTCGCGGCGGAAGCGGTCCTTGTCCATCTTCTCGTTGGTCTTGCTGTCCCACAGCCGGCAGTTGTCCGGGCTGATCTCGTCGGCGAGCACGATCCGCATGTCGTCCTCCTCCCACAGCCGGCCGAACTCCAGCTTGAAGTCCACCAGCGTGATGCCGACGCCCAGGAACAGGCCGGACAGGAAGTCGTTGACCCGCAGCGTCAGGCTCACGATGTCGTCCATGTCCTGCGTGCTGGCCCAGCCGAAGGCGGTAATGTGCTCCTCGGCCACCATCGGGTCGTTCAGGCCGTCGTTCTTGTAATAGTACTCGATGATGCTGCGCGGCAGCCGTGTGCCCTCGGGGATGCCCAGCCGCACCGACAGGCTGCCGGCGGCGACGTTGCGGACGACGACCTCCAGCGGGATGATCTCCACCTCGCGTATCAACTGCTCGCGCATGTTCAGGCGGCGGACGAAGTGGGTGGGAACGCCGATGTCGGACAGGCGCATCATCAGATATTCGCTGATGCGGTTGTTCAGCACGCCCTTGCCGGTGATGATGCCCTTCTTGGTGCCGTTGCCGGCGGTGGCGTCGTCCTTGAAATACTGCACCAGCGTGCCGGGTTCCGGACCCTCGAACAGCACCTTGGCCTTGCCTTCGTAGAGTTGTCGGCGGCGTGCCATCGGGAGGAACTCCTCATCCTTGCGCCGCCCGGAACGGGAAGTGCGCGGCGGATATAGCAGGTGGGGCACCATGCCGCCACGCCTGCCGGGGGGGACGCAGGATCAACCTGCGAGCGTCACTGACCTGCAAGCGTCCCTAACCTGCAAGCGTCAGGGGCGCCGGCAGCGGCACCGGCCGGAACGCCGCCCGGTCTGGCGCCCCGGCGGCGAACAGCCATACCGGCGCACCGTGCCGCGGCAGCGCGACGAGCGAGGAGCATACCGTGCCGAAGCCGCCCTGCGCCGGCACGTTGATCGCGGCCTTCCCGTCCGCGCCGTCGGACAGCAGCGCGATCCAGGAGGCCCAGTCCCCGCGCGCCGGGTCGGGTGCGGGCGCGGCGCGGAACCGCGGCAGGTGCGCCGCGCCGCGGACGCTGGCGGGATCGTCGGGATCGTGGGAGGTGACGATATGGACGCCCGATGCCATCGCCCAAGCGTCCGGGGCGCCCGACCCCAACCCGCGCACGAACCAGGCCGAGGCCCGGTCCGCCACCACCATGTTGAACTCCCGATAAGCTCCTGCATCCAGCGCACGCAGCGCCACGGCGGCACCTGCGGCGGTGTCGTGCCCCGCGGCCAGCAGCGGCAGGTCGCCGCGGCTGCGCTTGCCCGGCGCCGGGCCGAGGCTGCCGGGCCGGTTCAGCACTGCCGCCACGACCCCGCCGCGCATTGCCATCCAAGTGCCGCCGCCTAGCCGGTCCCGCCCGGCCACTACGCCGGGCCGGTCCGGCCAGTATGCAGCCGGCGGGTCCCAGGCGCGGTCTATCCGCTCGTCGCGATTGGCGGCAAGCAGGAGCGGCCAAGCATGGCCCGGCCGCAGGCTCAGGACGACGGTACACACGGCGGCAAATCAGCCGCCGCGCGCCGCCGTGTCAATACGGGCCGCTTAGTAGCGGCCGTAGCCTCCGCCATAGCCCCGGCCATAACCGCCGCCATAGCCGCCACCCCCGTAGCCCTCGCGCGCCTGGCGGAACCGGCGCCACTCCTGATGCCGGCGGAACCGCTCATACGCCTCGCGCCGGCGGAACTCGCGGTGGCGGAAATCCTCGTAGTACTGCACCGGCTGCGCCAGGGCGCCGCCGTCCAGCACTGGGGCAGCCACCGCCGCGCCGGGGCGGGCCAGGGCTGCCGAGGGAGCTGCATGTGCCCCGGACGCCGCCGCTGCGGCACCGGCCAGGACTGTCACCATCATCAGGAACTTGCGCATGTCACGGACCTCCTTTTGATCCATGTCCATAACTACGTGGCGATCCCGGCGGTTTCAGGCCGCCGCGATGGCAGGATCATGGCGGCCGAACACGCGCTCGAAGACGTGATCCACATGGGCCAGGTGCATGTCCGAGGTCATGGCGCGGTCCAGCTCCGCCGGGGCGACGCGGCCTGCAACCGCCGGGTCGGCGTCCAGCGCCTGCCGGAACGTGCGGGCGCCGGGGCGGCCCAGGCCGGTCCAGGTTTCCATCGCGCTGCGCTGCACGATGGCATAGGCGTCCTCCCGCAGGATGCCGGCGCGGGTCAGGGCCAGCAGCACCTCGCCGCTGTGGACGACGCCGCCCAGCGCCTCCAGGTTGGCGGCCATCTGCGCGGGATAGACCGTCAGGCGCTCCATCATCCCGGCCAGGCGGACGAGGGCAAAATCCAGCGTCACCGTCGCGTCGGGGCCGATGGCGCGCTCGACGCTGGAGTGGCTGATGTCGCGCTCGTGCCACAGCGCCACGTTCTCCAGCGCCGGCGTCACTGCGGCGCGGACGATGCGGGCCAGGCCGGTCAGGTTCTCGGACAGCACCGGGTTGCGCTTGTGCGGCATGGCGCTGCTGCCCTTCTGGCCCGGATGGAAGAACTCCTCGGCTTCCCGGACCTCGCTGCGCTGCAAGTGCCGCACCTCGGTGGCCAGGCGCTCCACGGCGCAGGCGATGACGCCCAGCGTGCAGAAGAACGCGGCGTGGCGGTCCCGGGGGATGACCTGGGTGGACACCGCCTCGGCCTGCAGGCCCAGCTTGGCCGCCACGTAGTCCTCCACCCGCGGGTCCACGTGGGCATAGGTGCCAACGGCGCCGCTGATGGCGCAGACCGCGACCTCCGCCCGTGCCTGCACCAGCCGCGCCCGGTTGCGCGCGAACTCGGCGTAGTGCCCGGCCAGCTTCAGGCCGAAGCTGGTCGGCTCCGCATGGATGCCGTGGCTGCGCCCGATGGTGGGGGTGTACTTATGCTCCACCGCCCGGCGGCGCAGCGCGGCCAGCACCAGGTCCAGGTCGGCCAGCAGCAGGTCGGCGGCCTGCGTCAGTTGCACGGACAGGCAGGTGTCCAGCACGTCGCTGCTGGTCAGGCCCTGGTGGACGAAGCGGCTGTCCGTCCCGACGCCCTCCGCCAGCCAGGTCAGGAAGGCGATGACATCATGCCGGGTCTCGGCCTCGATGGCGTCAACGCGGTCCAGGTCGGCTTGGGTGATGCCGGCGACCTTGGCGCCGCCGCGCTCGCGTATGGTGCGGGCGGCGTCGGCAGGTATGGCGCCGATGGCGGCCATGCCCTCGCAGGCCAGCGCCTCGATCTCGAACCAGATGCGGTAGCGGTTCTCGGGCGCCCAGATGGCGGTCATGGCGGGGCGGGCATAACGCGGAACCATCGGCGGCCTCATGTCTTCTTGCTGCCTGCGGCGTAGGCCCGGCCCCCGGCGCTGACAAGCATTAGGATGCCGCCCCTGGAACACTTCCTCCCCGAACTCATCGCCCTCGGCCAGGTGCTGGTCATTGACCTGGTGCTGGCCGGGGACAACGCCGTGGTGGTCGGCATGGCCGTCGCGGGCCTGCCAGAGGCGCAGCGGTCCCGCGCCATCCTGTATGGCATCAGCATCGCCACGGTCATGCGGATCGGCTTCGCGCTCGTCACGGTGCAGTTGCTGGCCATCGTCGGGCTGCTGTTCGCAGGCGGCCTGCTGCTGCTGTGGGTGTGCTGGCGCATGTACCGGGACTTGCGGAGCCAGGCCGCCGCCCGGCACGGCCCGGCCGCCGCAGCGCCCGTCAAGACCATGCGCCAGGCCATGATCCAGATCGTGCTGGCGGACCTGTCCATGAGCCTGGACAACGTGCTGGCCGTCGCCGGGGCGTCGCTGGAGCATCCTTGGGTGCTGGTGGTGGGGCTGGCGATCTCCGTCGTGCTGATGGGCGTTGCGGCCCGGCTGATCGCGGGGCTGCTGGAACGCTACCGCTGGATCGCCTGGGCCGGGCTGCTGGTCGTGCTGTATGTCGCGCTCAAGCTGATGTGGGACGGCGGGCAGGACATCATGGAACATATGGCGTAGGGCGACACGGCGTAGGACGACATGGCATAGGGCGCTACAGCATCCCCTCCCGCCGGAAGCTGAACCAGCGGCCGTTGCCGACGATGACGTGGTCGTGCAGCGTGACCGACAGGGCGCTTGCGGCCTGGCCGATCAGCCGGGTCATCTCCACATCCTCCCGCGACGGGCTGGGGTCGCCGCTGGGATGGTTGTGGACCAGGATCAGCGCGGTGGCGTGCAGCTCCAGCGCACGCTTCACGACCTCGCGCGGATAGACCGGGGTGTGGTTCACGGTGCCGCGGGCCTGCGCCTCGTCGGCCAGCAGGCGGTTGCGGTTGTCCAGGAACAGGATGCGGAACTGCTCCACGCGCTCGCGTCCGATGGCAGCCTGCAAGTACTCCATCAGCCGGTCCCAGTTGTTCAGCACCGGGAGGTTCAGCACCTCGCTCCGCACCAGCCGCAGGGCGGCAGCCTGTATGGTCTTCAGCGCCGCCAGCCCGGCGTCGCCCAGGCCCTCGATGCCCCAGGTCCGGCAGCGGGGCGGAGACGGCGTTGGCGAAGCTGCCGAAACGGGTCAGCAGCGCGCGGGCGATGGGCTTGGTGTCGCGCCGGGGCAGGGCGAGGAACAGCACCATCTCCAGCAGCTCATGGTCCGCCACGCTGTCCGGCCCGGCTTGCAGCAGGCGGGCGCGCATCCGGGCGCGGTGGCCCTCTGCGCTCATGGGGCTGCCGGGCACGAAGTCGGGCTGGGGCGGGACGGGCTGCGCCGGCATGGCCACGGGCAGGGCGGGCCGGGGCCGCGCCCGCAGTGGCGTCGTGGGCCGCGCCGTGGTGGGCGGCAAGGCGGCCGGCAGCGCGGCAGTTGGCATTGAGGCAGCCGGCGGCAGGACAGCCGGCAGCGGGGCGGACGGAACGGGTGCCGGCTGCACGGACCGGGCCAGGGTTTCAAGCTGCCGCAGTAGGTCGTCCTGTCCGCGCGCCATCAGGTAGGCGCCGGGTCGGGCACCAGCCAGCGGTTCAGTGCGTCCCGCCAGCCCTGCGTCAGCGGCACGGCCTTGCGCGTGGCGCGGTCCATGACGACCAGCACGGTCGTTGCCCGCGCGCACAGGCCGCCGCCCGACACCAGGCGTTGGCGAAGCTGGAACGACTTGGTGCCCAGCCGCGCCACCTCCGTCTCAATTACCACCTCGCCGGGCCAGGCCATCTCGCGCAGGAAGTCCAGTTCCAGGCGCACGATCACCAGCGCCTCGCCGTCGCCCTCGACCGGCAGGCCGGACGCCACGGCCAGCTCGGACCGGCCCTGCTCGAGCATGACGGCAAACACGGCGTTGTTCACATGGCCCAGCCGGTCCGTGTCGTTGAACCGCAGGCGATGCATGGTGGCGAAGGTGCCCCCGGTCATGCCCCCGCCTTTGCGAGCGCCTTCACGCGCCGTAGGGCGGTTTGTGCAGTCCGGCAGGGGACAGGGTGAACACCTCGCAGCCTTCGTGCGTCACGCCGACCATGTGCTCGAACTGAGCGGACAGGCTGCGGTCGCGCGTCACGGCGGTCCAGCCGTCGTCCAGCACCTTCACCTCCGGGCGCCCGGCATTCACCATCGGCTCGACGGTGAAGAACATGCCCGGACGCATTACCGGACCCTCTCCGGGGCGCCCGAAGTGCAGGATGTTCGGCGCCTCATGGAAGCGCCGGCCGATGCCGTGGCCGCAGAAGTCGCGCACGACGCTGAACCGGTTGGCCTCCACGAAGGACTGTATGGCGTGGCCCAGGTCGCCCAGGGTGGCGCCGGGGCGCACGGCGGCCACGCCGCGCATCAACGCTTCATAGGTCACGTCCATCAGCTTGGCCGCCTTGGTGCTGGGCTGTCCGGCTGCATACATCCGGCTGCTGTCGCCGTGCCAGCCGTCCAGGATGGCGGTCACGTCAATGTTCAGCACGTCGCCCTCGACCAGCCGGCGGTCGCCAGGGATGCCGTGGCAGACGACGTGGTTGATGCTGGTGCAACTGCTGTGCTGGTAGCCGCGGTAGCCCAGGGTGGCCGGAACCGCGCCGCGGGCGACCATGAAGTCGTGGCACGCCTGGTCCAGTTCCGCCGTGGTGACGCCGGGGCGGACGTGGGCAGCTATCATGTCCAGCGTTTCCGCCGCCAACTGCCCGGCGGCGCGCATCCCGGCGAAATCCTCCGGCGCATGAATGGTAATGCGTCTTGAGTCCGCTCCGCCGTCCATGCGTCCCAGGTTCCTGTTGCTGCCGGGCGCTGCGTCCGGCACCGCCCTAAAATGCGGCGCAGGCCCGCGGCGCGCAAGGGGAACCGATGCCTGCTTCTCCCTGCCTCTTCCGAGAGAGCGTTGGGGTAAGGGAAGCCGCCTGCACGCTGCTTGCCGCGCAAGTGCCGGCTGGCGCTTGAGGCGGCTAGGTTTGGTGCTTGCTGCTTCCCTCACCCCAGCCCGTTCCCGAAGGGAAGGGGAAAGAAGCGAGCGTGTCAGCTTGGGCAGCGGCTGGTTAGCTGCGCCGCATGGGTACGGGCCGAATAACCCGGGGAGCGTCGTGCCCGCGGGTCGGCACCGGCTGCGCCCGTGGCGGCGCGGGCGGAGTGGGCGGGGCGGCCATGATTGGGCGGACGCGGAAGCGTTCGGCTCGCGGGTCCGCCCGGTCACGCGCGTCATAGCGGCTGCGTGCGTCAAAACGGTCACGCGGGTCAACACGGTCACGGAAGTCGGGGCGATCACGGAAGTCGGGGCGGTCGCGGGAGCCGGCACCCTCAACTATGCGGCGCATCGCCGGTTCCCGGGCGGCAGCCCGCGTCGGCGGCTCGCGCCAGGCAGGCTCCGTGGCGCGCAGCCGCATGGGCTCCGGCACGCCTTGTGCATAGGCAGCCTGCGTCCCGTAGGCGCGCAACAACGGCGGCGCGGCCAGGAACGGCGTGCCATAGCCGGCCTGGTAGCGCGAACCCAGCGCATCGGAATACGGCGCCGAGTACAGCGGCGGCTGGTAGGCCGGCGCCGCCTGGGCCGAGGTGATGACGGAGGGCATCCGGAAGCCCGGCGCCGGGTCCCGCCGCGCCAGGACCACCGGCGCACCCGTCCGGTCGAACCCGGCGTCCAGCAGCGCCGCCATGTCCTGGTCCCGCTCCCCGCTGCTGGCGGCGCCCAATACGACGCCGATCAGCCGCGTGTCGCCGCGCACCGCGGAGGTGACCAGGTTGTGGCCGGAGTCGCGTATCCAGCCGGTCTTGAGGCCATCCGCGCCGGGGTAGGTTTGCAGCATGTTCTGGTGGTTCGGGATCATGCGCCCGCGGAACACGAAGAACGGCACGCTGAAATAGCGGTAATAGGCCGGGTGGTCCTGGACCAGGTGACGCGCCAGCACCGCCATGTCCCGCGCCGTCGTGACCTGGTCGAGGTCCGGCAGGCCCGATGCGTTGCGGAACGTCGTGCGCGTCATGCCCAGCGCGCGGGCACGCAGCGTCATCATCTGCGCGAACCGCTCCTCGTCGCCGCCCAGCATCTCGCCCAGTGCCGCGGCGGCGTCGTTGGCCGATTTGGTGACCAAGCCGAGGATCGCCTGCTCCACCGTGATCGCGTTGCCCGGCACGAGGTCCAGCTTGGTCCGCGGCATGGATGCCGCCCAGGCCGACACCGGCACTTGCTGGTCCAGCGACACGCGGCGGTCGCGCAATGCCTCGAACAGCATATACAGCGTCATCATCTTGGTCAGGCTGGCGGGATACCGCGGCTCGTCCGCGCTGGCGGCGGACAGGATGCCGCCGGTGCCGGAGTCCATGACGACCGAGGCGTAGCGGTCCGATCCGACCTGCGCCGACGCAGGGGAAGGCGGCAGCAGGAGCAGGAGCAGGAGCAGGAGCGCCGCCGAGAGGGCCGACAACCACCGAAGCTGTGACGTGAACCTGGGCATCTCGACCCGTCTCCATGGTGAGCCGTTCAACTCTACGTGGGCGGACTCCACGCTGTCCAGCAGGAACGTTGCGGGCGAACATGCAGCTTCACCAAAATGTTAACTAGGTTTGATGATGCACCATGGGAACTGTTGCAGAGCAGCCCGCGCAAAATCGCCATTGTGCATTGCACAATAACGCTTGCGTCTGCTCTTCAGTGCGGTCATCCGTCTCTCGTCGCAGTGCAGCATCCGCGATGGGCAGGCAGGCCCTGGATGCCGGCTTTCCATCATCCGGCTTGGCAGCCGGTGCCATGCGGCACGAGGCACATGCGATCAACCGCCGGGGTGTACCCTGGCGCCACCGGGGACACCACCATGAAGACACCACAGGATTTCGTCGCGTTCGGCCAGGGCAACGTCGAGGCGTTCGTGAAGTCGGGCCAGGTCCTGGCCGCCGGGATGCAGGACATAGCCAAGCAGATGACCGCCACCGCGCAGGCGTCCATGGAGGAGGCGATGGCCACCTTCCACGCCATGTCCGGCATACGCACCTTCCAGCAGGCGGTCGAAATGCAGGCGACGCTGGCCCGCACCACGGTCGAGAAGGCGATGTCGCAGACCGGCCACGCCGCCCAGACCTCGATCAAGCTGGCCGAGCAGGCCATTGCGCCCATTGCCGGCCGCATGACGCTGGCGGTTGAGGGCTTCAAGGCCGTCTAGGCCGGGCCGCCCGCCCGTTATAGGGGCGGGCCTGGAGCTGGAATGAGGCCCAGGGGCAACGCTCCCGGGCCTTTTTCATGCGCGCCGCCCCGTCAGATGGCCGGTAGCGGCCCATGGCGCTCTTTTCCCGTGGCAAGGTGTGCCGATATGCTGTGATCTGATGGGCGCGGCACCTGCCGCACGGCACGGTGCGCCGGGCCATGCGCCGCGCCTGCAGGGTGCGTTGGTTCCAACAGGACGGCGCGGCAAAGGGGCGTAGCCGTCAGGATGTCAAGGCGCGGGATAGCAGGGCAATGAGCGACAACGACAAGCGTGGCGGCAATGGCGACAACCCGAACACCGGAGTGGTGCTCAAGACCCGCACCAAGACGCGCAAGCCTGCCATGTACAAGGTGCTGATGCTGAACGACGACTACACGCCCATGGAATTCGTCGTCCATGTCCTGGAGCGCTTCTTTCAGAAGACGCGGGAGGAGGCCACGCGCATCATGCTGCACGTCCACCGCCGCGGAGTCGGCGTCTGCGGAGCCTTCACCTACGAGGTCGCAGAGACCAAGGTAACGCAGGTCATGGACCTGGCCCGGCAGAACCAGCACCCGCTGCAATGCACAATCGAGAAAGAGTGAGCCTGCGCCCGACAAACGGCAACCTATCTAAGTTTCTTATAACTGTCTCGGGTATGCTGTCCCGGGCACACTTGGAGCGGCTGCCGTTCCGGGGATCCTGCGACAGTCCTGCCCACCGCGCGAAGGAGCGTCATCATCATGTTGTCACGCAACCTTGAACAGACGCTGCACCGTGCCCTTTCGCTGGCCAGCGAGCGCCGGCACGAATATGCGACCCTGGAACACCTGCTGCTCGGCCTGGCCGACGACAGCGACGCAGCAACGGTGCTGCGCGCCTGCGGCGTGGACCTCGACAAGCTGCGCCAGGACCTCGGCGAGTTCCTGGACAAGGACCTGTCCGGCCTCGCAACCGACCGGCCCGGCGATCCGAAGCCGACCGCCGGCTTCCAGCGCGTCGTGCAGCGCGCGGCCATCCATGTGCAGAGCAGCGGGCGCGACGAGGTGACGGGCGCAAATGTCCTCGTCGCCCTGTTCAGCGAGCGCGAGAGCCACGCGGTCTATTTCCTGCAGTTGCAGGACATGACCCGGTTGGACGCCGTCAACTTCATCAGCCACGGCATTGCCAAGGCCCCGGGCCGCGCGACGCAGCGCCCCGTCGCCGGATCGAAGGATGAGGGTCCGGGCGAGAGCAACGAGCGCGAGGACAAGCCCGGTGGCCGCAAGGCGCAGGACGCGCTCAGCAACTACTGCGTGAACCTGAACAAGAAGGCCACGAACGGCAAAATTGACCCGCTGATCGGCCGCGACAGCGAGATCGAGCGGACGATTCAGATTCTCTGCCGCCGCACCAAGAACAACCCGCTGTATGTCGGTGACCCCGGCGTGGGCAAGACCGCCATCGCCGAGGGCCTGGCCAAGCGCATCGTCGAGGGCGACGTGCCGGAAGTGTTGCTCAAGAGCACGATCTTCGCGCTGGACATGGGCGCGCTGCTGGCCGGAACGCGCTACCGCGGCGACTTCGAGGAGCGGTTGAAGGCTGTCGTGACGGAGCTGGAGGCGCATGTCGGCAGCATCCTGTTCATTGATGAAATTCACACCGTGATCGGCGCCGGCGCCACGAGCGGCGGTGCCATGGACGCCTCCAACCTGCTCAAGCCCGCGTTGGCGGCCGGTGCGCTACGCTGCATCGGCAGCACGACCTACAAGGAATACCGCAACTACTTCGAGAAGGACCGCGCGCTGGTGCGGCGCTTCCAGAAGATAGACGTGAACGAGCCGTCGCAGGAGGACGCGATCAAGATACTCCGCGGCCTCAAGACCAACTATGAGAAGCACCATAAGGTTACGTATTCCGACGAGGCGATCCGCGGCGCGGTGGAGCTGTCGTCGAAGTACATCAACGACCGCAAGCTGCCGGACAAGGCGATTGACGTGATCGACGAGGTCGGCGCCAGCCGGATGCTCGTGTCCGAGGACAAGCGGCGCAAGCTGGTCACGCTGAAGGACGTTGAGGAGATCGTCGCCAAGATTGCCCGCATCCCGCCCAAGAGCGTGAGCGCGGACGACAAGGAGACGCTCCGCAACCTGGAGCGCGACCTGAAGGCGATGGTGTTCGGCCAGGACAAGGCGATTGATGCGCTGAGCGCGGCGATCAAGCTGTCCCGTGCCGGACTGCGTGAGGCGGAGAAGCCCATCGGCAACTACCTGTTCAGCGGCCCCACCGGCGTCGGCAAGACCGAGGTTGCGCGGCAGTTGGCCAGCACGCTGGGCATCGAGCTGACCCGCTTCGACATGAGCGAATACATGGAGCGGCACAGCATCAGCCGGCTGATCGGCGCTCCGCCGGGCTATGTCGGGTTCGACCAGGGCGGGATGCTGACGGACGCCATAGACCAGCATCCGCATTGTGTGCTGCTGCTGGACGAGATCGAGAAGGCGCACCCAGACCTGTTCAACATCCTGTTGCAGGTGATGGACCACGGCAAGCTGACGGATCACAACGGCAAGGTCGTGGACTTCCGCAACGTCATCCTGATCATGACGACGAACGCGGGCGCCAGCGACATGGCCAAGGAGAGCATCGGCTTCGGCCGGCTGGAGCGCGAGGGCGAGGACACCGAGGCGATCAAGCGGCTGTTCACCCCCGAGTTCCGCAACCGGCTGGATGCGGTCATCACCTTCGCCGCGCTGACGCAGGAGATCGTGGGCCGCGTGGTCGAGAAGTTCGTCATGCAGCTTGAGGCGCAGTTGGCGGACCGCAACGTGACTATCGAGCTGTCCTCGGCGGCCAAGGAGTGGCTGGCGGAGCGCGGCTACGACCGTCTGTATGGTGCGCGTCCGCTGGGCCGCGTGATCCAGGAGTGGATCAAGAAGCCGCTGGCGGAGGAGCTGCTGTTCGGCAAGCTGGTCCGCGGCGGGTCGGTCAAGGTGGCGCTGAAGGACGGCAAGCTGGAATTCGAGTACACCGAAGCGCTGCAACCGCCCGAGCTGGCCAAGCCGGAAGGCGAGGGCGACGAAGGCGGGTCGGAGCGGGAGCCGGAAACGGCGGAGTAGGATAATACAAGGGGCCGGGCATCATGCCCGGCCTTTCTTCTTTGAGGGCAGGGCTTTTTTGAGGGTAGCGGTATGAAAGCGACATGGAACGGCCAAGTCGTGGCCGAGAGCGATGACATCGTGACGGTCGAGGGCAACGTCTACTTTCCGGCCAGTAGCCTGCGCCCGGAGTTCGTGCAACCCAGCAACCACACCAGCGTCTGCGGCTGGAAAGGCACGGCCAGGTACTACACGCTCAACGTCGGCGGCACCGCCAACAAGGATGCGGTCTGGTACTACCCGGAACCAAAGCAGGCCGCCGCTAACATCGCCGGGCGCGTCGCGTTTTGGAAAGGTGTCGCCGTCACGCCTTGAGGGCTTGCCGGGCTGCCTCCATGGCAGCGACGCGGTCGAGCGAGGGGGCAGGGCGGTCCAGGTCCAGCCCTTCCATTGTCGTCAGCAGGATGGACTGGACCAGGGTTCGGGCGATGGTCTTGCTGTCGGCCGGGATGATATACCAGGGTGCCGCGGCAGTCGCGGTGGCGGCAAAGGCGGCTTCGTAGGCGGCCCGGTGCTCCGTCCAGCGGTTGCGGGCCGCCAAGTCGGAGGGGTCGAATTTCCACTCTTTCGCCGGATCGTCCAGCCGGGCCAGCAGGCGCTTGCGTTGCTCGGCGCGGGAAATGTTCAGGAACACCTTTGCCACGGCCGTGCCCTGCTGGCCCAGGTAAGCCTCGAAGGCGGCGATGGCGCCCAGGCGCTGGCTCCAAACGCCCGGCCCGACTAGGCTCACCGGCAGTCCCAGGCGCGGCAGCAGCGACGGCTCGGCGCGCGGTGCGACCACATCCTCGTAGTGGCTACGGTTGAATACGCCAACATGCCCGCGCGGCGGCAGGGCGGCATGGATGCGCCACAGGAAGTCGTGCGACAGCTCCAGGCTGCTGGGCGCGGCGAACGATGCGGTCCGCAGCCCCTGCGGGTTCAGCCCGGCGGCCAGGCGCTTGATAGCCCCATCCTTGCCGGAGGCGTCCATGCCCTGCAGCACTAGCAGCACGGACCAGGTGCGGCTGGCATATAGCCGCTCGTGCAGCGCCTCCATCCGGATGGCGTTGGCCTCCAGCAAGGCTTCCGCCTCCGGCTTGGTCATGCCCAGCTTGCCCGCCGGGTCCCAGTCGTCCAGCCGCACCGCTGTGCCCGGCGTGACGCGGCACTGCGCCGCAAGGGCCGCCGGGTCGGGCGTCATGCGCGGCGCTTGATGAAAGGTGGGCCGGCGGCCTGGCAGGTCGGCATCATCTCCAGCCGGTTGATGTTCATGTGCGCGGGCAGGGCGATCACCCAGGCCACGGCCTCTGCAATGTCCTCCGGGGTCAGTGGGACCGTCCCGGCATAGATGGCCGCGGCCTTGTCCGCGTCGCCGCCCATCCGAACCGTGCTGAACTCGCTGCCGCCGACCAGCCCCGGCTCGATGCTGGTCACGCGGACGCCGGTGCCGATCAGGTCGGATTTCAGGTTGCTGGTGAAGTGGGCGACGAACGCCTTGCTGGCGCCGTACACGTTGCCGCCGGGGTAGGGGTAGGTACCGGCGACGCTGCCCAGGTTGACGACGTGGCCGCTGTCCCGGCCGACCATGCCGGGCAGCAGGGCATGGGTCATGCGGACCAGGCCGCCCACGTTGGTGGCGACCATGGTGTCCCAGTCCGCCATGCTGGCCCCCTACGCCGTCGCAGTGCCCAGGGCCAGGCCGGCGTTGTTCACCAGCACGTCCACGTCCTGCCACCCGCTCGGCAGGCTGCCCGGCAACGCCGCCACGGCGGCCCCGTCCGTCACGTCGAGCGGGAACGGCAGCACGGCGTCCCCAAGCTCGTCGTGCAGCGCCTGCAGCCGCTCGGCCCGGCGGCCGGTGGCGATCACGCGATGGTCGTCGCGCACGGCGCGGCGGGTGATGGCGTCGCCGAACCCGGCGGTGGCGCCGGTGACGAGCAGGGTCAGGCTCATGGTGCGTCCTTGATGGTGTCGGCCAGTGTAGGCACGTCGCCCGGCAGGCGAAAACGGACGGAAACGGGGCAGTGGTCGGACAGCCGCGCCTTGGCCTCCGCATCCGTCTCCCGGTAGACCAGCACGCGCAAGGTGCCGGGCAGCATCCAGCCGCGGGCGGCGCCGCCGGCCAGGATATGGTCAATGAACGCGCCGCCGCCCCAGCACGGGCTGCCGTGTCCTTCCGTCGCCCGCAGCAGCGGCGCGGTGGCGTTCAGCGCATCCAGCAGTTCGTCGCGCTTGTCCATGCGGCGGTTCAGGTCGCCCAGCAGGACGAAGGGCACGCCCTCCTCCCGGCGCTGCGCGATCCAGCCTTGCAGAGCGGGGACCTGCTGGCGCAGTGCTTCGCAGGTGCGGCCCGGGCTGTTCAGGCGGGCCTCGTTGCAGCCGGACTTGAGGTGGACGGTCAGCAGGCGCAGCCGGCCGCCGGGCCAGTCAAGGGTGATGTCGGCGCCGCTGCGCAGGCGGCTGCGGCCGGGTTCGGCAACGTCCAGGGCGGTCAGGTCCGGGTTCTGCTGCACCCGCAGGCCGTGGCGCACGGCAAAGCCGACGCGCTGCGTCACCCTATCCCCGGTGATGTGGATGCCGTAGCGGTCGGGCGGGAACACGCGGGCAGCGACCGCCGGGCCGTCCACCTCCTGGAAGGCCACGATGTCGGCGTTTAGCAGCGTGGCATAGCGGCGCAGCGCCTCTACGTCCTCCGCACGCTTGGGCGACACGTCCCGGGGCAGTTCCGGGTCGCCTACGGGCCGTTCGGTCAGCCACTCCAGGTTCCACGTCGCAACTTTCAGGTCCGCCCCCACGGCGGGGCCGGTCAGCAGCAACAGGAACAGGAGCGCGCGGGTCATAGCAGCACCGGGTCGGGGACCGCCGCACCTTCGGCTGCGTTGGCGCCCACGTCCAGCGGGGCGGCGCCGCAGGCCATCAGGTGCTCGGCGACGGCATCGTATAGCGCCGGGTCGCGCGTGCGGTCCCGGGCGTGCCCGCACGGCACCCAGATGACGGTGCCGTGCCGTGCCCGCGTCAGCAGCACGCGGTAGGCGTTGATCCGGTTGCTGCGCGCCTCGGCCGTGCGCGCCAGGGTCCAGGCGCTGCCGCGGAAGCCGCGGGCCTGCCAGGCGCCGTTGGCCCGGATTAGGTCAGCGTCCCAGCACAGGCCGGCCCGGTCCAGCTCCACGGTATTATGTAGCACCCGCCACCACAGCTAAATAGAAGCGGCCCGGCCCCGGCGGTAGGCTGGAGCATGGAAAACGATAATGTAGTGAACGGCCTGCTGCGCCGTCGACAAGAGATTGCGGACAACCTGGATGTGGTGCAAGGCCGCGTGCGCCAGCTTGTCATTGAGTTGGACGCCCTGGACGTGACCATCCGCCTGTTCCGCCCGGATGCCGAGATAGGCGTGGTGCGCGTGAAGCCGATCCCGCGCCGTCACGCGGCGCTGCGGGGCGAATCCACACGGATGATGCTGGGGGCGCTGCGGGAGGCTGGGGAGCCGCTGACCACGCGCGGGATCGTCCGTAAGGTCATGGAGGCGCGGGGCATGAACACGGCGGACAAGGCGATGGTGGACACCATGAATGTCCGCATGGCGTCCAGCCTTCGCAAGCTGCTGCACCGGGGCAAGGTGGCGGTCGCGGCGGGGCCGCCGGGGGCCCGACGATGGAAGTTAGCGAACTAGCACAAAGGGCTTGCGCCCCGATTCGCGTTCGTACTACGGTGTTATAGGTGGCAGCCGCCGCCCAAGGCTAGATCAACGCTTTAGGACTTGCATCCGCCCTTGATAGGCTTTGGCTTGGACCGTGTGTGGCTCGACACCTTGACGGTTTTAGGCCCTGGCTTACCCTTTCGCTCGGGACGGCAAACAACCTTCGACATGAAATCACCTCCTTTCCGGGGACCGACTGCCCCCGGCGTAAGGGCGGTCGGTTTGGAAAGAAAAGCGGCGGCTACCGTTGCTATTAATCACCGTGTCTAAGGAAAGAGTCTAGGCGTTGTTTTGCGCCCGCTGCCAATATCCGCAGAAATCTACGCTAGGCCGCGCCTTCATCGCCAAGTCCACAACGCCGCGCACCTGCAACCCGTTGTCATCCCGGCGGTGGCCCTCACGCCATGCGCTCTCTTGCGCGTAGCGGGCCAGGTAGATGCCCGCGATGTGGTGGTGGTGCCCGACCTCACCCCGGCGCAGACGGGAGAAGAAGCTCTCCGCCCCGTTCGTGCAGGCGTCATTCATGCTGTAGGCGACCTGATGGTTGATGCGCTTGACGGCGTAGCGGGCGTGAAGGTCGTTCCACGAGTTGGCATCGTCGGCATGGACCTCGGTTCCGGCGGCGACGTGGCGCTGGATGTAGGCCACACCCTCAGCCTCAGACTTGAACGCGGCGGGCATCACCATGCCGTCCCGCTCCCGGATGACGACGACGCACTGGCGCTTGCCGGTCTGGTTCTTGGCCAGCCGGCGATCCCGGCGGTTCTGCTTGTGGTTGGCAGGCTTCACGTAGCCGCCGAAATAGGCGCCGTCCACTTCAACGACCTTGCCCTCGCCACCCAGCTTGTAGCCCTTGACCTCGGTGGCCATCGCCTCGCGCAACTTGTGGCTCATGACCCATGCCGTCTTGTATTGCACGCCCAGGTCCCGGCTCAGCGCCAGGGCGGATTTGCCCTTGACCTCGTTACAGAAAATCACGACCGCGGCCAGGTAGGTTTGCAGGGGCAGCTTGTGGAAGGCGAACAGGGTGCCGCTGGTGAGGCTGAAATCCTTGCGGCACGCCTTGCAGCGGAACCGCAGCACGCCGGACGGGCGGCGGGCCTCATAGACGATGGTGCAGCCGCAATGGGGGCACGCGGGCTTGCCGGCGGTGTCCGCCCAGCGAATGCCGGCGAACATGGCTTCCGCCTCGCGGTCGCCCAGGCGCAGCACCTTGGCCAGTGACAGGCTGCGGGCCTTGGCAGAGAGAAGGAAGTGGCTGGCCATCTGTCGCATCCGCTAGTAACCTAGCGAATGTGACAGGATAAGCTGTCATGGTCAACAGGTATCTATCACATATGACAGATATCTTGTGGGAGAGACAGTCATGGGCATCGCGGCAACCGAGAAGGAGCTTGCCGGCAAGGCGGCTCGGTTCCTCAAGGCGGAGATGAAGCGGGCGGGCGTGACCTATGCGGAGCTTGCCAAGCGCCTGGAAGGGCATGGGCTGCAAGAGACCGAGGCATCCATCACCAGCAAGCTTGCACGCGGGACGTTCGCGGCGACGTTTATGCTGGCGGTTGTGGCGGCGCTGGAGATGGAGGCGGTGGTTTTGGCTGATCTCTGACGGCGGCCCCATGTGGCCAGAGCGATTTTGCCCACGCAGAGAACTCCGGAACCGCAGCCAAGGCCGCGCCAAGGGTAGCTAAGGCTATTATCAATCCTACAACAGCAAAGAACGTTGAGGACTTGAGACGCTCCTCTATCTTCGGCCCAAGTTCTGAGACAACTTCATTCTTGACCTTGGCCACATCTGCCTTATCCGCAAGAAGAGGGGCCGCATGGACTGTAAACCCATGAATGTGTTCGATCTTTGGTATGATTTGTACAAAGCGATCTACGCAGTTTTCAATCTTCTCAAGTCTGGTGTTTATGGCACTCATGTTGCTGTGGTATAGGTCGTCTGCCGACCTAAACCTCTCACCCTGAAACTGTGGATCACTGCCAGAAATGCGCGGATTGCGCGAGAATGTTCCACTTTCAAATTGAGGATTATTGGCCACTTTGATGGCCTATCTGTATACGATATTTCTCCAGTAGGTCTGGATTTTCTTTTCCTATAGCCACTAGGTTGGACACGACTAGACGAACGAAGTCCTCCACTTGTATATTGACGGCAACGTCCTGCACCCGAAGGCGCAACACCTGAAATGAGCTTGACCCATCCGGCATGATAGCCTCCGCAGTAATGCGCGGCTCTTCGTGGTAGTAGACTATCCTTATGCTCTGATCCATTACGGAAAATATATAGCCTAATGGGTGCAGGTCCGCATAAGACGTTGATACTGCATAGGGTATTACAGGAACCGGCGGCCCTGCCTTGTCGCTTGTGTCGCCCAAGGTACACCCCCGTTTGAGACGGGCCTGACGCATCCTCCAAGCCGTGCCTGAGAACAAACAGACGTAAGTGCCTCATGTCAACAATCCTTGGTGGCGGGTGCTACATAATACCGCAGCTCCAGTCCCTGGACGCAGAACTCGGTCGCCAGCACCTCCAGCGCATCGGAGCTGCGCGTGTCCGGCCAATCGTCCAGGAACCAGCGGGCAACGGCGTCCTCGTCCTGGTGCGGCAGCACGGCTCCCAGCCCCTCGGCCCGCAGCCGCCGCGCGCCGGAGCTGCCGACCAGCCCGGCCCGGCGCGTGCCCCGGCCTTGCACGGTCCCGCCCCGCAGCGCCAGCCGCATCGCGTCCAGCGACCGCGTGACCTCGAACGGCACGCCGCCCGCCGCCAGCGCCAGCGCGGCAGGCACGTCCCCGGCCAGCATGGCGTCCACCCAGGCCGCCGCCTGCGGCGCGCGTATGGCGCGGACCGGCACGGCAAGGTGCAGGCGCGGGTCCCATGTCACGCGCGGGGTCACGCGCGGGGCGCCAAGCTGCTGCCGCGGATCAACCGTGGCCCTCGCTGCCGCTGCCACGCGCCAGTCCGGGCGGCTTGCCAGGGCCGCGCCCCAAGCGGCCAGCCCGCCCTCTCCGTCATGTATCTCCTGGCCGCCGCCGACCAGGCAGACGACCGCGGCCCAGCCGGCATGGCGGCCCATCGCGTCCAGCAGAAGCCCTGGCTCGGAGTCCTGCAGCGGCACCGGGCGGTTGCGCGTCTTGCTGACAGCGTGGGCGGCGTCCCAGCAGCGCTGTGCCTCGTCGAGCACCACCAGGCGCTCGGGCGGCGTGCCGGGGTGGACCGCATAATGGTCGCGGAAGGCCGGCAGCGCCTGGATCACGCCCTGCAAGCGCTGCCGCGCGGCCCGGCGGTCCCCGCCCCAGGCGGCGAAGTCCCGTGCCAGGGCCTCGCGCAGCACATGGACCAGCGCCGGGTTGCCGGTCAGGAACGCAGCGCCGCCCGCCCCGGTATCTCCGCCAAAGGCCAGGTTCAGGCCCAGCAACGTCTTGCCGGCTCCCGGAGCGCCGGTCACGAATACCACCAGGTGCGCGCCGTCCCGCTGCGCCTCCTTCACTGCCGCCGCGACCGCACCGGCAGCGGCCGACAGCCCGCCCTGGCCGGCCTGCGCCCGCAGCAGCGCCGGCACGTCATGACGGGCATACAGCGTGCAGGCCGCCGCGATCAGCGACGGCACGGGCCGGTAGGGCGCCGCGTGCCACCTGGCGGGATCGTTGCCCCGGGGTGGGCACAGGGCTGCCAGACCTCGAAGGACGCCGGGCAGCAGCAGCCGCGTCGCCTCCACCACGGGCGTTGCGCCGGCCAGCGGCAGGGGCAGGGCGCGGCGCGCATGGCCGCCTGCGACCACCAGCACGGGCACCACCGGCAGGCCGCGGCACCCCGCATGGAAGTCCGCCAGGTCGAGCGCCGCATCCTCCGCCGCGGCGCGGTCCGCCGCCAGGAACGCGCGCGCATCCGGACGCAGGCGCAGCGCCAGCACCGCCCCGTCCCGGACCAGCACGGCGTCCACGCGCCGGCCAAGGCGCAGCAGCCGCAGGCCGATCACGACGTGCCACCCCTGGGAGGGCGCCTGCCGCAGGGCATCCCGCAGCAGCGCCAGCCCTGCCGTCAGGCCGAGGTCGTCCTGCGCCGCGCCCTTTACCCGCGCCGCCACGTCGGCCGGCGACGCCGCAAGGAACGCGCCCGCGTCACCGGACCACATCATCGGCCGGACCACATCATCGTGCGGCGATCACGAAGGTTGCGTCATCGAGGCTGTGTGGGGTGCATGGCACATTACAGCACGCGGAGGTTGAGAAGAGCTTGCGTTGTGCTAACCCACACGGCATGACCTCGCGTTACGATGCCGATGCGTTCCCGGGTGCCGCGCCGGACATGATTGCGGAAGCGCCCTGCTCCGCCATGCCAGCGATGCCAGCCCCAGCGATGCCAGCCATGGAGACGTAGGCGTGCCCGTTGCCTTCATGCGGCGGCCCTACCCCAGCGCGAACTCCATCCTGCTGCGCGGACGCCGCCCGGTGCTGGTGGACACCGGCTTCGGCGCGGACGTTCCGGCGCTGCTCGGATGGCTCGGCCAGCAGGGCGTGGGCGCGCAGGACCTGGCGCTCGTGCTCAACACCCATTTCCACTGCGACCATGCCGGCGGCAACCATGCCCTCGAAGCCGGCTATGGCATCCCGATTGCCGCGCAGGTGGACGAGGCCGTGATGGTCAACACCAGGGATCCCGACGCCTGCCGGGCCGCCTGGCTGCAGCAGCCCATCGAACCCTACCAAGTCAGCCGGCAGTTGCGCGGCGGCGATACCGTGGGCACGGGCGGGACAGGAACGGCGTGGCTGATCGTCGGCACGCCGGGCCACACGGCCGGGCACCTGAGCCTGTATTCGGCCGAGCACGGCATCCTGATCCTGGGCGACGCGCTGCACGGCGCCGACCTGGGTTGGCTGAACCCCTACCGGGAGGGCGCGGACTCCCTGGACCGCTCGGCGGAGACCATCGAGCGGCTGGCGGCGCTGCCGGCCCGCCTCGGCCTGTCCGGCCACGGCCCGGCCATCGAGGACCTGCCCGCCGCCCTGGACCGCGCCCGCCGCCGCCTGGCAAGCTGGCGGGCCAAGCCGGAGCGCATCGCCTGGCACGCCTGCAAGCGCATCTTCAGCCACAACCTGATGGTAGCCGGCGGCCTGGCGGAGGCGGCCATCGCCCCGGCGCTGCTGTCCGCCCCCTGGTTCCGCGACCATGCGGAAGGCGCCTTCGGTTCATCGCCGGAAGATTTCGTGCCGGTCCTGTTGCAAGAGATGCTGCGATCCGGCGCGGCCATCTGGCAGGACGGCTTGCTGGTTGCGGCGGCGGCGCACGCCATTCCGACTGGCGGCTGGCCATTCGCGCCGACCCGTCCGGCCGACTGGCCGCCGGCCACGATCCGCGCCGGGCTGCCGCGGACGAGGCTGTAATTCCGCCTGGCGCGTGCATCCCGACACGGTTCACCGTGCGTCAGGGTGCCGGGCAGAGCAACGCGTTCCGCTGGATCAGCATCCCGCGCCGACTTGCGACGGACCCCTAGTCCTCCCCGGCCCGGCGATAGGGCGACCCCTCCGCCAGCGCCGCCATGTCTGCCTCGATGGCCGGGCGCTCCTGCTCCAAATAACCGGCGATGGCCCGGCGCAGTCCGGGGTGGGCGATCCAATGGGCGGAATGGGTCGGCCGCGGCAGATAGCCGCGCTGTATCTTATGCTGGCCCTGCGCCCCGGCCTCCACGCGCTGCAAGCCGTTGGCGATGGCGAACTCGATGGCGCGGTAGTAGCACAGCTCGAAGTGCAGGAACGGCCAGTCGCCGCGGCAGCCCCAGTTGCGGCCATATAGCGCCTCGTCGCCGACCATGTTCAGCGCACCGGCGACGGGGGTGCCGTCCTTCTCGGCCAGCATCAGCACCACGGCGTCGCCCATCCGCTCCGACAGCATGGGGAAGAACTTGCGGGTCAGGTAGGCGCTGCCCCACTTGCGGTCCACCGTGCTGGTGTAGAAGCGGTAGAACGCCTCCCAGTGCTTGGCCTGTATCTCATGGCCGCGCAGCGCCACGTAGGTCAGCCCGCAGGTGTTGGCGTCCCGGCGCTCCCGCTTGATCGCCTTGCGCTTGCGGCTGCTGAGCGCGCCCAGGAAGTCGTCGAAGGTGGCGTAGCCCGCGTTCTCCCAATGGAACTGCGTGCCCAGCCGGCGCAGCCAGCCCGAACGCTCCAGGGCCTCGGCGTCCGCCTCCGTGCAGAAGGTAGCGTGGATGCTGGATAGCTTCAGCTCCTCGCACGCCTGGATCAGCGCCTGGCCCAGCGCCTCGGGCGCGACGCCGGGGCGGGTCAGCAAGCGCGGGCCGGGGACGGGACTGAACGGCACGGCGGCTTGCAGCTTCGGGTAGTAGTTGCCGCCGCTGCGCTCGTAGGCGTTGGCCCAGCTATGGTCGAACACGTATTCGCCGTAGCTGTGCGACTTCGCATACATCGGCACGACGCCTACCAGTTGGTCCCTGTCGCGCAGCGCCGCGTGCTGCGGCATCCAGCCGGTGCGGGCGCTGGCGGAGCCGCTATCCTCCATCGCGCTGAGGAAGGCATGGCTGACGAAGGGGTTGCCGCCGCCCGCGCAGGCGTCCCACTCCGCCGCCGGTATCTGGGCGATGTGGGGGTGGAGCGTCAGCGTCAGGCTGGGGAGACCGTCTGGCATGGGCGGGATATGGCTCGGATGGAGGTTGAGAGAACCCTTCAGGCGATCTCGAACATGCCCTCGACCTCCACGGCTGCGTCGCCGGGCAGGGAGGGGACGCCGATGGTGCTGCGGGCGTGGCGGCCCGGGTCGCCGAACACCTCCACCGCCAGGTCGGAGGCGCCGTTCATCACCAGCGCGTGCTGCGTGAAGCCCGGCGGCGACGCGACGAAGCCGCCCAGCCGCACCACGCGCCGCACCCGGTCCAGGTCCCCGCTGCACGCCGCGCGCAGGTGCGTCAGCACGTTGGTCAGGCAGATGCGCGCGGCCCGCTGGCCCGCCGCCACGTCCAGGTCCAGGCCGACCTTGCCGGTGACGGCGATCCTGCCGTCCACCGCCGGAACCTGGCCGGACACCACGACCAGGCTGCCCGTCCGCACCCAGGGCACGTAGTTGGCCATCGGCGCCATCGCTGCCGGCAAGATGATGCCCAATTCGGCCAGCCGCGCGTCAATGCGTCCGCTCATGGTGCCGGTCCTATCCGTTGGCGACGAGGCGCAGGCCGGGCCGGCGCGTGCGCGGCTGCGAGGGCAGGTCCATCGGCAGCAGCGGCGCCGGGTCGGGGGCCGCGGGTTCGGGGATGCCCTCCGGCACCGGGCAGTGGCCGAGGTAGTTGATGGCAAGGTTGCGGAACACGTAGTCCAGGATGCTGGTGGCGTGGCCCACGTCCGCGTCGCCCTCCACGCGACCGGCAGGGCCGAAGCGGGTCAGGGTGAAGGCGCCGACATAATCGGCCAGCGGCACGCCATGCTGCAAGCCGAGGCTCACGGCGGTCATCATGCTGTCCATCATGCCGCGCAGCGCTGCGCCCTCCCGCGGCAGGCTGACGTGCAGCTCTCCCAAGGTGCCGTCCGGATACTCCCCGGTGCGGACCCAGACGCGGTGCCCGCCGACGGCGGCCTTCTGGGTATAGCCGCGGCGGCGGGCCGGCAGTTCCCGGCGGCGCGGCGGCTGAGCGGGAACGGCGCCGGGCACGGGGCGGGGCGGCATGGCGTGCAGGTAGGGGGCAACGGCGTCGTGCATCGCCTGATGCGCCTGCAAGCCCGGCGCGGGCAGCACGGCCTCCCCGGACAGCGCGCGGGCCAGGGCGGCGTCGGCGGACAGGCCCAGCGCCGCCAGGCGCGCGGCGGCGGCGCGGGTCAGCGCGCCATCGGGGCCGACGGCGGAGAAGGCCGGGGCGATGCCGCCGGTCTCGGCCCCCAGCAGGGCGTCGGCGGGGCCGGGCGGCAGGATGGCCGTGCTGGGCAGCCCGCTCGCGCCGCGCAGGGCGGCCTGGCGCGCGTCGTCCGCCGCGGCGGCCAGCCCCGGCACGGCGGTCCCGGACGGCGGCAGCGGCCAGGACGGGTGGCGGCTGAGCAGGTCCGGCTGGTTGCCGGCGAACGCCAGGTCCGCCGTGGCGCGCAGCAGCGCCGCGATGGCGCGGGCCACGTCGCGCGCCGCCGGGCTGTCGTATTCCAATCCCAGCACCGCCAACAGCCCGTCCAGGTCGGTGACGCCCAGGGCGAAGCGCGCCCCGCCGGGGTAGCCCAGGTGCAGCGCCGTGGCCGCCGTCGTCACGGCGTCGGCGAACCCGGCGGCATCGAAGCCATGCGCGCCGTCATGGAACGCCGGCAGGTTCAGCACGAAGCCCGGCACGTCGGCGGCGGTGCCCATCAGGCCCCACACCGGCTCGGTCGGCGCGGCCCGGCGGTGCAGCAGCAGGGCATGGAGCCTGTCCGCCAGCGCCGCGCCGCCGGCCTGGTGGGCGCGGGCGGCGAGGGGGCGTATCCAGCCCTCCGCCGCGCGCGGCAGGGTGGCGCGTCCGGCGCCGGGCGCCAGCGCCGCCAGCGCCGCCGCGGCCCGGTCGTCCCAGGCGGCGGGCAGGCTCAGCGGGCGCGGCGGCGCGTCCGGGTCGGCGCCGGCCGCCGTGTCCCGCATACGCACGCCGCGCCAGATGCGAGGGGGTGTCATGGCAGGGATGGTAGGGCGGTGCGGCGGCAGGCGGAAGCGGCATTCTTAGGCAGGCGCGGCGGCATCGTCGGGGACGACGGAGGCTGGCGCCTCCCGGCATGGAACCGCAGGAAGGGACCCCTCCGTGCCAATGACGATGAGACATCGTCCCCCCGGAAGTTTAGCCTTGAGGGTGCTGAAGGATGATCTTGCTCATGCCCATGATCCCGACCCCGATC
>JAABUM010001527.1_pt1 | contig 34532 bp, 34 predicted proteins | sample 5559161 | NCBI WGS metagenome assembly JAABUM01 (sample SAMN10711868, study PRJNA513369) | rock metagenome | isolation source: Antarctica rocks | place: Antarctica: Victoria Land, Siegfried Peak nord
CGACCGATTGGCTCGTGGCGCTGGGCTATCCGCCCGCGACGGATGACCACCCGCTCACGACCGCACCCGGCGTCCTCAAGGCCGCCTGATGTTTCAACTGTCAAGTCCATTTGAACCATGTCTAACGCGGACTATCAGCCAGATCAGCGGCGTGTCCTATGCTAGCGTGCACCTGGTGCTGCCGCAGACGCAGCTATTCAGTACGCAACAGGCTGATACGACCGCATCGGTCCTGCTCAAGTTCGATCCGGGCGCCTCGCTGACGTCCGACCAGATCGCGGGTATTCAGCACCTCGTGTCTAGCTCAGTACAAGGTCTCAAACCGGACGCCGTAACGGTCGTCGACGGCAGCGGCACCATTATTTCCAGCAATACGGGCGTGTCAACGGGCGGCGCGCTGGCCCTGACCGCGCAGCAGGCCGAGACGTGGGTGGCCAGTAATCTAGGGGCGCAACTCACCGCCATGCTCGATACGGTGGTCGGGCCTGACAAGGCCGTCGTGCGCGTGAGCGACGTGATGGACTGGACGCAGCGCGACAGTACGTCGAATACGTACCAGTCGCAGAGCAAGAACAGTCCCCTCGGCGAATCGCGCGTGATCACGAGTTCTTCGACCGGACCAGCAACGACCGTCGGCGGCGTCGCGGGGCTGGGGTCGAACGTGCCCAACTACGGCACGAAGGGAGGTGGGAGCAATGGCGGAGTCACGCAGACGCAGGCTAACATTGACAACACCTACCTGCCCTCGAGCACGATCACGCATGTGACCCAGGCTCCCGGCGCGGTCAAGCAGACCTCGGTCGCGGTCCTGCTCGACGGCGTGACCAATCAGAACGAGCTCCGGCAACTGCGCGCTGCCGTCATCGCCGCCGCCGGGTTGAACCTGGCGCGGGGCGACGCGCTCAGCATCAGCAGCATACCCTTTAACAACAGTGTGGCGATCGCGGCCGCCACGGCGGCTAAGGCGCAGCAGCAGCAGACGCTGATCCTCTCGATCGCGCGATGGGCCGCGCTGGTCATCGTGCCGCTAGTGTTGCTGTTCCTGCTACGGCGCATGCTCGTCTCTGCGCGGGTCAAACGCTTCAACGAATTGGATGAGCCGGGCCTGGAGGTCATCGAGGAGGGACAGGGGCCTGACGCCACGGCCATGCTGGCGAGCCCCGGTAACGTGGCGGCGATCGCCGCGCCACAAGATTCAGCGGAGCGGAAGGCGATGGTCGAGTTGGCTCGTGAGAAGCCCGAGCTTGTAGCTGGCTTGATCGGACGATGGATCGAGGAGGATCGCGGATGAACCAGGCACGACGTTTCGACGAGCTAGTGGGCAGCGATAAGGCGGCGGCTCTGTTGATGGTGCTGCCCCCCGAGGAGTCGGCCAGCGTCTTACGCCTCCTCCCTGAAGAGAAGGTCGAGCGCGTCGCCATCAAGATGCTGCGGCCCAATTCGATCGCCCCCGACGCACGGGAGGCGGTGCTGCAAGAGGCGCACGCCATCGTCGCGGCGCAGCAATACATCGAGGCTGGTGGCGTAGACTATGCGCGCAAGCTCCTGACGCGGGCGCTGGGGTCGGAACGCGCCGACGATATTGTGACCCGCCTCATGGAGTCGATGCAGGCGCAGCCTTTCCACTACCTCAAAGATGTGGAGCCCGCGCAGATCGCCACGTTCTTGCATGGTGAGCACCCGCAGACGATCGCGTTGATCCTCTCTTATCTAAGCGTGTCGCACACGGCGGCGATCCTTTCGGCGCTCCCGGATAAGCTGCAGGCGCAGATTAGCATGCGTCTGGCCAATATGGACGCTACCAATCCCGTGGTGGTGGAGCAGGTCGAAACGGTCTTGCACAAAAAGCTCTCCTCGGTCCTCTCTACCGCGGACCGTAACAAGACCGGCGGTGTTGACTTCCTCGTCCGGGTGCTCACACAAGTGGACCGGGGCACCGAGCGCGCTATTTTAGATCAGCTCGACGAGAGCGCGCCCGATCTCGCCACCGATATCAAGAAGCAAATGTTCGTCTTCGAGAACCTGATTCAGCTGGATAGCCGCTCGATGCAGCGTGTGCTGCGCGACGTCGACAGCAAAGATTTGGGCTTGGGGTTGCGCGGGGCGACGCCGGGTGTGCGCGAGCATATCTTCACCAATATGTCTCAACGCGCCGCACAAATGCTTCGCGAGGAGTTGGAGAGCAGCCCGCCGGTGCGCATGCGCGCCGTCGAGGAAGCGCAGCAAAAGATCGTGGCCGTGGTGCGGCGGCTGGAAGATGAGGAAGAGATCACTATCGCGCGCGGAGGCGGCGATGTCATGCTTTAGGGGATACCCTCGCTGGCCTGGCCTTAAAAGACCATGGCAGGAGACGGACCTTAAAAGGTCTGTGCGGGTGCGACGCGCGTTCCTCCCGTCTAGTGTGTCCCTGCCGCGGCGGTCGCTGGGAGACCTTTCAAGGTCCGGTCCCTGCCATGACCTTTTAAGGTCAGGCCAGACCGGGTCGCTGTGGGAGGGGCGATGACCCGCATCATTAGCCGGCCCGAAGGCGTCAGCGGCCTGGGCGTCCGCGGCGCCTTGCCGCGCGATTGGAAGAGCGCGTCGGGCGTCACGAGTATCGACGACGTGACGAACGCGCGGGCGCGGGCCGCGCGCATCATGCTTGACGCGCGTCGCGAGGCGCGCGCGACCTTGCTCATGGCGCAGGCGGCGGCGCGCGAACTCATCGCCGCCGAATGTGAGCAGGCGCGCCAGCTTGGTTATGCCGAAGGGCAAACGCGGGCATGTGAAGAGCTTGCCGCCGTCGCCGCGCCCCTGGCCGCTCTTGTCGCCGGTTCTGTCGTGGACCATGCGGAAAGCCTACGCCGCCTCGACGAGGAGACACTCGACCTGAGCCTGGCTATCGCGCGGGCGGTAGTCAAGCACGAGGTGACGCTCGCGCCGGAGACGGCGCTGGCCGTCGCGCGGGCCGCGCTGGATGAACTCAGCGCGGGGTCGGTGGTGACGATACGCGTCCACCCCGACGATGATACGACGCTGCGCACGGGCGCGTCCCACCTCGGATTGCCAGCCGCCACCCAGGTGGATGTCGTCGCCGATGCGTCGATCGCGCGGGGGGGCTGTGTCATCGAGAGCGGCGCGGGCCGCGTCGACGCCACGTTCGATACGCAACTGGCGCGCATGGAGGTTCTCTTGCATGAGCAGCTGTCCGCGGTCTAGTGAGAGCGCGCTGCCGCGCCTTGCCGCGCTCGCGCCGTCGCTGCGCGCGTGTGAGCGCATGGGCACGGTGAGCGACGTCGTCGGGCTGACGGTCGAGGTCCAAGGGCTGGTGGCGTCGATTGGCGAGCAGGCCGTCATCATGGGAATCGGAGCGCGTGAGCCGGTACTCTGCCAGGTGGTGGGCTTCCGGCGCGACCGCGCTATCACGATGCTCTTCGGCGACGCGACGGGGATCACCCCCGGCAGCCGCGTCGTCGCGACCGGCGCCCCCGCGCGTGTTACCGTGAGCGACAGCCTGTTGGGGCGCGTGGTCGATGGACTCGGCCAACCTCTCGACGGCGGCCCGCCCGTGCGGGGCGCCCTGGTTCCCGTCTCCGGCAGTGGCTTGGCGACTCATCCGTTGCGCCGGCTGCCCATCACCGCGCCGTTCATGACGGGGGTACGCGTGCTCGACGGGATGCTGACCTGCGGGCGCGGCCAGCGCCTTGGCGTGTTCGCCGGCAGCGGTGTCGGTAAGAGCACGTTCCTGAGTATGATCGCGCGCAACGGTGAGAGCGATGTCAACGTGATCGGGTTGATTGGCGAGCGCGGCCGTGAAGTGCGAGAGTTCATCGACCATAACCTTGGACCCGAAGGCCTGCGTCGCTCCGTCGTCGTCGTGGCGACGGGGGACCAGCCGGCGCTGCTGCGCCTCAACGCAGCGTGGGTCACGGCGACGATCGCCGAGTATTTCCGTGACCGTGGGCGCAATGTGTTGCTGATGATGGACTCGGTGACGCGTTTCGCCATGGCGCAGCGCGAGATCGGGCTCGCCGCTGGTGAGCCGCCCGCCACGCGCGGGTACACGCCGTCGGTCTTCGCGCTGCTGCCCGCGTTGCTGGAGCGCTCAGGCACGGGCGAGCGGGGTTCCATCACCGGCTTTTACACCGTGCTCGTCGAGGGCGACGATATGAACGAGCCGATCGCCGACGCCGTGCGCGGCGTGCTCGACGGCCACATCGTGCTCTCGCGCGAGCTTGCCGCCGCCAATCACTACCCCGCTGTCGATGTCCTGGGCAGCATCTCCCGCCTAATGTCGCGTCTGGCGAGCCCCGAGCAACAGGAGCACGCCGGCCGTGTGCGTCGTTTGTTGGCGGCGCACCGTTCGGCCAAGGACCTGCTGGAGATCGGCGCATACGTAGCCGGGAGCAACGCCGATGTCGATACCGCCGTGGCGCGCCTACCACAGCTACATGGTTTCTTACGCCAGCATACCCATGAGGTGAGTTCGTGGGAGGAGACGACCCATGAGCTGCAGGGGCTGGCGCAATGAGTAAATCGAGTGGCGAGTGGCGAGTGGCGAGTGGCGACGGGCAGTTCTCGCCACTCGTCACTTGCCACTAAGGTGCGGGGGCTGGCGTTATGAGTAAGTCGGAAGTCGGAAGTCGGAAGTCGGAAGTCGGAAGTCTTTAACCGAGGCGATACGTCGCGGGGACTGGCACGATGAAGGGGCGTTTTGTTTTCCGGCTGGAGGCCGCACTGCGGCAGCGGCTGCGTGAGGAGCAAACCGTGCAGGTGGCGCTGGCGCGCGCCAGCGGCGCGCGCGCGGTGGCCGCGGTGGAGTTGGCGCGGCGAGTGGACGAATTGGCGTCTGCCAATAGGACGATGGTGGGATTGGGCGAGGTGTTCGATCCGCAGTATCGTATGAATGCGTTGTATTACATTGAGCGGTTGCGGCAGGCGGTCTGGCAGCAAGAGGAGCTCATCGCCCGCGTTGATGGCGAAGTGACGCGTATCAGAGAACTGTTGCTGACGGCGGCGCTCCAGCGCCGCGCTCTAGAAAAGCTCAAAGAGCGTCAGGAGAGCCGGTTCCGCGCCGCCGTGATGCAAAAAAATGGAACGCGACATCGACGAACTGACGACGGCCCGGTACGTCCGGCCTGTGATGACGGGGGGAACGCAATGACGCGAATCGATCAGAACATGGCAGCCGCTACCGTCGCCCAGGCGCAAGCCGCCCCGGCGGCGTCTACCGGCTCGGGCGTGCTGATACCGTTTAACGCCCCCGCATCAACCTCGTTCGATCAGGTGATGCAATCAATTGGCGCGAACAGCGGCAGTGGCTCGACCTCGGCGAGTACTCCAGCATCGTCGCTTACTCCGCTAACACCGCCCGTGTCATCCACATCAACAGGCGCGACGGCCGGCGGCAACGCCACGATGGGCGCCGGTTCCACGACCGGAGCATTGGGGTCCACGAGCCCGTCCATGACCGGAGCATTGGGGTCTACGAGCCCGTCCATGGGCCTGGGGTCTACAGCTTCGTCCATGAGCCTGGGGTCAACGGGGCTATCTATGCCGACGACGAGCACATCGTCCAGTGACCTTGCCGCTCTCTTAGCGGGCCATACCGGCGCCGCTGGGTGCTGCTGTTGCTGTTGCGGCGCGCAGGGCGCGATGTCCACAACGTCGGCGATGATGCAGCCGGCGGCGCCATCGTCGGGCGGAGCGGCCGATCTGTCCGCGGTAGGCGCCGCGGCCCAGGGGTTGGGCTCACGCATCCAGGCGGCCGCTCTGTCCGACAACGCTTTAGCTATGCCATTCCAGGGCTCGGCCCCCTTGACACAAGCCTTTGGACCCACGCCGTACCTGGCGGAGCCCGCCTACAACGGCTACAGCCATTTCCACACGGGGCTCGATTATGGGTTGCCCCTTGGTACCCCGATTGACGCCGCTGCGGGCGGCACGGTCGTCGCGGCCGGGTGGGATACGACCGGCTTTGGCAACCGCGTGATCGTCGACCACGACAACGGGGTGCGCACGCTCTACGGACACCTGCAAAAGGTGGAGGTCCAGCCTGGCGCTGTCGTCACGGCGGGTCAGGAGATCGGACTATCGGGCTCGACCGGCAATTCGTCGGGACCGCATCTACATTTTGGCGTGGAGAAAGATGGGCAGTGGGTGGACCCAACCCCCTATCTCAACCATAGCCTTCCCACCACGCCGGCAGGGGCGTCGACGCAGCCCATCGCTCCTCAATCTACCGCCGCCTCCATGGGGGCGATGGGGATGAACCCCGCCGCAGGCGCGACAAGCACAATGGGCACGACAGGCGCGACAAGCACAATGGGCACGACAGGCGCGACAAGCACAATGGGCACGACAAGCGCGACAAGCACAATGGGCACGACAAGCGCGACAGACGCGACAAGCATGGTGGGTAGTCCTGGGAGCGCGGGCGCGACAAGCACGGCAGGCAGTTCACAAGCGCTGAACCCGGCGCCGGTCGGCGGGGGTAGCGCGACTGGCTATACGCCGGACATCCCGCGCCTCGTCAAGAGGGTCGCGGCGGCGACCGGCGTGTCGGCCGGTCTCATCTCAGCCGTTGTCAAGGCTGAGTCTGGCGGCGACCCGCACGCCGTGTCGCGCGCCGGGGCCAAAGGACTTATGCAGCTGATGGACGCGACCGCGGCAACGTATGGCGTCACCAACGTGTTCGATCCTCTGCAAAACCTGACGGCTGGCGCGACCTATCTGCACACCCTGCTGCAGCGCTACCATGGCGACGAGACGCTGGCGATCGCCGCCTATAACGCCGGTCCCGCCGCCGTGGACCGCTATAGCGGTATCCCACCGTATCCCGAGACGCAAGACTACGTACAGCGCGTGACACAGTACCAGAAGGAGGCCGGCCAATGAACAACGATCTTTTTAATGACACGACGATGCAGGGACTCCAGTATGCCCTCAACAGCCTGAGCATGCGCCAGCAGGTGCTCGCCAACAACATCGCCAACGCGCAGACGCCCGGCTACGTGTCGCAGGACGTCAGTTTCGAGGATAGGCTCGGCGCCATCCTGTCGGGTTCCGATACGAGCGCGACCCCGAACTCGACCGGTACGGTCATCGCGACTCCCGATATGACGACGAGTCCCAATGGCAACACGGTCAGTATGGAGAGTGAGATGTCCAAAACGAGCGAGACCGGTATCATGTACGACGCGCTCACGCAACTCACGGCCGACCGCATGGGTATCCTCAAGACGGCGATTGGGTAGCGCGAGGGTAGAAATGACCTGTACATCATGTCTTTTGTAAGTCCTACTATGGGCCGCGCCGCCGCGCCGCCGCCGGATACCAATGCCGTTGGCGCGCCGGCTGGCGCTACGCCGGCGTCCGTCGACGCCACGGCAGCGCCGGACGCGGGAGCCTCTTTTAGCGATGTATTACAGAGTGAGGGATCGTCGACCGGTTCCGGCGCCGCGACAGACTCATCCCCAAGCGCTATGACGCCTACGCTCGTGGGGGCGCACAAGCGCCCCCAGGGGCGAGATAAGGATAGTTCCGCCACGGATGACGCCGCGCCGTCCATGCCTCCCGTGATGGCGGCGCCCTGGCTGATGCCCCTGCCGGCTCCCGCGGCGCTGCCCGAGGACGCTCCACGTCATGACCCGCCCGCGCGCATGGAAGACGCTGCCGCCGCGAAAACGGGCGCCGTCATTGGCGCTCCACGTCATGACCTGCCCGTGAGCATGGAGGATCGTCCCAGCGCTGATACCGCGGGCCTTGGCGTCGTCGCACGATCCCCGCATGATGGGGTGGGCGATCCTGGGAGCGCGCATTATCGGGTGGACAATCCTGGGAGCGCGGGCGTCGCGCCCGTCCTAGACATCACGGGCGCGACGCTCGCGCTCCCAGACAATGTGCGCGCTCTGCCCACCATGCCTGCGTCCGTGGCGCACACGTCAATGCCGGAGACGGCCGGTGTGACAGGGGCTGTAAAAAGTCCTGGGAGCGCGGGCGTCGCGCCCGTCCCCCGCGCTTGGGAGGCGAATGCCGGGGACGGGCGCGACGCCCGCGCTCCCCGTGGGGTACCCGCCGACTTTTCACCTCGCCTGACTGATGCGACAATAGGCGGATACGCTGTCGTCGATGCTGACGGCGCGGGTCGGGCGGACGCTCACATAGGGCCGATGGGCGGTACACACGCGGATGTAGAGGGGGCTTCTACGGCGTCCGCCACCGTAACCATTTCTTCTGATGACATACCACGAACAGCGCCATCTACGCCCGAGATTCGCGGTGTGCCGGCGCCGCCGTCAGCGCGTACCGTGACAACGCCAGCGTCCACGAGGCCAGCGGGGCGCGCCACGACGCGGTCCACCGTCCCACCGTTGGCGGCCGGGCGCGCGACCATGACACCCGTGCAGGTCGAGCATGCGGCCATGACGCCCATGCAAGCAATGCGCGACGCGACGACCCTCATCACTCCAAAAACAGTGGCCCTGGATGAGGCGCGGGAGCCACAACGTGTCGTGGGAGCGCGCGCGCTTCCAGGATCACCTGCCGATAATGCCCCTGCCCTGCTCTCGAAGACCACAGGATCGATACCAGTAGGGGCTGGAGGGATGATCCCCGCGCCAGTCGTTGCCGCGGCGGCAGCGCTGTTGACGCCGTCGACGCCGACGGCAGCGCACGATCGCGCCGGTGTGCGGGCCAGTGATACGCCGCGTTTGACTCGGATAGATGGGGCGTCGGATGCGGCTATTGTCTCTCGCGTTCCTGGCGTGTCCAACGCATTCGGCGCCGCTAGCGCGCCTGGCGCACCTAACACGTCGCCCGCCGGCGCCGCGCCCGGTGTAGTGCGGAATCAGGGCGCTTTGTTTGACGTGGCGCCGCCTGGGATCGCCGGCATCTTGCCGGCACACGTGGGCCGGCAGGATGCCGGCGGTCCCAGGGGATACGCTGGCATCTTGCCGGCGCACGCGGGCCGGCAAGATGCCGGCGATCCCAGCGGGTACGCCTCGCTGCAACGTGATCTCTCGGAGAAAACACTGGGGACGCCGTTGAGCGGCGCGACCGTGGTGGAGCCGCCGCACCACGCGCCATCCGGTGTATCGATGCGGCAGGACGGCGCGCATACCCCGGCGGCGGGGGGGCAATTCCCTCTTGTGTTTGGCCTGCCAGACGCGGGGGGACAGGGACAGCAGGGGATGCGCCAGCCCATAGCGCGAGGGCGCGCTATCACGGACGACCCAGTGGGGGCGCCAGGCGCCCGTAAAGCGGCGACGACCGCGCTCGCGTCTGTCAAAGGGACAGGCGCGAAGGTGGCCGCTGATGAAGGGGGAGGCGCCCAACTGCTCACCGTGGCGCCGGCGCGGCACGACCAAGCCAACGCGCTGGCTAAAGAACCGGCGCGCGACAGCGCGTTCTTGGCGCCTATTGTCGAGGGTGTCGTCGTTCGGCAGGCCCTGCTACGGACCGGCGTTGGCTCGTCGAGCTTTCACATCGTCCTCCAGCCACAGGCGCTGGGGACCGTCACCGTCCACGTCGAGCAGACCGCGCAAGGACTGCATGTAACGCTTACCCCCCAGCACGCCGAAACGGGCCTGCTGCTCGACCAGCACACTTCTGATCTGGTCGGGTTGCTTGGCGCGGACAACACTGGAGCCGTTAGCGTCGCTGTGGTCATGCCAGACGGGCGTCATGTGAGCGTGCCGGCGCCCCATGACGCGCCGCCTCCTCCAGCGAGCGGCGCTAACGCGGCGTTCGGGCAGGGGTTGGCGGGCGGCGCCGGGGGGCAGGGCGCGCCGACGGGGCAGGGCGGGAGCGCGCCATGGGCCCAACAGGGGCGGGCTACCGCGAACACGCTGTCCGTGGCTACGGTGTCATCAGCAGGGATGGAGCGGCCTCCCGCGCGTTCGTACCATGGGTCGGGTGGCGGCGCGCGTATCGATGTTCAGGCGTAGCAATTCAGTTCTCGGTGGAGATCGTGACGGCCCTCACCCCCAACCCCTCTCCCTGACGCGGGAGAGGGGAGACGGACGTGACAACTAGTAAGGAGCAGGTTCATGAGTACGACGATCGGAGGCGCCACAGGGGGATCTGGTATGGCGCCTATGGACAATATGGCCGGGAGCGCCGCCACGAACGCCGCGGTTGGGTCCGCGCCTCCCACTACGGCGCCGTTTGGCAGCGCGACCGGCGCGACTGGCGCGACTGGCGCGACGGGGGGGGCGGCGTCGCCATTCGGCAGTGCGACCAGCGCGGCGGCGGGAACGGCCGCGCCGACCGATGCAAGCAGCATTGCCGGCACCGACACCTTCCTCAAGCTGCTCGTGGCGCAGATGCGTAACCAGGACCCGACGTCGCCGATGGACAGCCAGAGCTTCGTCACCGAACTCGCGCAGTTCAACACGGTCGAGCAGATGCTCGGCATGAAGGAGGCGGTCACCGCGCAGATCGCGGCGCAGCAGAGCGCGGAAGGAGTCGCCATGTTGGGCAAGACCGTCATGTACGCGACGCAGGGCGCCGACGGGAACGTGACCACGAGTCAGGGCGTGGTGAGCGCGGTAGGTTTGCAGGGCGGCGCGGTCCAGTTGCAGGTCGGGACCAACAGCGTGCCATTGAGCAAGGTCACGTCCGTATCGGCACAATAGGACTATTCTTTAGTGTCTAATGCCCCGATTAGGGCATAGCGCTCGTTGGGTATATCGACTATCACTGTATAGTCATCGGTAAGTACGCGCGAAAGGTAACACATGGAACTCAACTCAATCGCGGACGCCCTGAGCGGGCTGCAGGCCAATCAGACCTACATGGACGTGGTGGGTAACAACATCTCCAACGTCAATACAACCGGCTACAAGACGCAGAACATCCACTTCGAAGACCTGATGAACCAGACGCTGAGCTACGGCACGCAGGCAGGGACGAACAGTAACACCACGAGCGGCCTCGAGGGCAGTAACCCCTTCCAGGTTGGCATGGGCGTTGGCCAGGGCTCGATCAACCTCAACACCACGCAGGGCTCGGTCCAGGACACCGGGCGCCTCACCGACATGACCATCCAGGGCAATGGCTACTTCGTCGTCAACAAAGGCCAGCAGAGCTACTACACCCGCGACGGCTCATTTACCGTCTCGCCTGACGGTATCCTTAGCATGGGCGCCAACGGCATGACCGTGCAGGGCTGGCCGTCCAAGGCGGACGGCACGGTCGATAAGACACAGCCACTCGGCGACATCAGGATTCCCGTTGGCGCGCAGTCCGCCTCACCGACGAGTAAGATGGCCCTGAACGGCAACCTGGACGCTTCTCAGGCGACGGGCGCCCAGATCGTGACACCTCTATCGGTTTTCGATTCGCAGGGCACCCAGCACAGCCTCACCGCGACGTTCACGAAGTCCGCGACGACCAACACCTGGAGCTACACCATTACGGACCCGTCGGGGAAGGCGCAGATCACGAGTGGCGGCAGTGGTACCCTGTTCTTCGACGCGAACGGCAAGTATCAGACAGCGGGTTCCACGACGCCGCCGTTGGCCATCAGCGGTTATGGCGCTGGTAGCGGCGCGTCCGGCAACACCGTCGCGCTTGATTTCGCGCAGATCGGGCAGTTGGCGCAGACCGGTGGGGTCAACGTGTCCACGACCGACGGCGCGCCAGGCGGCGCGATCGCATCGTTCAGCGTTGGCAAGGATGGCGGTATCACCGCCGTGTACTCGAACGGGACGAGCAAGACCGTCGGGCAGATCGCGCTGGCCGATTTCCGCAACGCCGACGGCTTGATCCGTGAGGGCTCCAACCTCTACTCGACCGGTGTGAACTCGGGGCCACCGCAGGTTGGAGACGCCAACTCCGCCAATCTGGGCAGCATCCTCACCGGCCAACTCGAGGGCTCGAACGTAGACCTCGCGGCGCAGTTCGGGCAGATGATCCAGGCCCAGCAGGGTTTCAACGCCAACACCAAGGTTATTACGACGACCAATAGCATGTTGCAGTCGGTCCTCTCGATCGTTCCGTAGTTAATCGTCCTATAGTTGTAGGTGTATGAGAAGCGCGCCTTCCCCGGTCACCGTCCGCTTGACCTCCGATGCCTTGCACCTGGAGGTCTTGCTGACGCCCGAAGCCATGGCGATTCCCCCCGAGGCGCTCGCCGCGCTCATCCGTGAGCACAGCGCGCGCCTGGGTATCCACCTGCCGCTGCAGCCGCGTGACATCGCGGCGCGGCTGCGGTCCTCGCGGCGTGGAGCATGGACCGTTCTTTTGTCGGGCACGAGCCCAACCCCGCCCGTCGACGGGCGGGTCGAGTTGCTCGTGCCCGTCCCCGTCGTTACGGATCGCCCGCGCGCGGTCGGCGGCCGTCACGCCGTCCGGGCGGGCGCGACGTTGGCCCGCTTGCGCCGCGGCACAGCGGGGAAGCCTGGCTACGACCTACTCGGACGCGCGATTCCGCCACGAGCGCCGCGGGCGGCGCGCTTGCCCGGCGGCCCATACACACATGTTGGCGCCGATAGCGCGCTGTTATGCGCATCGTGCGACGGCGAAGTCATCCTGCGCAACATGGTGTTGCAGGTCGTCCCCATGCGCGTGCACGACGGCGACCTAACGCGCGAGCACGGTCCGCTGGCGCTCGATGGGTCTGTCTTCGTCACTGGATCGGTGCGCGAGGGGGCTTGTATCGACGCCGCGGACGACGTCTACGTCGCGGGGTCGGTCGAGGAGGCGCGGCTGACGAGCCGCGACGGCAGTATCGCGGTGATGGGCAGCGTGTCGGGCGCGCCGGCTCGCAAGACGATGTTGCGCGCGGGCGGCGACGTGGCGTGTGGCGCCGCCCTCCATACTGTTATTGAGGCGGGCGGTGACGCGCGCCTGTTGGTAGCGGCGCGTCATAGCGCGATCGCGACGGCTGGGAACCTGTATCTCCAACAGACGGTCGAGCGGGGCTTGCAGGATGTGAGCCTGCGCGTAAAGGGCGGCCTGCTGCCATTACTGGAGGAGACGGTTGAGTTGCGCGACGTGCCGGCGCCGGCCGGCCGCCAGCACTTCCGCGTCGTCACGCGGTTGGACGGCAGCGTGGCCTTGCACGGCGCCCCGCCGTTGACCTTTCAGTCCTGCGTCATCGTCGATCTCAGCACATCGGGGGCGCGCTGTCAGGTACCGCGCGGCCTGCTGCCGGGCGGTGGCTCGCCCGGCGCGATACTTCAACTCAAACTGTCGCTGCCGGATAGCGCCGACGAGTTGTTCATCGTCGCCCGCCTATCGCGCCGCGTGGCCCCCGGCGTCATCGCGCTGGCGTTCCTCCAGATGACGGGGCGCGACCACGACCGCCTCACCCAGTACTGCCTGCGGCTATTTCTCGCGCGCAATTAGTAGTCCGTCCAGCGAACGTTGATCAGGTGGCGTCGTCTTGACAAGCTGTACTAGGCCGGGAAGATCTCGGATAGCGCGACGCTGAACCCCGGCACGACGGGATCGCCGGTGAGCGTTTCCGACCGCGTGAGCGCTATGATCCGCTCGTTCGGCCGATACACGTCGACCGTGCGCAGCCACGGATTCACGATCCAGACGGCTTGGACACCGGCGTCGAGATAGGCGTTCACTTTGCGCGAGATGTTGGCGAGGGTATCAGTGCGCGAGGCGATCTCAACCGCCAGATCGGGGGCGAAGTCGGCGTCTACATCTAGGTCTGGCGGAAGATTGGCCAGACGCTCTTTGGCGACGTAGGCCAGATCGGTATCCCGCGTCTCCGTCCCAATGCGAAAGAACGTCTGCGCGGAGAAGACATGACCCAAGTCGTGCTTTTCCACGAAGGGTCCCAGGGCTTGCTGCAAACGTGACGCGATCAAGCCGTGCCCGAGTGTTGGCAATGCCCTCTCCGCCTCGCCCTCTATCGTCTCGACAGCGGGGATCACTATGCCCTCTTGGAGCATCCTCATCCTCCCTCGTCCCTCGCCGTGTCATTGGCTTATACGGCGCTCATACCACACCAGTTTAACAGAGGAAGACATCAGGTCACGCGGACGCGCCGCGGCGCTTGCGGCGGCGTGGCGCGGGCGCGGCGGCGCTTGGCGCGTCGCCGTCGTCTCCGCCGCATAAGCAGCGCGATCACTAGTAGCAGTGGAAGGGCGATGAGGCCACTTGCCGCGAGTGGGACGCGCACAGCGCCGTGGACTAGTGGCGGCGTGACCGTGACTAGCGGCCCTGGGATGATGGACAGGTAGAGCGGTGGGGGCGTGGCGCGCCGCACCTCCGTGTGGGCGTGGTGGGCGACGTGGATTAGCCCTACCAGTGAGACGCCGCTGCTGAGACCATACAGCCCGAGACTGCCCGGCCCGTGGCCTACCCCCGCGTGCGGGGGCAGCGCCCCGCTGACTATGCCGGATGAATCGGCGCGCAGCGTCCCGCCGGCCCTAGCTCCGACGCTCAAGGCGACCGCCTCGCCCGGCGTGAAACCGGTGGCCCAGAACGTCCCCCCACTTGACGTATTCGCGGGGCTATCGAGGACCACATGTAGACCGGGGGCCGGCGCTCCTGTCGCCGTATAGGGGGTGGATAGGCGGATCGCGCCCTGTCGCGTGTATGACAGATAGAGGATACGCCCGGTGAGTGGGTCGGAGAGGTAGAGCGCGTTATATCCCGGTACCGGAGCGAGCGCGTTGACCGTGGCCGGCGTGCGCAGCGTTAGTAGCGGGCGTAGGCTGTGTCCGGAGAGGACAGCGATGCCGCCTCCGTCCAGCGCGGCGTACAGCAGGTCCCGCGTGGAGTCGAGCGCAAGCGCGGTGGGGAAAGCGGCGACTTGCTGCGTCGCCACGGTCTTGCCGTCGCCCCGACTCAACAAGCGGATCATGCGCGACCGGGGGCGAACGATGTATAGGGCGTTGCCTCCAGAGCCGACGAGCACGAGCGAACCGCCGGACGACGCGGCGACGTGGTTCTGGTTCGCGCCTGCGAGACCCGTCCCCAGCAGGCCAATGCTAAGGATGCACGCGATCACGCCGCGATAGATGTAGCGCCTCAATCCCATAAATAAGGGGTACCACTCTTCTGGGCGCTGTACAATAGGTAGAATGGTAGCCCACTGCCATGCCACTCCTCTATCCCTCCAGATCAGTCGCCCGGCACCGATACACAAAAGAGAGAGGCGGCACGGTATGCGCCGCTATACTGAGGACTATAACCAGCCAAAGGGATCGAGAAAGGTGATGGGCATGTCCACGCGTGGTCGTGTACGGGGGGCAGTGTGGGGAGCGGACGACCGTGTCGCCGTATCCCTCGCGCCCGCGTCCGTATCGCGGGGCGGCCGGTCGTCTATCCAGGGTGAGCAACAGGAAACGCTGGACGCCGACTACACCATCGTCGAGGATAGCGGCGTCGCGCTGTTATCCGCGCGCCCGCGTGGGACGCGCGGTCATGGCGCGTCTGTTCCCCCGCGTGGACTAACGCTGATGGCGAGGGCGCGTTCCGGCCGCGGAACCAGCGTGCAGATGGCCGCTCTGCGGTCATATGAACCGTACCACGCGTACCTGGGGTTGCTGGTCGACATCTGGGCATGAACTGGGCGCCGACGCGGCCCTCACCCCTCACCCCATGCGGATTGGTCTCTCTCCGCTGCGCTCCGACAGCCCAACGCGCCCTCGAGCGCCAGCAGTCGCAGCGCACCGCGTGCGCGTCGGCCACACGCGCATTCACTATCGCGTCGCGGGACCGCCCGACGCCCCGCCGCTCGTGCTCGTGCATGGCTACTCAGCGTCGAGCGTGTGGTGGAGGCGCAATATCGCGGGCTTGGCCGCGCGGCGCCGCGTCTACGCGCTTGACCTCGCCGGTTTCGGGCGTAGCTGGCCCAAGCGCCACTTCACGGTACGTACGGCTGCGGAAGATATCCGCGCGTGGATGTGCGAGACGGGCCTGGAGCAGGCCGACTTCTGCGGCCACTCCATGGGCGGCCACATCTGCATGCGCCTGGCCGCGATATACCCGGAGCATGTGCGCCGCTTGGTGCTCGTCGACGCTTCGGGCCTGCCGTTCCATGCGCGCGTACCCCAATTGGTCTGGCGTGGGCTGCGCTCTAGCGGCCATACGCGTTTCAGCTTCGCGCCGACCGTCGTCGCCACCTCGTTGCAGGCGGGGCCGCTCGTGCTCTGGAGCGCCTTGCGCGACCTGCTGGCCGACGACGTGCGGGGGGTACTGGGGCACATCGCCGCGCCCACTTTCATCGTGTGGGGCGAGTGTGACGTATTAGTGCCGCTGGAGTTAGGCCGCGTCCTACACGCATCCATCGCGGGCTCGGAGTTTGCCGTCGTGCCCGGCGCCGGCCATAACGTCATGTATGAGTGCGCCGACACGTTCAACCGGCTGGTGCTGGAGTTCCTCGATCGGTCATAGGGATCGGGTTACCTCATCTGATGGTAAGTATAGTCGGCCAGCAGGGGGATGTCGATATCGTCCGCGAAAGGATACACCCTGCTTTCCTTCGCCCCGATTTGTTGCAAGATGCTACTAATCAGGGCTGTTTTGAGGGAGAGCGACGGATCTATCATCCTGCGCATGGTCACTCCGGGGGAAGCTGCTACGTAGGACATGGTGCGCAGGTTGTCATGTGCGGATGGAGTCAGGGGTCTGTTTTCGAAGACTCTCTCGAACGGTTGACGGACATCCTCATGGTTAGGAAGCCAATCGTACTTGAAGTTCTCGATTTGGAAGCCAAGTGCATTGTATTCGCCGCCACGGACCAGCGCGAGGACGTCATGGTCCTCCGTGACCGGCATAGTCCCGATCGGTATATCATCGCCGGTATACACGAAGATCATGTCCGCGCGCGGATTGTAATGGACATGCACGTTATCTGGCCGCCATTGGACCTTGTCTAAGCGCAGGGTTTTCATCGTATCGTGGAGGGCTTTACTCACGTCCGAACATCCCTCCCTACCACAGTATACCGCCGGGGCTGCCGCTATGGGTAGACGTAGCGGACGCCTCATCGGAAGGCATTGTATGGCACATACGTCTTGCGCACCTTCTCGTCCCTTTTCACTGTCGGGGTGGCGTAAGCGGTGACCACTTCCCACGGGTCGTCCTGTTCGCTATCGGCGAATTCAGCAATCACTTTCAGATGGGGGATGCCTGGCTCTACGAAAACATTTAGCTTATAGAAGCATCGCCTGTTTCTGCTCATCGGATTCTTGCCGGGGATGTTGTCTGTAATGACATCGGAATGCTCAATAGCCTCTACGATAGCGTCGCTATTCTCGATGAGCCTTGATCTATCAGCCTTTGCCGTGATATGCGTATCCCAATTGTCCAGGGCGCAAATAATCTCGACCCCGAAGTACTCGGAGTATGCGGTGAAGATGACCTCAGACATGCTGTTTACCTGTAGGAGGTGTGCGGGCAGATTGACAGAAGCCTCTCATTATAGCCCATATAGGGCGGGGGGTGCGCGCCACAACGTTATGTACGAGTGCGCCGATACGTTCAACTGGTTGGCGCTGGAGTTTCTCGACAGGTCATAGGGATCGGGTTATTTGGCCCGCTGTCGCCAAAAAGTTGAGCCAGCGCCGTGCGCCGGCAGGGCTGCTCCCACGTTTGATGACGGCGTACCCGGCGTTCGAGAGCAGCATTTCCGCTTCGGGGGATGTGTAGCGGGCAAAGAGGCGCTCGACGCTGCCATAAGGGGCGCTTTCCCAGACTTGACCTTCGCCCTCCTGCACACCGAGGTAGAGCGTTCCACCTGGTACGAGGACGCGGCGCATCGCTGTCAGCGCGATAGGAGCCTGCGTTTTCGGGAGGTGCAGCAGCGACGCGCAGCACCACACGCCGTCGAAGTGGCCGCCTGGCAGGTCGAGATGGCGCATATCCATTTCCAGCAGTTCGCCTTGGACGATCTCGCGCGCCCGCGCGAGCATCCCGGTCGAGAGATCAATACCCGTGACCGTGGCTCCTCGCGCTTCCATCCACGCCATATCGCGTCCCGCGCCGCAGCCAACGTCCAACACGCGCGCGTCGGGGCCGAGGCGGGCGAGGAAACGAGTCGCCAACGCGGCAAGGTGGGGCGGCATCGCCGCGTTGATGACGGCGTAATCAGCTGCAATGTGGTCGTAGGCCGCCGCGATGCGCTCGGCGGATATCACGTCTGTCTCACTACACATTAAACACTCTCATTCCGCACTATCAAAAACGGGCGCGCACCCATCAACAACGGCGCGCCATATAGGGATTGCGCGACGATGGTATGATGGAATTATAGATGCTACAGGCCCTCGACGAGGCTCGATATGGGATAGTTGGTGGTCATAAGGGAGGTGGGGCGATGAACGAGGCGGCCAAGAGTTCTGAGGGCGTGCGGATTATTCGCCCGGACGAGCGCTCGGGCGCGACGGCGCAGAGTGCGGGCATGCGGCGCGAGGCGGCGCTCTCGGCCGAGACGACCGGCGCCCAGGCCCTGTGGATGGGTCTCGCCACAACCCCGCCTGGGACTGCGTCGGCGTGGCACCATCACGGTGACTGCGAGACGGGCATCTACGTCGTCAGCGGGCGCGGGCGTTTCAGTTGGGGTCCCGGCGGCGCGGACAGCGCCGAGGTCGGCCCCGGCGATTTCCTGGCCGTCGCACCACACGCCGTCCATCGTGAGGAGGCGCTCGGCGACGAGCCGTTCGTGCTGGTCGTGGCGCGCGGCTGTAGCGGTGTTCTCTCGGTTGACGTCGAGGGACCGGAAGGGCATGCATGAAGATACTGCACACAGCCGACTTGCATATCGGCGTCGAGCTCTACGGGCGCTACGATCCCGTCACGGGAGCCTCGTCGCGCCTGCAGGACTTCGTTGACGCGCTCGATCGCGCGGTCGACTACGCCATCCGCGAGAAGGTCGACCTCTTTCTGTTCGCGGGCGACGCCTATAAGACGCGCGATCCCACGCCGACGCAGCAGCGCGCCTTCGCCCTGCGGCTGCGCCGCCTGATTGAGGCGGACGTGCCCGTTTTCCTGCTGACCGGTAACCATGATATGCCCAACGCGCTCGGCCGCGCCACCTCACTCGACATCTTCGGCTCGCTGCCTCTACCCAACTTCCACGTCGCGTCGCGGCCCGAAATGCGCGTCGTGCCAACGCGCTCGGGTCCGTTGCAGGTCGTGGCCGTGCCGTGGCTGACGCGCTCGATCCTGCTCTCCAAAGAGGAACTCAAGAACAAGAGCATCGACGAGATGAACCGCGAGTTGCTAGAGCGCCTCGAGTTGTTCATGGCCGACGCCGTGGCAAAACTCGACCCGACCATACCGGCGGTGCTGACGCTGCACGGCTCGGTTGCTGGCGCGGTCTTCGGCAGCGAGCGTAGTACGATGCTCGGCTCCGATCCGCTCATCTCCAAGAGCCTGGTGGCCAATCCCGCTTTCGCCTACGTGGCGCTGGGGCATATCCACAAGCACCAACAGGTCGTCGACACGCCGCCCGTGGTCTACTCGGGTGGGGTAGAGCGCATTGACTTCGGGGAGGAGCGCGACTCCAAGGGCTTTGTCATGGTCGACATCGCGCCATCGGAGGGCCGCTTCGACGCCCGCTGGCGCTTCGTCGAGAGCGGCGCGCGCCCCTTCAAGTCGCTGCGCGTGGTGGCGCACAGCGCCGACCCTACCACCGAGGCGCTCGACGCCGTGGCCGGGCGCGACCTGGCGGGCGCGGTCGTCAAGCTCGAGATACATTTGCTCGACGGCAACCAATCGAGTTTCCAGGAGGGGCGCGTGCGCGCGGCCCTGCGCGACGCCTACTACCTTAGCGTCGTGCGTGAGGTCGACCGCGCCGACCGCCAGCGCGGCAGCGGCTTCTCCACCGCGTTCTCGCCTTTGCAGAACCTAGAAACCTATCTGGAGCGCCACGAGGTCTTGCCGGAGCGCCAGACGCTGTTGCTGAACTACGCGCGCGCCCTCGTCGGTGAGGGCGAGAAGCCGGCGGCGGCGCGGAAGACGGCCGGTGAGGAAGAGCCCGCGTTACAATAGCAGGTATAACAGGCAATGATCGCGTGCGGCGCGCCCGATGTCGCGCGGAAAGGATAGGCCGAGCTTATGGTTGCGCCCGCGTTGAGCGATCCGCGATCCGGCCCCTCCGGGGTTCTGGACCATCCGATACCGGACCCGACGCCGCCGAGCAATTACTATACCGCCGACCACCACCTGCCGACGGCGCTGGCCCGCTACTATGCCGCTGATCCCGAGGGCTGGCGCTGGGCCGATATGAGTCTGTTGCGCGCCGCGCGGGAAATCGCCGCGCCCGACCTGTCCGAGGCGATGGCCGCTGTGTACGCGGCCGTGCTCCTCACCGCCGAGGCTGGCTTTGCTCAAGAGCGCGAGGATGGCGACGCGGACTATGCGGCGCGCTCGGCGGAGCGCTATGCCGCCCATGTCGTCGCGCCCGCGCTCGCCGCGTTGGAGCGCCACGGCGATGAGCCAGCCGAGGGCGTAGCCGACCTGATCGCCGCCGCGGTGTCGTCGTGAGCGGCGCCACGCTCAGACGGTCGCCGCTGCGGCGGGTGCGCCCGGCCCTCGCCGTGACGGCGGGCAAGGCGGCGGGGCGCGCCTCGGTGTTGGCCGGGCGCGGCGGCGGCACCAGCTTGCCCGGCTTGGTGGCGCAGCGTATCGCGCCCGATATCGCGGCGACGCTGGCCTCCGACTTGCCGCGCGGCTCGCTCGTCGTCGCTGGAACCAATGGGAAGACAACTACGTCGGCGCTGTTGTCGGCCGCGCTAACGGCGCATGGCCTGCGACCCGTGCACAATAGCGCTGGAGCCAACCTGCTGCACGGCGTCGCCAGCGCGCTGCTGGCGCAGGCCGGTCCCCATGGTCGGCTGCGTGTCGGCCCCGACGCCATTGGACTCTTCGAGGCCGACGAGGCGGCGCTGCCGGCGATCGCGCGCGCGGTCCAGCCGTCGGTGGTGGTCATCACTAACCTGTTCCGCGACCAGCTCGACCGCTACGGCGAGCTAGACGTGATCGGCTCACGCTGGCGCGTCGCCTTCCGCGACCTGCCGCCCGACGCCACGCTTGTCCTCAACGCCGATGACCCGTTGGTGGCGTCGCTCGGCGATGACCTGGGGCGGCGCGTCGTCTACTACGGGCTGGACCTGCCATCGGGCCGCTTTGAGCGCCCCCCCGAGAGCGCCGACTCTATCTCGTGCCGCCGTTGTGGCGCGCTGCTCGACTACGCGCGCGTCTACTACGGGCACCTCGGCGTCTATCGTTGTTCTAGCTGTGGCTGGGCGCGGCCGCGCCCGACTATCTCGGGTGTCGCCGTCACCTCGCGTGGGCTCGACGGTTCGCGGCTGCGCGTCCATGTCGGCGGCGTCGACCTCCAAATCGACCTGCGCGTGCCGGGCCTGTATAACGCCGATAACGCCCTGGCGGCGCTGGCCGGTGCGTATGCCCTGGGGATCAACCTGACAAGCGCGGCCAAGGCGCTGGAGGGCGTTAGCGCCGCCTTCGGACGCGCCGAGCGCCTGGAGATCGACGGCCATACGGTGTGGCTGCTGCTCGTTAAGAACCCGACCGGCTGCGACGAGGTGCTGCACTTGCTCGGGGACGTGCCCGCGCCAATAGATGTGTTGGCCGTGCTCAACGACAACGCCGCCGACGGCCTCGATGTCTCCTGGATCTGGGATACGTCGATCGAGGATTTGATCTCCCACGTACGGCATGTAACGTACGCGGGGACGCGCGCCGAGGACATGGCCGTGTGCTTCAAGTATGCCGGCCACACCGAGCGTGAGCCAGCGATCGTGCGCGACCCACTCGCGGCGCTGGACGCGGCCCTCGCGGCCGCACCTGTGGGGGAACCACTCTACACGCTGGCGACCTACACGGGCATGCTAGAATTGCGGCGGGGCCTCGCCGCGCGTGGTATCTTGCGCCACTACCTTGGTCGATAGTCGATGGTCGATGGTCGATGGTCGGACGGCGCGCTTGGTGGGCGCATGGCAACCGAATGTTCGAGTGATCAACCGCGAGTGGTACACCATCGACCATCGACCATCGACCATCGACCATCGACCATCGACCATCGACCACCGACCACCGACCATCGACCAGGAGGGCCTATGAACGACACGACACTGCGCTTGGTGTACCTGTATCCACTGCGCATGAGCATCTATGGCGACCGTGGCAACGTGCGTACACTGGTTCAACGCGCCGCGTGGCGCGGGATCGATGTGCAGGTTGTCCCGGCCGAGGTCGGTGATGAGTTCGACGCCGCGCGGACCGACCTCGTCCTGATCGGCGGCGGCGAGGACCATGCGCAGCGCGCCGTGGCCGACGACCTGCGCGCCCTCAAGGGTCCGGGGTTGCGCCGCGCGGTCGAGGATGGGTTGCCCGTGCTGGCTATATGCGGCGGCTACCAGCTCCTGGGGCGCTACTATCGGCCCGCCGAGGGCGAAGACTTGCCGGGGCTTGGCCTGCTGCCCGTGCACACGATCCATCCTGGCTTCACAGCGCGGCGCTGTACCGGCAACGTCGTCGTGGACTGGCGTGGCGCCCCGTTGGTCGGCTTCGAGAACCACGGTGGACGTACCTACCTCGACGGCGGCGAGCCGCTTGGCCGCGTTGTGAATGGGTTCGGCAACAATGGCGACGATGGGTACGAAGGCTGCGTCGCCGGCACGGTCTATGGTACCTATCTGCACGGCCCGCTGCTGCCCAAGAACCCGGCGCTGGCCGATCACCTGCTGGGTCTGGCCCGGCGCCGCCGCGGACTGCCCGCGTTGGCGCCGCTCGACGACGCCCTGGAGCGGCGCGCGCACGACGCCGCGCTCGCGCACGCCGGCGCGCATCGGTAGGGGCAATGCAAAGTGTTGACATAATATCAATGTTGCCGCGACAGGAACGCGAATGGTATACTAAAAAAGCTTTGCGGGTGTCTTATAACGCTCGCGTCTAAAGGTGTTGTTTAGGCCGAACGGCCGCTGTGTCTTACGCCAACTGACTATTGTCCCGCTAGGGAGAGGATAAATCGTGCCCAATATTAAGTCCGCGATCAAGCGCGTCAAGGTATCCGAGAAAAAGCGTCTGCGCAATCGCCCGATTCGCGCTACCGCGCGCGCCTACGTCAAGAACGCGCGCCGCGCCATCGATGTCGATGTCGAGACGCCGCAGACGCAGGAGGCGTTGCAGTTGGCGTTGAGCTATCTCGACCGCGCGGCCGTCAAGGGCGTCATCCATAAGAACAACGCCGCTCGGCGCAAGTCGCGCTTGATGAAGCGCTTTAACAAGGCCCACGCGGCGGCCACGCCGACGCCAACCGCTTAGTTGACGTTGAAGAGGCTGGAGCGATGGACAAGAGACGCAGCGTTGTTGGCGGCATGGTCGGCGATGGACACCGGCGCGCTCCGCGCGTTGGCGTCGTGCTCTTCATCCTCTCCATCGTATTCTTTGGGGTGAACTTCGCGCAAGAGTGGTTGGTGAGCCATCAGGTGCAGCAAGAGGCGGTGGCGATTAAGCGCGAGATCAGCCAGACTGAGGCGCACAATATAGTGTTGCAGCAAGCGTTTACCTATTACAGCAGTAAGCCTTATGTGATCCGTCGCGCGGAAGAACTCGGTATGGCGCGATCCAAGGATACGCTTCTGGTGTATCTGCCGGGGCCGCCTCAGGTGCGCATTGTGCATAAGACGCTGCCGGCTCCTGCTCCTGAGAATGTCTTTACGCACGTCTTGCATGCCATCTTTGGCTGAGACAGCGGGCTGTCAATCACGCTAATACAACACGAAGGGCGGGCACCTGATTAGGCGCCCGCCCTTCGTGTTGTTGCGGAGGGAGAGGGATTCGAACCCCCGAGGAGCTTGCACCCCCGGCTGTTTTCAAGACAGCTGCAATCAACCGCTCTGCCATCCCTCCTGGTGGACATTTTCAGTGTACGAGGCGCCGCGCTCAGGCGCAATACAAATTTACTGACACACGCTGTTTTCTAATGGGACCAGGTCATAGATGTGGCGGCGTAGGTCGACGCGGCCATCGCGGGTGAAGGTTACGCCCTCGGCGCGCAGCAGCGCCACCTGCTCCTCGGGATGTCCGGCCCTCCACGCTCGACTCACGTCGCCACGATGGTTGACGACGCGGTGCGCCGGTATGCCGACGCCGTCAGGGCAGTGGGCCAGCGCGTAGCCGACACGGCGGGCATGGCGCGGCCAGCCCAGCGTCAGCGCGATGTCACCGTAGGTCGTCACCTGTCCGTATGGCACGGTGGCGACGAGCGCATAGACCGCCTGATAGAAGCGAGACACGTCCAGCTTATCCGAGGTTGGCCTATACATACGTGTGATGCTGCCTACGCCCCGACCTATATATACTTGCCGCTATTCCGCGATCGCGGCCTCGCGCTTGGCGCGTGCGCCCCGACCGCTGTCGTCGCGTGGCATGATGTGGCGCAGCGCGTCGGAGAGCGTGGCCGCGCCGATCACCTCGATGGGCGCGCTCTTGCGCAGCGCCTGCGCCGTCGAGGCGGGCACGACGACACGCCGGAAGCCCAGCTTGGCAGCCTCGTTGACGCGCTCGCGGGCGCCGCTTACCGCGCGCAACTCGCCGGCCAGCCCGACCTCGCCGAAGGCCGCCAAGTCCGACGGCATGGGCACGTCAGAGAAGGCCGAGACGGTCGAGTAGGCCACGGCTAGGTCTGCCGCCGGCTCGTTGATCTTGAGGCCGCCGACCACGTTGCAGTAGACGTCCTGGTTGCCCACCGGCAGCCCCACGCGCTTTTGTAACACCGCTAGCAGGAGGTAGAGGCGGTTGAGGTCGAAGCCCGTGCTGGTGCGGCGCGGCATCGAGAAGCTGGTGGGGCTGACCAGCGCCTGAATCTCCACGAGCAGCGGACGCGTACCTTCGATCGTGACCGTGACGGTCGAGCCCGGCGCCGCTTCGCCGCGCTCCGACAGGAACGCGGCCGAGGGGTTGGCGACTTCGCGCAGACCCTCCTCGCCCATCTCGAAGACGCCCACTTCGTTGGTCGAGCCAAAGCGATTCTTGACCGAGCGCAGCAGGCGGTAGGAGTGGAAACGGTCACCCTCCAGGTAGAGCACGGTGTCCACGATGTGCTCCAGCACGCGCGGGCCGGCGATGGTCCCTTCTTTGGTGACGTGGCCGACGAGGAAGATCGGCACATGCGTGCGCTTGGCGACGTGCATCAGCCGCGTGGCGCACTCGCGCACCTGGCTGACCGATCCCGCGCCCGACGAGAGGTCGTCGAGTTGCATCGTCTGAATGGAGTCGACCACGACCATGGCCGGCATGGCCGCTTCGATGGCGCCGATGATGACGGAAAGTTCGACTTCGGGCATCACCAGCAGGTTCGGCGGGATCACGCCCAGGCGTTCGGCACGCAGCTTGACCTGTTCGCTGGACTCCTCACCCGTGACGTAGAGCACCTGCTGCGTCGCGGCCATAGCCATGCAGACCTGCGCCAGCAGCGTGCTTTTGCCGATGCCGGGGTCGCCGCCGAGCAGCACCAGCGAACCGGGCACAAGGCCGCCGCCGAGGACGCGGTCGAACTCGCCACCGCCGGTGGAGAGACGTCCCCATGTCGCCGTATCGACGCTGGCAAGGGCGCGCGGCGCGGTGCGACGCAGGCTGAGCACGGGCGCCGGTGGCGCCGCGGCGACGGTCTCCACGACCTCGATCATGGAGTTCCACGCCCCGCAGTTGGGGCAGCGCCCATAGCTGGTGGGATACTGACTCTCGCACTGTTGGCAGATGAAATTGGAGCGTTGCTTGGGCATATGTTCTATCTCGGAAGCCTGCGACTGCGGTCGCATGGCAGACTAACTCCGACTGCGGTCGGTTATTGGTATGCGAAGGGGCGCATCGTGATGCGCCCCTTCGCAATTATCCTGGCGCCGCAGCGCCCGTTGTCTGCCATGCGACCGCAGTCGCAGGCGTTAGCTATTCCACTTCGGCGATGACCAACTCAGGCTCGGCCACGACGCGCGGCGCGGGCTCCAGCACCAACTCGCCGTCGGCGCGGTCCGCCACCACGGTGTCACCAGGCTGGAAGCGGCCGGTCAGCAGCCCCTCCGCCAGCGGATCCTCAACGTGGTTCTGGATCGCGCGGCGCAGCGGGCGGGCGCCGAAAGCGGCGTCGTAGCCCTTCTCCACCAGGAAGGCCTTGCCGTTGTCGGTCGTCTCCAGGACGATCTCCTGCTCCACCAGTTGGTTTTGCACCCGTCGCAGCAGCAGGTCGACGATCTGGCGGATCTGGTCCTCGCGCAGGGCGTGGAACACGATGCGCGCGTCGATGCGGTTGAGGAACTCCGGCTTAAACGCCTGCTTGAGTTCCCCGTCGATCTTGCGGATCATCTCCTCGTGCGCTCGCTCGTCGCGCCGCAGCTTATCCTCATCTTTGATGACCGTCTTGAACCCAAGCGCCGCCTCACGGTTGAGCAACTGCGCGCCGACATTCGAGGTCATGATGATGATCGTGTTGCGGAAATCGACCGCGCGGCCCTTGGCGTCGGTGAGCTTACCATCCTCCAGGATCTGCAACAGGATGTTGAAGACCTCGGGGTGGGCCTTCTCGATCTCATCGAGCAGAACCACGGAGTACGACTTGCGCCGCACCGCCTCGGTGAGTTGGCCGCCCTCCTCGTAGCCGATGTACCCGGGAGGGGCGCCGACGAGGCGCGCCACGGCATGGCGCTCCATGAACTCCGACATGTCGATCTTGATGAGGGAGTCCTCAGAGCCGAACATGAACTCGGCCAGCGCCTTGGCCAACTCGGTCTTACCCACGCCGGTTGGGCCGAGGAAGATGAACGAGCCGATGGGGCGCTTGGGATCCTTCAGGCCGGTCCGTGACCGGCGCACGGCGCGCGAGATGATGGAGATGGCCTCTTCCTGCCCGATGATGCGGTGGTGCAGCGAGTCCTCCATCTGCAGCAGGCGCTCCGACTCCTCCTGGGCGATGCGCATGACCGGGATGCCGGTCCACATCGCCACGACCTCGGCGATGTCGTCCTCACCCACCACCAGTTCGGCTGGCTGCTCGGTGGCCAGACCCTGCGAGGTAGCGGACTCCAGGCTGGAAATCTTGTCGCGCAGCTTCTGCTCACGGTCGCGTAACGCCGCGGCCTCTTCGTACTGCTGCGCGCCGATAGCGCGCTCCTTGTCGTCCTTGACCTTCTCCAGGTTGACCATAGCCTCGCGCAGCGAGAACGGCTGGGCGGAGCGCTGCAGGCGCACGCGGGAAGACGCCTCGTCCATCAGGTCGATGGCCTTGTCGGGCATGAAGCGGTCGGTGACGTAGCGCTCGGCCATCTCAGCAGCGGCCTTGAGCGCTTCGTCGCTGATGCGCAAGCGGTGGTGCTCCTCGTAGCGCTGGCGTAGTCCGTGCAGGATCTTGATTGTTTCCTCGACGTTGGGCTCGGGCACGTTGACCGGCTGGAAGCGCCGCTCCAGGGCGGCGTCGCGCTCGATGTACTTGCGGTACTCGTCGAGCGTCGTGGCCCCGATGCACTGAATCTCGCCGCGCGAGAGGGCCGGCTTGAGGATATTGGCTGCGTCGACCGCGCCCTCGGCCGCGCCGGCGCCGACGATGGTGTGCAACTCGTCGATGAACAGGATGCAATCCTGCGCCGTGCGAATCTCCTCGATGATTTTCTTGAGGCGCTCCTCGAACTCACCGCGGTACTTCGTGCCGGCCACGAGTGAGCCAATATCGAGCGTGAGTAGGCGCTTGTTCGTCAGGGTCTCAGGCACTTCGCCGGCGACGATGCGTTGAGCTAGGCCCTCGGCGATGGCCGTTTTGCCGACACCCGGCTCGCCGATAAGGGCGGGGTTGTTCTTCTGGCGCCGCGAGAGGATCTGAATCACCCGCTCAATCTCGGTGGCGCGGCCGATCACCGGGTCCATCTTGCCGGCGCGCGCCTGCGCCGTCAGGTCGAGGCCAAGCTGGTCAATCGTGGGGGTCTTAGAGTTGTGCTTCGTCTCGCCGTGCGCGCCGCTACTGCTCTGCGAGAGGACCTGGATCGTCTGCGTGCGCACTTTTTCCAGATTGACACCGAGGCTTTCCAACACGCCGGCGGCGATGCCCTCGCCCTCGCGGACGAGGCCGAGCAGCAGGTGCTCGGTGCCGATGTAGTGATGGCCGAGGCGACGCGCCTCGTCGACGGCAAGCTCGATGACCTTCTTGGCGCGCGGCGTCAGGCCGATTTCGCCGACGATCATGCGGTCGCCGCGTCCGATGATGAACTCAACCGCACTGCGTACGCGGTTGAGTTCGACGCCGAGGTTGGCCAGTACTTTGGCCGCGACGCCCTCGCCCTCACGGACAAGGCCGAGCAGCAAATGCTCCGTCCCAATATAGTTGTGGTTGAACCGAGTCGCTTCTTCCTGGGCCAGCGTCAGTACCTTGCGCGCCCGCTCTGTAAACTTGTCGAATCGGTCGTTGCTCATCTCTGTTGCTCTTTCCTGATCTGGTGACCGCAACTCCGTCCAGCGCGGGTTGGTCGTTTCGTAGGTGAGTGGGCCGGAAATCCGGCCGACCCACCTATAACTTACGCGCCCTGTGGTCCGTTGTCCCCCGGAACGCTCGTGTCTTCCTGTGCCTGTATGTCTTGGTCAGCTATGTCCTGGGTGGTCGTTCCCACCGCCGGCGTCGACGAGTCCGTTGGCGGCGCGTCCGAAGCGTCGTCCGTTACCGGCGCCGTTTCCTGCGTCGGCGCGTCGGTTGCCGCGGCCTCGGCGGACGCCTCAGGCGGCGCGCCGCCCAGTGCGATCTCCGAGGCTGGCGGCGGGGTCGTGGGTGATTCTCGCCCGTCGGTGTTGTTTATAGTAGCAGTAGAGTCAGCCGTTTGTACAGGGGCGGCGGGAGCGGGCTCCGGCGCCCGCGCGCGTGACGTGCGCGGCGGTTCATCATCGCCATCCATGTCGTCGTCGAATTCGGTCGGCACTTCAACCGGTCGCAACGTATCGCCCTGCGCCTGCCGCAGGCTCAGGCCGAGCCTGCGGCGCTGACTATTGATGGCGATGACGCGGAGTTTGACGTCCTGCCCCTCGCTGACGACATCCTGCGGCTTCTCCACCGGACCATCGGCCAACTCGGAAAGGTGGATCAGCCCCTCAATGCCATCGTCGATGCGCGCGAACGCGCCGAACTTAGCGAGCTTGGTGATCGTACCCTCGACAACGTCGCCCACCTGGTAGCGCTCCTCGACGAGCGTCCATGGGTCGGGCTGCGCCTTCTTGAGTGAGAGCGCGATTTTCTTGGTTTGAGGGTCAATGCTGAGCACATAGACCTTGACCTCGTCACCCACCTTGAGCACCTCGCTCGGGTGGCTAACGCGGCTGTAAGAGATCTGCGAGATGTGCACCAGCCCATCAGCGCCGCCGAGGTCGACGAAGGCGCCGAACGCGGCGAGGCTGGTGACGCGGCCCGTGCGAATCTGACCGGGCTCGAGCTCGTGCAGTAGGGCTTCCTTGCGGCCAGCGCGCTCCTCTTGCATGGCGAGGCGCTCGGAGAGGATGAGGCGGTTGCGCGCCCGGTTGAGCTCGATGATTTTGAGCTTAAGGGTACGGCCACGCATGGCGGCCAAGCGCTCCGCGACCTGCGGCGAATCGCCGCTGTCAGGACCTTTGGCTAGTCCGCGCAACTCCGAGATCTGCGAGATCGGCACGAAGCCGCGCACGCCGACCTCGACGATGAGGCCGCCCTTGTTGAAGTCGATGACGGGGGCCTCGATCACGCGGTCCTCGGCCATCCACTGCTCGGCGTCGCGCCACGACTGCTCCATGCGCGCGCGCTTGAGCGAGAGCGTAGCGTGACCCTCGGCGCTTTCGGGCTGGACCACGTAGACGAGCAATTTTTGCCCAACGTGGAGCAGGCCAGTGTCGCCAACCGAGCCCATCTCACGGTTCGAGATGACGCCCTCGGACTTCTGGCCGATGTCAACGAGCACCTCGTCGGCGTCGACGCGGGCAACCGTACCCTCGACGACATCGCCGCGCTGCAACTCGCGCATCGCATTGTTTGGGTTGTCGAGCAACGCGGCCATGGTCAGGCCCTCGTCGTCGTCCATGTCGCCGCCATCACTCCCATTCCCATTGAGCGACGCGTTGGCGGGGGCGGGTGCCCCCATCACCTGTGTCTGTGTCGTGACCTCCGCCGCCGTTGGGGCGGCTTGTGGCCCAGCAGAGGCCGCGGCCTCGGCAGTCCCCGCCGGCGCGCCTGGCGCCGCGGCATTCTGCTGGGCCTGTTCGGGATCGGTCGTGGCCGCCCCAAGATTCTGGCTCCTGCTATCGTCGTATTGCTGCACGCTTGCACTCCTGGCGTCGCCGTGTCTCTCACCCCCCACGGCGACTCTTTTTTAGTTTAGTTATAGATACGGGTAGCCTTTAGTCTACCACGTTCTATGGGGCAAGGGCGGCGCCGCGTGGATATACAGCGACGTTCTATAGCGAGGCGCCGCGGATACACGACACCCCACCTGCCCTTTAAAGATCTACCTATAGTATAGCAGCAGCCACGGTATAAACGGCTGATTATCGCATACATTCGCTGTGACGGTATGCTATAGATCGTGGCATGGTGTAAACATCCCCACGGCTAAAGCCGGGGGATCCTGGGAGGTTTTTGATGAGCGAGGAGACCGACGTGGCCGCGCGGCAGGCCAGTAACGACCGTTTCGATGATCTGATCGACAAGATTTGTGGGCCGGGCTCACCGTGGTCGTATGAGGAAGCGGTGCATATTGCCAGTTCGACCTGGGACGACCAGGGCTACGGCAAGCCTTTGCCGACCGACTATGTGCCCCTGGAGCGGCGCCGTCATATGACCGGCGGCGCGTGAGCCGATAGCTGTTGGCGAGTGACGAGTGGCAAGTGACGGTTGTTGTTGGCTCAGAGTACCAGTGTGCCAGTGTGCCAGGCAGAGGGTAGTTGGCAGTTTTGTGCTATGGCGGTTAGGTTGGTCATCGTAGACACTATTCAGTAGAACGGTGGGCGAGGACGACTGTTACGGGGCCGGCTACGTTCGCAGGCCTAATCGCTACCTAATCTGCTACCAGATAATTGCTAATCACTCGTTGGAGGCGCGTATGGGTTCGTATGGCAGTTTGCTCATTCCCGCGGTCGTCGCGCTTGTCTTGCTCTTTCTGATCGTCCGCGTTGTCGGCGCCATCGTCAAGCTTCTGGTCCTCATCGTGCTTATCGCGGTCCTGGCCGGCGCCTATGGTCTGTACGGGCGCATCTCCTCTGTGCAGAAGGTCGCCGACGCGTTGTCCGGCCAAAACCTGACCAGCGTTGGCGTCGCGCGGTCCGCCGCGCGCCAGGCGGCGGCCTCGGCTGGCTTGAATCCCATCTTCGTGCAGGTCGCGTGCGCCAACGGTCATCAGTTGCAATTGCGTTATGCCGACGACAGCTTTGCGTTTGGCATCCTCAGTCGCCAGGATTTCACCGTACCGCTCTCAAGCGGCGCGCGCTGCTAATCCTCGCCAACCAGATGGGGCAATTCAGATTGGATGCCGTCATGGGCGTCGTGCCCGGCTGGTGATAGGCTGGTAGTATTCCAGGGTAGAGTCTGCCACCATGTAATATGTAGGAGTAAGCGATGGCGTCAGGTCATTTCTTGGCGATATTTGTCGTCATCGTCGTCGCCGGCATCCCGCTCTTGATCGTCGTGGCGGCGCTTGTGCTCAGACGCGCGAGTGGGGACCGCTAATTGACCGCCGCGCCGCTGCCATACGCCCGTGCGTTCAGAGGACACGGGCGTATGCCATACGCCCCTACACCACGCCGGGCGCCTTGGCATCACGGATAATTCACGAGCTCTGTCACGAGACCATATGTGGCCGCGACAAGAAGGCCTACTGCGTTACACTTATAGATAGGGCGCGTGAGCGGGCACGATGCTTGCTCCATAATCGCTTGACCCGGCGCCACGTAAACATGCGGTGACGCGGCCGGGCGCGCCGCCACGATGTCTGGAGGGAAGAACAGCCATGGCTTACGAATTACCGCCGTTGCCTTACGCGTACGACGCGCTGGAGCCGCACATCGACGAAGAGACGATGCATCTCCACCACGATAAACACCACCAGGCCTACATCACCAACGTCAACAATGCCCTCGCCAGCCATCCCGACCTCGCCAACATGCCGGTCGAGCAGTTGATCGGCAACCTCAATCAGGCGCCCGAGGACATCCGCACGACGGTGCGCAACAACGGTGGCGGCCACGCCAACCACACGCTGTTCTGGCAGGTCATGGGTCCCAACGCGGGCGGGCAGCCCAGCGGCGCCCTCGCCGACGCGATCAACCAAACCTTCGGCGGGTTCGACGCCTTCAAGGAGCAACTGGGCAAGGTCGCCACGACGCGCTTCGGCAGCGGCTGGGCTTGGTTGAGCGCCGATAGCAGCGGCAAGCTACAGATCGAGTCGACCGCGAACCAGGACAGTCCGTTAATGGAAGGCCGCACGCCGCTCCTGGGTCTCGATGTGTGGGAGCACTCCTACTACCTCAAGTACCAGAACCGCCGCCCCGAATACATCGGCGCGTGGTGGAACGTGGTCAACTGGCCCGAGGTGGCGCGCCGCTACGAGGCCGCGCGCGGACAATAGATAGTCTTCCTCGAAAAAAGGGGAGAGGGTGTCACGGGGCTTCGCCCCGTGTCACCCTCTCCCCTTTTTTCGAGGAGTTATACTGCTTGGCAGGAGGACAATGTATGCCTGATTTCCCCGTGACGCTCGATGATGTGCGCCGGGCGGCGGCGCTGGGCGCTGGCGTGGTGCGGCGCACACCGCTGTTTGACTCTGGAACGTTTAGCGAGATGGCCGGCTGCAAGGTCTATTTGAAGGCCGAGAACCTGCAGGTGACCGGTTCGTTCAAAATCCGCGGCGCCCTCAACAAGATGGCCCAGCTGACGGACGAGGAGCGTGCGCGCGGAGTCGTCGCCGCCTCGATGGGTAATCACGCGCAGGGTGTGGCCTACGCCGCGACCCACTTCGGCATCCGCTCTACTATCGTGATGCCCGTGGTCGCCTCGTTGAGCAAGTACCGCGCGACGCAGCGCTACGGCGCCGAGGTGATCCTGCACGGCGAGTCGCTCGATGAGAGCATGGAGGAGGCCGAGCGCATCGTGCGCGAAACCGGCGCCGTGTTCGTTCATCCCTACGACGACTGGGACATCATCGCGGGGCAGGGCACACTGGCCTTGGAGATTCTGGCAGAGTTACCTGACGCCGACGCGCTGGTCGTTCCGCTCGGCGGTGGGGGGGTGATGGCGGGCATTGCTATCGCGGCGAAGGCGCTGCGTCCAGACATTCGTCTGATCGGCGTGCAGGCGGCGGGCTGCGCCTCATTCCCCAGCGCGCTGGCGGCCGGCCGTCCCGTGCGCCTCGCGGCAGCGAGCACCATCGCCGACGGCATCCGCGTCAAGCAGCCCGGCCTCAAGACCTTCGAGGTCGTGCGTGAACTCGTCGACGACGTGCTGACGGTCGACGACGAGGCGATCAGCCTGTCGATCGTGCAGCTATTGGAGCGGCGCAAGCTTGTCGTGGAGGGGGCAGGCGCGACGAGCCTAGCCGCGCTTATCTATGGGACGCACAACTTGCCGCCCGACGCCAAGGCGGTGGCCGTGCTCTGCGGCGGCAACATCGATGTCACGCTAATCGGCCGTATCATCGATTATGGGCTGGCTATCTTCGGCCATATGCTAACGGTCGAGGTGACGATCCCCGATACGCCGAAGCAGTTGATGCGCGTGCTCGGTATATGCGGCGACCACGGGGCTAACATCTTGCAGGTCGAGCACTTCCGGGGCGAAATGTTCGTCCCTGTCGGCTATACGCGCGTGTTGCTGCGCATGGAAACGCGCGACGCCGCGCACCAGCAGACCATCATCGCCACTTTGCGTGAAGATGGCTACCAAGTGCGCTGGAGCGACCCCACGGCGTCGGTCGAGGCGTAACGACGCGGCCTGACTGACCCCGCTGTTCGCCTATCGCCGATACGGTTGCTACTGGCTGGCGGGTCCCAAGCCATACTGCGTGTCGTCTTCGGCAGGGGGCGGCGTGACGGCGTTGCCCTCGTCGATGCTCCCCATTGTGCCGCTGGGACCGTAGTCGCCGAGCGCCCCGCCAAACGTCGTCGCCTCGCCGCCCGGTGTCAGGGCGTCGCTCATATCATCCTCCACCCCTTCGGCCCCAGGATACTCGCCGCCGCTCAACCCCGGCGCGGCGTTCATCGTGTCTTCCTCGGGGCGCTCATCGCCGACGCCGGTGCGCTCCAGGCGCTCGAACTCACTCATAAGGCCTCCTCGATAGTCGGAAGTCGGAAGTCGGAAGTCGATAGCCGATAGTGTGTTGTCGTTCGCTGTCCAAGTGTAGGGGTAGCACGATACGTTCCAGCGCACGTAGATTCGATGGAGACGCTAACCCACTTACAAGCGGATGTGGTTGTGAGGCGGCTTACTATCGACTTCCGACTTCCGACTCTCGGTTCGCTCAAATAGTGCGGTAATGGACGCATTGCGGTAGGCTCTCGGCATGGACGAGAGCGCAGATATTACGACGGAGCGGGTGGACGATATCCCGCTGTTGGTGGCGCAGATGCGCCGG